>OJRT01000109.1_pt1 | contig 50734 bp, 42 predicted proteins | sample 1599281 | NCBI WGS metagenome assembly OJRT01 (sample SAMN03922458, study PRJEB24848) | human gut metagenome | isolation source: stool sample | host: Homo sapiens | place: Germany | collected 2009-11 | reverse complement strand
AACGCGGCAACGCCGCGCTATGGGCAGTGCAATCGGCAAGCATTGCAGCTCTTCGAGCTGCTCGCTTGCAATGCAAACGCCTTTCTTTTGGACGGTCACACCGCCCGTTTTCTTTCCACGGAAAGAAAATGGGGGGTGTGGTGCTGCGGCGCACACGCCGCATTTCCCCCGCCGCCTGAGACAGGCGGCGACATCTCCGCACCCTTTGGTGCAGAAAAAGGAGGCACTTTTGATGTCTTTCACCGAACATAACGTAAACGGTCTCATCTACGACACGTCCGATGTCATCACCGCCGCGGGGAGCGGCGCGGTGCACGCGTTCACGACGCGGCACGGCGGCGTGAGCCCTGCGCCCTACGATTCACTCAACTTTGCCGACAACAAAGGCGACACGAGCGAAAACTTACTCGAAAACTACCGCCTTCTCGGCGAGGCCGTAGGCTTTGACGCAAGCCGCGCCGTCGGCTGCCGCCAGATCCACTCTGACCTTGTCCGCATTGTATCGGAAGAGGACGCGGGCAAAATTCTCTGGGATGACCGTCCCTACGACGCCGACGGGCTCATCACGAACGTGCCGAACCTGCCGCTGTTCGCCTACGGGACGGACTGCTGCGTCATCACGCTCTACGACCCGACTTCGCGTTCGATCGGTGCGGTGCACGCCGGCTGGCGCGGTACGGCGAGCGGCATCGCGCTCAAGGCCGCCGTGTCGATGATGAGCTGCTACGGCGCCGATCCCTACACACTGCGCGCCGCCATCGGCCCGAGCATCGGCAAGTGCTGCTTTGAGACCGACAGCGACGTGGCCGACGCCTTTTTCGCCCTGCTCGACCCCGCGATGGACGAGCGCATCGAAAAGCGCGGCGACAAATACCACATCGACCTGAAGGCGATCAACCGCCTGTGGCTGCTGCGCGCGGGCATCGACCCCTCGCGCGTCGATGTGCACCCTGACTGCACGAAGTGCCACCCCGAGCGCTACTGGTCGCACCGCGCAATGGGCGATCAGCGCGGCGGCATGGCGGCGATGATCTGCCTTACGGAGGATGCGCTGTGAAGCGCCGCCTCTCTGCGCTTTTGTGCGCGCTGACGCTCGCTCTTTCACTCTCCGGCTGCTGGAGCGGCGATGTGAGCGACGACAGCAGCGGCGACTTCTGGGAGGAAACGCCGCCGGTGGAAGCGGACACCTCCTCCACCCTGACGCCGATCACGTCGTTCGCACTGCCGTATTTGCAGGGCGTGACGCTCGACCCCATCACCTGCCCCGACGGCATGCAGCAGACGCTTGGCGCGCTGCTCTACGAGGGGCTTTTCGTGCTGGACGAGTCGTTTGCGCCGCAAAATGTGCTGTGTAGCCGCTATGAGCACAACGACGATTACACAAGCTACACCTTTTACCTCCGCGACGGCGTCAGCTTTTCCGACGGCAGCAGCCTGATGGCAAGCGATGTGCTCGCGACGCTTCGCCGCGCGCAGGAGAGTGAGCGCTACAGCGCGCGCTTTGCCAACGTCGCCTCGATGCGCGCGAGCAACGGCGCGCTCATTGTCAATCTCACGCGCGCGGACAGCGCATTCCCCGCGCTGCTTGACATCCCCATCGTCAAATCCGGTTCAGAGAAGAACACCGTGCCGCTCGGCACGGGGCCGTACCTCTTCGTCACGGACAGCGACGGCGCATGCCTCAAGCAGAATCCCGACTGGCACAGCGATGTCACGCTGCCGTTCGAGCGTATCGAACTGCGCGCCGTCAAGGACGCGGACACGGCGTCGTACCTTTTCTCCTCGCGCGAGGTGCATCTGCTCTCGGCTGACCTGACGAGCAGCACGGGCGATCTGCGCAGCGCGGACACGGCGCTCACCGACTACGCGACGGCGAACATGATCTACCTCGGCTTCAACACACAGCGCGCGCCGCTCTCCGATGCATCGCTTCGCAGCGCCCTCGCGGGTGCGATCGACCGCGCGACCATCACGACGGGCTACCTCGCTGGTCACGCCGAGGCGGCGCGCTTCCCGCTCTCGCCGCACTCCAGCCTCTATCCGACGGAGATGGCGTCGACGCTCGCTTCGCCTGACCTCGCCGCTGCGCTCGAAAGCGCGGGCGTGACGGAAAGCCGCCCCCGCACGGTGACGATCCTGGTCAGTGAGAGCGACTCGTTCAAGGTCTCCATCGCCGACTATCTGAGCCGCACGCTCTCGACCGACGTTCTGACGGTCAGCGTGCGCTCACTCCCGTGGAGCGACTATCTGACCGCGCTGCAAAAGGGGAATTTTGACCTGTATCTCGGCGAGGTGCGCCTGACGGCGAACTGGGACATTTCGTCCCTCGCGCGCACCGGCGGCGCGCTGAACTACGGCCGCTACGCGGACGCGCAGTGCAACACGCTGCTCGATGCGTTCTCGCTCAATGAGACGGATCAGACCGCCCGCGCGCTGTACCGCTACCTCGCCCAGAGCGCGCCCATCGCGCCCATCGCATTCAAGACCGCGTCGGTCCTGACGCCGAGCGGCCTCATCGACGGACTGAACCCCACCGTCTCCTCCCCGTTCTACGGGATCGAGGGCTGGACGGTGCACTTTGACAAGGGATGAGGGCGTAAACAAATCGGAACGTGTGAAAGAGAGATACGTTAATGCGGACTATTGACATACGCGGCATAACTAACATGGAACTTGTACGGGGAGGAACCAGTGAATGGTACTGGGCTACAGATTATGTTCACGGCGATCTCTATGAGGCTGAAGAACTATTCCGGCAGAAAAACTCTGTGCAAAGCAATAGGCTATATCTTATCCACTATCCGGATGGTATGGTCTATGAGCCTGTGCTGCCTGTGGACGGGCAATATCTCGGCTATCCTGTGTTCGATGGTGAGTCTGTCGTACTGTTGGTAGTAAACTTTACAGAAAGTGCGATACACATTCTGAGGTTCTTACATCAGCAAGAGAAAACGCAGGAAGTCGTACGGCTGCCTTTGTCTGCGGTGAAAGACTGCTACAATCTGATTCTTCACCCCTCACCGCTATCGCTGACCCGGCAGCCAAATGATGGTACATTTGAGATCATCTGGCCTGAGCAGATACGTTTCGCAATCAGTAGTAGAGAAACACTTAATTTCCGCGACGGAGACAAGCTCTACTTCAGTATTTGGTATGAGGATCCTGACTATCGGGAAGAAACATTAGTCCGCTCGGCGCAAGACGGTACGATTCTGGAGCGTTTTTCCGGTGATATTCGCATCATGCCAAACCGTGAACGGTGGCTTATCAAATAGTTTTGGTGGTACAGCATTACTCATCTAAAATCTCAGTTTATCTCAACACTTTCCCTCAACAGCACATTTTCCCCCATAACAACAAAAAAACGCTCCTCCGCGAATGCGGAGGAGCGTTTGCTTTTCTCGCTTAATACTGCCGCACCACGGCGACGACGCGGCCCAAGATCGTACACTCGCGGCCGTCGATGGGCTGGTAGTCGGGGTTCGCGGGCATGAGCCAGACCTCGCTGCCCTTGCGCTTGAGCGTTTTGACCGTCGCCTCGTCACCAAGCAGCGCGACCACGATCTGCCCGTTCTGCGCGAGGTTCTGGCGGTGGACGACGACAAGGTCGTCCGGCAGGATGCCGACGCCGAGCATCGACTCGCCGCGCACACGCAGGGCGAAATACTCGTCATCGTGCCCGCCGGTGTCGAACGTCAGGTAATCCTCGATGCACTCCTGCGCCAAAATCGGGTTACCGGCGGCAACATTGCCGAGGATCGGCACCTGACGGCGGCGCGGGGCAAGCTCGTCGATCTCGACGGGCTGCGGCGCAACGGGAACGGCCTGTGGCTGCTTTTTGAGCGTGATGGCGCGGCCCTTGCCCGCGCTCTTCTCAATGAGCCCCATCTCCTGGAGGTGCTTGATATGGAAGTGGACCGTGGAGGGTGACTTGAGTCCCAGCGCCTCACCGACTTCGCGCACAGAGGGGGCATAGCCGTGTTCGGCGATGCTCTCGGCAATGTAATCGTATACGCGCTGCTGCATTCTGGACAGTTTTTCCATCTTGTGCGCCCCTTCCAACATTTGTTCGAATTTATGATACCACATTTTTTCCGAAATGCAACATCTGTTTTAGGATTTTATGTCAATTTCGCAGCTTTTTTCTGCCGCGAAATTTTTTTGCGTCAGGCTATTGACAAATGCCGCTTAATGTATTATTGTACTAATTACTTAATACAGTGATACACAAGGAGGATCACTATGGACTGGAACTTCCGCAATGACCAGCCGATCTACTCCCAGCTGACACAGCGGTTGACGGAGGCCATCGTCTCCGGCATCTACGCGCCGGGAGAAAAGCTCCCCTCCGTGCGAGAGCTTGCGGTGGAGGCGGGCGTCAACCCCAACACGGTCCAACGCGCGCTATCCGAGCTCGAACGCGACGGTCTGGTGTTTTCCCAGCGCACGGCGGGACGGTTCGTCACGGAAAATGAAAACATGATCGCAAATGCCAAGCTCCGCATTGCGGACGAGCGCGTGGGAGAATTTCTCCACTCGATGAAAACGCTCGGCTGCACGAGAGACGAAGTCATAGCTCTCATTCAGGGAGCTAAGGAGGAGGAAGAATGAGTATTTTTGAATGCAAGGCGCTCACGAAAAATTACGGCGCCAAAACGGTGCTCGACAGCATCGATCTCACGATCGAACCCGGGCGCATCGTGGGCCTGCTCGGCCCCAACGGCAGCGGCAAAACGACGCTCATCAAGCTCGCCAACGGCCTTCTGACGCCGACATCGGGCGAAATTCTGATCGCAGGCAAGGCCCCCTGCCGCGCAACGAAGGCCATCGTCTCGTACCTGCCCGACCGAAACACGCTGCCCGGCTGGATGACGATCGCGCAGGCGCTTGACTACTACGGCGACTTTTATTCGGACTTTCGCCGCGGCGTGGCCGAAGCGATGCTGATGAACCTCGGCCTTGACCGCACACAGAAGATCAAGACGCTCTCCAAAGGCATGCGCGAGAAGACGCAGCTCATCCTGACGATGAGCCGCGACGCCAAGCTCTATCTCCTTGACGAGCCCATCGGCGGCGTCGACCCCGCGACGCGCGACTACATCCTGCGCACGATCATCGGCAACTACAGCGAGGACGCAGCGGTCATCATCTCCACGCACCTGATTGCCGACGTCGAGCAGATCCTTGACGAGGTCGTGTTCCTGTGCGAGGGACAGGTCATGCTCCACGAGAGCGTGGAGACCATTCGAGATGAAAAGGGCAAGAGCGTTGACGAGCTCTTCCGGGAGGTATTTAGATGCTGAGCAAACTGATCAAACATGAATTCCGTGCAACGAGCCGCATCATGTGGCCGGTCTTTCTTGGAATGCTGGCACTGACGGCACTGATGCGTTTTTCTCAGTTGCTCCTGAACGGCGGGCACATTCCCTGGCTCTTACAGCTCATCGGCGTACTGTTGGTCATCGGCTTTGTGATGGGCCTCTTTGCGCTGGCGTTTGCGCCGCTGGTGCTCTCCGCCGTCCGCTGGCGCGACCATGTGCTTAAGGACGAGGGCTATCTCACGCTGACGCTGCCGGTGAGCCTCCATCAGCTGCTCATCTCCAAGCTCATCGTTTCCGCCGTGTGGTATGCTGCGGCGTTCATCGTGGGACTTCTCTCGCTGCTGATTGCTGCCTCCGGCTGGAGCACTTTCCAGTATGTCCCCGATTTTTTCAATGATGTTTTCACAGCGTTCTTCGGAATGGAGGCCTCGCTGCGCAGTCACGCGCTGCTGATCGTCTTTGAGCTTTTCTGCAATTTCGTCTTTGCCGTTTCTGCCGCCGAGCTCGTGGTCTACGCCGCCTATTCCATCGGTTACAGCTTCAATAAGCGCAAGGAACTGTGGACGGTCATCCTGATTCTCGTGTTCTTCCAGCTTGCGCAGTTCACCGCCATCGCCATGATCGGCCTGTTCATCCAGGCTTTCCCTGATACATGGATCTCACTGGACGCCAACAACCTGCCCACAGGCATCGAGCTGCTGCTCCTCTGGGGCATGCTCGGCGAGCTTCTCTTCTGCGCGATCGGCTACGCCGTGACGTGGTACTTCACGACGAAAAAACTGAATCTCGAGTAACGCGTTTTCGAAAAAGCAGCCGCGAAAGGCCTCCGCTTTTCCGGCTGCTTTTTTGCACCCTTTTTTCGGCAGAATGTTCCGAAAATATAGATTATGTCAACCGTCAACGTCTATCTCATTCGTTTGAAAGGAGTCATCTCATGCAAATTCTGACTGTTTCCGGTCTTCAAAAGACCTACACCACGCGCTTTGGCGGCAGCAAGGTCCAAGCGCTCAAAAATGTCAACTTCACCGTCGAATCCGGCGAGTATGTCGCCATCATGGGCGAGAGCGGCAGCGGCAAAACGACGCTTCTCAATATCCTCGCCGCGCTCGACAAGCCCACCGGCGGCACAGTGCTGCTCGGCGGCAAGAACCTCTCCGAGATCCCCGAGGAGACCGCCGCAGCCTTCCGCCGCGACAATCTGGGCTTTGTGTTTCAGGACTTCAGCCTGCTCGATACGTTCTCGCTCGAGGACAACATCTGCCTGCCGCTTGTGCTCGCGGGCAAGTCGCGCACGGAGATGCGCGACCGGCTCTCACCGCTCGCCTACGACCTTGGCATCGAGACGCTGCTCAAAAAGTACCCCTACGAGGTCTCCGGCGGACAGAAGCAGCGCGCCGCCGTCGCCCGCGCGCTCATCACCCGCCCGCAGATCTTGCTGGCCGACGAGCCGACCGGCGCGCTCGACTCCCGCTCGACCGACGAGCTCTTGAAGCTCTTCGGCGAGATCAACGCCTCTGGCCAGACCATCGTGATGGTCACGCACTCTGTGCGCGCGGCGAGCTGCGCCTCGCGCGTGCTGTTCCTGCGCGACGGCGAGGTCTCGCTCGAGTTAAAGCGCGGCAAGGACACGGATTCCCAGTTCTACCAGCGTATCACCGATGCGCTCACGCAGCAGCAGACGGGAGGCGAGTGCGCATGAAGCCCACCTTTTACCCCCGCCTTGCGTGGATGGGTATCAAAAAGAACGCAAGGCTCTATGTGCCCTATCTTCTCTCCTGCGCGTTCATGGCAGCGATGCTGTATGTCATTGCGTACCTCGCCGTCACCCCCGCGCTCTATACGGTCAATGGCAAGGTGAACGGCTCCGGCACCTCTGCGGTCGCGATGACGATGAGCCTCGGCTCGTTCGTCGTATCGGTGTTCATCGCGCTGTTTCTCTTCTACACGAACAGCTTTCTCCTGCGCCGCCGCAAGAAGGAATTCGGCCTTTACAGCGTGCTCGGCATGGACCGCGGCGCACTCAGCGCCATTCTTTTCTGGGAGACACTTCTGGCCGCGGCGTTCACGCTGATCGCGGGGCTTGGCCTCGGCCTGCTGCTCTCCTATGTCTCGCAGTCCGCACTACTGCGGCTTTTATCTCTCCCCGCCGCGGCTTTCACCGTGAGCCTTGCCGCCATCAAGCAGTGCGCCATCACGTTCATCGCCATCTTCGCGCTGCTCTATGTGCGCGGTGTGCTGTCGCTGCGCCACGCACAGGGCGCGGCGCTTTTGAAGAGCGAAAACGTCGGCGAAAAGCCGCCGAAGTCGCAATGGCTGCTCGTCATCCCCGGTCTTGCGCTGCTGCTCGGCGCGTACTACATCGCTGCGACCATCAACGACCCCGTACAGGCGATGCTGCTCTTCTTCCTCGCGGTCATCATGGTCATTCTATCGACGTATCTTCTCTTCATCTCCGGCAGCGTGACGCTCTGCAAAACGCTCCAGAAGGACGAGAAGTTCTACTACAAAAAGCGCAACTTCGTCTCCCTCTCGTCGCTCACCTACCGCATGAAGCGAAACGGCGCGGGCCTCGCCTCCATCTGCATTCTCTCGACGATGGTGCTGGTGATGCTTGCCTCGACGGCGAGCCTCTATTTTGGCGCGGAGGACGCGATCAACACGCTTGCCGTCCAGAATCACTGGCATCCCACGGAAATGGCGGACGTCCGTGCGGAGTTCTTCTCGCTCTACGGCAGTCTCTTCTTCCTCGGCATTCTTTTAAGTGTGCTGTTTCTGTTCGCAACGCTTCTGATGCTCTACTACAAACAGGTCGTGGAGGGGTATGAGGATGCCTCGCGCTTTGCCATCATGCAGCGCGTGGGCATGACCAAGCGCGACATCCGTGAGAGCGTGAACGCGCAAATGCTGCTCATTTTCCTGCTGCCTCTTGCCGCGGCAGCGCTGCACCTCGCCTTCGCCCAGCCGATGGTCTGGCAGATCATGCAGCTGTTCGGCATCCAGAACCTCACGCTGTTTCTCGGTGTGACCGGCGCGGCGCTGCTTCTTTTCGCGCTGCTCTACTGCGCGATGTACCGCCTGACGTCGAATGCGTATTTCCGCATCGTCAGCACTGGCGGCGCCGCGGCGTGACGCGCTTTACTATATAGAGAACGGGACGGAAATGTTCATTTCCGTCCCGTTCTTCTTTTTCTCTTTTTACACCAGCAGACCGTATTTTTCGAGCAGCGGCGCAAGGGCATCTTCGGTGAGATTTCCCTCGTACAAGGCTCTTCCCTGATAGGCGCGCAGGCCCGCTTCCAAAAGCTCCGCGTCGTCGCAGATAAGGCACAGCGGCTTTCTGATCATGTACTGGTAGTCCGCCAGCGCGTCGACGTCCGCCCAGGACGCGAGCTTCAGCGCGACCATCGGCCATTCGTCATCCATCGCGTCGGAGAGCTTGTCCTCCAAATCGCCGTCCGCCGTCAGCACCGCGCCGTGCGTCGCATCGGCGGGCAGGAAGAAGGCTTCCTTCTCCGTTGCCGCGGGAAGAAGGTCGAGGCATTCCGGTGCGGGACGAACGTATTCCGCGTCCTTGAGCGCTGCTTTCAGCGCGGCGATGTGCTCCTCCGTCGTGCCGCAGCAGCCGCCGAAGAGGGCCACACCTGCCTTGAGCATCTCGGGCACCAGCGCGACAAATTCCTCCGGCGGGCAGTTGTACACGGCCTCGCCGTTCACGATCTCCGGCATGCCGGCGTTGGGCTTGGCGATCAGCGGCACGCGCGAATATTTATGCAGGCGTTGGAGCTGCGGCAACATCTGCTCGGGGCCTGCCGAGCAGTTCAGGCCGAATGCGCTCACGCCCATGCCCTCCATCACGGAAAGCGCCGCGACCACATCCGTGCCTGAGAGGATCCTGCCGCTCTCATCGCAGGTAAAGGACACAAGGATGGGCTTTTTGCTCATGCTGCGGATCGCCAGCACCGCCGCACGCGCGTCGGTCAGCGTCATCATCGTTTCGATGACGTAGAGGTCGACGCCCGCCTGCTCAAGGCCCGCCACTTGCTCGGTGTAAATGTCGACGAGCTCTTCAAACGACGCATCGCCGAGGGGGGCTAAAAAGCGGCCCGTGGGCGCGATATCGCCCGCGACCCATGCTTTTCCGTCCGCCGCCTGCTTCGAGAGCAGTGCGAGCGCTTTGTTCATCTCCTCCGTGCGGTTGAAGATGCCGCGCTCTTCGAGCTTCTGGCGGTTGCCGCCGAACGTCGGCGCGTAGAGCACATTCGAGCCGCTCGCCACATACTTGCGCTGAATTTCAAGGATGCTCTCGGGATGCTCGAGCACCCACTGCTCGGCGCTCATGTCGCCGGTGAAACCGCGCTTTTGGAGCTCGGTGCCGGTCGCGCCGTCCAAAATCACGGGAAACTGCATTTCCATAGGGTATTCCTCCATTAAAAATTCCTGTTCGGAACGATTCTCAAAATGTCAAACTGTCGGTGAACGCGCGGGAAAAGTCGTCACGTCCGGAAAGCTCGAGATAGCGGCACTTTCGCGGAATTTCCGCGAGCTTTCGCCAGTTTTCCCCGTCGAGCGCCAGCATCGAAGCGCCCGCGAGCGCCGTGTTGCCAAGCGGCCTGATTTTACTAAGGCACGCGCGCGGCAGCATGCCGATGCGCACCGCACTCTCGGGCGAGAGATAGTTGCCAAACCCGCCCGCGAGCTCCACACTCGCAATGTCGTCCGCCGTCACGCCGCGCTGCTCGAGCAGCACCCGAATACCGCCCGCCACCGCCGCCTTGGCAAGCTGCAGGTTGCGCACGTCGCGCGCCGTCAGGCTGACGGCCTTCGTCAGGTGGAAGACGCCGTTGCCCTGACCGTCCTCGGTCAGATAGCGGCGCATGTCCTCCGGTACGTCCTGCGGCGGCAGCAGCCGCCCGCTTTCGTCGATCACGCCACAGTCCAAAAGCACAGCGACAAGGTCGACCAATCCCGAACCGCAGATGCCCTTTGCCTCTCCCCCGCCGACGATGTCGCAGAGGAATCCCCTGTCGTAGCGCACATGGCTCACCGCGCCCGTGATGCCCGGCATGCCGCAGCTGATGCCCGCGCCCTCGAACGCGGGGCCCGAGGCGACCGCGCAGCAGAGCGCGCCGTTCTCATTTCCCAGCGCCATTTCGCCGTTCGTGCCGATATCGAGAAACAGCCGCAATTCCGGCTGCGCGAAAAGCCCGTCTGCCAACAGTCCCGCCGTGATATCGCCGCCGACATAGCCCGCGACGCACGGGGCAAATCGCACGGGAATGCCCGAAAGCGGCTTGCCCGCGCCGTCTTCAAACAACGTTTCCGGCTGAAACGACGCGCGGGCAATGGACGCGACCTCGCGCCCGTCGAAAATGTGCTGCATCACGGTATTGCCCGCAATGATGAGCTCCTTGACTTCATCCGTCTTCCGTCCGGCGGCGGAAAGTGTCCGCTCCAAAAGCGTCCCGACCTGCGCGCGGATACAGCGCGACAGCTCGCCCAGCCCGTCAGTCGTTTCCATCGTGTGCTGGATGCGGCTGATAACGTCCGCGCCGTAGGGCGCCTGCGCGTTCCAGTCCTGAGCCTGCGCGAGCAGCTTTCCGTCTGCGCGGTCGAAGAGCCGCAGCGCCACCGTCGTCGTACCGAGGTCGACTGCCGCGCCAAGGCCCGAGCGGCCCGCCTGCGCCTTCGGCAGTGTGAGCGTGTCCGTCAGGATGACGCCGCGCATCGTCTCGGGCAGGTCGATCCAATCGCCGTCCTGCGCTTTCGTCTTGCAGGCAAGGCGCGGCACACCGTTCACCTTCACGCGGCATTTGCCGCAGCGGCCCTTGCCGCCGCAGGCTGCGGGGATGGAATATCCCGCCCGCCGCAGCGCGGAGAGCAGCGTCTCCCCTGCTTCGAACGGGACCGGCGTGATTTTCGCCCCCTGCTGAACTTGAATGCTTGACACGAGCTTCCCCCACCCATATAATAGATAAATAATGTATAAATAGTATTTTATGCAGAAATAAATTCCCTTGTCAAGAGGCATTGCTTATGACAGGCCTTCTCACCCTCGCCCGCGAGGTCGGCTTTTCCCAGTGCGCAGCAGTGAATATGGATACACTCGATCCGCTCGAAGCCGTTCGCGACATGTGCAAAGCTGACCGCTGCGGCCGCTACGGCAAAAGCTGGAGCTGCCCGCCCGCCTGCAGCACACTCGAGCAGGCAAGGGCGCAGATTCAGCGCTATTCGCAGGGAATTTTAATCCAGAGCACCGCGCAGCTCGAGGATGAATTTGATTACACCGGCATGACGGCGCTTTCTGAGGTGCACAAAAAGCGCTTTTTGACCTTTGCCCGTCAGGCGCGGCTCTTATTCCCTCACTGTCTGCCGCTGACGGCGGGCACATGCACGCTCTGCCATACCTGCACCTATCCGGACCGTCCTTGCCGCCACCCCAAGCAGAGGCTTTCTTCGATGGAGGCCTACGGACTGTTCGTCAGTGACGTCTGCGTCCGCTCAAACCTCGCCTACAACTATGGTCCCCGCACTTTGACCTACACAGCCTGCGTGCTGTATTGATAAAGGAGATCTTCCCCATGTCTACCCCGAAAGGAATTTTTCTTGAACTCATCAAGCCCGACGGCCAGCCCGAGCGTCAGCTCTGCCAGTATGAAGCGCTGCACATGTGCCTCACGGACCCCATCAACACCTATCTTCGCGGCAACCGCAAGCGCGGCACCGTGAGCAAGGACCGCTGGGGCACGACCATCAGTTTTCCCGAGGACGCGCCCGGCCCTATCCCCGTCCACACGCCGGAGCTGACGGTCTGTCCCGATGTGACGCACTGGAAGAACACCGTCCACGTCCCCGATCTGAGTGTCTGCTCCGAGAGCTGGGAGGAGTGCCGCACGCGCTCGCGCGCCGCCGCGGATGCCGAGGGCAAGCTCCTCGCCGGCTTCATGGGTACAGGCATTTTTGAGCAGTGCCACTTCCTCATGGGCTTTGAAAACACGCTGACCGCGCTCTATGAGCATCCCGACGAGATGCACGAGCTCATCGAGACGATCACGCAGTACCGCCTCGATTATGTCCGCCGCCTGATCGACGGCCTGCAGCCCGATGTCATCTTCTCCCACGATGACTGGGGCACGAAAAACGCCCTCTTTATGAAGCCCGACATGTGGCGCGAGTTTTTCAAGGAGCCCTACCGCCGCTTTTATGGCTACATCCGCTCGCGCGGCGTCATCGCCATCCACCACGCCGACTCGTACCTCGTCCCCATCGTGGACGACATGGCCGAGATCGGCATTCAGGTCTGGCAGGGTACACTGCCGGAAAACGACATTCCCGCCCTCCAGCGCCACTTAAGCGGCAAGCTCACGCTTATGGGTGGCTTTGGCGCGGCCATCGACCGTGCGGACGCGCAGCCCGATGAAATTCTCGCCAACGCAAGAGACACGCTCGCGCGCTGCTGCCCCGGCGGACACTTCATCCCCTCGATCACCTATGGCCTTGCCGGTACGGTCTTCCCGCACGTGGATCAGTACCTCGATCAAGCCGTGAACGAGTACAACGTGGGGCTGCACATCCCCGTTTCTCCGCTCCCCGCCGTGCCGAAGCGTGAGATCGGTGCCGCAAAGGCCGAGGTGCTGCAGGCCGCAACCTCCGCGCAGGAGTCCGCCGATGTGTTTGAAAACATCGCCCGCGCACTCGAGCGCGGCCAGCAGAAAAAGTTGCTCTCCCTCTGCCAGCAGGCACTCGACGAGGGCTTCGGGCCGAGTGACATTCTCTCCAAGGGCATGATCGTCGGCATGAACCGCCTCGGCGAGGCGTTCTCCGCCAACCGCGCGTTCGTTCCCGAAATGCTCATGGCCGCGCGCTGCATGTCCGCCGCCACGGAGCTTCTGAAGCCCCTGATGGTCGGTGAGGGCACCGAGCCCGTCGGCCGCGTGTGCCTCGGCACCGTGAAGGGCGTCATGCACGACATCGGCAAGAATCTCGTCAAGATCATGATGGAAGGCAGCGGCATCGAGGTCTTTGACCTCGGCGTAGACACGTCGGCGGAGCAGTTCGTCAGCACCGCCGTGGAGAATCACTGCGGCGTGATCGCCTGCTCGTCGCTGCTGACCACCACGATGGAGGAAATGCGCGAGGTCGTCAAGCTCGTCCACGAGCGCGGCTTACAGGATCAGATCAAGGTCATGGTCGGTGGCGCGCCCATCAGCCAGAGCTTCTGTGACGAGATCGGCGCAGATTACTACGCCGAAGACGCCGGTGCCGCCGCCCGCGAGGCGGTGAAGATCCTGAAAGCGCGGAAGGCGTCATAAACAATTACAATACATCAAAAAGGTCCCGTCCGAAGACGGGACCTTTTTTCTATGCTTTCTGTTGTACGGTACGTGTCCTTACTTGCCCGCGTACTCGACCAGCATCTCGAAGAAGTTCAGGCAGGTCTCATAGTCGCACAGGGCCTTTTCGGGGGTCTTGGTGTAAAGCACGAACTTGCAGTCGTTCTCGGGGTGGAACTGAACGCCGAGGCAGAAGGTCTTGTCCTGACGCTCGACCGCTTCAATGACTTCCACGCCGTCATACGTCGCCGTGCTGACGACGGTAAGGTTCGTGCCCTCAACGCCGCCGACCGCCTGGTGGTGCCAGGAGGAAACGTTCTTCAGCTCCGTGGAGCCGACGATCTTATAGAGCCACTTGGAGGCGTCCTTATTGATGGTCACATCGTGGCGGGCATAGGTGCGGTCAGGCGCGTCGGCCGGCATTCTGTGCGTATCGTTGTAGGTCTTCCCCTGCTCCTTATAGTAGTTGGGGATATCCTGGATGAACGTGCAGCCGGAGACGATGGACATCACCTGCTCGCCGCGGCAGACCGCGAACGTCGGCACGTCTTTTTCAAGGCAGTAGGCCATGAGCATGTAGTCGGAGATATCGCGCGTAGCGTTGATCTCTTCGCCCTCGTTCTTTTCCTTCTCGGGGACCTTGAACAGGGACGGGCTCACATCCTCGCCGCCGGTGAAGAAGACGCCGTCGATGGCCTGCATCACAGCGCCGACGTTGCTGGTCGTGAGATCCTTTTCCTTCACCTTGTCAGCGTATTCCTGCTTGAGCATGCCGCTCTCTTCGAGATACGCGGACTCGATCTTGCCCTCGGCATCGTACTTCACGGCCGTGCTCGTCACCTGATCGAGCTCGACGGGGATGGCGCCGACGGTCTTGAAGATCGTCTTGTGGGAGTCGTAATTCTGTCCATTATAGGACCAGCTGATGCCGATGACCGGCTTGTCCGCGATCGCCGCGGCGTTTTTGAGCATCTGCTCGAGCATCGCCGTCGTCACGGGCTTGGACGCCTCGTAGGTCAGGCCGTCCATCAGGCCGGACCAGACGGCCATATCGTCATAGTCCGCGGGCCAATCCTTCAGCAGCGCCTTGTCCAGACCGGTGCTGCGCAGGATCATCGCGGCCGCTTCCAACTGCGTAACGGCTGCGTCGGGCGCAAATGCGTCCTTGCTGACGCCGTTGACAATGCCCTTGGAGTAGGCGAGGTTGATCGCGCCTTCAAACTTGCTGCCCTCGGCAACATCCTTGAATGCGCTCGCATCCTTGGCGCTCGCTTCCGCCTGTGCGGCGAGGCCCATGTTCTTGATGACCTCCTGCGTCACTTCGGCGCGGGTCATCGAAGCGGCGTTATCATCTGCGAAGGCGGTGACGGAGAGACTGAGCGCGAGAACAAGTGCCAGGATCAGGGACGTTGCTTTCAGAGACAATCTTTTCATACAAATTCTCCTTCGTTCGATATTGGGCGGCACGCGCATGCCGCTCTACCGCCATGATAACGAGGCAAAGTGAAAATAGCAAGTCCAAGTTGCGGCAAATTGCATTTTTAGCCACTGTATACAACCCATTGACCACTTTTTCCGTGTGATATGCACAATCACTTTTCCGCTCTCGCATTTTCACTATTCAAGCCGCCGGTGTACGATTTTTGCCCCGCCCTTGTTTTTATGGGGCAATCACGGTATACTATAAAAATAAACACCGTTCCCATTTCATCAGAAAGGAAATATTCTATGGATATCAAATTTTCCGGCTCGGACGCCGGCGGCTTTCAGTTCGACCCGAACGCCGCGCCCAAGCCCAAACGCGAGCACAAGCCCCGCAAGTCGATCGGCAGCAAGGGCGGCCGCATCGCGGTCAACACGCTCGTCACGCTGCTTGTCGGCGCAGTCTTCTTCTACGTGCAGATGCCCGCCATCAACCTGCATGCTGAAGAGTTCTACGGTTTCGTGCTGCTGCTTTGCGTCACGTACTGCATCTGCGCGCTCTTCACCTCCGGCTTTCAGGGCACGGGGGCCAAGGGCTACTTCACGTTCGTCAAAAAGCAGTGCACGGCGCCCTTCTTTGTCGTAGCGGCGCTCATCGTCACAGCGCTCGTCGGCGCGCTGACGTCGTGGGTCGTGCTGCGAGCCAAGGACTATCAGGCGCTGCTGCCGATCGAGAGTGGCAGCTTTGCAAGCGAAATTGAAGAGGTCTCGTATGACCGCATCCCGATGCTCGACCGCGACAGCGCCGAAAAGCTCGGCGACCGCAAGCTCGGCGAGCTGGCAGACATGGTCTCGCAGTTCGAGGTCGCGGAAAACTACACGCAGATCAACTACCATGGCCGCCCCGTGCGCGTCACGCCGCTGCGCTACGGCGACATCATCAAGTGGTTCAACAACCGCTCGGAGGGGCTGCCCGCCTACCTTATCATCGACATGGTCACGCAGAATGTCGAGGTCGTGCGCCTTGACGAGGGCATGAAGTACACGACCGCCGAGCACTTCTCCCGCAACCTCTACCGCCATCTGCGCTTTGCGTACCCGACCTATATGTTTGAAGAGCCGGTCTTTGAGATTGACGAGGACGGCACGCCCTACTGGGTCTGCGCCAAGAAGGAAAAGACCATCGGCCTGTTCGGCGGCACGGACAACCACGGCGCGGTGCTCGTCAACGCCGTCACGGGCGAGAGCGAATACTATGAAGAGCCGCCCGCGTGGGTCGACCACGTCTACTCTGCCGAGCTCATCATCGAGCAGTACGACTATTACGGCCAGTATCACAACGGCTTCTGGAACTCCATCTTCGGTCAGCGTGACGTGACGGTCACGACCGACGGCTACAACTACCTTGCCGAGGGCGACGACGTCTACCTCTACACGGGTGTGACGAGCGTCGGCGGCGACGAGAGCAACATCGGCTTCCTGCTCTCCAACCAGCGCACAAAGGAGACAAAGTACTATCCCTGCGCGGGCGCGACGGAGTACAGCGCCATGGACAGCGCTGAGGGTCAGGTGCAGAACCTTCGCTATAACGCGACGTTCCCGCTACTTTTGAACGTCGCCGAGCAGCCGACGTACTTCATGGCGCTCAAGGACGCGAGCGAGCTCGTCAAGATGTACGCGATGGTCAATGTCAACCAGTACCAGATCGTCGCCACCGGCGCGACGCTCGCCGACTGCGAGGCGAACTACCGTCAAATGCTGCTCAAAAATAACCTCATCTCCGACGATCAGGGCTCCATCGACGTCACGCCGAGCGATTATAAGAGCGTCGAGGGCACGATCGCCGAGATCCGCACGGCAGTCGTAGATGGCAACAGCATCTACTTCCTGCGCTTTGACGGCGAGAGCGCCTTCTCCGTGCGCATGAGCGCGGCTGAGGTCGCCTATGCGCCGCTGCTGAACGTCGGCGATCGCGTGTGCGTCTACTACCGCGACGGCTACGTCACGGAAAACTGGATCGAAGCGTCCGACGTCGAGCTGCTGGATGGCAGCGCCCAGAGCGCACCGCCCGTAGAAACGAGCGTTTCGACTGAGGACAGCGCGGATCCCGTTGAAAACGCACAGGAAATGCCGTAAAGCGGCGGCAAAGCACTTTCTATTACAAATTTTGATAGGGGTGGCGACACCCCTATCTCTTTTTGGAATGCATTGCACAAAAATGCAAGATTATGAGCAGTTTTTCTCGATAAAATAACCGCTTTGAAAGTTGACTTGCATCAATCTAATATGTTTTATTAAAAAAGTTAAAGTTTTTTGCCAAATTTTCTGCCAAATGCACAAAAAGTCAGAAAGAATTTCTTGCACAGCGCCAATGTCGTTTTGCTTGAGAATTTTTTCCTTTGGTGATAAACTCATAGACAAGATGGCTGAACCATCAAGCCCTGTTTTGCAGGGTAATTTTAGAGGAGGCTACTTATCATGAACGCTTACATTGAGAGAGTTCTTGCCGAAACCAAGGCCAAGAACGCGAATGAGCCCGAATTCCTGCAGACCGTCGAAGAAGTCCTGTCTTCCATCGAGCCGGTCATCGACGCCCACCCCGAGTACGAGAAGGCCTGCCTGCTTGAACGCATGGTCGAGCCCGAGCGCACCATCGAGTTCCGTGTCGTTTGGATGGACGATAACCTTCAGTATCACGTCAACCGTGGTTACCGCGTGCAGTACAACGCGGCCCTCGGCCCCTACAAGGGCGGCCTGCGTTTCGCTTCCAACGTCAACCTCTCCATCATCAAGTTCCTCGGCTTCGAGCAGACCTTCAAGGATGCTCTGACCTGCCTGCCCATCGGCGGTGCCAAGGGCGGTTCCGACTTCTCCCCCATCGGCCGCAGTGACGGCGAAGTCATGCGCTTCTGCCAGGCTTTCATGACCGAGTTCCATCGTCACATCGGTCAGGACATCGACTGCCCCGCTGGTGACGTTGGTGTCGGCGGCCGCGAGGTCGGTTACCTGTACGGTCAGTATCGCCGCATCGTCGGCGCTGCCGAGTTCGGCGCTATGTCCGGTAAGGACATCAAGACCGGCGGTTCCATCCTCCGTCCCGAGGCTACCGGTTTCGGCGCTGTCTATTATCTGCGCGAAGTCCTGAAGCACGACGGCAAGGGCATCGAGGGCCTGCGCGTCGCTATGTCCGGCTACGGCAACGTGGGCTGGGGCATCATGAAGAAGATCGACGAGCTCGGCGGTAAGGTCACCTACTTCGCCGGCCCCGATGGCTACATCCACGATCCCGACGGCGTCTGCGGCGAAGAGAAGCTCAACTTCATCCTCGAGATGCGCGCCAAGGATCCGATGCACTGCAAGCCCTATGCTGACAAGTTCGGCGTTGAGTTCGTCGAGGGTCAGAAGTGCTGGGGTGTCAAGGACGTCGACGTCTACATGCCCGCCGCTACCCAGAACGATGTCAACATGGAGTGGGCCAAGAAGATCGCTGAGTCCGGTGTTCCCTACTACATCGAGGTCGGCAACATGCCCACCACCAACGATGCTCTGGCCTTCCTGATGAGCCAGAAGCACATCACCGTCGCTCCTTCCAAGGCTGTTAACGCCTGCGGCGTTTCCGTCTCCGAGCTCGAAATGGCTCAGAACGCTCAGCGCATCTACTGGAGCGCTGAGGAAGTCGACGCTAAGATGGAGTCCATCATGAAGAACATCTATGATGCTTCCGTCGAGGCTGCCGAGCGCTATGGCCTGGGCTACAACCTGGTCGCCGGTGCTAACATCGCTGGCTTCCAGAAGGTCGCCGACGCCATGATGGCTCAGGGCATTTTCTAATCGAAAATCCCTTACGACTTTCTCGTGCCGCACATCTGTGCGCATGAACCAACAAGAAAAAGGCATCCTGCTTTTGCAGGGTGCCTTTTTTGTTGTCCTCAGGTGTTGTCGCGGCTGATGGGCTTTCGCACCAGCAGCGCAAACAGCGCCTTTTTGTCGAGCGGGCAGAGCGGATAGAGATACCCCTTCCCCACGATTGGCTTCGTCGTCGCGAGCAGCACGACGATCACGATGCACCCGAGCACCAGCCCGATCCAGTCCAGCGCGCCGACAAACAGCAACAGCATCAGCCGCAGCAGCTTGAAGGCGTAGCCGAGCTCATAGCTCGGCTGGGCGAAGTTCGCGATGGCGACGAACGCCATGTAGGCCAGCACCTCCGGCACGAGCCAGTGCGCCTGCACGGCGAAATCGCCGAGCACGAGCGCACCAAGCATGCTGAATGAGTTGGAGAACACGTCCGGCGTGTTGAGCGAGGCGAGCTTCAATAGGTCGACGATGAACTCCGCCAGCAAAAGCTGCACGAGCAGTGGCACGGAGTAGTCGCTGTCGATGGCCAAAAACTCAAGCCCCGCCTGCGTGCGCGCGGGGTCCTTCACAAGCAGGAACCACACGGGTGTGATAAACATCGTGAGCAAAAACACCACAATGCGCAGGATGCGCAGATACGTCCCGATCAGCGGCGGAAAGTAGAAGTCGTTTGCCTCCTGCACAAAGTCGAAAAAGTGCGTCGGCAGGATCATCGCCGCGGGCGAGTTGTCCACGAGCACGACGATGTCACCTTCCATGACGCAGGCCGTCGCGGCGTCGGGCCGCTCAGTGTATCGCACCTTGGGAAACGGCGTCCACCACTGCTTCTTGCCCATCATCGCCTCAGCGATGCTCTCTTGGCTCATCGAGACCGAGCGCACATCGATCTTTGCAAGCTTCTGCCGCACCTCGTCGAGCAGCTTTCTGTCGACCTTGTTTTCGAGATAGCACATCACCACGTCCGCGCGCGAGCAGTCCGACACCTTGTGACCTTCGAGCGTAAGCTGCGGGTCGCGAATGCGGCGGCGCAGCAGCGCCGCGTTGGCGACAAGCGTTTCGATGAAGCCGTCGTGCGCGCCGCGCAGCACCTTGCCCGACGACGGCTCCTCCACCCCGCGCGCGGGATACTGCTTCGCGTCGATCAGCGCGCATTCGTCATAACCCTCGACCAGCAGCGCCATCTTGCCCAAAAATACGCTTGTCACCGTGTTTTTGACACTTTTCTCGGCGTTTACCTCGTTGAATGTGATGTATCGGTCGATGAATTGCTGCATCGTCTGCGCATCGCCGACATCCTTGAGCGGCAGCCAGAAGCTCAGCATCCGCTCAATAACCGCGTCGTCGCCGTAACCGTCCACCACCCACATCCGCGCCCGCCTGCCGCCGACATACAAGTCGCGCGAGATCATATCAAAGCACCGCCCCACGCCAAGCAGATCATCCAGCGCGCGGGTGTTTTCCTCGTAGTTTGCCGAAAAAAGCTCCATAACCGCCCTCCGCCACATAATTTTCCTTATTATGCTCATGAGCGGAAATTTTATGCCGCGCGGGCGGTATTTCTCCTTGCGCCGCGCAGGGGACGCGGGAAAGGGGGCCATTCTCTCACGTGAGAGAATGGCCCCCTTTAAATCCCCCAAGAGAACGCGAGGGGAGTTCCCCTCGACCCCCGACATTGACAGCTTTAGGCTTGAAGAACTGCTCAGCCTGCGGAATCGGGTGCGGTGTACATGGCTTCGCCATGAATCCCTGCGATTCGTGACAACTCGCAACCGCGCCTTACTACCGTGAGGCGCGCGTGACGTTTGCACGGCGGCAGACTGCCTGCGGAATGTGGCATTGCTGCGCTCGCCACATTGTGGAGACTGGCGATAGACGGTGATTAGGCTGTACTCCTACAAGATGGGCAGAGCGGCAGCGGATGATAGGAGCAGAAGCAAATCGTCTTGCAATGCTAACGCGGCAGCGCCGCGCGCATGGCAGTACAATCGGCAAGCATTGCAGCTCTTCAAGCTGCTCGCTTGCAATGGGAATTTTCTCTGGGAGGGTGTAAGGGAGGGATATCTCTTTTTGAAAAGAGATATCCCTCCCTTATCCGTTCCCCGCGTCAGGCGGGGAGCATATCAAACTTCTTTATTAAAATAGAAGAACTTCTCATCCTCTCCCTTCTTCCTCATGCAGGAAGAAAGCATCTTATAAGAAGCGTCGTTCTCCTTGAAGCACTTGGCGACGACGTGTCCCAGATGGCGCTGGTAGAGGCCCCATTCGGCCACGGCGCGGAACGCTTCGACGCCGTAGCCCTGTCCGCCGTATTCCGGCGCGATGCGGCACCCTTCCTCCGCGCCGCCCTTGCCGTCGAAACGGTAGAGCAGCACCTCGCCGATGCACTTGCCGTCTAAACGGATGGCAAAGTTGATGGCGCGCTTTTTGGCAAAGTCCTCTCGCACAACGTCGAGGAAATAAGAGTCTAAGTCTTCACCCTTCCAGTCGGTGCGGTAGTCGTAGCCCCACCACTTGTTGCGCTCATCGTCGAGGCAGAGGGCGTTGTAGGCCTCGCGGTCCTTGTCGGTAAAGGCCGAGAGCGTCAGGCGCTCGGTCTTGAGCGTCGGGATCGCGTCCAAATCCTCCAGCTCGTTTTTCACGTCAAAGCAGAACTTCTCCGCGAGCTTGCATGGCAGATACTGGAGCTTCGAGGTGCGAAGGCCGCGGTCGCCCGCATCGTCCTCACGGTTCAAATACCTGACGCCGTCCACCGCGTAGCAGCGGGCGAACTCCTGCACCGTCGCAGGATAGACGCCCTCATAGCCGTAGAGCGCCTTTTCAATATGGACATGCAGTGTTTCACCGCAGCGCTCGGCCATCGCAATAGAAATGAGCCGCCCCTCGTACTCCATACCGCCGACATAGAGCCACGACGCGCCCGTCAGGCGCAGCATCGTCTTAGCAAGCGCCAACTCCTGCCTGGCCGACTGTGAGGTCTTTTCAAACACCTCCGTATAGTCCTGCCAAAAGCGCTCGATCAGCGGCAGATCATCCTTCCCCAGCGCACGGAACTGCGCCTCGGGATAGAGTTTGCGGAATTTGTTGACGTGGTTACGCTGGCCGCTGTAATGGCGGCCCGGGAACTCGCGCAGATCGTTCGCCTCGTAAATATAGTCGCGCCAGGAACGAAAATTGTTGAGGTGGAAGCGCGGATAGCGCTCTAAGAGCTTCGCCGCCTTCTCCTTTGGCACGACGGACAGCTCGAGCGAGATGCCCTGCTCCACGCAGTAATCCTCAATGGCGCAGAGCGCGGCCTCCTCATCGCCGTCCGGTCCCGGCACGGGATAGTCGAAGCAGGGCTTGCCGTCGATGCAGTTTTTCACGATCAGGCAACCCGCCGCTTCGGCGTACTGCGGGTGCAGGTGTCCGCGCCACATCAGCTTGACGAGCGCGGAATACTCGCATAATTGGTAGTTGCAATCCTTATAATAGCGGCGCAGGCGGGAAAGATCCCGCTGCGCAACGGGTTTGAATGTCAGCATGGAAAACCTTTTTCTCCTTTTCGAGTCGTATCGATTATTTTACCCGTTTTTGCGCCGCGTTACAAGCCCTTTTTCATTTGGGTTCCAGCTCGGTGAGCACTGTCTGCGCGCATTCAAGGAACTGCTGGAGCGACGCCTGCCGTCCCTCGCCTGCGCGCACAGCCATACCGAGCTCGCGTGCCGACTTGGGCTCCACCGGCACAAGCAGAACGCCGTCGCCGCGCCCTCGCAGCGTCAGCTCCGTCATCATGCTCACGCCGAGGCCGTGCTCGACCATGCTGATGACCGTCGGGTCGTCCACCGCCGTCGGCAGGATGTGCGGCTTGACTCCCACGCGGTTGAAAATACGCATGATGTCCTTGTCGAAGCCCTGCGCGGGCATGATGAAATCGCGCCCGTCGAACTCACCCAGCGGATACCCCGTGCGCCCGTCGATGGGATAGTCCTTGGGCAGCACGGCGTACATCGGATCGTCGTACAGATGGATCCACTCATAGCCGCTCTCCTCTTCCTGATGGCTGACGAAGATGACATCCATCTTCCCCTGCGCCAAAAGCTCATAGGGGCTGCGGATGTGGTCGGCCATGCGGATGTCGACATCAACGTCGGGCCGCTCCTCGCGAAAGCGTCGGATGATGCTCGGCAGCCAGTGCATAGCCATGCTGGCGAATGCGCTTACGCGGATGACCTCGCTGCGCGAGGACGCCACCTGCGCGATCGTGCTGTCAAGCCGCGCGTTGGCCTGCAAAAATTCGCGGATGGCGGGTGCTACGCGCTCGCCGTCCTTCGTCAGTCGGACGCCGCCGCGCCCGCGCTCGAGCAGCGTGAAGCCGACCTCGCGTTCGAGGGAATTCATCATGTGCGTCAGGCCGGACTGCGTGTAGCCCATCACCTCCGCCGCCTTGGTAAAGCTACCGAGGTCTACCGCCATCAGCAGCGCTTCTAACTTTTTGCTCTCCATAGGATATTCCTTTCCTATTAGTATTCAGCATGTTTGGATTATAATATATCCTCGCGCCGTATGCAAGCGGAATTCTCGTTTTCGGCTCCTTTTTACAAACTTTTTCCATCATCTGTCATACAGGCTGGTCTTTTTTGTCCGCCTGCTGCGTAAAATAGAGCCTGAGGTGATGATCTTGAAACGACGTTTCGCGCTCTTGCTGCTGTTTTTGTTGACTTTTCTTGCACTCTGCTTTTCCTGCGCCAAAGACGGCCAAGCCGTCACCGTCTCGGCCCCGTCCCAAGTGCGGCGCTGCATCGCGCTGACCTTTGACGACGGCCCCTCTCCGCAGATGACCGCCGCTCTGCTCGACGGGCTCAAGGAGCGCGGCGCGCACGCGACGTTCTTCCTCATCGGCGAGCAGATCGCGGGCAACGAAGATCTCGTCCGCCGCATGAAAGACGAAGGCCATCAGGTCGGCGGCCACAGCTACACGCACATCCGTCTTGACAGCGCTGACGCCGCTGCACTCGCCGAAATCCAGAAAACGGACGAGACGCTGCGCGCCATCCTCGGCGACGGTGACTACTGGCTGCGCCCACCCTGGGGCTTTGCGAGCGACGCGCTCAAAAGCGCCGTCTCCGTCCCGCTCATCTACTGGACGCTCGACACGATGGATTGGAGCGTGCGCAACAGGGACCTCGTCGCGCACCACATCATCGAAAACGCCAAAAGCGGCGACATCGTTCTCCTGCACGACCCATATGACACGAGTGTCGAGGCCGCACTTCAGACCATCGACGTTCTTAGTGAGCAGGGCTACGAGTTCGTTACGCTCGAAGAGCTGTTTTCCAACGCCGGCGTCACGCCGCAGGCCGGGCACTTCTATCTGCGCGCGGATGAAGAAGTCCCGTGGTGAGGTCTCGACAAAATTTTTGAAAAAATTTCAAATTAGGACTTGCATTTTCCGGACTGGTGTGCTATTCTATCTAAGCTGACATTGAGCAGTACACATCATCCGGGTGTGGCGCAGTTGGTAGCGCGCTTGACTGGGGGTCAAGAGGCCGTGAGTTCAAGTCTCGCCACTCGGACCAGCTAAAAGCCTTGAAATCGTATAATTTCAAGGCTTTTTTGCAACTTCTGAAGGAAAAACGCGGGGCGCTGAATTACGGCAAAACCCCGAGTGTGCACAAAAATGTGCACAACTCTCCTGAAAACGTTGATGCATCGGAAAGAATAGGTGTATCAATGGCAACAGTAAAGGAAAATAAGAAGAACGGCAAAACAATTTCTTTCCGCTTCACCGTTTGTTTAGAGCGTGATGTGCGTGGAAAACAGATTCGCAAAACGACCACTTGGGCAGCGCCCGCCGACTTGACGCCAGCAAAGGCAAGAAAAGCGGCGGAACGTGCGGCGGATGCGTGGGAAGAGAAAGTCAAAGCGGAGTACCAGAAGCAAAAGGAACTCGGCAGCGCGTACCCTCTACCGCCAGAAAAAAGGCATGATGACTTTGCCGCGTTCATCAACGACCTTTGGCTCCCCTTGAAAATTCGCGGCGGTGATGCCAAGCCGTCGACCATTGCGTTCTATCAATATCTGTCAAGACCTATTGCGGCCTACTTTGGCGGTGCAGTCTTGCAGGAAATCAGCGCTATCGACATTCAAAAGTATTTCGTCTATCTGCGCACGGAATACAAGATGAAAAGCGGCAAGCCGCTTTCTCCTAAATCGCTGCGTCATCACTACATCGCGCTGACCTCTATGTTCAATTACGCCATGGAACAGGAAATGCTTGTCAAGAATCCCATGGATAAGGTCACGCCGCCCAAGAAAGACAAGAAGCCGGTCGACGCTCTCAGCAAGGAACAGGCAGCGCGCTTTTTCTCTCTGCTCCCTGATCTGCCGCTCGACTTCCATTGCATGATGATTCTGCTTGTCACAACGGGCATTCGGCGGGGCGAGTGTGTCGGGCTGCAATGGGGCGATTTTGATATGAAGAATCAGACTGTGACGATATCCCGCAATGCTGTCCTTGACGAACACGGAAATGTTCTTATCAGCACCCCCAAGACCACAAACAGCATCCGCACTATCCCGCTCATGGCGAGCACCGTTATACTTCTCCAAAAGTACAGAAAGCAGATGCAGGCCGAGCACCCCAACACAATTTTGAAAAATGCGTTTCTCTTCCCAAACAAAGACGATGTTTTTCTCCCCCGTGACCCAAATTCCGTGACAAGGCGCGTCAAGCGGTTTATGAAGAACAACGACTTTCCCGACCTCTCACCGCACGATCTGCGGCACTCCTGCGCAACGCTGCTGCTTTCCCAAGGCGCTGACATTAAAAGTGTGCAGGAGATTTTGGGACACGCGGACGCAAGCACGACACTGAACTTCTATGTGAAGTCCGACTTGCAGCAGATGAAGTCTGCAACAGAAAAGTATGCCGCGGCGTTCAACCTGTAACGCTCCAACAGCAAAGTAAAAAGAAAGGGCAACATCTTCAAATGCTGCTGCCCTTTTTCAATAGGTCAGGTAATGTAATTGTGAGTGCGGCGGAATTGGTGGTGAACTATCGCCAGTTTTCCGCCTTTGGAATCTGATAATTGAGCGGCGGGAGATGGCGGCGGATGTACTCGCCCTCTTTCTCGCCTATCTCTTCTTCGATCGCGGCGGGCGTCGTGCTGTGAGCGGCATACAGAACGCAAAAGCGTATGCGATGACCGCGCCGCGATGCTTCCGCCAGTATTTCATATTTGTGTGCTTTTGGACGGGAGAGCTACGCATAGTGCTGCGCCATGCGCGCGAGTATATTGACGCTTTTTCCGACGTAGACAATCCTTCCGTCCAACAGGATAGCGTAAATGCCCGCGCGCTCGAATTGCGGTGCTAACCCTTTGCGCTTTAAGGAATAATAAATCCGTCGCTCAAAAAACGAAAGGTTCATTTTTGCTGTGTCCCTGCGGTAGGTCGTAGGGTGGGTATTCAATACCAAGGTCATAATACAGCAACGCCCAAAGGTTATACGCTTCTTCCATCACAACACCGTAGTCTTGGGAACGCTCTGCAACTGCCTAACTGAACATAATGCGGAAACAATCGACCATTTCTTCAATGGTCATTTTCTTACTCTTGGTCATACTCTTTTCTCCTTAAAAGTAAAATTCAGATGGCGGTGGAGAAACTTGTTTCTCCACGCCCTTATTTTTTATATTTGTATTATTTATATTTATTTCTATATCCTTGGGCGCTTCTTTTTGAACGGTTTGCGCTTGCTTCTGGACGGCTGCCGTAAAGTCAAAGCCGACAGGCGTATTCTCATTGTGTAAACGCGTCTCCCGCTGCGGCGTTTCATAGAAATCATAAGTATTGCCGCTGCCGCGCTGAACAAGATAACCTTTGTCAACGAGCTTCAAAAATTGGTCGCGGTAGGTGGATGCCGCCATTCCAACCGCCCGACGGATAGCAGCGGGAGATAACGCCAATGTGTATCCGTCCCTATTGGACGCAAGATAGAGGTACAGCATGAGCGCGTGTGCGCCTAAATCGCGCGCCGCCGCCTGCCAATGCTCGTTTTTGATGCCGAGGAAGTCAGACGAGGCGCGTTCACGGTGAATGGCAACAACTCTTTGATTGGGTACGGTATTCGGCACAGCTTTACTCCCCCAAACGGTCAAGGGTGCGCTTCAAGCCGTCAATTTCCCTGATAGCATCGCCTGTTTCAAGTTGGACAGATAGGGCTTTCAGCACATTATCCGTGATGCGCTGCTCCATATTGTTCTCCTGTTCAATAACCGCTCTGACAAAGTCATTCGCACGGCGCTGCAACTGAAATTTTGTGTCGCTGCTGGGAGTGTCTACATAAATCGTTAGCGCACGAAGAAAAGAATTTGCGCTTACTTCAAGGCTGCTCATAAGTCAGCTCCTTTCGTTTAATTTTTATTATAAAGTTGAGATTTCTCTCACTTTCTATATATATTATATATTATTTTTTATGAAAAGTCTAAAAAGGACGGATAATGCAAGCGAAAGAATCGTTTTGCGCGGCGGCGGGGGCGTATTTCAGGAAAAAACAGGCGGAAATGCGGTGAATCTGACAAATCTGCACCGTGTCGACGCGAAATCACGCAGAATTTCACCGTTTCCGCTGCTGTTCTGCTGGATTTTGATGAAATCTAATAAAAAGCGCTTGAATTTTCTGCATTCTCAGCGAAAATCCAAGCGTTTTTGCTTGTTTGCAGTCATTTCTCCATAAATCACACGTGATTCGAAGAAAATCAAAAATATTTTTCAAATACTATGCTGCCAGTTAATTGTTTTCGACTGTTTCACGCCGTATCCTATAAATATCACATAAAAAAGGAGAGAAAATCATGCGCATTATTTTAGACACAAACAAAGGCAGAATCATTGTCCCGAAATCTTTCTTTACAGAACTCGGCAAGATGAACAAGATTCTTGAAGAGGGCGGTTCTACAAAGAAGTGGACGCCAGAGGAGTATGTAAAGGAACAGTTTGAAAAGGCGATAAAAAAAGATATCCTGCGTCTGGATGATAAGGTCAAATAATGGCAAAGCAAACAAGGGTCACGCCGGAGGAAATCGTTGAAATGCACCACCTGTACGCCAAGCTCGGTACTTATGCCGCTGTTGGACGGGAGTTGGGCCGCAGCGCTTCAACGGTGGCAAAGTACGTGAAAATGAAAGGCGTTCCCCAGAATATTCGAATCACAGTGGAGAACCTGACAAGAAAAACAGAAAAGAGTAACGTGAGCATGAAGCCGCTGTGAACGCGGCGGGATAATCTACAAGACAAATACAGAAAGATATCGGAAAAGGGGGCGCCCCCTTTTTCCGTAGGGATATCCCTACGGAATGATCTTTCGTTACAACTGGAGGTATGCTTATGAAAAAGGGACTTGAAAGCGCTGTTCTGGCGATTCTTCTCTGCCTGAGTCTGCTGCCTACGGCAGCGTTGGCCGAGACGGACACCATCACGCCGATTGAGCCCAAGATGGATGAAAACGGCGTGTACCTAATCAGCAACGCGAACGAGCTATACGGTTTTGCTAAAATTGTCAACAATCTGAAAGACAAGGACAAATGGAAACCCAACGCCAACGCGGTGCTGACGGCAGACATCACAGTCAACGAGGAGGTGCTGAAGCCTGACGGTACACTGAACACTGAAAAAAAGGACACTTTTAAGCAGTGGACGCCCATCGGGTACTATGTTAATTCAGGCGATAATGTTACCTACACTGGCGTCTTTGACGGACAGAACCACACCATCAGCGGCCTATATTACGATACAGACCAGCGATGCGCGGGGCTTTTCGGATATTTAAACAACACCATCAAAAACGTTACTGTTGCAGATTCCTACTTCAGTGCCAGCTCCTATGTTGGCGGTGTGTGCGGAAGGAATAAAGTAGGAACCATCATCGGTTGTACCAACGAGGGCACAGTCACCATCACTAATACCTACAGCAATGTCGGCGGTGTGTGTGGGTATAATGATGGCGGTATCATCAAAAAATGCTCCAACTCCGGCAAGGTGATCGGAAGCACAGACGCAACCAAACAGTCCGTCGGCGGCGTGTGTGGATACAGCGTAAAGGGGAGCATTGTTGGTTGCTATAATATCGGCACGGTCACTGGCACCGATAGCAGTGTTGGCGGCGTGTGTGGAAACCCCTTTCAGAGTTATGTCACTGGCTGCCATAATGTCGGCACAGTCACCGGCACGGGTAGTGATGTCGGCGGTGTGTACGGGTGTAATGACGGAGGCCACATCATCAGCTGCTATTATCTTGACAATGATGCCGTTGAAGACGATGGACAGGCGAGGACAGCAGCCGACTTTAAAAATGGTACGGTGTGTGATCTACTGAACAAGACTTTGGAGACGCATAATCAGGATTTTATATTCTATCAGGGTAAGGACTATCCCGTGCTGACGCCGCAAATCGCATTTATTGGCATTGAAGACGGCAAGACTTACTGTGGCGAGGTCAACTTCACAGTGAGATGTGCTGAATCCGTGGCTGATAACAACGCAAATCTGACACCGGATGAAGACGGCCAGTATACTCTTGGGTCTGGCGTACACACCATTACGGCCACGGATGCAGAAGACAAGAGCGAGACCATCACAGTGACGGTGAATGCCGCACACACTCCCTCGGTAGCAGTCCGTGAGAATGAAGTGGCTGCAACTTGCACTGCTGATGGTTCTTATGACGAAGTAGTCTACTGCTCCGTCTGCAACGCTGAAATCAGCAGAACGCAGAAGCCCATCGAGAAGATCGCACATACTCCCGCAGCGGCGGTCGAGGAAAACAGAGTGGAGGCGACTTGTTCTGCTGCCGGTTCTTATGACGAAGTAGTTTACTGCTCTGTCTGCAACGCTGAAATCAGCAGAACGCAGAAGACTATTGACAAACTTCCGCACGACTTTGGGAACAACCTCGAATATTGCGCAAACGGTTGTGGAACAAAGAACCCCAATTATGTTCCGCCCTACAATCCGCCGCACAAGCCCTCTGTGAAGCCGAATCCGACTCCTTCTAAGCCTGAAACTCCCGAAAATCCGTTTGTAGATGTAAAGGAAGATGACTATTACTACGATGCGGTGATCTGGGCGGTTGGCAAGGGAATCGCCAAGGGCGTGACTGATAACACTTTCCAGCCCAACGCTTCCTGCACCCGTGCGGAAATGGTGACGTTCCTTTATCGTGCGGCGGGATTGCCTGAACCGACCAACAAGGTTAACCCGTTCAGCGACGTTACAGAAGGTGCCTACTATTACAAAGCGGTGCTGTGGGCAGTTGAAAAAGGTATTGCAAAGGGAACCAGTGAAACGACGTTCTCTCCCAACGATACCTGTACACGCGGCCAGACTGTGGCATTCCTCTATCGCTATGCAAATTCTCCTGCGGTGAGCGGAAGCAATTCCTTTGCCGATGTGAGTGAAACAGCTTACTATTATGATGCCATTCTTTGGGCGGTGAGCGAAAAAGTGACCGAGGGAACCAGCGCAACGACATTCTCTCCGAATGATCTTTGCACGCGCGGTCAGATCGTGACATTCCTCTATCGCTACATGGGAAAGTAATGTAATTGAAAAGGAGCGGGACGCGTTGTCCTGCTCCTTTTCTTTGACGCACAAAGTGTGCACAAACCTCAAAAATCTGTGCGCTTTTTTCTTTTGGAACGCTCAAATAATCATTGCGTCCACGGCGGGAGAGTGGTATAATAAAAATACAAAAAACATAGATGTATCAAGGCTTTCGGCGTATTTGCGAAAGCGTGTTTTGGGTGGTATTTCCCCTTTTGATGCGCAGCATCAAAGCAACTGGGGGTCAAGAGGCCGTGAGTTCAAGTCTCGCCACTCGGACCAAGTAATGATAATCCGAACTACATTATCCAAGTGGGTAATGTGTTCGGATTTATCATTTTTATCGAGAATATATTATAGCATGTAGATGGCAAGGGCAGGAGCATCACTGCTCTTGCCTTTTTCTATAAATCAATATATAATTACATAAATCGAATAAAGGAGGAGTATCATGTGAAAAAATCATGGTGGAAAGTTCCTTTATATTGTATGGTTGCAAGCTGGATATGCTTTCAACTGGAAATTCGTTTCTTAGGGAGATGGGCAATTGTGACGCTGCCTGATGGGAGCATATCATCGGATAATACCCGGTGGATGCTCATGTCTGCTGGCCTCTTCCTTGCGGTTGTCTGCATTGGCGGATTTTTCTTGTTCCGAAAAATGACACGCAAAGAAATTTTCTTCTCTTCTTCTGCCTTAGTCGCTTTGAATATCGTGTTAGGCATATTTACATACTTGACGCAAAGAATATTTACATCATTCGCCATGCTTTGGAGTGCACTTTCGGAATGGGCCAGTGTGTTTTCTCAGATTGCATTTCAGTTCGGCTTAAACGAATGGCTGAGCGCCGCCATTGTGTGGATATTACCCCCATACATTTTCCTCTTGTTTGGCAAGAAAGAAGTTCATACAGATTGATGAACGGTGGGAGTATCTAAACTGATGCTCCCGCCGTTGTTATACCTTGTCCTCTTGTTCGGCCTGCTGCTTTGCTTTCCACTCGGCGTATTCCTGCTGCCCGTCTTCGCTCTCAAAGAACGCCTGAATTTCCGGGAGCAGGACACGGGCAAGGGCCTCTACCTCGTGATAGGGAATCCCCGTGCCGTAGTCATTGGGCTTCTTTCTGCGCGGCATGGTATCACCCCGTTAAAGCTGCCCCTCGTCGAACAGGTAGCCTTGAAACACCGTACCGTCTCCTGTGATGAAGCGGCCCCGTGCATCCTTGGGTATCTGTTCGGCGGCGCTGGTGTTGTCGAGAATAATTTGAGAAAGCACGCTGTCCGCCCTGCCGCAAACACGGAAATCCATGTTGTTGCGTATCTGGCCGGGAATGATCGTTGCGTCCGGTCGCTGCGTGGCAAGAATGAGATGGATACCAAATGCCCGCCCTTGCCGTGCAATGGTGGACAGCCTGTTTTCAATTTGCGCCAGCAACTTCTTCCGCTCGCTGTCGGCTCCGGTTTTGCCATTCATAGTCAATATCTGTCGAAAAATTCACCGATGCCTCGCCGGAGTCTGATTTTTCCGTGAGCGGGCAAAAAAGAGCGCCCGCCAAATGACGGGTGCTTCCCCTTTGTTCACTTCAGGTATTTTGCGACTTCCTGCTCAAGCTCCTGCCACACGGGATATTTCCCGCCGTGCTCGTCGAAGAAAGCCTTCAAATCGCGGTTCAGCGCGCTCATTTCGTCGACCGCGTTCATCGCGTGGTCGGACGCGCAGATCTTTCCGAGGCTCGTGGCGGACATGAGCTTAAAAAAGCGCAGACAGGTCTTGCGGTACGCCGCGCCTTCAAACTCCGCGTCGTCCTTCGGTAAAATTTCATGTCCCGCGTTTTTGATCGCACGGTAACCCTCGATGTTGGCGTCGATCAAGCGATTTAAGTAGGCTGTGTTGCCCTTGAGCTTTTTGAGGTCGCCGTCGACCTTGTAGCAGGCAAAGGCCACCGGCAGCACGAACGCCGCGTGGCAGAGAAGGTAGTCCTCCATATTCGGCTCGTAGGCTACCTTATATTTGGTGCCGTCAAAGATCTGCCCGATGAGCGTTTCGTTCGACGGCGCACCCGCGATCTGGCCGATGGTAATCTTTTTTAGGTCGATGGACGCCACATACTCCCGCTCCCGATGTCCTGCTGAGGACGCAAAGGCAAACATCACGTTTTTCTCCGGCAACGAAGCGCTCAGCGCACTTGCGCGCACGTCGTTTCCCACAAAGACGATATTCTTTGTCGGATTCATCCGCAGGGCATCGAAGATCGCGTCGAGCTGCGTATAGCGCAGGACGACGAAGATCACGTCGTACTTGTCCTCCGCTTTCAGCTCCGTCACGACCGGAATACGACTGACCGACATGCGTGGCGAAAACTTATCCTTGATCCGAAGGCCGTTTTTTTGGATGCTCTCGCCCCATGCTCCCCGCGCCAGCAGCGTGACGTCCTTTCCCGCGCGGAAGAAATTCCGCGCCAGATTGCAGCCGAGCACGCCCGCGCCGAATACTAAAATTTTCATAGCCAAGTCTCCTCTTATCCTAAAAATATCTGTTTCCTTCGTTCTGCCCCGTCTCGCTATGCTCTCGTTCCGATTTTCTTTCGTTTTACATCAGTTAGTCATCTCTAACTGAAACATAGCAAATGACAGTGCAAAAGTCAAGATGTCTTTTTACCGCTCTCCGGTGCTTCCTTGCCCTTTTTCATCTTCTCCTTCACTCGATCAACAAATCCCCGCTTCAAAAGGGGCTGCGCATTGTTCATCTGTACTGGCCTGTTTCTGTCACTTCGCCAGATTTGTTCAAAAAATATCTGCTTTTGCAAATTTAATCTTGCTTCTTCCGGATATTTTCATATAATGTTGACGACTGAACAGGAGGTACCACCATGTATGTTACCTACAACAACCTTTTTAAGCTCCTCATCGACAAGGGCTTAAATAAAACGGAATTTGCGCGCGAGGTCGGCATCAGCTCCAACACGCTCGCCAAGCTCTCGAAAAATGAGCTCGTCTCGCTCGAGGTGCTTGTGCGCATCTGCCGCCAGCTCGACTGCTCGCTCGGCGACGTGGTGCAGCTCGCCCCGCCCGAGCCGCCGATCAAAAGCGGCCTTGAGCGCATGAAGAAGCGAAGACCCACCCACGAGAAAGGAGGCAATGCGTACCGCCATGAGTAACGAAACCAAGGAGACCGGCTCCAGCTTTATGGAAAAGCTGTCGACGGTCATCGTCGACAAGCGAAATCTCATCTTTCTGCTCACGATCATTCTGCTCGTATTCTCCGCCTTTTCCCGCAACTGGGTCGAGGTCGAGAGCGACCTGACGTACTACCTGCCGTCTGATTCCGAGACGAAGCAGGCGCTCGACATCATGGACGGGCAGTTCACGACCTATGGCACGGCCGAGGTCATGGTGGCCAACATCACACCAGAGCAGGCCGCCGCGCTCGAGCCCAAGATCAAGGAGATCAAGGGCGTGCAGAGCGTGGACTACGACGAGACCACCGCACATTATAATAACCTCTCCGCGCTCTATTCCATCACCTTTGCCTACAGCGAGGATGACGAGGCCTGCCTCGACTCGCTCGAAGCCGTGAAGGAATACCTGTCCGACTACGATCTGTATGTCGACACCGACCTTGGCAACACGCAGCAGGAGACCATCGACCACGAGATCAGCGTCATCATGGTGTATGTCGCCATCGTCATCGTGCTCGTGCTGCTCTTCACGTCCGAGACCTACGGTGAGGTGCCGGTGCTCATTCTGACGTTCGTTGTCGCGCTCGTTCTGAATCAGGGCACGAATTTCCTGATGGGCAAGATCTCGTTCATTTCGAACTCCGTCACAAGCATTTTGCAGCTGGCGCTCTCCATCGACTACGCCATCATCTTCTGCAACCGATTTAAAGAGGAGCACCGGCTGCTGCCGCTGCGTGAGGCCGTCATCGTCTCGCTGAGCAAGTCGATCCCCGAGATCGGTGCGAGCAGCCTCACGACCATCGGCGGCCTTGTGGCGATGCTGTTCATGCAGTTCAAGCTCGGCCCCGATATGGCGCTGTGCCTCATCAAGTCGATCTTGTTTGCGCTGCTCGCAGCGTTCATCGTGATGCCCGGCCTTCTGATGCTCTTCGGCCCGCTGATCGACCGCACGCAGCACCGCAGCTTCGTGCCGAAGATCCCGTTCGTCGGCAAGCTCGACTATGCCACGCGCTACATCATCCCCATCGTCTTCGTGGTGTTGGCCGTCATCGGCTACCGCCTGTCGTCCGACTGCCCCTATGCCTACGGCTACGGCCTCATCTCCGCCCCCAAGCAGAATGAGACGCAGTTTGCCCAGCAGATGATCGAGGATAACTTCACCTCGAAGAACATGCTGGCGCTCATCGTCCCCACGGGCGACTACGACAAGGAGTCCGCCATCTTAGACGAGCTCGGCCAGTACGACGAAGTCGACTCCACGATGGGTCTTACCAACATTGAGGCGCTGGATGGCTACATGCTGGCCGACAAGCTGACGCCACGCCAGTTCGCTGAGCTCGCAGGCCTCGATTACGAGGCCGCGCAGGTCGTCTACGCGGCCTACGCCGCCCAGCAGGCGGAATACGGCCAGATCGTAGGCAACCTTGCCACCTACAAGGTGCCGCTCATCGACATGTTCCTCTTTGTCTGCGAGCAGGTGGATTCCGGCATCGTGACGCTCAGTGACGACCAGACGCAGATGCTTCAGGACGCCGGGGTTCAGATGAACAGCGCCAAGGCCCAGCTTCAAGGTACGGATTACGACCGCATGCTCATCTACCTCACGCTGCCCGAAAGCAGCGACGAGACCTACGCCTTCACCGACAAAATTCTCGAAATTGCCGAAAAGTATTACCCCGATGAAAACGTCTACCTCGCGGGCGAATCGACGAACGAATACGAATTCGAAAAGTCCTTCGCCGTGGATAACAAGGTCGTCAGCATCGTGTCGGTGCTCGTGGTTATGCTGGTGCTGCTCTTCACGTTCAACTCCGCCGGTATGCCGGTGCTGCTGATCCTCGTGATTCAGGGCTGCATCTGGCTCAACTTCTCGTTCCCGACCATCACGGGCAAGTACATCTTCTTCTTAGGATATCTAATTGTTTCTTCCATCCAGATGGGCGCGAATATCGACTACGCCATCGTCATCGCCAGCCGCTATCAGGAGCTCAAATCCAAAATGCACCACCGCGACGCCATCGTCGAGACGCTGAACTTCGCCTTCCCGACGATCATCACCTCCGGCTCGATCCTCTCGATCTGCGGCTTTTTGATCGGCAGCATGACATCTGAGCCCGTCATCGCTGGCATCGGTGAGAGCCTCGGCCGCGGCACGGTCATCTCCATCATCATGGTCATGTTCGCCTTGCCGCAGATCTTGCTCATCGGCAGCGGCATCGTCGACAAGACCTCGTTCTCCGTCCCGTCCATCACGGAAAAGAAATCGGGTCACGGTAAGGTCTCCGTCAACGGCATGGTGCGCGGCAACATCAATGGTACGGTGCATGGCATCATGCACGCCACGGTCGAGGGCGACATCGACCTGAATCTGATCTCCGGATCTGCAAATGAGGAGCAAGACGATGAAGAAGACTAATTATATCCATCGCTTCTGCGCGCTTGCACTCTCGTGCCTGCTGCTCATCTCGCTTCTCCCTGTCACGCAGGTCTTGGCAGACGGGGACGGCGCCATCCACATCAAGAGCGCAGAAGACTTACGATCCCTCGCGCATTCCTGCACGCTCGACTCCTGGTCGCGCGGTAAAACCGTTGTGCTTGACAACGATATCGAGCTGACCGACGATGACGAGCTCCCCATCCCGACGTTCGGCGGCACGTTCAACGGCAACGGCCACACCATCAGCGGCCTTTCCATCACGCAGAGCGTCTCCCCCGCCGGTCTTTTCGGCGTGCTGCAAAAGGACGCCGTCATCAAAAACCTGAATGTTGAGGGCACGGTCACCCCGTCCGGCGACAGCGAAAATATCGGCGGCATCGTGGGTGAAAATCACGGCACGATCGAAAGCTGCACATTCAACGGAAGTGTTTCCGGCAAACGCAGCGTCGGCGGCATCGCGGGCCGCAACCTCGCCACGGGCATCGTGCGCGCGTGCGACGCCTCGGGCGCGATCTTCGGCCAGAGCATGACCGGCGGCATCGTGGGCGAGAACCTCGGCTCCATCGTCTCCTGCCGCGGCCGCGCGTATGTGAATATCGAAAGCACCGACCCCAGCATTGACTTAAGTGACCTGAGCCTCGATTTCTCGCTTGACCTTGCAAGTATGTCCCGACTCGACACGCTCAATATCGCCACCGACACCGGCGGCATCGCGGGCTATTCCTCCGGCGCGATCGCGTCGAGCACGAACTATGCCGCTGTCGGCTACCAGCACATCGGCTACAATGTCGGCGGCGTGGTCGGCCGCAGCAGCGGCCAGATCCTCGCGTGCAGCAACGAGGGCGCGATCTGCGGGCGAAAGGACGTCGGCGGCATCGCCGGCCAGATGGAGCCCTATGTGCGCACGCAGGTCTCCGCCAGCCAGCTCTCGCGCATCCAATTGCAGATCAAGGAGCTCGACTCGCTCGTCAAAAAGGCCGTCAACGACGCCGAATACGGCTCGAGCGAAATTTCCGACCGTCTCGACCTGATCTCGGGCTACCTCTCCGACGCATCGGACGCGGCGAACGACGTGACCATCGACGTCGACCCCGACGCCATCCCCCAGCCGAGCATCAGCATCGACGGTGATTTTGACCCCGATGACTTCGATCCTGAGAATCCCACCCTGCCGGATATCAACGTCAGCTTCGATCAGGATTTTGACGTCTCCGACGTCGTCACCGTGTCGAACATCAACATGGTCGTCGGCTCGGTCACCGCGGCGAACAGCCAGCTCTCGCTGATCACCGAAAACGTCAAAAACACCAGCACGGCTCTTTCCGCCGATATCCGCAACATCAGCAGCAAGTTCAACGAGCTCACGAACACGATGTTCTCCGCCATCTCCTCGCTCACCGGCGGCACAGGCGATCTGCTCGTCGACGCCTCGAGTATCGATATCAACTCCGTCACGCTCGGTAAGGTATCGCTCAGCCGTAACAGCGGCGCGGTGTACGGCGACGTCAACACCGGCGGCATCGCCGGTTCCATGGCCATCGAATACACGCTTGACCCCGAGGACGATGTCACGGGCCACCTCTCGAACATCTACCGCAAGCAGTATGAATACAAGTCCATCATCCAGAAGTGCGTCAACACCGGCGATGTGGCCGGCAAGCGCAGCTATGTCGGCGGCATTGTCGGCCGCATGGACCTCGGCTATCTGACTGCGTGTGAGACGTCGTCCTGCACCATCACGAACGAAAACGGCAGCTATACCGGCGGCATCGCCGGTCTCACCGGCGCGACGGTGCTCGGGAACTTCTCCAAGTGCACGCTCAGCGGCAAGAAGTATGTCGGCGGCATCGTCGGCTCCGGCGTGCAGGAAAATGTCGACGGCAGCGGCAGCAGCGTCCGCTGGAACTACTCGCTCGTCGACATCACCGACTGCCAGCAGTACCAGGGTGCGATCTCCGGCAGCGACACGGGCACATTTGAGCATAACTACTATGTCTCCGACGATCTCCCCGGCATCAACCGTCAGGGCTACGCCGGACGGGCCGAGCCCATCAGCTATTCTCAGCTGCTCGCACTCAGCGACCTGCCCGAGAGCATGAAGTCCTTCACGCTCACCTTCGTTGCTGACGATAAAACTGTGCTCAGCCGCACTTTCAACTACGGCGACTCCATCGACGAAAGCGACATCCCCGAGCCGCCCGCCAAGAGCGGCTGTCACGTCCACTGGGACCGCACCGACCTCACGAATCTGCACTTTGACACCGTCGTCACCGCTGTTTACGAGGCCTACACCCCCGGCCTTGCCTCTGAACAGACGCGAGAGAGCGGACAGGCTGTCATCTTGGTCGAGGGCAACTACAACGACGGCGACGCCATCACCGTGACCGCCCAGCCGCTCACGCCCGCGGCGTTCGACGTGCAGTCCGGCACTGTGCTCGACCGCGTGAAGGGCTACTTCTCCTGCCTCAGCCGCGGCGAAATGCCTTCGATGGTTGCCAACGCCGAAGTGCTCGAGCAGTGGCGCATCGAGCTTTCCGACGACGGACAGGACACGCATACCGTGCGCTATCTCCCGCCCGACGGGCAGAAGGAGCTGCGCATCTACACCCGTGAAAACGGCGGCAGCTGGCAGGAGGCCGACTGCGGCACGATGGGCAGCTACCTCACCTTCTCCACGAGCGGCGACAGCGTTGAGTTTGCCGCCGTGCGGACGCTCGACGTCTGGGGCATCTGGCTCGGCGTGCTCGCCGTGCTGGCTGTTCTGATCCTTATCATCGTTCTGCTCGTCCACCGTCACAAGCGCAAGGCGCGCAGACGCGCCGAAGCGCTGGCGCGCAGCGCGAGCGCCGTCTCGCAGGCCGAGCAGATCGTCCGCGGCGAGGACGCCAATGCGTCCACAGCAGACGAAGCCCCTGCCAAGACGGGTGCCCCCGCGTCTACAGCGGTCGAAGATGCCACTCAGGCGGATGCGCCTGTGTCCGCTGAATCTACGGCAGTCCCCACCGCCGTGGCAGTAGCAGCGACCGCTGCGCCGGTCGTCACCGCCGCGGTCGAGGGCGCAGAAAGCGTTCCCACTTCCGAACCCGCTCCCGCAGCCGATCCCGACTCCATCGAGGCGCGCCTTGCGCGCGCGGAAGAGGAACTTCGGCTTCTTCGCGAGGAGCACGAGGCACGCGAAAACGTGCTCACGCAGCCCGCAGTACCGCCCGCGCCGAAAAAGCGCAGGCACCGCCGCTTTCTCCCTATTCTCATCACGATTTTAGTCTTGCTCGGCGCGGCTGCGGCGTTCTTCCTCCACTCCGACTTTAAGAAGGACCTCGAAGCCTACCGCCTTGTCGAGGCGCGTGTCAAAGAGGACCCGATGACCATGGACGTCACGGTCGACGCCTCCTATGGCAAAATCAGCCTGAGCGCGAATGCCTCCGTCGCCCGCACGAAGAAGGACGGCGCTCCCATCACCTGCATCGACCGCGACGGCGCGGCGCTCTACTACGCAGACGGCGCGATCTACCTTGAAAACGGCAAGTCCTACGCTGTCGGCGGCGCATTCCCAAATTACGCCGAGCTCATGGATGAGACCGCCGAGCTCTGCCGCACGCTCACGGTGACGAAATCCGTTGATGGGCAGGAAAAGCGCTACACCCTCACCGCCGAGGGCGACGACGCGAGCACACTGCTGCGTCTTCTCACCTCGGACGAGATCGCGAACGCCACATCGCTTTCCGCGATCCGCGTGGATCTCACCGCCGAGAGCGGCGAGCTGATGGACGTAAGCTTCACGGCGGAAAACTCCGGAGATCTTCGCGTGGAGGCCGCCGCGCACTTCACCGACGCGCTCGCGCCGGTGATCCCCGATGATGTGCTCACCGCCATCCATTCGGGCAGCAATGACGACGCTTCCACGCTGACGGACAACGCGCTCCGTCTGCTGGGTGCCTGGGGCGAGCTGACCGCGGACGATCTGTCCGCCGACATTGCCCTTTCCGCCGACTGCGGCCCGATCGTGCTGAACAGCACGCTCCAGTACGACCGCAGCAGCATCGACGGCCAGAGCTACGGCAGCATCCAAAAAAACACCCTCGCCGTCTACTTCTCCGGCAGCAAGATCTGCGACGCAGACGGCAACAGTGTCGACACCGCGAGCCAGCAGCTCGTCGATGCCACGTCGCTCATTGACCTCTGCTACCAGTCCATTCTGAACGGCAGCGCGGGCTGCGATAAGGTGAGCGACGGCTATCTCTACGGTCTTTCGCTCGACTCCGACGCGATGAGCGAGCTCGCCGCCGCCATCGCGCCGGACATCAAGGCGCAGAATGTGACCTTCTCCTCCGGGCGCATCTCCGTCCGCGTGAGCGAGCAGGGCGAGCTCCAGTCCGTCAACATCTCGTGCAGCGGCGCGCTGCACCTCATCCTCTCCGACGCTCCGGTGTCGCTCTCCGCCGTCATCACGCCGGCGGATCGTGCATTCTCGATTCCCCAGCCGGCGCTCAACGCGCTGAAACAATAGAAAAGCGGAGGGAGATTCATACTATGGGAAATCGCATCATCAGCATCAGCCGCCAGTTCGGCAGCGGCGGCCACGAAGTGGCCGTGAAAACAGCGGATCTCCTCGGCATCCGCGTCTATGAGCGCGAGCTGATCCGCCTCGCGTGCGAGTACGGCGAGCTTTCGGAAAAAACGCTCTCCCCCTCGGACGAAAAGGCGACCAACCCCTACCTCTTCCAGACCGTGCACGAGGGCAACCACCATGTGCTGCGCGGCAAACCGACGAGCGAAGTGCTCTTCGCCCTGCAAAGCCACGAGATCCGCCGCATCGCCCGCCACGAGGAGTGTGTGTTCGTGGGGCGCTGCGCAGACTATGTGCTGCGCGGCGAGGACGTGAGGCTTCTCACCGTGTTCGTCGCCGCGCCGGACGAGCACCGCATCCAGCGCAAAATGGCGCAGGAAAAGCTCACGCGCGACCAGGCCATCCGCCTGATCCGCAAGATGGACAAGCAGCGCCGCAAGTATTACGAGAGCTACACCCACAAGGCCTGGGGCGCGCCGGAGGGGTATGATCTTTACCTTGACACCGGTGCGCTGTCGACCGCTGACGCGGCGGCGGTCATTGCGGAGCGCTTCCGCAAGCTGTAAAAAATTGGGGACCACCGAACGGTGGTCCCTTCTTTTTTGCGTCCCGAAAGGGCTGCGGTTTTCCCCGCCTGACGCGGGGAAGCGAGCAAAGGGGGACATTCTCTCACGTGAGAGAATGTCCCCCTTTAAATCCCCCAAGAGAACGCAAGGGGCCTTGCCCCTTGACCCCAACATTGTCGGCGCTGGGCTTGAAGAACTGCACGCGCTGCGCAATCGGGTGCGGTGTACATGGCTTCGCCATGAGCCCCTACGATTCGTTTTCGTTTGCAACCGCGCCTTACTATCGTGAGGCGCGTGTGACGACAGCACGGCGGCAGACTGCGTGCCGAATGCGGCATTATTGCACTCGCCGCATTGATGAGTGCCTCGGTAGACGGAAATTAGGCTGCACTGCCACGAGACTGGCAGAGCGGCAGCGGATAATAGAAGCAGAGGCAAGTCGTATAGCAGAACCAATGGCGGTGAGCGTCAGCAATACCGCCACGCAGGCAGTTGCATTCCGGAGGCAAAAAGCCCCTTCGAGCCCGAGACTGCCGATCAAATCCCTTTCTCTTGGGGGTCAAAGGGGGATATTCTCTTTCCGAGGAAAGAGAATATCCCCCTTAACCGCTCCCCCTGCGCGGCCGCAGGGAATTTCTAAAGGCTTCCTGAGCCTTTAATTCTTTGCAAAATGAATGGTAATCGGACAAATCTCTGCTTTTGTCCCCACGCGCATGTTGGGTCCGAACAGGCCGACGCCGGAGGTGACGATGTTGTGCATCTTTCCCTTTTGGAGATACCCGCAGGCATTTTCCCACATCAGCTTGATGGTGAGATTTCCCGGGAACATCTGTCCATCGTGCGTGTGGCCGCAGAGGTCTATGTCGACGCCCGCGTCCGCAAGCTCCTGCAGCTCCTTGGGCTGGTGGTCGAGGACAATGATGGGCTTATTCTTATCCATATCCGCCGTGATCTCGTCGGGCGTTTTTCGCGTCTCGATGCCGCGGCCCGGGCGGTGCGCGTCGGGGCGGCCATAGAGGTAGAACTTTCCGTCGATGAGCGTGCCCTCGTCATGTAGGAGCGTAATGTTCGCGTTCTTCAAAAATTCGTCCATGCGCGGGTCGCTCTCCTTCTTCTCGCTCTGGCGGAAGGTGAAGCCTGCGAGCACCGGCTCTTCGATGTCGTGGTTGCCGTAGCAGGCGTAAACGCCGTATTTCGACCGGATGCCGCGCAGCGTGGTGACGATGGTCTCAGGGTCTTCCACCGCCTCCCACTCGTTATCGAAGATGTCTCCCGCGATGACGACGAGGTCGGCGTCCTGCTCGTTGATCCTGTCTACCATCTGCCGCATCTGCTTTTCGCCGATGTTGTAGCCAAGGTGCAGGTCGGCCACGAGCACAACCTTCATCTCGTCCATGCCCTCAACAGTCTTATCGACCGTCACGTCATACGGCGTCACGTGGATGATGCGCGCGTTGACGACGCCCCAGATGGATGCGATCAAAATGACCAGCGCGCACACACAGCCCGCGATGCGGTGCATCTGTGTCGTGACGAAAATGTGCTTGAACGGCAGCACGTACCCCAGCAGCAGCCGCAGCAGATCCGCCGCGATGACCGCGAGCAGCACATACAGCAGTACGCCGAGCCAGTAGTTGCCGATGAGCTTCATCACGCGCCGTACCCGCCCCTCCGGCAGGAAAAACGCGATGACAATGGAGCAGGCCAGAAACGCCTGCACAGCCACGGGCAGCGCCCAGTGGCGCACTGTGCGGAAAAACGGGAACCAGGCCTTCACCCAGCCCATCACGCGGCGCAGTAAATAGTAATTCGCCAGCAGGTACACCGGCGCAAGCAGAATCGCGATCATGTCAACGCGGGAGCATCGCTCCCCTCGCTTCCTTTCGAATCAAAAGTCTTCGGTCATCATAGCACGTTTTTCTATCCATTGCAACGCATCCCCGCGGTTGACATTCCGCATGCGGCATGGTACCTTTAGAGTCGAAAAATAACATGGATCAAGGAGGACGATCCGATGAAAATGCTCGAAACCATCCACATTCTCCCCGTGCGCGCGGAGAGCGCTGCGCCCGCGCCGCTGCGCGGCAAAAAGCTCGACCAGCGCGCCGTGCTGCAAGTCGTCCGCAAGATCGACTGGAAAAAGGCCGGCCTCATCGCCGGCGGCGTGACTATCGTGTGCGCCGCAGCCGGCACAGCGAGCCGGTACAAATTCTATCAGGGCATCGTCGCGCGCGAGCTCAAAAAGCAGCTCGCCCCGCTGAATGACAAGCTCGACGCCCTGCAGGCTGAAAACCGCATGCTGCGCGCGGAGCTTGAAAAGAAGAACACCCCCTCCGAGGAACAGAACTGAACCAAAATTGCCCGAACAAATTCCTGTTCGGGCGATTTTTGTTCTCCTCTGGCGCTTTCCCCCTCCGCATGGTAAAATGGGTGAAAACAGGACTGTTTTCCGCCAAAAGTCTTCATTGCTACCCACGGTTGCGCGATTGCCTACTGCAATACATGGCGTTTTGCGCGCAATAACGTTATGCTCTTTGCGAAAGGAGGAACCATGGCACTACCTGAAAAACTCTATGCACTGCGCAAAAAGAGCGGCCTTTCGCAGGAGCAGCTCGCGGAGGCGCTGAACGTCTCGCGTCAGGCCATCTCCAAATGGGAGGGCGGCAGCGCGATGCCTGAGAGCGACAAGCTCCTCGCGCTGAGCAATTACTTCGGCGTCTCGCTCGACTACCTTCTAAAAGACGGTGCGCCGAATGCCGCGCCCGCCGAAGCGCAGGAGGAGCACCGGACGATGCGGCTTTTGAGCCTCATTCTCTGCTTCGGCGGCGCGGCCACGCTGATCGTCTATGGCGTTTTGTCGATCCTTGTCCCGTCCGTTCCCGCGCAGATCAGCGGATCGTCGATGATCCGCATCGACGGCAGTAGCATTTTTCTGCTGCTCTGCGTCGCGGCCATCGCCGCGGGCGCGGCGCTGCTGCTCAAAAGCACCAAACACAAATAAGGAGGTCTCTCCATGAAAGCTCTGTCCTGCACCTTCGCCGTGCTGGCGATCCTGCTCTCCGACGTGATGTGCGCCGCCGTCGCATTCAGCTATTGCGACATGCTCTGGGGTATCCGCTACGCTTCCTACAGCGCACCGGCGAGCACCGCGTTTCTGCTCGTCATCCCCTATGCCGCCGCCATCGCGGTCTGCGCCGCGCTCGCGGTCATCTTTTGGCGAAAAAGCGCAAAATGCTGAAAAAGAACCACCGTATGGCGAGCCATACGGTGGTTTCTCCTTTACTTTCTCACAAACAGGATGCCGAGCGTGTTCGGGCCGCAGTGGCACGAGACGGTGCAGCCCGCCTGCGTCTCTTCGACGGTCTCAAACGAGCCGTACTGTGCCGCTTCCTCCTTCGCCGCGGCCACGACGTTCGCGTCCGCCGCCGCGTGGGTGATGAACGCGAGCTCCGGCGCGATGTCCTCGCGCCCGTCAAGGCGCTCTTTTACATACTGGCGGATGCACTTTTCAAACGAGCCGCGGTACTTCTTGCACACGGCCATCTTGCCGTTTCGCACCTCGATGCAGGGCTTCAGGTGCAGAAGATTCGCGCCCAGCGCGGCCACGGCCGAGCAGCGGCCGCCCTTTCGCATGTAGTCGAGGCGCTCGATCAAAAAGCTCGCCTCGACCTTCGGCGCGAGCGCGCGCACGCGCTCGGCGATCTCCGCGCCGGAAAGGCCCTGCTCGGCGAGCTTCGCCGCCGCGACGACCAGAAGGCCCTGGCCGGTGCTCAGATTCTCCGAATCGACCACAAAGACGTTCGCATACTCCTGCGCCGCGGCGCAGGCATTCTGATAGCAGCAGGAGAAATTCGCGCCGATGGTGATCTGCACCACCGCGTCATACTCGTTCGCGTAGCGCGCGAACATCTCGCCGTACTCGTACTGGCTGACCGCCGACGTGCTGCAAAGGTCTCCGCCGCCGTCCACGTGGGCAAAAATGTCGGCGGGCGTGATGTCCACACCATCGTGGAAGTCCTTGCCGTCCTTGATGACGCACAGCGGCGTGACGGCAATATCATAGCGCTCGAGCAGCGCGGGCGACAGGTCGCACGTGCTGTCGGAAATAATCTTCACTCGCATCGTTCGTTTCTTCCTTCCTGAAAGATAAAAACCTCATCTGCGGGCATCCCCGCCGGAACTTACAACATCAGATTTTATATTTTTACCGCAAGCAGATGAACTCTTTCTCAACGCAACATCAACTTCTGTTGATATTTCTTCCGCCCGTTCCGCAAAAAAAGGGCCCCCGAAGAAAATCTTCGGGGGCTCTCCTGTTTGCTTTTATCGCTTACTTGCTCAGGCAACGATAGAGGAAGGTGACGATCTGGCCGCGCGTGCAGTCGCCCGCGGGGTCGAAAGTCGTCGCGCTCGCACCGGTGGTCACGCCGTTTTCCACGGCCCACAGGACGGCGTTTGCGTAGTAGGCGTCCGCCTTCACATCGGTGAACGGATTTTCCGCCTTGCTCTCAGGGCTGTTCTGCATGCGGTACAGGAACGTCACGATCTGGCTGCGCGAGCAGGTCGCGTCGGGCGCGAACAGCGTGTCGCTCATGCCGGAGGTGATCTTGTTCTCGACGGCCCACAAAACGGCCTTATAGTAGTAGCTGTCCGCCTTCACGTCGGTGAAGGTCATCTCGCTTGCGGTCGGCTCGGGGCTGCCGGCGGCGCGCCACAGGAACGTGACGGCCTGCGCGCGGGTGCAGGAGTCTTTGGGGGCGAAGGTCGTCTCGGTCTTACCGGAGGTGACCTTCTTATCCACGGCCCAGTTCACAGCGTCCACATAGTAGGCGCCTTCCTTGACATCGGTGAACACGCTCGGCTGGAGCGCTTCATCCTTCGTGATGTACTCGACGAGCTCAACGCCAAGCTTGTGGGCCTTTTCAGCCATGGCCTTGCCGTTCTCGGTGGCAAGGGCGCGGGCATCATCCGCCTTGGCGAGCTGGTCGGTCGTGACGAAGTCCTTGTAGAGCTCCTGCTGGAGGGCGGCGAGTTTATCGGCGACGTAGGCCTTGGCCTCGGCCTTCAGGGGCTTGCCGGTGATCTTGTCGGCATTGGCGATGTAACCGCCGAGACCCTCAAACGTGAAGTAATAGGAATCCTTCCAGTTGCTCGGATACGCCTTGAAGCCGGAAACGCGCTGCCAGTTGCCCTCGGCATCCTGCGCCCAGCTCGTGCCGTAGGTGCAGAAGGTGTCGGGCTTTTCAGTCGTAAACTTCGCGGACGCGGTGCTGACCTGATAACCCTTGTACATGCCGTCGATCAGCATGGGATAGTACGGGACGAACACGTTGTAGGACATGTTGCCGACGCCGACCCAGCCCACAGTCGCGGTCTCGACCGGACGGTCCTTGAAGAGCTGGAAGATCTCGATCTCCTGGTTGCTGGCTTTGCCGATGGAGGAGAGCTTGTAGTAGCCGAACACATCGTCCTTGTCGAGCTTGCGGTCGGCCTTGATGTTGGTGTAGAGCGCGACGAGCTTGTCGCTCGCGTCAAGGTTGGAGATGGTGAATTTCGTGTTGTCAGCCACGAGCGCGTCGCTGTCGTACTTGTAAGTAGCGTTCAGGTAGTTCAGGCCGTCGATCATGCGCTGGTCCATCTTCTCGCTGATGCGGGCATAGGACGCACAGAAGTCGATGATGTTCTTTGCCTCGTCGCCGACGAACGTGCCGGCCTTCTTCGCCACCGCGATCAGGTCCTTGGAGGCGATGACGTTCTCATCGTCCAGATCGACACGGCCGATGACGGCCATGTTGGGCTCAAGGAAGATCATGTTGTTGTTGAGCTTTATGGCGACATACTGCGTGCCGCTGCAATTTTCAACGTACCAGACCTCGTCCTTGTCGCAGACGAACACACCGGAGGCGGCCACACAGCCGTAATTCTCGTAGATGTCGAGCAGCAGCTTCACGCCCTCGCGCGCGGAGGATGCCTCGGCCAGGATGATGGTCGGGATATCGGTCTCTTCAATGCCGATGCGCTCGCTGTTGCTTTCCTTCGCCCAGTCGGCGTCGCGGTACGGGTCGACCTCCGTCACCTTGGCGTTGCCGTGGAGCGTCTCGGTCGCGGAGACGGACACGCCCTTTTCGTTCGTGCCGAACTCAGTGTAGGAGTAGTGGTCGGCCTTCTCGCCGCACTCGGGGCAGATGCCGTCATAGTAGATATCGTTCGTAAAATAGGTGAAACGGTAGCTGTCGTGGGTGAAATCCCACTCGAACGGTCCGTATTCCGGGCAGCCGACGTAGTGGTCGCCCTGCTTCCACTTGCCGCTCTCGCTGATGAACCAGAGCTTGTTGTAGTCAGAGCCGTAGTCCTCCGTGCGGGCGACGAAGGGCGTGCCTTCTTCGACGAGGTCGCCGCCGACGTAGATCGTCGTGCAGGCGGAGGCGCTGATGGTCGTCGCGGCAAAGGCCGCGGCCGTCACCAGACAGGTGCAGAGAAACTTTTTGAGTACGCTTCCTTTCATGTGTTGTTTCCTCCTAAAATTTTCAGTGTTCGAACGAATGCCGCTTTGTCTGCAAAGTCGATGTATTCCCCCCGTTCACTTTATCACGCTACCGTAATATAGCACTTTATTTTGCGTTCCGCAAGAGGCAGATCTGCAAAAACACCGCTTCAGTCTCTCATTTCGTCACACTTGCACAAAGCAAGCCATATTATTCGACGCGATTTATTTCAATATAACACAACGCAACATCTTCCGCTATTGCCAAAAAAACGAAAGCCGCTGTACATTTTTGGTCAAATCGTCCACCAGCGATGAACAGTGAAGAAGCTCCGCAGCTTCGGCTGCGGAGCTTCTTCGTATTTTCTTTTACTCTGCCGCGATGCGCCAGAGCTCGGCCTGCTCGCGGATGGCGGTGAAGCGGCGGTAGACGCCGTTTTGCTTCACCAGCTCATCGTGCGTGCCGGACTCCGCGATGCGGCCATCCTCCACCACAAGGATCTGGTCGGCATTTCTAATGGTTGCCAGGCGATGGGCGATGGTGATGATCGTCTTGCTGCGCGTCAGCTCGGAGATTGCCTGCTGGATGAGGTGCTCGTTTTCGGGGTCGATGCTCGCCGTCGCCTCGTCAAGGATGATAATGGGCGCGTTTTTTAAGATTGCGCGGGCGATGGAGATACGCTGCTTTTCGCCGCCGGAGAGCGTGCCGCCGCCCTCGCCGACGACCGTGTCGTAGCCGTTCGGCAGCGCCATGATGAAGTCGTGGCAGCGCGCCTTTTTCGCCGCCGCGATCATCTCGTCCTCCGTCGCGTCGGGCTTGCCGAAGAGGATGTTCGCGCGGATCGTGTCGTTGAAGAGGTAGACGTTCTGGAAGACCATCGAGATGTTCGAAAGCAAACTGTCGCAGGTAAATTCGCGCAGGTCGTGCCCGCCGACAGAAATGCTGCCGCTCTGCGGGTCGTAAAAGCGCGCGAGCAGGCTGCAGATGGTCGTCTTGCCGCTGCCTGAGGGGCCGACGATGGCGGTCGAGGTCTTCTCGGGGATCGTGAACGACACGTCCTTGAGGACCTTTCTCGTATCGTAGCCGAAGTCAACGTGGTTGAAGCGAATATCATAGTGGTCGAGCCTTACGTCACGTCCATTCGCATCGATGAAGTACTCACCTCTGAGCGCGTCGAGCTGGTCCATCGCGTCGTCGATGACGCCGAGCGTATGCGCGCTGTCGCTGATGGGCTCAAGGCTCGCAAAGATGCTGAACGAGAAGAAGACGAACATCAGCATGACGGAAAAATCCATCTGCCCGTTCAAACACTGCATCGCCGCCGCGAACGCGAGGCCCACGCTGCCGCACTTGAGCGCGAGCAGATGCAGGGCGTTGGCGGGCACATAGCCCCACTCAATTTTTAAGTGGATGCGCTTGCTGTCGCCGATGGCCTTTGTCACCGATTCCATCGCCGCGCCGCTCTTGCCGAACGACTTGACGACCGCAAGGCCGCGCGCGTACTCGATGACCGCGCCGGTCATGTCGCGGTTCGCCTGCGCCTCCACGGGTGCGTTCACGCTGCTGTAATGCGAGATGATGAGCATGAAGCCGAGCGACAGTGCCGCCGCGGCGAGCGCGATGAGCGCCGTGACCGGACTGCACACGGCAAGGCAGACGAAGATGACGAGGAAATTTAAGTATCCACCGATGAAGTTGTCGATCATGCGGATTCCCATGTTTTCAAGCGTTGAAAGGCCCGTCGTGATGGAATTCAAGATATTGCCGGTGCTCATTGTCTGGAAGTAACCGAGCGACACGCGCTTGAGCGCATCGCCGACGGCAAGGCGGTCGCGCGCCGTAAGCTGGTAGCTGATGGGCTCTTGCAATCTTGCGCGGAGGTAATCGAAGAGGAATCGCAGCAGCACGAGCACGATCTGAATCACGATCGTCTTCCAGATCCACGCGGCGTCAAACGCCGCGCCGCCCGACTGCGACTCGATCAGAAGTCCCACGGTGTAGGCCGCGAGCGCCAGCGGCAGCGCCGCGAAGATATGGGAGAAAAAGGTCATCACAAAGCCGAGGTACAGCTTGCCCTTGAATTCGCCGCACCAGTCGATGATGCGTTTTACCGTTTTGAACATTGCTCACGCCTCCTTTTTCGCGGCTGAGACCGCCCAGTTTTGCGCGCCGATGTGCGCCAGCCACATGTCCTTGTAGAGCGGGCAGGAGGCAAGCAGCTCCTCCTGCGTGCCCGCAGCCTCGATCGCGCCGTTTTTGAGCACAACAATGTTGTCGGCATTTTTGATCGTGGACAGGCGGTGCGCGATGACGAGCAGCGTCTTGCCCTTCGTCAGCGCAGCGATGCTGCGCTGGAGCTTGTCCTCATTTTCGGGATCGGTGAAGGCCGTGGCCTCGTCCAGAATGACGATGGGCGCGTTTTTGAGCATCATGCGCGCGATGGCGATGCGCTGCTTTTCGCCGCCGGAGAGGCACTTGCCCGCCTCGCCCGCAGGCGTGTCGTAGCCCTGCGGGAGCTTTTCAATGAATTCCTCGCACTGCGCGGCGCGCGCCGCGGCCCGGACCTGCTCGTCCGTCGCGCCCAGATCGCCGAGACGGATGTTTTCAAGCAGCGAACAGTTGAAGAGGAAATTATCCTGCGTAACAAAGCTGACGTATTCCGAGAGCTGAGAGAGTGGCATATCCTTGACATTCACGCCGCCGACCGTGATCTCGCCCGCGCTCACATCCCAGAATCGCGCGATGAGCTTCGCGACCGTCGACTTGCCGCCGCCCGACGGGCCGACGAGCGCGGTGAAGCTGCCCTCGGGGAGCGTTAAGTCGATGCCGTGCAGCACCTCGTCCTTTTCCTCTCCCGTGTAGGAAAAGCGGACATTTTTGAGCGCGACGTCCGTGTGCTCTACCTTTGCGCGCTGCGCCGGTTCGGGCAGCGACGGCATCTCGAGAAATTCCTGCAAATTCTCCACCGTGAACTTGACCTGCCGCATATT
>OJRT01000093.1_pt1 | contig 55559 bp, 94 predicted proteins | sample 1599281 | NCBI WGS metagenome assembly OJRT01 (sample SAMN03922458, study PRJEB24848) | human gut metagenome | isolation source: stool sample | host: Homo sapiens | place: Germany | collected 2009-11 | reverse complement strand
TGATAACACAGACCCAAAGCCTGAACCAACACCAAAAGAAAGACCAATTATATGGTAGTTATAAGGAAGGAGAAAACTTATGCCAAGAATTGAATCATTATCGGTATTACTTGACCCAGAAGGTAAAATGCTTTTAGATGAAGCATATGACGGAGTACTTGAGAATGTACAGAAATCTACTATTTCAGGACAGATTAAGAATCAGGACTTATCTGGAGACCCAACTGCAGGAACAGTAGAAGCAAAGAGATTTGCAAATGCAAAATCTAAAGACTACGGTACAGCACGTAGAGGCGGAGAAGGAGAGAAAGTAAAGGGAGCTACAGTAACAATTCCTATTGATAGAGATAAGGAGTTCGTAGAAGAGATTGAGCAGAAAGATATATCACTTTTAGGTGTAGATGGTCTTATCACTCGTAGAAGTGCCAATCATGCAATGCAGATGGCTAATGAGTTAGATGAGGAGTTCTTTAGAGAGTGTGTAAACTCAGGTACACAGTTCACACCATCATCAGGAACAACAGCTATCCAGGATATTATTGAGGAAGCAATCGTAACACTTGAGACACTCAAAAATGATTACATTCAGGGTATTCCTAGAAATATGTTATCAGTTCAGGTTACACCGGCAGTATATAGTCAGATGCGAAAATATCTCGATGAGAATGTTAATAACGCCAATGTTAATACAGCGGCTGAAGAGTTTACAACATTTCATGGTGTTAGATTCATGTCAACAATCAATATGCCTGAGAATGTAGAATTTATCGTGCAGGTTGACGGTTCAGTAGCTCAGCCAATTATGTCTAACCCATATTCAGCAGAGAAGATTCCAATGTCTAATGCATATGCTGTTGAGCTTTTCTTCTATTATGGAACTAAGTGTGTTACACCGGAGACTATTCTCTATTATGCACCAGAGGGTGTTATCGTAGTAACATCATCTAAAGGTTCCACAAGTGGAAAAACCAAAATCAGTGTAAGTCCTGCTAAGACAGGTACTAATACCTATAAGTATAAGACAGACAAGACAGTAGATTTACCAAAGATTGGTGATACAGTAACTGATTATACTGGTTGGAATGGTACAGCCGAAATCATTGCAACAGACAATGATGAGATTGCCATTGTAGAGATTGAAGTAACCGGAAGCACTGTTGTACGTGCAGGAAAGACACAGGTACAGTCTAACACCGAGGAATAAAGGAGTGTAAATTATGCAATTACTCTTACCTACAGGAGTAATTCTTAATAGTGATAATAATATGGTTATTCAACAGCATCTTAATCATGGTGCTGTTGAATATGTTGAAGAACATAAACCTATAGACAATGAAACAATTAAGAATGAAACTGAAACTTTGCAGAAAGAAATAAAGCCAAAACGAGGACGAAAGTCTACTAAAACTGAAGCATAGAAAGGCGGTGGAATTGAATGTATCTTGATTATAACAAATATAAAGAGTTAGGTGGTACACTCAATGAAACCGCCTTTAATCAACATGAAATTGAAGTTGAAGCAAAGTTAGATTATCTGACAAATGGCAGAATCAGAAAACTAGACATCATCCCAGAAGCAGTATTTAATCTTTGTTTTAGATTAAATACAAATTTTTGGGAACAGATGAATATAGACCAAGCACAGAATCTAACCAGTTATTCCAATGGGATTGAAAGTTTTGGTTATAGTGCAACGAACAATGAAGGAAAAAGTGTTATAGATACACAGATTATTCAGTTAGTTAATGAATACTTATGGGAGTATCCTGAATTACTTTATAGAGGTAGAAAACAATGGATGCACAGACAATAACAATAGCTAATAGATTAGCTAAAACTGACAGTATAACTGGACTTGATGTCTGGTATAAATGCTTCTTGCATAATATCCAATATGCTATTGAGCGTGTTATGGATGTCAATGGAACACAAGTTAGCATGGGTCAAGCATTCACCATTTTAATTCCTTTTGATGATAAGTATAAGCCTTATGATGAATGGAAAAATCTTGAAAATAAAGATTCTTATTATACTTTGTCACAAGGAGATTATATATTTTTAAAGGAAATAAATGAAGATTTTCTACCAAATAGCATTATACAGCTTAAGAACAAGCATAAAGGCATGGTGTGTGAAGTAAGAAGTATCATAGAAGTTCCTAAGAAACATGGAGCAACTATTAGATTGAAAGTGAGTGGTGTGTAATGAGTAATGCTAAAATTACTATCAAACTTTATAATCCACCTGCTACAGTTCATAGATTAGCTGAATCTGATAAAATAGGAAAATTCTTGGCTAGTGAATGGTCAAGATATTTTGCCAAATATACACCAATGCAAGAAGGTATATTAGCTAGTAATATTACAATAGACCCATTCAAAGTTACATATAATTCACCTTATGCTCATTATCAGTGGGAAGGAAAACTATATGTTGACCCTATAACAGGCAAGGGTGCTTTCTATGATAAAGATTATGGATTCTGGAGTAGACCTGGTGTACCTAAAGTTCCAACGAATATACCTCTTAATTATAGTAAAGAACAAAATCCACTTGCAACAAGTCATTGGGAAGTTCCTGCTTTTGAGATGTACCAAAATATCGTTGCTAAAAGCGTATCTGAATATATAAGGAGAAATGTTTAAATTATGAATCTTTATAGGCAAGTAAATCAATGGTTGACTGAAAATTATGAGCCTTTAGGACATTGGATGTATTTTAACGCTACACCAATGTTTGTAGGCGCTGTAACAATGAATAGTGTACCTGGAGTTCGTATAGTACAGAAATTTATTGATGGTTCAATGAAGAAAGAACTTGCATTTGCTATAGACATGATTACAAGCTATGATAATTCAGGTACTAGCGATGTAAATATGGAAGCACTGGATGAGGTTCAGAATTTTTCTGAATGGATTGATAACCAATCAATTGATTCCGGACCAGATTTTGGAGAAAAGTGTAACATAGAAAAAATAGAAGTACTTACCAATGCCCCAACATTATTAGTTGATACAACCAATCAACTATCTAAATATCAATTTCAAGTAAAAATAACATATACAGAAAGGAAGGAATGAAAATGAAATTAGCACGAGAAGCATTAATGCATTACATTGATAGTTCTTTTGGAACTGGCACTGCAACATGGTTTCTTATAGGAAAAGACATTGACGATATGTCAGTAGAGCTAAATCCTGATACAGAGACCACTAAGAATATTTTAGGAGAAACAACTGTAAAAGATAATGGTTATGAGCCTAGCATGTCAGCTGACCCATACTATGCTAATCCAGAAGATAGCATCTATAAAAAACTTGTGGATATTGCTATGAATCGACTTAAAGGCGATAAGTGTAAAACTCAGATTCTTGAAGTTATTATCAAGGATACGGCAGAAACCACTCATCAGGCATGGGTAGAGGATGTTATCGTGAAGCCACAATCTTATGGTGGTGATACATCAGGAGTATCAATTCCATTTGATGTACTTTTTGATGGAAATAGAAAAGAAGGTACAGTAACTATTGCTAGTGGTGTACCTACATTTACACCCAAAAAAGGCTAGTCAGGGGACTAGCGATATAAAGGCACAATCATTAGATGATGAACATAAAACCATTATTGATTAGATACAAGGATAAGGGTATTAATTTATCCTTATCCTATTTTTTATAAGGAGAAAAATTATGGCAGGAATTAAAATTGAAACCGGATTAAAAACATACGATATAGAAGATGAGAATGGAAATGTAAGAGGACAAATCTCATTCAACCCTTCAGATATTAATTTATATCCTCGTGCTGAAGCAATGCAGGAACACATTAAAGAGTATATCAAAGAGCTTACAAGTATCAATGAAAATGAGGTTAATATAGTAAATGAGTTCGACAAGATGGATAAACTTATTAAGAATGAAATTAATACACTTTTCGATGATGAAAATGCAAGTAAAGTTGTATTCGGAAATCAGAGTGCCTTATCATCATATAAGGGTGTAACATTTGTTGAAAGATTCTTATTAGCTTTCATGCCAATAATTCAGAAGGAGACAGAAGCTGAGTTTAAAAAGAGTATGAAACACATTGAGAAATATACAAAGCAGGTAGAGTAATATGATTGGTAAGTTACCAACAACATTGAAAGTTGATAATATTGATTATGAAATTCGCACAGATTATAGAGATATATTAGTTATCATGCAGGCATGTATGGATGACGAACTTACAGATATGGAAAAAATAATGGTGGTTCTTTCAATTCTTTTTAAGGATAAGATACCCAAATCAACCGGTACAGCATATGAAAAAGCTTTATGGTTCTTAGATGGTGGGCAGATTCAATCAGAACAATCATCACAGAATCAGCATATGCGACCACAATTATATGATTGGGAACAGGATGAGCAGATTATTTTTTCAGCTATCAATAAAATTGCTGGATATGAAGTAAGAGATGTTAAGTACATGCACTGGTGGACATTTATTGGATTATTCAATGAGATTGGCGAAGGTATGTTCTCAACCGTAGTTCGTATTAGAGAAAAGAAAGCAAAGCATAAAAAATTAGAGAAGTGGGAACGTACTTTTTATAATGAGAATAAAGATATTATAGATTTAAAGAGGCGTAAGAATAAACGTAGTCAAGCAGAAAAAGATGCTTTGGATGCGTTAATTGGATAGAAAGGAGGTGCATGGATAATGGCAGATGGTAAAGTTGTAATTGAGACCGGATTGGATTCTACTGGGTTAAAAAAAGGATTGAACAATCTCAAACCTCAGTTTACAGAAATGGGAAATACTGGCACTAAAGCTATGAACCAGATAAGTAATAGCATGAGTGGTGCCACTAAATCTATAGGTTCTCTAAAAAGTTCATTGAAAGGAATTATTGGTACCTTAGGTCTTGTATTTAGCTTGAAAGCACTTATTAATTTTGGTCAACAGGCTGTTAATGTGGCATCAGATTTAACTGAAGTTGATAATGTGGTTCAAAAAGCATTTGGAAATATGCGAGGTGAAATGGATGCTCTTGCAGACAGTTCCATTAAGAATTTAGGAATCTCAAGATTGGAAGCTTATCAAACTGGCTCTACCTTCATGGCAATGGGCAAGTCAATGCTAACCTCCTCACAAGATGCTAAAGATATGGCACTAAATTTGACAAAATTAAGTGCTAATATGGCATCTTTCTTTAATACTTCTAATAAATATGCCGCAATTGCATTAAAATCTATATATACTGGTGAAACAGAGACTTTAAAGCAATATGGTGTTGTTATGACTGAAGTAAATCTAAAACAATTTGCTTTAGCCCAAGGTATTACAAAATCATATAATGAGATGTCTCAGTCTGAGAGAGTAATGCTTAGATATCAGTATGTAATGCAACAGCTTGGATATATAGGAGATGACTTCATTGATACTCAAGATTCATGGGCTAACCAAACAAGAGTATTGAAAGAGCAATGGAAAGAATTTCTAGGTGTATTAGGTACTGGAATAATCACTGTATTAACTCCTTTAGTTAAAGCACTTAATATGATTATGGGTCGTATGATTGCTATAGCTAAATCTATAGGTTCTGTACTATCCAACGTATTTGGTATACAGGTTCAAAGTGCTAATCAAGTTAGCGGAGCTATATCAGACACAGCGAGTGCTTTTGATGATGCTACCACAGCAGTTGGTGATTATGATACAGCAACTAAAAAAGCATCTAAGACGGCTTCAAAATCATTAGCTTCATTTGATAAATTAAATAACACAATGACTTCACAATCTGATAGTGGCACAGGCGCAGGAGGTGCTGGAGGAGGTGGTGGTCTTACAACACCAGTCATTAGCTCAGGCACAGATTCTGCTATAGACCAGACAAATTCTAAAATTAATACAATTTTAGATAATGTGAAGAAACGATTATTGGAGCTTGTAGATTTAGTTAAGAAAGGCTTCAAAAATGGATTAGGCACTGATTTTGATGCTAGTATCAAAAGGACTCAGAAACATCTTGCAAGTATTGGTAAGCAATTACAAGATATCTTTACCAATCCGAATGTTATAAATGCGGCAAATAACTGGGCTAATAATGTTGCATACGCTTTAGGACAACTTGCAGGAAGCATGGTTAGCATAGGTCAAACAATAGTTGAGAATCTGGTTGGTGGAGTTGATAGCTTCTTATCAAAAGACAGTGGATATATCACTGACAGAATAGTTGGATTATTTGATATATCAAGTAGAGTAGCTCAAATTACTGGAAACTTATCCACAGCTATAGCAGAGATATTTACTGTTTTTAGAAGTGATACAGCTAAAAACATAACTGGGGATATCATAGGAATTACTACAGATTTAGCATTAGGTTTTATGGAATTAACTGGAAGATTAGCTTCCGACTTATATAATTTAATTGCTCAACCTATTATTGACAATAAGGATAAAATTCAACAAGCTGTAATGGGATTGCTTGAACCTATATCTATTGCAATGGATACAATTCATGAGGCAATAAAAAATACATTTGAACAGATTTTTAATGTCTATGATGAATATTTAGCCCCAGCTTTTCAAAATATAACAGATGGATTTAGCAGTTTAGTGAGCAGTCTTTTAGATGTATGGAATAGTCAAGTAGCTCCATTTTTAACAACAGTAGCAACAGCAATCCAAACATTGTGGGAAACTCATCTCCAACCTTTTGTTAATAATCTAATTACACTTGTTGGAAAGATAGTACTTGCAATAAGTGAATTATGGAAAAATGTACTTGAACCATTGATTGCATGGATTGTTGCTAATGTGGTTCCGGTTATAACTCCTATCCTAGAAACAATGGTGAAGACTGTATCATCAGTTATAGGAACTATAGCTGATATTCTATCGGGCATAATGGAAACTCTTGGTGGAATTATAGATTTTATTACTGGTATATTTACAGGTGATTGGTCATTAGCTTGGCAAGGAGTTCAGGAAATATTCACAGGAATTTGGAATGCATTAACTGGATTCATTTCAGGTGTGTGGTCAACTATTAAGTCAATTTTTACTGGAGCAATTTCAATAATTGTTCAGTTCATAAAAACTGGATTCAATGCGGCAAAGACTGCTATTACAACAATTTTTGGAGGTATTAGAAGTTTCATTTCAAATACGTGGAGTGGCATTAAATCTACAGTGATAGGAGCGGTCAATACGCTCAAATCATATGTAGTAAATGGATTTAGTTATATGCAGAGTGGTATTGCACGTATAATGAATAGTATTCTATCTATTATTTCTGGAATCTGGCGAGGTATATATAATGTGGCTAGGTCATATATTAATTTTATTCTAAGTGGTATACAAGGTATGGTTAATGGAATAATTGGAGGTTTTAATTCTATGATTAGGGCACTTAACCATTTACATTTTAGCATTCCCGATTGGGTTCCAGGATTAGGTGGTAGGTCATTAGGATTTAATCTCAGCACTATATCAAGAGTTAGCTTGCCTAGACTTGCAACTGGAGCAGTGCTTCCAGCAAATCAACCGTTCTTATCTGTAGTGGGTGACCAGAAACATGGAACTAATATCGAAGCACCATTGGATACAATTAAGCAAGCATTGAAAGAGACTTTGCAGGGTATGAATATGTCAGATAATTCACCAATAGTGATTGAAATTGATGGAAAAGAAGTATTTAGAGCCATCAGAAATCAAGACAGGCAGTTCATAAAACAAACTGGTAAAAGTGCATTTTCTTATTAAGGAGGAAAGGTATGAGTTATAATGGATATTTAATTAAAATAGGTACTTTTACTTTTCCTCTCAAGCACATTGAGTATGGAACATATAAAGTGAAAGTAAACGGACAAGATATAGATAGTTTTAGAAATGCAAACGGAATATTAACAAGAAATGCGTTAGAACACATGCCTCTATCTATATCATTTGATATATTGGATGGGCTTGACAATGAAACTTTTGAAAAAGATATAATGAAACCAATGCGAGACAGATACGAAAATAGTAATGAAAAAGATGTTACTATGGAAGTGTTTGTACCGGAAATAAATGATTATATCACTCAGAAGGTATATAAAGTTGATACTGAATTTACAATAGATGATATTGAAGAAAATTTAGTCTACTATGATACAGTATCATTTGAATTTGTAGGTTACTAAAAAGGAGGATGTATGATAGATTATAAGTATTATGATTTATTTGATAAATCATCCGTGGATAAGCAATTAAAAATTGTATGCTCAGATGGAACTATTCTAACAAATAAAAATTTTTCATCTACATCCAGTGATTTCTCATTGTCGGAGTCATTATGCTCCGACAGTAAATTATCATTTGGTAAATGCGAGTCCTCTTGTCTGAAAATCAAAATAGCTAATACAGTAAATTCATTGAAAGGTCAAACGTTACAAGTTACCGAAACTTTAGCTAATAAAGATGATGTACCATTTAAAATTGGTACATATATAGTTGATGAAGATACACTGACAAGCGATAAAAAATATAGAAATATTACGGCTTATGATAGATTATACTCAATATCATCCATGAATGTAAGTGATTGGTATAGTAAGTTATTTCCTAGCAAGCAAGTGCCCTTAATTAGATACGAAAATGTTACCAAAGAATGGACATATACTGGTATAGATGGCAAAGAAATAACAGAGTATTATGAGGAACTTGAACCCATTACTTATTATCAAACTGAGTATGAGTCTATAACACTAAAAGCTTTTAGAGACTCATTTTTTAAGTATATTGGATTAACTCAGCAATCAACCACATTGGTTAATGATGATATGAAAGTATCCAAATCAGTAGATGATATTGACTTGACTGCTAAAGATGTACTTGAAGCAATCTGTGAGATTAATGGAGTCTTTGGAAAAATGTCCAGAGATGATGTATTTACATATGTAGAGCTAAAACCATTTTCAAGAGGATTATTCCCAAGCAAGACTTTATACCCGAATAAATCATTATTTCCTAGAAAACCTGGAAATGTTGATACTCGTAGATTAGAGATGGGCGAATATAAGACACTTCAGGTAGGAGATACTAATTTTGAACAGATTACAAAATTACAAATACGTCAAAGTGAAGATGATATTGGTTATATTGCTGGGGATGATACTGGAGTAACTTATATTATTCAAGGTAATTTTTTAACATATTCATCAGGGACTGAGGAATTAAAGACTATTGCCAATAATGTTCTTTCTAAAATATCTAAAGTAATTTTCAACCCAGTAAACATTACATTGCAAGGTAACCCTTGTGTGGAGACTGGTGATACTATTAGAATAATAGACACGAATAATAACGTATATAAGTCTTATGTATTACAAAGAACATTAACCGGCATTCAAATGATTATGGATAGCATTATATCGGAAGGTGACCAGTCTCTTGCAGAAGTTAATGGTATACACCACGACATTCTCAAGTTACAAGGAAAAACGAATGAGTTATCTCGTCTTATTGAAGGCACATCTTCTATTTTAAATGATTATGCCAAAGGATTAAAATCCGAAATAGCACAAAAGACAGACTCAATAAAACTTGATGTATCAAAATCATTCGCCGCCACTGATGATACAATTAAGAAAGTGCAAGCAGACCTTGAACTTAAAATTGATAAAGATGATAATGGTCAGATTATATCCATGATTAATGCAAGTGCAGATGTTATTAATCTAACTGGTAATCGCTTGACACTTGGGTCTGATAATTGTACAATTACAAAGGACGGAACTATAACAGCTAAAAATGCTTTACTAAGTGGTTCATTCAAATGTGGAGACTATGCGAGCAAACAAGGACAATTTTTCTATGCATCTGATACAGGAGATTGTGCCGCTCAAACATTAAAGCTATATACAAGCTTAGGTATAGGTACAGAGGTAGGAACTGACCAATATTTTGCAGAAATGACCTCATCTCCAGATGAATTTTTAGCATATTTTGGATTAGCTTCAAGCAACTATATGCGTATGAGAATAGATGCATCCACGACCACTATTGAAGGCTATGATGGTGAGAGAAACACCGCATGGTTGACAATGTATGGAGATGTATGGAATGCACAAAGTACAGGAAAAGACACCACTTGCCTGGACAATAATTTAGTTATAAATGGAAAATTCCAAGTTAATGGTAATTCATATTTTAACGTTTCACAGACTATATTAAAGTCAGCTTGGCGAGGTGCCGGATATCCTGCAATGATTCAGATGGGACACGAGCTTACATTTCAATGGGATGGTAGTAGCCTATATGTATATGTGGATAAAACACAACTAGGGCGTGTTAATATATCTTAGCATAATAAGAACTTAATGAAAGGAGAAATTAAACATGGAAAAACCCGCAAGCTTATTAATCCAAGAAACAAGAAACAAAATAATCAATATCTTAAATGAATCTAAATTACATCCAAGCATACTTGAATTAATTATGAAAGACATAATGAATGATGTTACCAATGCTTCAGCAAGAGTTAAAAATAAAGAACTCGAAGAATACAATAACAAAGTACTTGAAGAAGCAAAAAATAATTCAGAAGACGAGCAAACACAAAATAATGCAGAAGATGAAGATAAGGAGGAATAAATTATGGCCTTTGTTGATGATTATAGTCCAATTAACTTTGTAGATTTACCCAATGAGACCACTCCCATTGATGCTGAGAATCTTAATAAGATGGACAGTCAAATTAAAAAATTAAGCACATTTGCTTCAACTACATACCCTGAAACAACTGAAGATAGATTGAGTGGATTAGAAGAAAAAACTAATTCACTAAAGGAAGATTTATCCAACAAAATCACAAAGTTCTATGCATCGAATCAAGGCGAAACTCACATCACTGATTCTGACAATGGAAAGATTCAAGATATGATGATATATGGTAAATCATCACAGGATGGAACACCAACACCAGAGAATCCAGTTGAGATTAAGAGCGTTGTAAATCCAACAGTAAAACTACTTGGAAGTAATATCTTAAAAATTAGAGATGGTGAATATCAAGATGTTGGATGTACCATTACTGTAAGCAACGGAGTTATAAAATTAAACGGAACATCTACCGATAATAAACGTATTTACTTGCCAATAGATACCCCATCTATGCTTAAAGAAGGAACTGAAATTATATTTTGTCCAAATAATATAGGAGGCACTGAAAGTATAAACAAATGCTACGTTGATTATAGCAACGAGAACACAAAGAGCTTTTCAATTACAAGCAATATTGTCAATACACCTTATGTAATTACAAGACAAGATGCTAGGTATGAATTTAAGTTATCTATTAAAATTACAAGAGGAAATACTTTCAACAACGAAACATGGAAGCCACAAATCTTAATAGGTAAACAAATTACTCCATTTGAGCCATACAAAGAGCAATCAATACAGTTGCCAATAACATTAAATGCTATTCCAGTCTCAAGTGATGGTAATGTCACAATTAACGGACAACAGTATATTGCGGATTATGTTGATGTTGAAAATGGCAAAATAGTAAAATGTGTAGAAAAATTATTTCTTAAACAGCCTGTGTGGGGAACAGCAATTAATAAAGGTGTTGTTAGATTTTATGGTAGGACAAATGAAGCACTAGGGATAGATGGTAGTAAAATAAAAAAACCTTTTTCAATTAGCAGTCATTTCGCTTTTGTTACTAATACACCAGATAGAATTGGAACTTTTACAGCAAATGCTGACGGAACTAAAGCTAACATTAGTTTTGCATTTAGCACAGATACAACAATAACATCAGATGATTTTAACAATTGGATTTTAAATAATAAGCCATTTGTGCTTTTACCAGTTTTAAAAGAAGAATTGCCTTTAACATCAGAACAGATACAGGCATTAAAAGAACTTGCAACCTATTATCCAGTAACAAACATCAGTGTCAATTCAGAACAGCTTGACGGATATACAGTATTTAACTATCCAATTAGCATAGCTAACGGATGGAACTATGTAAAACAACAGTTAAATGACAACCGAGATTATATCTATGATATGGATACACAATCGGCAGAAGCATATGTAAATTCAGAGTATGCAGTAGCATTAACAGAATTGGAGGTATGATTATGTTATACAAAGCATTATTAAAACTTAAAGAAAGAAACGGACTGACAGACGATTTAAAGAACAAGATTGATATTTTCTTCGCAACTGATAGAATTACCGAAGAGCAGTACAATGAGTTGATGGATATTAATAAAGAAGAAAAACTGAAAGCGGAAACTAATTACTAAAGGAGGGCTAAAACAATGAAAAGAACAATGAAAAGAACAATGAAAAGAACAATAATAGCTATGGTGATTGCAATGGCGGGTTTTAATGCTGTACCGGTGTCGGCATGTACACCACCACTTAATCCGCCATCTGTGAAGATTCCGGATATCAACTTTCAGCCTGATGATGCTTTAGAAGATGCAATCGACAACGCCGTAAAAAACTGGCTTGAGAAATGTGTTCTCGCCACTCCGGTGGTGGATTATGCTACTTATTTCAAAAGTACATCAAGATATTTTAACTATGCAGTTTTTTCGGCAAATTGGAACAAAGTAGAAAATGCTACGTCTTATAAAGTTAGAGTTACAAAAGCAGATGGAACTTACAAAGAATTTGATGTAACATATACATCATTTTATGCAACGAATTATACAGATGAATTTTTTGCTGATGGTATGGACGGAGCTACAGTAAGTGTCAAAGCTTACGGCGATAATGATACATTTGGCTGTTGGTCAGATGATACTAATATTACTAGATTTGGATATTAGGAGGGTAGAGGAGCAGTAGTATGAAAAAGTCATATAGAATCTTAGTTCAAAGCTTGAAACGATTATATCAAGCTAACCCACAGAGAGTCACAAAGAAGGATATTGATAAGCGATTAAAAAATGGAACAATAAATAAAGAAGAATATAATTATATTCTCAATTAATCTTAATTAATGTATGTACAAAATCATATAAAAATGTTATAATACATAAAAAGAAAGGAGAATTGTAATTATGATTTTAGTTGGTTCAGCTAGGCATGATGAAAGAGGAAAGTACTCAGGCGGAAAAGCTGGTGACCAGACAGGTCAGGAAGTAACAACTCAAAACTTCTATATTCATAGAAAGGGTTGGATTGTCCTGAGACCTAAATCTGTAAGTCATGCAAATGCAATTGGAACAAAAATGTATAATGCTTGTGGTAATCCTAATATAGGATATGACCAATACAATCGGTTAGGTGTGGTAACACATGGCATTGGTACTACTACACCAACAGAATGTGATTGCTCATCACTTGCTAGAGAGTGTGTTAAAGAAGCCACTAATGTAGACCCAGGAAATTTCACGACAGCTAATGAGAAATCAAAGTTATTAGCTACAGGACTATTTGACAATCTTGGTCAGTATAGAAGCGGAATGAAGCTGTATAAAGGTGATATACTTGTTACTTGTACCAAAGGACATACTGTAATAGTAACAAGCTCTGATTATTCCAGAGATACACCTGCACCTAAACCACCTACTCCTGCGGTTAGTAATGAATACTATCATGTAGGTACCAATTATACATTACAAGTTGAGCTTAAAGTTCGTACAGGAGCAGGCACTAATTATAGAGCTAAAAGACATTCAGAATTAACTTCTGGAGGCAGGGCACATGATACAGACAATGATGGAGCATTAAACAAAGGAACTGTCGTAACTTGTCAGCAGATAACAAAAGTCGGAAATGATGTTTGGATTAAATGCCCATCCGGATGGCTTGCCGCATACTATCAAGGACATAGATATGTCAGTTAGTAGGTGATATATGATTTCAATAGTTGTAGCGTTAATAACTGGTGGATTATCCTTTATTGGGATTATATACACATCTAAGCAACAGCATAGTATCACGATTGAAGAAGTCAAAAATGAAGTAGCTCTTATAAAGAAGGATATTAAGAGTTTGGAAGAAAAGCAAGATAAGCATAATTCATTAATTGAACGAGTTTATGACATTGAAGCCACATTGAAAGTTATGGACACTCGTGAGACAGTAAGTGAACATCGAATTGAAGATTTAGAGAAAAAAGAAGGTGAATAAAATGAGAAATCTTATACTAAGCGACAAAACATATAGCTTGTTAAAGTGGGTAGCATTAATTCTGCTTCCTGCTTTGGGTACTTTGTACTTTGCGCTCGCAAGCATATGGGGACTACCTTTTGGCGAACAGATTGTTGGTACTATCACAGCAGTTGATACTTTTCTAGGTGCAATTCTAGGTATTAGTACTAACAATTATAAGAAGAATGGAGGAACTAATTAATGGAAGAAAAGGACAGCTTAGCTAGTGAGCTTTTACACTTAGTAAAGACTCAAGCCCGTAGATGGTTTATTGCATTTATCGTTGTGCTTATAATGCTATTTGCTACAAATCTTGCATGGCTATATGCATGGAATCTACCTAGTGAAGAATCAACTTCCGAGTCTTATGACATACAATCGGAAGATAATGGAAATGCAGTATATAATGAAAGTGCAGGTGTTAATATTGGCACGAGTGAGAGTGACGAAAACTAGAACAGTAAAACGTACCAACAGACCTCGTTCAAGAAGAAGGTCAAAGAGGTAATAAATGACAATTTCAGAATTTACTAAGCCGGAGCTTGACTATTTTAGACAAAATTGTAATTTTGTAAATCTTGAAATTAAATTGTTTGAAGAAAGAGCTAAAGGAATTTCATTAGAGCAAATTGCTGAAGATTTACATATTTCTTATGATTATGCTAGACAGTTAAGCAGAAAAGTTAATAAGAAGATTCTCAAAGTCTTATAATAACACATTTAGTACACATTTAACACATTGTTAGATGTGTACTTTTTTATTATATTAAAGTTAAGAAGGAGGAAATATTTATGACAGTAGAAGATATTTTTAATAACTTGGTTTCTAACGAAAAATTAAATACAATTCCTTCAGCTTATATTGTTAAGATTGCTTTGGAAACCATCAAAATATTAGAGCAAAATAATTTAATAGATTTGGAGGATACACATGAATCCATATAATAATTATAATATGGGGATGAATAATTTCTATCCCAATCAATTTTCAACATTAACGCAACCTCAAATGACTACACAAAATCTTATTAGGGTTAATGGCATTGATGGAGCTAAAGCTTATCAGATGTTAGCTAATAGCACAGTCGCATTATTTGATACAAATGAAGATATAATGTATGTGAAGTCGACAGATGGTGCTGGCTTTCCATCTATACGGACATTCTCATTCACAGAAGTAAAAGAAAATACAAAACCAACACAAAATAATGATTATATAAGTAGGCAAGAATTTGAAGATTTTAAAAAGGAGTTGATGAATAATGGCAAGCAGTCTATTTCAAGGTCAAAATCAAACCTCACAGATAAATCCGCAGATAATTAATCAGGCAAAAGCTATGATGAATAATGTAAATCAAGTCAAAGGAATAATGAACATGCTTAGTGGAAAAGGATTAAATCCAGAACAAGCAGTTAGAAATATTTGTCAGCAAAGAGGTATAAATGTAGATGAATTTATGTCTCAGCTAAAATAAGGATTTTGCAAAATCAATATAAATTAAAAAATGGAAGGAGAATACTACTATGACAGATGGAGTATCTTTAGCAGACATTGCCGCCGTTACTGACAACAACAAAGACGGTATGTTTGGTGGTGCAGGTGGTGGCGGAATGTGGATTTTCGCACTTTTAATCCTCTTACTTATTGGTGGGGGTGGTTTCTTTGGAGGAGCCAGAAATGTAAATGGAGAACCAGTTACAGAAGCAGGACTTTGTAATGCCATGAATTTCAACAATCTGGAAAATTCAGTCGGCAGATTGAATGATAACCTTCAGCATGACTATCAGGGATTACAGAATGGAATCTGTAATTTAGGTTACGAAACACTGAGAAACTTCAATACAGTTCAGCAACAGGTTGCTGATTGCTGCTGTACAACACAGAGAGCTATTGATGGTGTTAATTATAACGGAGCTATTAACACTGCGGCTATTAACGCTAATACAACAGCTCAGACACAGAAGGTTCTTGATGCTATTCAGCAGAATAAGATTGATAGCTTACAGGCTCAGGTCAACCAGCTTCAGCTTCAGTCCGCTATGTGTGGCGTAGTTCGCTATCCAAATGCGACAACATACACAGCAGGTATGAACCCTTACTGGAATCAGTCATGTTGCAACAACGGTTGTAACATTTAAGTCATTTTTAGACAAGGTTTGAAATATTAGAGGAATGCCTTGTCGGTATTCCTCTTTTTTAATGAAAGGAGATAATAATATGAGTTGTAAATCAGGAATTTATGTAGTCAATACTACAACAGGAACATCTATTGGTATTGGTGGTACTTATGTACCCTCTACAGTAATTAGACGATATGGTAAATATTGCCAACTTGGTGGAAATGGTGTATCAATCGGTAATTGTCAAGGTGGAGCTGGTTATTATGATGTAAATGCTTCTGTATCGGTAGCCGCAAGTGCCGCAGGAAATGTGACAGCCACATTATTTAAAGATGGAGCACCAGTTCAAGGAGCAACAGCCCTTGCAACAGCAACAGCGGCAGGTGACATTGTAACTCTTCCTATATCAGCTCTTGTAAGGTTAAATTGTGATTGTGACACAGCAAATCTTACCATCGTTATTGGTGGACAGGTAGTAACCGCTCAGAACCTTGCACTTGTGGTAGAGAAGGAGTGATAAGTTATGAGAAAAATTAATAAATATATCGACCATATTAAAGATGAAGTTGATGGTGCAGAGGAATATGCTGAAAAGTATATTGAACTGAAAGTTAATAACCCTCAATGGGCTAAACTTTACCATGATATGAGTAATCAAGAATTACTGCACGCTCAAAATTTCAAGGAAATGGGAGAATCTATATATGCAGAAATGAAGAATACTTATATGCCGGAAGAGACAGAAGAAAGATGGGAACACTGTATGCGAAAATATGCAGACAGGGTGGCTAAAATTAAAGTGATGTTATCAATGTAGGTGAACATATGACATTTAATGAGAGTATCCCAATAGCAAAAGAGCTTGCAGAAAATGAACTGAAAAAACACTTTGATGTTGATGCTTTTATAATTCTTGCATTAATAGATAAAATGAATATTGATTTAGTTCCAGATAGCAATGTGGATGAAGCCATTACAGATATTCAAGACTTATTTATTAATTACATGAAAAATAGAAGTATAAGCAATCTTGAACCATTAATGTCTACGATTAGAAAGATGTTAAGTGAATTATATCATACTTGTACAGCAGAGGAAAAAGAAGTATTCACTAAGTATCTATCTAATTTAGAAGATATAGTACAGACAGCGAATGTATAAGAATAGAGAGGACAAACATCCTCTCTATTTTTTTATTTAGTGTACATAAAACTATTGACAATAATAGTTTTATGTATTACAATATAAGTACATTAAAGGAAAGGAAAAAATAACATGGTACATTCAATCACATTACAACAGGAAATCGAAAAATGGTGGAAGCATTTAGATAAAGTTATGACAGTTGCAGAAAGTTTAGATGATATAAAGATAGGCGATTGTACATTCAGACCTTGGGGAGATAAACATCATTACAATATGAAAACTAAATGTACATCAACTTATTTAAGAACGTTTCAAAGTACTGAACCAGTTGAGAATACAAAAGGAGAAATCGTATATCCTATATTAGATGTGTATATTGATATATGTAAAGGAAGAAAATATACATCTTATAAAAAAGTTAGATGCCATTGTTCTTGTTAAAAAGGAGGAGATAATAATGATTAAGATAAAAATAGGAGAGCCTGAGAAGCTCACCAACAACATTTTAGTAAAAAAGAGTGCTTTTGTAAGTTTTGATTATAATCCAGATATTGTTTCTTTTATCAAGCAAATGGGAACAAGAGTTTATAATCCGGATAATCATACTTGGGAAATGCCAATCAATAATATAATAGGTTTGTGTAATAAATTTGAAAATCAAGAAATTCAAATATCTGGAATATATGAAGATTTGCATAAGCAAGAATTTGAGATTGATATTCCAAAGGATTATACATTTAAGACAAAGCCATTTAATCATCAGATTGATGGTGTAAGATTTGGATTGAATAAAAAGAAATTCTTGTTATGTGATGACCAAGGACTTGGAAAAACATTTCAGATAATAAACTGGGTTGGTTGTCTTGAGAAAACAGATAAGATAAATAAGGTACTTATTGTATGTGGTGTCAATTCACTCAAATATAATTGGCAATCAGAAATTAGTATTCATTCAGATGAAAAAGGATGGGTACTTGGTACAAGATTCAGAAAGACAACTGGGAAAGCTTATGAAGGAAGTACAAAAGATAAGCTTGACGATTTAGACAATCTTCCAGATTGCAGATACATTATTACGAACATCGAAACGCTTAGAGCCGGTGCGGAAAAGATAACCAAAAGCAAATATCATTTTCCGATTGCTGAAAAATTACAAGAATTATGTAAAAACGGAACAATTTCAGTTATAGCTTTTGATGAGTGCCACAAGTCAAAAGAACCTACTTCTTTACAAAGTCGTGCAATGATAAACGTACAAGCTAAATATATGGTTGCTATGAGTGGAACACCACTTATGAATAATCCACTTGATTTATACTTCCCGATGAAGTGGTTGGGATATGAGAATCATTCATTTTATCAGTTTAAGCAACATTACTGTACATTAGGTGGCTGGGGTGGTTCACAGGTTGTAGGTTATAAAAATCTTGAAGAAATAAGAGCCATGATGGATAACATTATGCTTAGAAGATTAAAGACAGAAGTCCTTGACTTACCTGAAAAGATTAGAAAGATTGAATATGTTGATATGACATCTAAGCAAAATCAAATCTATAAAGAAGTATATAATGGTGTTATGAGTGACTTACAAAAGATTAAATTTTCAAACAATCCGCTTTCAATGATGATTAGATTAAGACAAGCAACTGGATGGACTGGTATTATATCAAATACAGTTCAAGAATCAGCTAAAATGGAAAGAATGATTGAATTAGTACAAGAGATTGTTGCAAGTGGACAGAAAGCTATTATTTTTAGCAACTGGGAAAGCATAACAGAAGTTGCAAAAGAGAAATTGAAATCTTATAATCCAGCTTATATCACAGGAGCAACTAAAGCAGATGAAAGAATGAAGGAAGTTGATAGATTTCAGAATGATGATAAGTGCAGAGTTATAATTGGTACTATTGGAGCAATGGGAACCGGATTAACATTAACAGCCGCACAGAATGTTATCTTTTTAGATTCACCTTGGAATATGGCTCTTAAAGCACAGGCAGAAGATAGAGCTCATAGAATTGGTACAAAAGGAACAGTTAATATCATTACTCTTGTATGCAAAAATACCATAGATGAGCGAATTGAGGAACTTGTTGAAAAGAAAGGACAAATTGCAGATGCATTAGTAGATGGAAAGATTTCAGTTGATGATATAAATTTCTTATTATCATAAATAAAAAATACATAAAACTATTGACAATAATAGTTTTATGTATTACAATATTAACAAAGCAACATATATATATCATTTTTGGAGGATTAAAAATGAAAATTTACAAAGTATTTAAAAATTCACATAAAATATTAGCATATGTGAAAGTAAGTGAAAATGCTTGCAAAACAATATTTGATACATCATATGCCGCTCTACAATTAGTGAGGTATAATTATAATGATGATAGTATTAATGGAACACAGTTAGTTGATGTGGGTGAACCACTTGAACCTGGTGTGCCTATACTTACGATATGTGCAGGAAAAAGGAGGTGATAATATGTCAGAAAAATTTTCAACAGCAAGAGCCGCACAGATACTTGATGTATCTACAAAGACCATTATTAGATGGTATAAATGGTATAATTCAAAATACTATGAGAAGCCAGTAGGTTTAGTTTTGCCCAAACCCGAAATTGATAACAGAGGTACAATGCTATTTACATTAGCTCAAGTACAAGAGTTAAAACGATTTTCTCAGTTATTAAAAACTGAATATCGTGGATGTATGGCAGAATTTAACGCTATGTATCAATGGGGAAAACGTGGTACTCAAATTTTACAGCTAGGTAAGCAATACAAAAACAAGAAAAAGAAGGAGACATTAAATGAGTAGAAGAGATGGATTTGACTTGTCAAAAATCATTGATGGATTTGACTTGTCAAAAATCATTGATGAATATAAAGAGTCAAAAGATAAAGAAAATGCACTAAAAAAAGTAAATAATGCTCTTAGTGAGAATATTAAGGGCTATATGTATGGACATGATATGAGTTCAGCAGATTCAGAGAAATATACTGCTACATTGACAAAAACCGATAAAGAATCACTAAATGAGGATTTAGCAATTGAAATCATAAAAGAAAATCTCAGTGGTGCATTGTTATCGTCTGTTATTAAGCAAAAAGAATATATTGACGAAGATGCTTTGGAAAAACTTGTATATAATGGTGATTTTGATATTAACAAACTAGCGAAAGCTAAAATAACAAAAACATCTTATACATTAAGAGTCACAAGAAGAAAGGAGTGATGATATATATGGATGGTTATAGAGAAAATTGCATAGAGTGGATAACAGGTGAGGATATAATTATACTTTCAATTAGTCAAAAGAAATTCATAACTAAAATTGAGTCATTATGTAAGAAGCATCCCGACAAAGCTAAAATTATAACTTATAACAATGATGGTAGTATTTTAGCTAAACTACCACTTAAAGCATTAAAGCTTTCTATAATTGAAAAAGAACTTACAGATGAGCAAAGAGAAGAAATGGCAGAAAAAGCCAAAAAGAGATTTCATGGAGGTAATTAAAATGAGTAAAATTTGTAAATATGCAGGAGACCCAACAGATGAGTATTGCAAGAATTGTGATGGAATAACAATGGAAGTTGATGATAAGAAAATACCTTGTACAGAGTGTGCAGGTTACGAAGCAGGGAAAGAGGAGGCAGATACTAATGAAGAGATTATGAATGCTCCTGCTGAAGAGACAGAAGATAGTTCTGCTGAGAAGACAACAAACAATGAAGAAAAATCAGTCGAAAAAACAAGTAAAACTGAAAAGAGTAACAACAATACAGCTAATAACAAAAATGTAAAATCTACATCAAAAAACAAAGAAACAATCAACAAAAAAGAGGATAAAGCTGTTAAAGTTAAAGAAGAGAAGAAAGCTGTTGAGACAACTAATGACATCAAAGTGGTATCTATGAGATATACATCTGGTGCTACAGTTAAGAAAGGAGATAATTATTTCAAGTTTATAGCCGAGGAAGAGTGGGATGTATCACAGACAGAACAGAACATTGATGATGTAAGAGAACAGTTATGGGCTAAACTTAATTGTGAGGTAGATAAGCAGATTGAGGAATTAAATTCAATCAATTAAGTATTGTAATTTATATATTTGTATGTTATAATAAATGTACAGCGTGAGAGACACGCAACAGCTGATATTAGGTTGGCGGACTTAATATCTGTAACAACTTAATATCAGTTAGTAGATAAGTTATACATTTTGAACCGCCATTCAATTTGTATAACTTATTTTATTTTAGAAAGGAGAACTTCAATGCAAATGGTACACAATGAAAATTATATAACAATTCAAGGTTGGATGATTAATGAATTAGGATTAAAAGGAAACTCATTGATTATATATGCTACTATTTATGGATTTTCTCAAACTAATGATTGTGAATTTACAGGCAGTGCTAATTATTTAGCTCAATGGTGTGGGTGTTCCAGACAGACAGTTATGACAGTACTTAATAAACTGATTGCAGACAATTTGATTATAAAACATGAAGAATTTAGAAATAATGTAAAGTTTTGCTCATATGGTGTAAATTTGACAGGATGTCAAAAATCTTTACAGAGGGATGTCAAAAAATTTGACAGGGGGATGTCAAAAAATTTGACAGGGGGATGTCAAAATTCTTTACATAATAATATAGATAAAAACAATAGAAATAAAAATATAGAAGATAATATAGATAAGAAAAATTCTAAAAAGAAATCTAAGATTGATATTAAAATCGAATCTATAGAAAAGACTTGTTTAGAATATGATTTAACTGATGAAGTTATAGAACTTTTAAGTAGATTTTTTAGAAATCTTTTAGAAAACCATAAAATGGTTACAGATGATAAGGTACATGCTATTTTAACAAGATTAGCAAAGGTAAGTACAAAAACTCAGATAAATGCTATCCAGCTATCTCTTGATAACGGATATATGAATATAGACCCAGATTGGTTGAAGATGAAGTCAAACCCATTAAACCGGTTACCTCAGGAGTTAATATTAAATGGCACCACAACAGATGAGGGTAGAGAAAATTATCGTAACTTGATAAAAAATAATGACCCAAGCATAAAGCATTTTTAGGAGGAAGATTATATGTATATAATATCAAAATCAGATAAAAGTATAGCTTATATGAAAGATTGTGTGCTTCATAGCTTGCCACATGAACCTATTGGTATACATCAGAAAGATATATCCAATAACACTGGGTTCAGTACAAGAGATGTAAGACATATTATTCAGCGGCTTAGAGATGATGGATATGCAATATGTGGTACACCTAATGATGGATACTGGATAGCCCAAACCAGTTTTGAGTTAAATGATACAATAGCTAAAATGAGGTCTCATATAGAGCAAAGCACAGATACTTTGGACGCACTCATTGAAGCACAAAAAAGATTAGAGATAAAAGAGGGGTTGAGATGAACATACAAGATTGTTGGTATCAGCGGAAATGCACTAATAAATGCAGTGAAAACTGTCTAAGGTATAAATTAATGTATGCACTATTTAAACAGTCACAATTGCCCGAATCTTTATGGAAATACAAAGATTTAACAGCTTGTGATAATGGTGATGTACAGGCATTTATGAAGCTTAAAGACATCAGTGATAATATCCTAGATTTTATCAACAATGGAAATAATCTATATATTTATTCTTGTAACTGTGGTAATGGAAAGACAAGCTGGGCAATTAGATTAATGTACTCTTATTTTGATAACATATGGCATAAGTCTTGTTTAGATTGCAAAGCATTATTTATAAGTGTACCTAAGTTTTTATATAATTGTAAAAGGTCAATATCACAAGATGTGAAAGGCTTTGAGGACTTATGCAATCTTATTAGTGAAGTTGATTTGGTAATTTGGGATGATATAGGAGAACTTGCAGTATCAGGTTATGAGCATCAGATTCTATTCCAGTACATTGATGATAGAATTAATGCAGGAAAAAGCAATATCTATACAAGCAATAAAGATAAAGAACAGCTCGAAAACGTGTTAGGTGATAGATTAGCAAGCAGGATATATAATTGCTCCATCCCTATCAAATTTATTGAGGAAGATAAAAGAGGTGTACATTAATGGTAGAATTGCAAATAATAAATAAAGTGCTGAAAGACAAAGATACATCTCTTTTAGACTTAAACGATATAACAAGAGATTATTTCAATCAGTATCAAGAAGAATATGACTATATAATGGAACATAAACAGGAATATGGAAATGTTCCAGACCTTGAAACATTTATAGCAAAGTTTCAGGATTTTGATGTAGTAAACGTCTCTGAAAGCACAGAATATCTTGTAAATACATTTAGGGAAGAATACTTGTATTCTCAGTCGGTTCCAGTGCTTACAAAGATGGCAGAACTATTACAGACAGATGCTTATGAAGCTGTAGATTATTTGAAAGCAAAAATACCTGAATTGAAGATTGCCGGTGCAGTAAAAGGAACTGACATTATATCACAAGCAAAAGAGAGATTGGAAGAATGGAAAGAAACAAAAGATAATCAAGATACTCACTTTATAGCGAGCGGATTTGAGGAGATAGACAATGACTTAGGTGGATGGCATAAAGGTGAGGAACTTGTAGTTTTATTTGCAAGAACAGGACAAGGTAAATCATGGGTGCTTATAAAAATGTTAGAACATGCATGGAAAGTATATCATGCAAAAGTAGGACTCTTAGAGCCCGAAATGTCACCAAATAAAACAGGATATAGATTTGATACAGTACATCAACATATATCTTCACAAGCATTATATCGTGGTGAAGATGTACAAGGATATGAAAAGTATATAAAAAGACTATCCTATGAGAATACACCTTTTTATGTTGCTCATCCAAGACACTTTCAGAAAAAGGTTACTGTTTCAAAATTGAAGAGTTGGTGTGAAAGTAATAAGTTAGATATACTTGCTATTGATGGTATCTCTTATCTGCAAGATGAACGAGGAAAAAGAGGAGATAATAAGACTACTCAGTTGACGAACATATCCGAAGATTTAATGCAGTTAAGTATTGATTTAAAAATCCCGGTGTTGGTTGTTGTGCAGTCAAATAGAGAAGGAACAATAAATGAAGATTTACAACTTGAAAATATAAGAGATTCAGATGGAATAGCTTATAACGCTTCAATCGTTCTTTCAATTCAGCAAAAAGAAGAAGGCTTGCAAATACAGAATGTAAAGGCAAGAAATTCAAAAGTTGGAATTAAATGGGTGTATGCTTGGGATACAGATAGAGGTACTTTTGATTACATCCCTAATCCTGAAAAAGGAAAAGAAGATGAAGAAAAAAGTGAAGATTTAAGAAGAAGATATCACGATAAAGAAGAGGAGGAATATTAGATGCAAAAACCTATAATGATACAGGATGATTTCATGGGAGATTTTTATTTGGGTTGTCCAAAATGTAAAGAAGTAATTCATTTTCCATTGATAAATCCTACACAGAATAAACCTAAAAAATGTTACAAATGTGGAGAAGAATTTGATTGGACAGATATAAAGATGTGAAAGAGGTGAGGGTTTTTGATAAAACTACAAGATTCCATTAGCAAAGAAAAAGAAAGTGAGGAATATTAAATGATATTTGTAATTGATAATTTAAAATATGATACAGATAAGATGGAACTGATTTCGGAAAAATGTGAATATACTTACACATGGACATTTGTATTAACAGATACAGAAATGAGAAGTTATGGACAAGATGTTAAGTTGTGGAAAAGCAAAAAAGGAAATTGGCTATTAACATACTATACGGGTTCTTGTTCAAAAGGAGTTAAACTACTTGAGGAAGATGTTAGAAAGTTATTGCTGAAATATGATTTACAAAAGTATGAAGAATTATTTGGAGAGCTTGAGGAGGCATAAATCTTGATAAAACTACAAGATACAATTATACAATCTGATACTCAATCAATATTAGATATGCTCAAATTTGACCTTGCACAACATGGAGTAGATAGATTTCATATTTTCAGAAACAATGGAGAAAACATCCAGACGAATTGTCCTTTCCACAAAAATGGACAAGAAAGAAAGCCATCTTTTGGTGTAAATGGTGAGATTGATAAATGTCATTGTTTCTCATGCGGCTGGTCGGGAACGATTGAGGAAATGATATCTGAATTATATGGATATCAAGATGAAGGTAAATTTGGTAAAAGATGGTTAATAAAAAGATTTAATACAGTAGAAATTGAAACAAGGCCAAATATAATGGAGGGATTTAATGGTAGGAATAATATTACTATTCGGAATAATAACGATATCCATAGATTTAAGCAACATATACAAGGCAATAAATCAACTGAACAATACTCTGGAGAAATTACAGAAGAAGAATTAGATAAGTATAGATATATTCATCCTTATTTATATCAACGAGGATTAACAGATGAAATTATAGAAAGGTTTGATATAGGATATGACAGAGAACGAAAAGAAATTACATTCCCGGTTAGAGACATTGAAGGAAGATGTGTATTTGTTGCTGGAAGAAGTGTCGAGCGAAAGTTCTTCCGACTTCCCAAAGGCTTCGATAAGCCTATCTATTGCGCAGATAAATTTAGAGCTGGAGCGTATAGAACGGCTTATATCACTGAGTCGTTCTTGAATTGCTTAACTTGCTGGAAATATAATAAACCTGCTATGGCTACAATAGGCACCGGAAATCAAAAGCAATATGAAATATTGAATAAACTACCAGTACGAGAATATATTCTTGCATTTGACCCGGATGAAGCGGGAAGAAAAGCAACAGAAAGATTTAGAAAGAATGTACATGGAAAGATTATAAAAGAGCTTGTATATACAGATAATCGAGATATAAATGACTTGCAAGAAGAATTTTTAAATTGCAAAATTATTTTTTAAAAAAATTTATAAAAAAGTGTTGACAAATATAGTTTTATGTATTACAATATACTTGTAAATAAGAAATAAGCAGGAAGATGGGATAGGCGATAATGTCAAATTGCCCCATCGAAATCCCCAACGAAACGGAGTACAGCGTGAAGCGGTGCGAAGGGTTAAAGGGTAAGCGAGATGACACAGTAATTTCTTAATTTACTAATATATAAAACATATTGGAGGAAACGATTATGACAGATTTAGAAAGAGTATTAAAAAATAGCTTACATAATTTTAAAAGTACAAAGGAAACTTGCAAGAAGTTTTGTAATAAAATAATACAATAGTATTAACAGCAACAACCTTTGAAAGAGTATCTAAGAATTATTCAGAATCAAATGGAAATATGATAGATAAAATTTATAGAGTAATTGTTACTATAGATGGAGAAACAAGATTTGAACATTATGGAAAAGATGCTAATGAAATGAACAATCAGTATTTATTAGCTTTAGATATGTGTGAGAACTAATTAGGAGGATAAATAATATGTATACTAATAAAAAAGTTATTGATAAATTTATTGAATATTTAAAATCTGGAAAACCTCTATCACCTATGAATACAGAACCATGTCGTAGATACTTAGAGGCTGAATTAGAGGAGAAAATAGAATCAGAAGATGTTTTATGGTTATTTTATCATATTAGCTTGTGATTATATATATTTTAGCCCTTTCGCCAAGTGGCAAGGCACGAGAGTTTGATTCTCGCATTTGTTGGTTCAAATCCAACAAGGGTTGTTATATCCTGGCAGACGAAAGAAAAAGGACCGGATATGCATGGAATGCGTTCATTAGGATAGGCAGAAATAAAGCTGGGAATACTGTCAAAATGGAATATAGTATAAATGGCAAGTGCGTGTATCAGCTGACAAGGCGTAGGTTCGATTCCTACTATTCCATATAGGTCAAATTTTTTATTCTTTTCTTACTGACCTTTTAAATCCAAGATAAAGGACGTTTAAGAGTGCAAGGTGTTTTTCGATATAAAACTCTATTTATATTGGAATGTAGATAATTGCGTTAAGGGCTACAGTGAATAATCTGGGGTTGGTTATTCAAAAACTAAAACAACTAACACCAATAAGAAAGGAAAAAAGAAGTATGGGAAGAATTAACTATGACGATGTAGACAAGTATGGAAACAGTTCAGACACTGAGTTTCTAAAGCTTGAAAATGATGGGGATTGTGCAACAGTACAATTACTTGTACATGATATGGATGATGTTGATATATTCAACTGTCATGAGGTTGAAGTTGGAAAGTATGATAATGGAAATCCTAAGACAAGACCAGTTTCTTGCCTAAGAAATTATGATGACCCATTAGATGTATGTCCATTCTGTCAGGCAGGACTTAAAACAAAAGTCATTATGATGTTATCAATGGTTGACCAACAGGATGGCAAGATTAAGATTTGGAATCGTGGAAAGACATTTATTCCTAAGATTAAGAATTTCATAAATCGTTGGGGAGATATGACAGAGCGACCAGTAGACATTATAAGAAATGGTAAAAAAGGAGATAAGAAAACAACTTATGATATACAGTTATCACCGGAAGAGCCTATTGATGTATCACAGTATGAGAAGCCTGAGTTTTTAGGCGGATATATTATGGATAAGTCGGCTGATGAAATGCAGGAATATCTTGATACAGGAAGTTTTCCAGATACAGATAATAATGACAGTAATCAGGAAGATAATACACAGGTAAGACGCAGAAACACAGAACCACTTGCATCAAGAAGAGGTGCAAGCAGAGCAACAAGCAGACGAGCTGGTATGTAAGGAGGATTATATGGCATTATCATTTGCAAGACCAAAAAGCAATGATAAGAATATAATCAAAAAATCTAAAACAGTAACAACAAGAACAAGTATTAGGAGCGGCGGAAATAATCTAGCCGCTCAAATACAATCTATTGTTGCTATTGCTAATCAGAAATTAGCAATTCATAAGGATGATTATATTCTTATTAGAGAACCTGACCAATTATATGAATACATGAAGGAAATGAAGCAGGTTGGAGAGGGTGCGTTAGATACAGAGACAACAGGATTAAATCCGTTACTTGTAAATATAGTTGGTGGATGTATTTATACACCAGGACAAAAAGCGGCATATATTCCAATAAATCATAAATCTTATATAACAGGTGTGAGAACAAAGGAACAGTTAGATGAGGAAACTGTTTCAAAGATTATGAAAGAGTTTCACAAGGATATTAGATGGATATTCCATAATGCTAAATATGATATTCGTGTATGTAGAAAGACACTTGGAATAGATTTTAAACCTTACTGGGATACAATGTTAGCGGCATATTGTATAGACGAAGAAGAAAGTCACAGATTGAAAGATTTACATCTTAAATACTGTGATAGCAAAGATACAGAATCATTGACCTTTGATTCTTTGTTTAATGGTGTTACTTTCGACAATATTCCAATATCAACTGCATATTTATATGCGGCAGGTGACCCTATAAAGACTTATGAATTATACGAGTATCAAAAAACATTATTAAACAGACGAGTATTAGCTGGACCTTATAATGTATTTAAGAATATAGAAATGCCTTTGATTTCAGTTGTAGCAGATATGGAAGATAGAGGGGTATGTTTGGATTTTGATGTTTGTAAAAATCTACATGAAAAATATCATGCTATTAGAGAAGAAAGAAAAAAACAAGCTGATGAAGCAATAGCAATGTATCAGAATGAAATTGATAATTACAAGATGAAAAATCCGAATAATAAGTTATCTGACCCTATATCATTATCAAGTCCTACACAGTTGGCTATATTATTCTATGATATTTTAGGATTGGAAAGCCCGGATAAAAAAGCACCTAGAGGGACAGGTGAGGACATTCTAAAACACTTTGCACAAGGTAAAGAAAAGAATCTATGCGAAGCTATCTTAGGCATGAGAAATGTGGAAAAATTACTTAGCACATATATTGATAAAATGCCTGAGATTGCTCTTGAGGATGGAAGAGTTCATGGTGAGTTTAAGCAGTATGGTGCTAAGACTGGACGTTTTAGTTCTAAAGACCCTAATTTACAGAATATTCCATCCCATAATAAGGATATTAGACAAATGTTCAAGGCTCAAGATGGTTATGTGCTTATAGGTTCTGATTTTAGTCAGCAGGAGCCGATGGTTACAGCTCATCTATCTGCTGACAAGAAAATGCAGGAAGCCTTTATAAATGGTAAGGATATATATGCTACAATAGCCGCACTTGCATTTCATAAGCCTTATGAAGAATGCAAAGAGTTTAGAGAAGATGGAACAGTAAACCTAGCAGGTAAGGAAAGAAGAGGTCAGGCTAAGAGCATAGTCCTTGGAATTTTGTATGGTAGACAGATTCCTTCAATCGCAGAACAGCTTGGGGTATCTACTAAGGAAGCTCAAGCCATATATGATAAGGTTATAGCTTCATTCCCAGCCCTCGGAAAGTTTATTGAAGATTCACAAGAAATGGCAAGAACTGAAGGATATGTTACTACTGCATGGGGTAGAAGAAGACATTTACATGATATGCAATTGGAACCCTATGAGTTTACTTATAGTGGAAAAGTCACTAACTTTGACCCATTAGCTTTTGGAAGTGAAGTATCAACAGAAGTTCCTAAGAAAGTAAAAGACAACTATACTAAACAGCTCCAAAAGGCTTTTGGTTGGAAAAAGAAAAATGATATAATTCAAAAAGCATTAGCTGAAGGAATTAAGATTAAAGACAATGGTGGATTCATATCACAAGCAGAAAGACAATGTGTTAATGCAAGAGTTCAAGGTTCTGCGGCAGACATAACAAAGCTGGCAATGATAGCAATAAATAATGATGAAAGAATGAAAGAGCTTGATTTCCATTTGCTTATACAAGTCCATGATGAGGTAATAGGAGAATGCCCTATTGAAAATGCAAAAGAAGCAGGGGAAAGACTTTCATATCTTATGAGAACAGCCCCAACTCATTTAATTAAACTTCCATTCAAGTGTGATGTAGATTTCACGAAAAATTGGTATGGTGAAGAAGTAGAAATAAATTAAAAAAATTGAAATTCCTATTGACAAATATCTTTTTATGTATTACAATACAAATATGTTAAAGATAACAGATACATAGACAATGGAGGTATGAATATTATGATAACTTATATATCAAAGAAAGATAATACAACATTAATTAAATTGGTGGAGTTTAATGAAAAATTTAAAACTTATACAATAGAATTTTTAAATGGTGATAAAAAAGGTAAGCAGTTATCTTATTGTTCCTCAACTATAAAAAGATGGTGGAAAAAATGTGATGTTGATTTTACAAAAGTTAAAGAATCAAAACCAGAGGTTATTAATAAGATTACACCAGTTGAGGATGGACATTCTGTTAAGAACGAAAAATCAGAAAATAAAAAGAATAATATTGACTTAATTCTTTCACATATTATTGATTCTTTATCTGAGTATATTCAAGTATCTTATAAGACAAATAGAAATTATCTCACAATAAAGACAAATACTGAAAAGCCAAAGAGACTGGCTGAGGTGGATGTTCTTTCTAAAAAGGTTACAGTATATATGAGAGAAAAAGTTGATAACTTACCCGAAGGAATTTCATTTCATAAATTTGTAAATAATACGTTAGGAAATTGTTATCATGTATCATATGATTGTGATTATATTAAGAATATAAGATATCTCTTAGATTTTCAAAAGGAGGCGTTGATATGATATATCCCCAATTTATAAAATCTTGCTATAGTGGTCAAGAACCTTTTAGATTATATTTTGCGGGGGGCGTTAGTAATTATCTACAACATTGGTTTGATGCCAATAATGTACTTAAGTTATTCACACAAGTAACTGACAGAAAAGCAATATCTAATTGGTTATCAAGCAGAAGAAGAGATAACATATTTTTAGATTCAGGAGCATGGGCGGCTCATAGTAGAGGTGTAGAAATTGATGTTGATGACTATATATCTTATGCTAATTCAATTAGTAGTAGGTGCAATGCAATAGCACAAGTGGATAAGATACCTGGTGTATATAAGCAACCTAAAACTAGACAACAAGTATTACTAGCTCCTCGACAAAGTTGGGAGAATTACTTATATATGAGAGAGCATATAAAAGAAGTTAATAAGTTACTTCCTATATTTCATCAAGGTGAAGATTTTAAGTGGCTTAATAACATGCTTGAATATAAAGATGCGAAAGGTAACCATATAGAATATATAGGAATATCCCCAGCAAACGATTCTCATATAAATGGAAAAATTGATTTTATGGACAAAGTGTTTAAGATTATTGGTAGCTCAAGTAATCCAAATGTCAAGACACATGCATTTGGCATGACTTCATTATATTTGCTTGAAAGATATCCTTTTTGGTCAGCAGATTCAGCGGGTTGGGTTAAGAAAGCCGCATATGGATTTGTGTATATCCCTAAACCTAATATAGTGCCTGGTGAGATGAGTTATACGCTTATAGGGTTTGGAACTCGTACAAACTCTCCCGACCATTTTGTAAATCAAGACGCTATTACCAAAAAGTATATAAGAGAATATATAGAACAGATTGGAGTAAAATTTGATGACCTCTCCAATAAAGTTTATGAAAGAAGTCTTGCTAATTGTATCTATTTAAAAAAATGGGCAGACAACTATAAGTTTACTGGACAAAGTTATAATAAAAGGTCATTATTTTAAGGTTATAAGGAGCAGTTATGTTATAACCTGACATCCTGCTCCTTTATAATAAATATTAAAAAATAAAGGAGGACTTCTTAAATGGAAGGAAGAAACAAAAAAGAATTAGAAGGAGTGAGTTTACTAGGTAATCAGAATACACATTATCAGTATGACTATGACTCTTCTGTATTACAGACATTTATTAACAAGCATCAGGATAATGATTATATGGTAACATTTACATGTCCTGAATTTACAAGCTTATGCCCAAAAACAGGACAACCTGATTTTGCAGAAATAATAATTAACTATATTCCTGATAAAAGAATGGTAGAAAGCAAATCGCTTAAACTTTATCTATTTAGTTTTAGAAATCATGGTGATTTCCATGAGGATTGTACTAATATCATTATGAAGGACCTTATTAAATTAATGGACCCTAAGTACATTGAAGTAAAAGGTAATTTCTTACCTAGAGGTGGTATTTCTATATTACCATTTGCTAATTATGCTAAACCAGGGTCAGGCTATGAGTGTATGGTTACAAAAAGACAGTTCGACCAGTTATCATTAGAAAGGACAAAATAATATGAAAGCATTAGTATTAAGCTCCGGAGGAGTAGATTCAACAACTTGTGTAGCAATAGCAGTAAATAAGTATGGGAAAGACAATGTTATAACAGCTTCTTTATATTATGGTCAGAAGCATGATAAAGAACTACAGTGTGCTAAGAAGATAGCAGAATATTATGGTGTTAGACATATTGAACAAGATATATCTAATGTAATGAAATATGCTGGAGAAGTTTGCTCACTTATTAAAGGTTCTAAAGATGAAATTTTAGATATGAGTTATGCAGACCAGATTAAGCAGAATGGAGAGGGTAGAGTTGGTACTTATGTACCTTTCAGAAATGGATTATTATTATCCATTGCAACAGCTTTTGCCGATAGTCTTTTCCCGGGAGAAGAGGTAGAAGTGTTCTATGGAGCTCATGCAGATGATGCCGCTGGAGAAGCTTATGCAGACTGTTCTCCAGAATTTGCGGATGCTATGGATAAAGCAATTAACATTGGAACTTATGGTAAGATTCATATCAACAGACCTCTTATTCATATGAATAAAGCAGGTGTGGTGAAGACAGGTTTAGATTTAGGTGTACCTTATGAATTAACTTGGAGTTGTTATCATGGGGGTGAGAAGGCTTGTGGTAAATGTGGTACGTGTATAGACAGAAGACATGCTTTTGAAGCTAATGGTATAAATGACCCTATTGAGTATCAGGAGGATTAAAGATATGTATTATGTATCAAAAAGAATGGAAATTGCAGGGGCTCATCATTTAGAGCTCCCTTATGACAGCAAGTGTGAGAACTTACATGGGCATAATTGGATTGTTACTGTTTATTGTAAGTCAGATAAACTCACTGATTATGGAATGATTGTAGATTTTACAAAAATTAAAAAAGAGATACACGATAAGTTAGACCATGCTTGTATTAATGACGTTGTGTATCCTCTTAATCCAACTGCTGAGAATATGGCAAAATGGATATGTAAGAGAGTTTCAGCTATCTGTGAGGTCGGAAATTGTTACAAAGTAGAAGTTCAAGAGAGCGAAGGCAATATCGCTATTTATGTGGAGGATTAAAAAATGAAAGTAGTAGAAATATTTAAAAGCATTGATGGTGAAGGTAAGCGAGCTGGCTTACCTACCACCTTTATAAGATTATTTGGATGCAATTTGAATTGCTCATACTGTGATACAAGATATGGGTGTGAGGGAGAAGGATATTCAATTATGAGTATTCCACAGATTGTTGGGGCAGTAGAAAGAGGAGGTATTCATTCAGTAACAATAACTGGAGGAGAACCTCTTGTACATCCAGGTATCAATAAACTTGTTGATATATTATTAGAAAAAGGCTACTGGGTAAATATTGAGACTAATGGCTCACAATACATTGGAAAATTTCCAGCAAGTCCACGTTTATTCTTTACAATGGATTATAAATGCCCTTCAAGTGGTATGGAAAATCATATGGATTGTTATAACTTTAGATTACTGTCCAGAAATGATGTGCTTAAATTTGTTGTAGGTAGTCAGGAGGATTTGAATAAAGCATTACAAGTTATTGAGAAATATAATCCACAGGCACAGATATATTTTAGCCCAGTATTTGGTGAAATTGAACCTAAAGAAATAGTACATTATCTACTAAAGCATAAGATGTATGACTGTAAGGTTCAGATTCAGTTGCACAAGATTATATGGAATCCAAATGAGAGAGGTGTTTAAAGATGATTGATAAGAACAGAATAGAAAAAGCCATCAAGGAAATATTAATTGCATTAGGTGATGACCCAGATAGACCGGGACTTGTAGATACACCAAAAAGAGTGGCAAAGATGTACGAAGAAGTATTTGAAGGTATGAATTATACTAATGCAGAAATTGCAGATAAATTCTGTAAATGCTTTGATACTGATAATAATGATTTAGTTGTTGTACAGGATATTCCAATATTTAGTTACTGTGAACATCATTTAGCTCTTATGTATAACATGACTGTTTCTATCGCTTATATACCAAATGGCAAAGTATTGGGATTGAGCAAGTTTGCTCGTATTGCTGATATGGTTGGAAAGCGACTACAGCTTCAGGAAAGAATAGGTTCAGATATTGCTGAGATTGTACAGATGGCAACCGGTTCAAATGATGTATTAGTAGTTGTACAAGGAGAACATAGCTGTATGACTGCACGAGGTATTAAGAGTCGAGGAGCTAAGACAAGGACAGCTACTATAAGAGGTGAGTTCAATGATAATGTTGAACTAAGAAAAGAAGCTTATTCATTAATGAACTTAAATTAAAGGAGGAACAAAATGAAAGTAGTAACAAGCAGAATGAAAGAAGCAGTAAACAAAGCAATCAAAGGAGCAGGATTTAACAATCTTATTCCTATTACATCAATGATTGGTATTAAATTATCAGATGGAAAGTTGAGATTGCTTACAACAGATATGACTAATACATTATGTATTATCATTGACAAAGTAGCTGGGGATGATATGGACATTACAGTAGATGCCGATAAGTTTGGAAAGTTGATTGCAAAGACAACCTCAGAAGATATTGACTTATCTGTAAAAGATGATGTACTTTTTGTAAAAGCAAACGGAACTTATAAGATTCCATTGATTTCAGACGAGGAAGGACTTATCTCATTCCCAGATATTAAGATGATGGACGATAAAAATGTACAGTGTAAGACAAAGTTATCAAGCGTTATGCAAGCTTATAATATCAATAAATCAGCACTTGCAAAGACACTTGAGAATCCAGCTTTAACTGGTTACTATTGCGGAGATACTGTTATTAGTACGGATGCAAATGTTATCACATTCAATGGATTTAAGATGTTTGATTGTGAAAATCCTATTCTTATTTCTGCTCAGCAAATGCAGTTATTGACATTAAACACAAAGGAAGATATTGTGGTTTTTATAGGAAGAACAAGTATTCAGTTTGTGACAGAAGATGTGATTATTGATGGGGCATTGATGGAAGGAATTGAAGATTTCCCAGCTAACGAAGTAAACGCTTATCTTGATGAAGCATTTACATCTTCTTGTAAAGTACCAAAGGATTTACTTCTTTCCGTACTTGATAGACTTGCATTATTCATTGAGCCTTATGATAAGAATGGAGCATATTTCACATTCGGAAGAAAAGGTATTAACATTCATAGTAAAAAGGATGCTTCAACAGAGACTATTAACTATGTAGAAAGCAAGGATTTTGAACCATTTGTATGCTGTGTAGATATTCCAATGTTGAAAGAACAGTTGCAAGCTAATCCAGATGATACTGTGAAGATTTGCTATGGAAATGAAAATGCTTTGAAGATTGAGAGTGGAAAAGTAACACAGGTTATAGCTTTGCTTGAGGATGAAGAATTAGATAATAAATCTGAATAAGCATATATACTTTACAAAGTTATTAATCTGTATTATAATAAAGCTGTGACAGATTAGGATAGGTTTCTTAGCCGTTCTTTTCGTTCATTGCGTTTACCTCCTGGAAAATCCTCTTAGTTTAAATACTAGGAGGATTTTTTATGTATTTTTATAAAAACTATTGACAAATATACTTTTATGTATTACAATATACTTGTAAATAAGAAATAGATAAAAAACAGGAGGAACAAAATATGTTAATGGTAGTTAGAATGAATAAAGAAAATGATACAGCAGAGGTATTATTTGAAAATGAAAGTTATACACAATGTGAATTTTTCATAGACACATTAAGTGACAAATCTAATATTGAGATTTGTGATAAGTATTAAAGGAGGGCATGAAGTGAGTAGACGATTATTAAATCTAATTAATAACAATCAGCCACAACTTCCTGCAAATAAGAAGTTTCTGGCGGATGTTATGAGTTGTATTGAAAGAACTGAACAAGAAGGAAGAAGAACTGGAAGTAATTATTATAAACCATCTTCTCTTCACTGTATGAGAAATATGTATTTTACAAGAACGAAAGCACCACAAGACCCAGAAGTGGTAGAATATAATTCAACAGGAATGGCAGATACAGGAACAGCAAGACATGAAGCATTGCAAAATGCATTGTTGAATTTACAGAAAATGGGATATGATTGGAAGTATCTTGATGTTGCAGAATATGTGAAAGAAAAACAGAAGTTCGGCAAATGTAAATCATTAGTTGTAAAAGGAAAGCAAGGAGCAGAAACACATCTTATAGATACTGCATTAAACTTATCTTTTAGATGCGATGGAATTATAAGAAGGATATCTACAAATGAGGATTTTCTTTGGGAGTTCAAGAATGTTGTTTCTTTCAAGTATAATCAGTTGAATGACCACTGTTTGGAACAGCATCATAATCAAGTAATCTGTTATTGTACAGTGTTAGATTTGGATAAAGCCTTTGTTATGTATGAAAACAGAGACATCTGCACACTTGAGGTTCCAGAAGTGTTTGAAGTAACTCAGGATATGAAAAATTGGTTGTGCAATTATATTTCAGAATGTGAAGGATATGTTGAAAGAATGATTGCACCTCCAAAGACAGAAGATACAAGAAACTGTAAATGGTGCAAATATAAGTCAGTTTGCAGAAAGGTAGGATAAAAATGAAAACAACATTCAATGGAACTCCTCTTATGGATTTATTTGACAAATTGCCAGAAATAAATGAAGAAGCTGATAAAGAAAATGTAAGAGTATTCGGACAGTATGGTATAACTTATAGTGGGCAAATAAGACATACTTGTGTTTTATGTGGTAAAAAAGTTAATATAGAAGGTTCTGTATCATGTAATGGGCATAAGCTAATTTGCACTCAGTGTGTTTATACATATTTTGAAGGCGATTATAGTGCTGTATTTGAATGGTATAAGGAGGATAACTAACAATGATATATATAGGAATTGACCCAGGGAAAAATGGTGGAATAGCTTGCATAGGTGATGGTAAAAATAACAGCGAAGCATATCCGTACTCTGATGATGTTTTAATAAATAGTCTAGGATTAGTATGTACAAAATGTTGGCAGAATGATGTAATCTGTTATCTTGAGCACGTTCATGCAATGCCTAAACAGGGAGTATCAAGCACTTTCAATTTCGGCATGAATTTTGGTTTTATTCAAGGCGTATTAAGAGCATACGGAATACCTTATGAACTTGTTACACCGCAGAAATGGAAGAAAGAATTTTCTTGTACTTCTGATAAAAATACATCTATTGAAGTATGCAAGAGATTATTCCCAAATGTGAATCTAAAAGCAACAGACAGATGCAAGAAAGACCATGATGGAATGGCAGAAGCATTATTGATTGCAGAGTATGGAAGGAGGCATTATAATGGATAAGTTAAATGTTAGATGTGCGAATTGTGAAAAGAAATATGTTTGTAAATATGCTGATGATATGCTTAAATTAGTAAATGAAATAAATATTGTCCTAAGCTCAACCAATAAAGATCCACCGTTCTCAATAGCAAGAATAGACTGTGATTATTTTTCGACTGAAAAATCTATAAATAAAGGATGGTAATAGTAAATGGCAAGTCGTAGAGAAGGAATAAAAGTAAATGATGAACAACCAAAGACAGCAGATGACATAATGGAAAGGGTGGATAGTATAAGTGATACAATCAGAAGAATATCAGAAACGCTTGTAAAGAAATACTGTAGTGACCTGGATAACTTTATGCAGATTACAAGAGACATAATAACAAGACATGATGGTATAACAGATGTACAATTAGAACAGTCTATTCTTGAATTAGCAAATATATTATATTTCACTGGTTCAGCTCAGGAGGATTTGGGAATTAAAGAAGATACTTGCAAAGCTATAAGACAAGAAGTATATTCAAAAGCAAGAGAACAAGCAACAGGAAAGACAGTTGCAGATAAAACCGCACAAGCAGAGCTTATATCACAAGCAGAAACAATGACACTTGCTATATATTCAAGGGCATATAAAAAAGTAAAATTGAGAATGGATGCAGGATATGAAATGCTTAATAGCTTAAAGAAAGTAATGAATAAGCGTATTACAGAAATGGAACTCTCAAATAGTAGATATATAAATCATAGTGAAGGAGAATAACAAATGGTTTACGCTTGGGAAAATGATAGTACACAGAATGCTCATATAAAGCATTCAAACGATAATAGGCAGAAAGCCTACATGGAAAAACATAGAGACAATAAAGCATATGAGAGATTTAAACATATGCCGGATTATGGGAAAGGAGTATCAAACAATGACAAATAGAGAGAAATTTGCAGAACAGATTCTGGATATTGCTTGTAGCAATGCCGTAATAGCAGTTGACAAAACAACATTAGAGCCGATAGCGTGTGGCAAATTAGAGTGTAAAGATTGTTTATTCAATGTTTCTGATGCTATGTCTTGCGGAGACAAAAGGATAAAATGGGCGAACAGCGAATACGTTGAACCCTCTGTTGACTGGTCAAAAGTTGCAGTTGATACACCGATACTAGTAACGTATAATGGTATCCACCAGTGGGTTAAAAGGCATTTTGCGAGATATGAGAATGGAAGAGTTTACGCTTGGAATCATGGAAAAACATCATGGACTGGTGAGATGTGTACAGTATGCGAACTAGCTAAGCTTCCGGAAAGGAGCAGTAATGGAGAGATTAACAATCAAAACTAAAGACGGTTACGAAAGGCAAAGTATACGGACGAAAAATCAGCAGTTAATTGATAAACTTGCCGAATATGAGGACTTAGAGAAGCAGAGCAGGCTTATCAAGCTACCTTGTAAAGTAGGAGATGATGTTTATTACATCTTAGGGATTCCAAATGAAACACCATGTGTAATAGATAAGTGTACATTTGAGTTGTCAGACATAAACAAAATTGGCAAAACATTATTCCTTACAAAATCAGAAGCAGAAGCAAAACTGAAAGAATTGAGAGGTGGAAAAAATGAATGAAGTTGACGGAGTAGTGGTAGAGACAAAAAGCATTCTAACTGCGCTGAAAATAATCAAGACAGTGTGCGAGGATAACGACTGCCTAACTTGTCCTTTTGGGAAAATTGAAAATGAAAAGGGTTTGTGTCTAGTTAAAGACACAATACCTAGTGTGTGGAATATAAATAAACCTAATGATATGTGGAGGGCATTGGAATGAGCAAAGTAAAAGAAGAAAGAGTAACCGACTTGTCTATTATCATGGAAATGATAGATAGTAAACCTTATTATAGCGTACAGTACAGAAATGTTGGTGAGAATGGCTACAACATTGGGTACAGCTCATACAATTTAAAAATTGTATTGGAGTTCATTGATGAATATTTTGAAATTGTGGAAAGTGACACACAGACCAATGCTGACAGGATAAGGAATATGTCGGATGAAGAGCTGGCAGATTGGCTTCATAACATGTGCGATTTTGAAAAGGATGAAGAGCCTTATAAGTCGATTTATAATCTTGACACAGAGAAAGAAGAGGAAATACACGACAGTTACGGCGATTTACTTAATTGGCTTCAATCAGAAGCAGAATAGGAGAAAATATGGACAGATATTTATACAAGGCAAAAAGACTTGATAACGGAGAATGGGTGCAAGGAGTGCCATTTAAAGTTGAAGGAAAATGGGTACTCTTAATAAACGATAATGAAAATTTATTAAGAGCTCATTATATAGAAGAAAATATGTGGACTGCTGAAATATATGCTATTGAAGTAGATTCAACCACAATCTGTCAATGCACAGGCTTGAAAGATAAAAACGGCAAGCTGATTTGGGAGAATGACATTGTTAGAGATATATATGGTAATTTTTACGCAGTCTTTTATCAGAATAACTATTATTGGTTCTCTTGGATTTGTGTTAAATCAGATGTATTTTTAGTTGGTGCAATGTGGAATTTGTGGAGCTTTCACAGTTTTGAAGTAGAGGTTATTGGTAACATCTTTGACAATTCAGATTTATTAGGAACAAATACTCAAAACGATTTGGAAAGACCTTGGTTAGAAAAGTATACAGAAGAGAATGACAGAGATTAAAGTTAAAGGAGGAAAAGAAGTATGTATGTTAATCCATTTATTTTAGGTGTAATTGTAGGTGCATTTAGTATGCTAATATCAATTGTTATACTTGCACTAATTACAACCGGAAAGAAAGGAAAATAATATGACAGAGAATGAAGCTATTGAAGAGCTAAAAATATGATTGTAATGAACTTGGCAAAGCAATTCCATGTGATACTTCATGGGGATGTTCTTTTGAAAATGCTTATGGAATGGCAATCCAAGCACTTGAAAAACAGATGCCGAAGAAAGTAGTCAGGGACGGAAAATGGATTTACAAATGTCCCCGCTGTGGTGAGTGCGCAGAAACAGATTGTGGTGATGTCTTTTACGACTATCGACTGGATTATTGTAATGGTTGTGGTCAGAGGTTGGATTGGAGTGATGAAGAATGATATTTGAAGTTGGCAAACATTATGAACATAGCACAGGAAAGAAAATGCACATATTAGGAGAAGTAAATTCTGATATGTATTATTCGCCCTGTTTAGTCGCAGAAGATTTAGGAGGTAATTTTATTCCTGTTGGAATTGGTGAAGAATATGCAGTTAATTGGAATGAAATTGATGAAACTGAATGGCTCAATGAATTAAAAATGCGTGACAATTTATGAAAATAAAGGAGTGATGAAGAATGAGCGAAGCGGAATATATGGAAGATGGAGCGGATTATTTAGAGGAAGGGTGTCAAAGACAGACTTGTAATGGCTGTATGGCTTACAATTATTGTCTAATAAAAGAACAGGAGAATGAACAATGAGTAACCTTGATTTAATTATAAAAGACTTAAATAAGAAAATGAAAGTAGGAAATATTCAGCTTGGAGTTGATTTTCAGGAAGTACAGAAGATTCCTTTTTCATCATGCAGGTTAAACTATATGACATATGGGGGTATTCCAGTTGGGAGAATAGCAGAGTTTTATGGAGCAGATGGAAGCGGAAAGACTACCACTGCTATTGATGTAGCTGGAAATGCTCAAAAAATGTTTCCAGATAAAAAAGTGTTGTTTGTAGATATTGAGCATACCTTTGATTCTTGTTGGGCAACAAAGTTAGGATTGAATTGTGACGATATAATCTATCTTGACCCTGACAGTATGGGAGCAGAAGAAGTCTTTAACATGACGATAGAACTAATAGATAGTGGAGAAATAAGCCTAGGTATTTTAGATTCAATCGGTGCTATGGTATCAATGCAGGCAAACGAAAAGCAGATAGGAGAAAGAACATATGGCGGAGTAAGTATGGCACTCACGGAATTTACTAAAAAGATAACTCCACTTCTTTCAAGAACACGAACAAGCTTTATTGGTATAAATCAGGCGAGAGATGACATGAATAGCCCTTATGGTGGAACTACTACTACAGGTGGAAAATGCTGGAGACATGGCTGTAGCACTCGTCTTGAATTTAGAAAAGGAAATTACATTGATGAAAAAGGTAATAATCTTTCAAGAGCTTGTGAGAATCCGGCAGGAAATATAGTAAATGTAGCATTAGTGAAATCTAAAGTATGTAGACCTGATAGAAAAGTAGGTTTTTACACATTAAAATATCTTGAAGGAATTGACTATGTATCAGATGCAGTTGATGTAGCTATCAAGATGGGATTAGTTGTACAAGGCGGGGCATGGTTCTCTTTAGTTGATATTGAAACCGGTGAAATATTAAGCAAGTATCAAGGTAAATCCAAGTTAGTTGAGTATCTAAAAGAAAATGATAATTATACAAATTTCTATTCAAAATTAGAGAAATTATTAAATGAAGAATCTTAGTTATCAACATTTTATGAAAGTTATCAACATTAAATTGTTGATAACTTTTTTATGTATTTTTATAAAAAACTGTTGACAAATATAGTTTTATGTATTACAATATACTTGTAAATAAGAAATACATAATAAACAGGAGGACATAAAAATGACACATACAACATTAAAGCAGGTAAGACACGATAGATGGGAAGATAATAATGGCAATTATATTTGGAAAGATGATTTTGGAGCATTTATAATTTATGTAAATGGAACAATGGAAAGAACAGATTCATTACAGAAAGCACTTGAAGTGATGGATTCAGATAGATATTGGAACTAAGAAAGAGTAAAGAAATGAAAGAAATATTTAAACAGATACATAGATTTCAGAATATGGATTTTGAAGAGGGTAAACCATTTGAGTTTATCCTTGAAGGAAAAAGAAAAGAGATAAATACAGAAGATTATATATGTCCACCAGCTCAAAAGATGGAAGTAGGAAAATCATATAAAATCACTGTTAAGAAATATATGACAGAACCTGCTACAGCCAATTTTGATTTTCAAGATAAATGGAATAATGGAAAGCCTATGCCACTTTGCATTATGCAGGGTGAAGTTATAAAAGAAACAAGGGGAATGTATTATATGAATTTACAAGGCAAAGCAGAACCTACATCAAGATGTCTTGTATGTGGTAAGACATTGACTAATCCGATTTCTAAACTTTATGGAATAGGCCCAGAGTGTAGTGAAAAAGTAGGACTAATAAGAATAGAGAGTGAGGAAGAAGCAAAAGAAAAATTAAATCACATTATGGAACAGATAGATGATATAAGTTGGACGGGGTGGGTAATTAAATCTGCAATAAAAGAATGGGAAGTGATAATTTGAAAGCACCTTCTGAGAAACAAATTAAACTAGCTGATAAAATAGCATATACTCTTGATTTAGAATTTCCCAGGGGTTCTTTTGATTTTACAAGCTATGCTTATTGGAAATTCATTAATGAGAATATGGAAAATTATAAACATGCATGTGAAGAATCAAGATTAAATAATTTTGATGATGATATATGGTGGGGTTATGATTTAGGATTATGGGAATTTTAGGAGGAAATATAATAATGAATGATTTAGTTAGTAAATATGATGTGTTGCATTTATTATATACTATTTTTGAAAAGTACAGTATGGCGACAGACAAAACGGATATTTTAGGAGGTTTTGGAAAGGAAGTGTTTGATACTATAAAAGCTATGCCTACTATTAATAATATGAATAAGGAGAATAAAATGGAAAGTATTACAAGTAACAGTATAAGAAGAGTAACAAAAAAAGAATTGATTGAAGCTATTAACAGAACATTCCCGGATGATGATGTTATAAAGGACAATTATGTAATTGCAGTGGTTACCGAGGTATCGTGTCATTATAATGAGCCTACACTGCAATCAATACAATTTGGAAAGAAGCTTGAGTTTTAGGAGGAAATATAAAATGATTCAATTATTTATTTCGTTTGTGTTACTGATTATTGCATGTATAGTTATTTGGAACTATTATAAGTAAATGAAAGGAGGAAATATAAAATGTTCAATATTGACAATCCTTTATCAGAGTATCAATCGCCATCTAAAGAAGCATTGAGAAATTTTGGTATAGATATTTCAAGAGAAGAAGTAGAAAAATATGCCTTGGAAAAGTTTGACAGACTGCCACAAAGCCGTATTGAAGTAAATTCTGCTAGTGATTCTAATATCTAAATAGTGCTAGAACAAATTGAGAATGAGAGGAAATATAAGATGAATAGAGAAGAATGTGAAATGCTTATTTTACAGCATGTAAAAGAAATAAGAGATATTGCTAAGCAATACGATACAAGCAAAGAGTTTTATTTGACTATGGGCTGTGTAAATAATTCAATTCATATCAATAATAGGTGGTGGGATTCCAATACACCGATATCTATAGGACAAATTGAGAATGGAGCGATAATACGAGATGACAACTAGAGATTATTCAGATAAACAGGAAAAGCATATAGCAAAAGTAACCGGTGGTAAAGTACAAAGCAATTCCGGAGGAACAAAATTCGGTGGAGGTGATGTACATACAGATAAATTCTTTATAGAGGCTAAAACCTCAATGTCTGTAAAGCAATCATTCAGTATAAAAAAAGATTGGATGAAAAAATTGCAAGAACAGACATTTGAGCAGGGAAAAGAAGAAGGTGTATTAGCTTTTCAGTTTGAACCTTGTGGAAAAAATTATTATGTATTAAATGAAAGACAATTTTTAGAATATTTAAAATTCAAGGAGGAATTATAATAATGGCTAAAGAAGCATTAGCGGTAAAATATCGACCAAAAGTATTCGAGGATATGACTGAGCAGAGTGCAATTAAAGACATCTTAATGAATCAGTTAGAGACAAAAACTTTTCAGCATGGTTATCTTTTTACGGGGCCTGCTGGAACAGGTAAAACTACAAGTGCCAGAATATTTGCTAATATGATAAATGCAGGGAAAGGAAATCCTATTGAAGTAGATGCCGCAAGTAATAGTGGTGTGGATAATATACGACAGATTATAGAAGATGCAAAAAGAAAACCACTTGATGCAGAATATAAGATATTTATAGTGGATGAGTGTCATTCATTATCAAATGGTGCATGGCAAGCATTACTCAAGACACTTGAAGAACCTCCAAAATTTACTATTTTCATTTTCTGCACTACTGACCCTCAGAAAGTACCCGCAACAATTCTTTCAAGAGTACAACGATACAATTTTCAGAAGATAAGTAATGAAGGAATTGCAGATAGATTATCTGCTATACTTATTATGGAAAGTGAGGAAGCTAATGAATGTGGCTGTGATGGAGCTTATAATTGGAATGCAGAAGCTTTGGAATACATAGCGAAAGTTTCATCTGGAGGCATGAGAGATGCTATTACACTTCTTGATAAATGCCTTTCATTATCTCCTGATGTAACATTGGAAAATGTGTTAAAGACTATTGGAGCAGAAGATTATAATACATTTATATTATTCTTAACTGCTCTACAGAATAAAGAAAAAGGAACTGCTATTACTACAATAGAAAATGTATATAATGCAGGTAAAGATGTAAAGCAGTTTATGAAAGACTTTGCAAAGTTTGTTCTTGAAGTGGAAAAGTATGCCTTGTATAAGAATTTTACTTATATTAGCCTGCCTAATACACTTGAAAATGAATTAGAACAGCTTATTGATGATACACTATTCAATGTCATGGACTTTGTAGTTTGTTTGAATAATCAAATTAAATGGGATAGCGACCCTAAGACTTTAATAGAATTATCTATTTTGATTTATTGTGGAAAGGAATGATTATCACTTGATTAGATATGATAAATATGGAAATATATTGGCTAAAGGCGTTTATGTTCGTCCTGAGGATGGTTTATATCGTGTGTGTAGAATTTATAAAGGAAAACGGATGCCAGTTATATGCACATCTTCTTATGAGGAGTCTTGTTATATTTCAGATTGTTTAGGTCGAGGTGTATTACCAAACAAAGATAATAATAATTTAGTTGAAAAACCTTCTAAATTTCATAAAAAAGAGGAAATGAAATTAAAAAAATTATTTGAGGAACCTTCTTTTGTTTATTTTATAACAGACGGAGAATTTGTTAAAATAGGACAGGCTAAAGAAGTGCATAAGCGTCTAGTTAATTTACAAGTTGGAAATGTTAAAAAATTGACTTTGCTTAAGATTATACCGACATTTACTCCATTATCCACTGAAAGACAGTTTCACGAGTTATTTAGTACAAAGCTTGTCACGGGAGAATGGTATGATATTTTAGATTTATTTAAGGAGGGTAATATAGTGTGATGATTGGGCAGAAAAATAATATAAATACTCTTATTCAATGGAGATGTAATAAGTCAGTTCCTAGATTTATTATCATATCAGGAGATGAAGGAAGCGGGCGGTTAACTCTATCTAAAATAATAATGAAAACATTACACGCTACAGGTATTATAAGTGATTGTAAAATAGATGATGTCAGACGCACTATTGAATATGCTTACGAATATACAGCTCCTACAGTGTATATTTTCAGAAATGCGGATGATATGTCTGTAGGAGCGAAAAATGCACTTCTTAAAGTTGTGGAGGAACCACCTAATAATGCTTATTTTATAATGACAGTTCATAATATTGATAATATGTTAGGTACTATTAGAAGCAGGGGAACAGTTATTAAGATGGAACCTTATACAATGCAGGAATTACGTTCTGTTAGTGATGATGAATTAAAGCTTGAGTACTGCACTAATATAGGTGAACTACAAGTTGCACATGAAGAAGTGCAGAGAACAGAAGATTGTGTAGATGATGTATTAAAGGCTCTGAGGGAAAAGAGTGGTGCTAAACTATTAAAAGCTTGTACACAGTTAAAAGCTAAACAGACAGAGACAGATAAGATTGATTGCTTATTATTTTTTAAAGTATTTCAAAAAAGATTGTATAATGCACAGGCAAATGCACTTATATATAAGTCGTTTGGATGTTTAAAGGCTATAGTTATATGTAAGCAGGAGCTAAGCAGAAACACAATAAACAAGAAATCAAGTATAGAAGGTATGCTTATTAGAATGTTGGAGGAAATTAAAAAATGAGGCTTAAAGATGTTACACCAAATTATTATACAAATAAAATTTATAAAGGTAAATATAAAAAGTTTGAATGTCTTATAAGTTACTTACCAAATTTAGATGTTTGGCATTATCATCTAAATTCCAATGATGAAAGAAATATAATGTACAGTAGCTTATGGGATGGAATAGAATTTAATACTCAAGAAGATTGTGTAAAAGCTTGTCAGAAATATATTGATGAGGTGCTTAAAAATGCAAAAATTTCCAAGAAGATGGGATAAAATTACTTGTATCAATTTTCTACAAAGAAAAATAATAATACTTTCCATAGCTTATTATGAATTAAGTCAAAATCTAATAGATGACTCATTATTTGATGGATATTGTAAACAGCTTGTGAGTATGCATAAGGAGCATGGGGATATATCGGACACAGAATATGGATATGCTTTTGGAGATGATTTTGATGGAAGTACCGGATTTTATTTGTATTATAATCTTAATGAGCATGATAAAGAGTATTTGTATCATATTACTTATCATATTATTCATAACAACTCATTTCCTGAAGCTGTTCATGTAACCCAGCAAACACCTAAAAAGAAAGGAAAGCTATTCTAATGGAATTATACACTATAAAAGACTTGACAGAAGAAAGGATGTATTTTAATGCTCGGGGTGGAGCTTATCAGAATAAATCAATGGCAATAAAGAAAATGAACTGTCTAAGAGCTAAATATCCCAATCATATTATATATCTTATAACTTTTGTACCCATCACTTTAGCACCACCATGTCCATGCTATGGAGTAACAGGAGGAAATAAAACATGGAGCTTGTAGATTTAATGAAACGTATCTCATCTAATGATATTCCACATTTTTTGATATTATTTGGAGAAGAGCAAACAATTTTAAATATATACCTAACACATATATTAGAAATCACCAATGCTAAACGCATAAGTGCAGATTCAGTATCATATATAATGCAAAATATAAACAAGAAGAGGTTTGATAAATCTCTTAGACTATATGTAGTTCAAGATGATATGGCATTTTTAAGAGCTGAGGATAGTTGGGAAACTGTACGAAATACACCAACTAAAGATTATATTATTCTCAGATATCATAGTTTAGATAAACGTTCTGCATTTGCAAAGAAGAATCAACAAAATTTAGTTGAATTTGCACGTTTAAGTAAAGAGGTGCTACAAACATACATATCTAAAGATTTACCCGATTTAAGCGAGAAAAATTCAAGCAAGTTAGTTGAATATTGCAATTATGATTATGGTAGAATACTGATGGAAATAGATAAGATTAAGCAATATTCGTCTGTTAGAACTGACTTAACCATTGATAGTTGTTTTGTGCAATTAGATAAACAAGGATTATTTCATAAAGAAATAGGAGATATAACCTTTGAATTAACTAATGCAGTATTAGGTGGGTACATAGAAACAGCTATACAGAAACTTGATGAAGCTAAAAGAAAAGGTGAGCCTGCTATGATGATTGTATCAATCTTATATAATGGTTTTAGAAACTTATTAGCATATCAAGGATTGGGAAGCAATAAGCAAGGCGCTATGGAAAGAACTGGAATGACAAAAGGGGAGCTATATGGCTGTACTAAGAATGTAGGTGGATATAGTATAGCAGAAGTAAAAAGAAATATGCTTAAATGTCAGGAAATAGAAGCAGGAATAAAGATGGGAACTATAGATGAAGATATAGCACTTGAGTATGCTGTTTTATCATGTCTTACCTAATAAATTTTTATGTATTTTTATAAAAACTATTGACAAATCTACTTTTATGTATTACAATATACTTGTAAATAAGAAATACATAAAAAACGGAGGAACAAAAATTATGAAATTAAAAAATGGAAAGGAATTAACAAAGGAGAATCTGCTACAGCTAATCGAGGAGGAGGGAATCTTTCTCGGTGCAACAATGAGAAGGAACATTGAGAAAGGCAAGCTGGAGTGGGTTATGAATCATTTTAAACTTCAGTATGTTGAGGAGGACCCTGACAAGGTAGAGTTTGAAGAGCTTCGTGAGCGTCTTCACAAGCTTAGAAGCCGTCATGCATATCTCATAGATGATTATGACTTGGGTGGAGGCAGTTCATTCGGTGATATGGCTATTGCTATGAGTATGAAAAAAGAAGATAGAGACCTTCTTCGTAGTAAGATTGATGCTGACCATAAGGAAGCAGTAAAGGTCAGTGAGGAAATCGAGGAAGTGGAGAATGCTATTAAAAAGAATGCATATTTTCGTTTTCTCGGACCTTGTGTAACTGTTTATGATATTTAGAAAGGGAAAAGTACATAGTGAAGTGATAACACTTAAAACACTAAAGAAAGAAGGTGAAAAATGAATATCTGGTTTATATTAGTTATATTAGTAGTATTACTGATGCTATTAGTAATATCAGCACTGATGGTTATTTTATTAATTTTACTTTCTCCAGTAAATAAGCAGGAGAGAGAGAAGGAAGACAAAGAACAATTAGAATATTTACGAAAATTGAGGGAGAAATATGAAGACGACAATGCCTGATATATACAAACTGAACGGAAATGTGCTTATGATAAAAAATATAACTGCACTCCAAAATGCATATTTTATTTGACTTGTATATCAAGTCCACATAAGGAGAAATCTAATGAATGAAGCAAAGCAAACAAGTTGTAAAAGATGTGGAAGAAAGCTAAGAACAGAAGAAGCTATTAATAGAGGTATGGGAATAACATGCTGGAGAAAATGGCAAAAAGAAAATAATCATAAAAGATTATGGGAGGAGAACAATGACAAAGAAATGTAATATAATAAGTGTGAGTATTCTTATAATTGTATGGATACTTTTTATCACAACAGTAAAATCAGCACAGGATGATTTATATGCAGAAAATACTAAAACTAATAAACAAGTTGCTACAGCTACACTTACACCATATATAGAAGAAAATGATACAAATATAGTTCAATCTTGTGAAGTTCATCCTACTTACTGGATGGACAATGATGAATATGAATTATTTGCAAAATGTGTAGAGGCGGAAGCCGGAACAGAAGGATTTACTGGAAAACAATATGTGGTTGATGTAATACTAAATAGAGTAGATTCAGATAAGTATCCAAACACTGTAAAAGATGTTATAATGCAAAAGCATCAATTTGAAGTGGTAAGTAATGGAAGCATATATGATGTTACACCAACAGAAGAAACATATAAAGCTATAAATACAGAACTTGAAAGTCAGCTTGACAATGAGATAACAGCATTTAGAATGTCTCATTATCATTCATTTGGAACACCTAAGTTCCATTATAAGAATCATTATTTCAGTATAGATTAGTATATTAAATATTTCGTTATCGTGTTATAATAAATAAAAAGGAGGCGATAACATATATGCAAATCATATTGGATAATATCGCATTAACAGTATATGCATATACAGAGGCGGACAATAAATGTACTTTTAGATATAAGATAAGAGATGGATTTGTTGAGCTGACTGTAGATAAAACAAGAGTGCATATATTAGATAAAGGGGGTGGTCAACATGGTTAGATAATACTTCTCCATTAATTTAACATATAAAATCCATATTACAAATCAAAGTGCATCAAGTAGGCGGTATAGAAATATACCACCTACTTTTTATTTACAACATTAACAAAACATATTATAATAATTAACAAATATAATACATTATATGTTAAAAATCATAAAAAAGGAGGCGGGATAATGAATACAAGGGAGTTAATGTATAAATTACAAACAGCTCTAAAATCAAAGAATATAATAGTATGTATAAATACATATCAATTCTATTCTCAAGAGCAAAATAGATATATAAAAATGTATAAAGTAAAAAAGGGAAAAGAAGAATTAATCAAGACAGCATCACAAATAAAAGTGATAAAAACATTGAAAAATCTATGGGATGAGGTGAAAGATAATGACTAAAGAAACAGATAAAGAAGTAGAAGCAAAGAAGTTATTAAATAATAGACAGATAGTATTTGTACAAGAATATATGAAAACAAATAATATAACACAATCAGCAATAAGTGCTGGATATAGTGCAAAGACAGCCGCCGCACACGGATGTAGGCTGTTAAAACAAAACAACGTGAGGAGATACATCAATGCTATTAATGAAAGGTTGCAATCATGCAGAATTGCAGACATTCAGGAGGTAATGGAATACCTTACTTCTGTTATGAGAGGTGAGCAGAAAGACCAGTTTGATATGGATGTATCTGTACAGGATAGAACACGAGCCGCCTCTGAGCTGGCACGTAGATTAGATGTACAATCTAAGAATATCAATGTGGATGCAAGGGTTCTTATAGTTGATGATATTCCAGATGATACTGAGTTGGAAGAGGAAGATAATGAAGAGTAAAAAGACATCACTTATTAATTGCATAGGTCCAGCTTTCTATAGCATCCACAATGATATAAAAAATCATAAGCATACATATTATGACTTGACCGGTGGACGAGGTTCTTTGAAGTCCTCATTAGTATCCATAGAAATAGTTTTTAATATGATGAAAAAGGAAAATGCTGAGAAGCATGCAGTCGTGTATAGAAAAGTAAGAGATACCTTGGAGACTTCTGTATATGCTCAGATAGAATGGGCTATTGATAAATTAGGTGTAGCAAGTGATTGGAAACTCACTAAATCTCCAATGCGAGCAGAATATCTACGAACAGGACAGAGAATCATATTTAAAGGATTGGATGATGCAAGAAAATCTAAATCTATCAAAGTGCCTTTTGGATATATAGGTTATCTGTGGTTTGAGGAGTTTGATGAGTTTGCTGGTGATGAAGAAATAAGAAAGGTTCAGCAGTCTGCTATCAGAGGTGGTAATGACTTTATAGTATTCAAGTCTATGAACCCACCTAAATCAAGACAGAACTGGGCTAATGATTATATAGAGAAAGAAAAACTAAGACCTGATACTGTCGTATCTCATACAACATACTTACAAGCTCCGCCTGAGTGGTTAGGACAGCAGTTCATAGATGATGCGGAGTGGCTGAAACAAGTAAACCCTAAAGCATATGAACATGAGTATTTAGGTATACCAGTAGGAAATGGAACTGAGGTATTTGATAATCTTGATATTAGAAAAATTACAGATAAAGAAATTGCTAAATGGGATAAGCTGTACAGAGGAGTTGACTGGGGTTGGTATCCTGACCCATTCCATTATGGATGCATGTATTATGATAGTGCAAGAATGACTTTATACATCTTTGAAGAGTTCAGGGCTAATAAGATGAAGAATAAAGATACTGCTCAAGTGCTATTAGATGATTTCCATTTAGGAAGATTTGATGTTGTAACTTGTGATAGTGCAGAACAGAAATCAGTGGCAGATTATAGAAGCTATGGAATTAATGCACGAGGTGCAGAAAAAGGACCAGATAGTGTAAGATATGGAATGAAGTGGTTACAGTCATTAATTAAGATAGTAATAGACCCAATTCGTTGTCCTAACACTTCTGAGGAATTTAAGAAGTATGAATATGAGTTAGATAAAGATGGAAATCCAACTTCTAATTATCCAGATAAAGATAACCATTCGATAGATATGACAAGATATGCTATGGAACAAGTATGGAAGAGACGAGGTAGATAATACAACTTTTTATTGTGTTATTATTTATCAACATTTATAATTATAATGAACTTATTTAAAATGAAAGGAGTAACAAAGATGGAAACGACAATAGATATACTAGGCACAGTATATAGAATTGAATCAAGTGAGGAGATTAGTACAGATTTAGCAATAAAATCATTAGATGGAGAAACAAATTTTATTGATAAAGTAATTAAAATAAAATATCCTTTAGATATGCTACCTGGTGATGACTGCACTAATCATAAGCACACATATTATAAGCAAGTTCTAAGACATGAATTAGTACACGCATTTTTTTATGAAGCTGGATTAACTGATTATGCATATAATGAAACGCTTGTAGAGTTTATAGCATCACAATTTCCAAAATTATCAAGCTTATTTAAAAATGAGGAGGTAGAAAAATGATAAAAAAATTACTGCGATTAATACAACAGGCGATTGACAAGATGTTAGGATACACTTCAATCACTAAAGCAATAGACATAGAAGAAACAACTGTATCTATTTCTATGTCAGATGCTTTCACGTTATGGAAGCAAATGTATAAAGACCAAAGTCCTTGGCTTGATGAAGATAAGGGTATATATTCATTAGGGTTAGCTAAGCAGATATGTAATTCTTTTCAACAGCAGATGTTATCCGAATTGGAAACAAGAATAACTGACCCTGGGATGGATGAAGATGTAGACGAGGATAAATCTAATCAACCTGATGAAATAACAACACGAGCACAATTTTTAAATGATGCTTATAAAAAGAAGCTTATTAAAAAATTACCTCAAGCTGTAGAAAAAGCTCTTGCATTAGGTGGTATGATTATAAAGCCTTATATATCAAACAATAAAATCTACTTTGATTTTAGTTTCCAAGGCGATTTCTTACCTATAGCTTTTGATGATGATGGAAATATCACAGATATAGCATTTTATGACCAATTTGTTTCCGGCGAATATGTGTATACAAAGGTAGAGAGACAGACATTTTCTCAGACAGAAAATAAGATTGTTATTGAAAATAAAGCATTTAAAGCTAAATTGGTACAGTCAGATGATAATGAAGAGCAAGAGTTAGGTAAGGAAATCCCATTAGCTGATGTAGATAGATGGGCTACAATCTCACAAGAACCGGTTACTATTGAAAACGTAGATAAGCCATTATATGGATTTTTTAAAGTGCCTATTGCAAATAATATAGATTTTGACAGCCCATTAGGTATATCATTATTTAGTCCTGCAGTAGGAATTATAGAAAGAGCAGATAATCAGTTCTCAAGACTTGACTGGGAATATGAAGGTGGACAGCTTGCGGTTGATGTAGACCCTACTGCTGTTACATATTCCACTAATTATTATGGTACACAAATGGAGTTAGACCAGTGTAAGAATAGACTATATAGAAAATTGGATTTAGGTTCAGATGAGACATATAACCAGTGGGCTCCATCTTTGAGAGATAATAATTATATTCAAGGTTTGAATAATTATAAATGTATAATTGAGGATGTTATAGGACTTGCAAGAGGTACTATATCAGACCCAAATAGTGATGCTAAGACAGCTACAGAAATCAAACTAATGAAGCAAAGAACTTACATCACTGTTACTGCAATGCAGGAAGCATTGGAGAGTGCTATCTTAGATACAGTCAGTGCTATGAATGTATTTGTTGATTTATATGGGCTTTTCGCAGATGGGGATTATGAGACCAAAATTGATTGGAAGGATAGTATACTTACTGATACAGATACAGAGCTTGAACAGAAACTTACAATGGAACAAGCAGGTATTCTAAGCAAAGCAGAAGTAAGAGCGTGGTATACTGGTGAATCTATAACAACTGCTCAATTAGCTATAGATAAAATGCAACAAGCACAACAGCAACAGCAATTAAATGATTTATTCACTCAAGTACCTGAAGCTACTTTGGAGAATAATCAAAATAATACTAATGCTCAACCTAGTAATAAAGAAGGAGATAACAGCTAATGATTAGTGAAGCAGATTTAACAGATTATGCTTATATAGTATCAGCTCGACTTGATGCTATAAATACTCATTATATCAAGCTTATGGCAAAACAGATAAAGGAGATAGGAAAACTATCTCCTTCTAACCTTTTCAGATTACAGCAAATGTCTAAAATGCAACAAAACATTGACTCCATTGAATATCTATTAGCACAGGAAACCGGAAAGACATTGGATGAGCTTGATAAAGTATTAGAACTAAGCGGACTATCCGTATATAAAGATGCATATGATTTATATGTTGCTCATAACAGAATACAAGTACCTTTTAAGCAGAATCAAAACATGATGAATTATATTAGAAGTGTACAGAGTCTAACACATAACACATTTATGAATATGTCTAACACGACTGTTATATTTGAACCTTATAGAAACCTCGTTGATGTGGCTATTGATGCTGTGACAAATGGTATAGATTCCTATAATAATATCATACATAAGCAATTAACAGATTCCACACTACAATCTAATTTAAGATATGCAGATGAAGGATTAAAAGTAACATATGCAAGTGGTCTTACACGAAGATTAGACAGTGCGGTTAGAATGAATGTATTAGAAGGAGTCAGGCAAGTTAATAATGGCATCAGAGAAAAAGCTGGAGAAGAATTTGGAGCAGATGGTGTAGAAGTATCAGCTCATGCTTTGTGTGCAAGAGACCATATAGATATACAGGGAAAGCAGTTCAGCAAAAAAGAATTTGAATTGCGAAATGAAGAATTAAGGCGTCATATATCT
>OJRT01000074.1_pt1 | contig 68927 bp, 56 predicted proteins | sample 1599281 | NCBI WGS metagenome assembly OJRT01 (sample SAMN03922458, study PRJEB24848) | human gut metagenome | isolation source: stool sample | host: Homo sapiens | place: Germany | collected 2009-11 | reverse complement strand
CGCTCCATTCGCGGAACAGGTGTTATCTTAGCACCTACCGCCCCTTTTGTCAACACCTTTTTTCACTTTTTTCAAATTATTTTTTCAGAGCCAGATAGAGACAAATCCATCCATAGATGTTATAATAGAAAAACCGTTTCATTTTGGAGGTATTTCCATTGGATTTCCAACATATTGAGGCAACTTTCGGGAAGCTGGAGCACCGTTCGCTCTCGTTTTCGAAAGGTCTTAATATTATAGAAGCGCCGAATGAGTCCGGCAAGTCGACGCTTCTCGCGTTTCTTCGCGTGATGCTCTACGGCTTTCCGCCGCGGGAGCGCGGCGCGCTGGCGGACAAGAACCGCTACGCCCCATGGTCACTATCGCCGATGCGCGGCACGCTGGCGCTCACATGTCAAAAGGGCGACATCACACTGCAGCGCGACACCGCGCGCGCGAACAGTCCCATGGGCCGCTTTTCCGCCGTCTACACCGGCAGCGGTGAAGCGGTCGACGGTCTGACCGCCGCTGACTGCGGCGAAACGCTGCTCGGCGTCCCGTGCGAGGTCTACGAGCGCAGCGCGTTCATCCGCCAGAGCAGCCTGACGGTCGACGCGAGCGCCGAGCTTGAGCGCCGCATCGCCGCGCTCATCACCACGGGCGAAGAGGGTCAGTCGTTCAGTGAAGCGTCCACCGCGCTCAAAAAGCAGCTCAACGCGCGCAAATACAACAAATCCGGCCGCATTCCTGCACTCGAGTCCGAGATCAGCGCGCAGGAGCGCGCGCTCGACGAGCTCTCTCAGCTCACGCGCAGCAAGCGCAAGGCCGAGGAAGCCCTCGCCGCGTTCGATGCCGAGGAAGCCTCGCTGCGCGAACAGCTCCGCGCACACGATCTTTGCGATGCGCAAGACGCCCGCCGCGCCGCCGCAGAAGCGCAGCAGGCATGGCAGAGCACCGAAAACAAAGCCGAACATCTCCACCGCGCACTGATCGAGCAGAATGTGCCCGCGCGCGACGCGCTGGAGCAGGGCCGCGCAAGGCTCAACGCACTCTCTTCTTTGAAAGCCGAGGCCGCGGACGCGCAGAAGCGCTGTGATGACGCCGAAGCTGCTCTGTCTGATTTTGACGCAAGACCTGCCGAGCGCCCGCGCTCACTATTACCTTATATAATAGTAAGTGCCGTGCTATTGCTGCTCTTTATATTTGTTTCCGCATTGCCCAGCCCTGTCGCTCTGGTCGGGTGCATCGTCTCCGGCGCTGCGCTGGCTGCACTTCTTGTCTTAAACTGGAACAACACACGCAAAGTTCGCACCGCACATGAGGAAAAGCGCGGCACCTTGGAGCAAGCCCTGCGCGATGCGCGTTCCGACGCCGCCGCACAGCAAAAGCTGTATGATTCCGCCGCGCGCGAGCTGCTCGTGCTCATCCCCGCGGGCGACATCTCCCGCGTTGGCGCATATCTCGACGCCGCGCTGCAAAAATACGCCGAGCTGGACGCCCTGACGCGCGAGGCGCGCGACCTGTCGCTGCGCTGCGAGCTGCTTTCCGCCCGCGCGCCGAAGGGTGACGTTCCCGACGAGCCAGTTGTGCGCCCCGCACGCTCCCGTGCGGAGCTGCAAACTGCGCTCGACGCGCTCGCACGGTGCCGCCGTGAAGCGCAGAGCACCTTTGACTACACCTCCGGCCGCTGCCGCGCCATCGGCGACGCCGCCGAGCTCGAAGCCGCACTCACGCAGAAGCGCGACGAGCTTGCACAAAAACAAGCGGAATACGACGCCATCGCCCTCGCGATGGAATCGCTGCAAAGCGCGAACACCGCACTGCAAAACCGCTTTTCTCCCGCGCTCAGCCGCCGCGCCGGCGAGCTTTTCTCCCGCCTGACGGGCGGCAAATACGAAAGCGTCCTGCTTGACCGCACGTTTTCCGCGCAGGCGGGCGAAACGGGCGAGAGCGTTTCCCATGACGCACAGCTTTTAAGCCTCGGCACGCTCGACCAGCTGTATCTTGCCGTGCGCCTCGCCATCTGCGAAAGCGCCCTGCCCGCGGACGATCCCCCACCCATCGTGCTCGACGACGCACTTGTCCGCTTCGACGACGAGCGCTGCCGCGCCGCGCTCGAGCTTTTATTAGAGGAAAGCAAATCCCGTCAAATTCTGCTTTTCACCTGCCAGCACCGCGAGAGCGCGTATTTCTCCGGCCGCGACGGCGTCACATTCCTGTCCCTATAATCCCAAATCGATAAAGGAGAAATTGAATGACCACACTGCAAGCCCTTCCCCTGCCTTCCAACCTCGAAGACCTCTGCGAGCTGTTTTTGCTCTACATCGCGTACAGCACCCTCGGCTGGTGCGGCGAGATGCTATACTGCTCCATCCCCAAGGGTCACATCTGCGAAAAGAGAGGCTTCCTCAACGGCTTTCTCTGCCCCATTTACGGCCATGGCGCGCTGCTCGTGCTGTATCTTCTGCACGGCGGCTTCCAGAATCCGGTGCTCACGTTCATCTTCGGTGCGATCGTCACGTCGATCCTTGAATACTTCACGAGCTGGATCATGGAAAAGCTCTTCCACATGCGCTGGTGGGACTACTCTCATTATAAATTTCAGATCAATGGCCGTGTGTGCCTTCTGAACTCCATGTGCTTTGGCCTTGCGTGCGTGCTGCTGTGCCACCTTGTCCAGCCCTGGCTGTGGGAGCGCATCGTGAATCTCGGCTCTACCATCACCGTGCCGCTTGCGTCCTTCATCTTCGGCATCTATCTGATGGACACCGTGCTCTCCATCCGCAGCGCCATCCAGCTCAGCGCCCAGATGGGCAAGCTGCGCGAGCTGCAATCGGAGCTCAAGGACTATGTCGCCGAAAAGCGTGAGGAGAGCCAGGAGCGCAAGGCCGAGCGCCGTGCCGAGGTACGCGAGCGCGCCCGTATGCTGCGTGACGGCGCGGATATCTTCGAGCGCCGCCTGCTCCACTCCCACCCCGACATCCGCAAGTCGCGTGAAGACCTGCTCGCCGCGATCCGCGCCCGCCTGAACGAGAGCGAAACCGAGGCCAAGAAAGCTGCCGACGAGCTCTTCGGCGATGAGCGCAAGGCGTAATTTGCCAAGCCGCGCGAGGTTGACTTCCGCGCGCAAACGGTATAAACTAAGCGCGCCGCTGGCCAACCGGCGGCACACCACGCAGCAAAGGAGAATACTGATCTATGAGCGAATGCACCCATAATTGCTCTACCTGCGGCGAGAGCTGCGCTGAGCGTGCAACGCCGCAATCCTTGCGCAAAGCGCCGCACCCCGAAAGCCACATCGGCAAGGTGTTCGGCGTTGTGTCCGGCAAGGGCGGCGTTGGCAAGTCCATGGTCACAAGCCAGCTTGCCGTCACGCTGCACCGCCGCGGTTACAAGGTCGGCGTCATGGACGCCGATATCACCGGTCCCTCCATCCCGCAGGCCTTCGGCGTGCACGACAAGGCCGTCGGCACGCAGACCGCGCTCTACCCCTGCGTCAGCCACAGCGGCATCGAGGTCATGTCCATCAACCTGCTTTTGGAGGATGAGACCGATCCCGTCATCTGGCGCGGCCCCGTCATCGGCGGTGTCGTCCAGCAGTTCTGGACGGATGTTGCCTGGGATGTGGACTATCTGTTCGTCGATATGCCCCCCGGCACGGGCGACGTGCCGCTGAGCGTCTTCCAGTCCATCGCGCTCGACGGCATCATCGTCGTCACCTCCCCGCAGGAGCTTGTCTCCATGGTCGTGGAGAAGGCCGTGAAGATGGCTGAAAAGATGGACGTCCCCATCGTCGGCGTCGTAGAAAACATGAGCTATGTCGCCTGCCCTGACTGCGGCAAAAAGATCTACCTCTTCGGCGAGGGCAAGAGCGAAGAGGCCGCAAAGCGTCACAATCTTCCCCTGCTCGCCCAGATGCCCATCGACCCGAAGCTCGCCGCCCTTGTGGACGCGGGCAAGATCGAAGAGTTCGAGGGCGCGTGGCTAAACGCCGCCGCCGATGCGCTCGAAAAAACGCAGAAACGTGCCGAATAACCAAAAACAAGCACAAAAAATCGCACCTCGAATGAGGTGCGATTTTTTATATTCTGTTTGTGGCTTAGTCGTTGGAATAGTTGTCGAAGTAGCCCTGAATGTAAACGATGGGCGTGCCCTTGTCGCCGCTGCCGCTCGTCAGGTCGCAGAGCGAGCCGATCAGGTCGGTCAGGCGGCGGGGCGTCGTGCCCTCGGACACCATGTTGCCGACCAGGCTCTCGCTGGTCTTCTCGCGGATGCGCTCTTCGATAGCTTCCTTCAGCGCCTCGCCCTTGAGATCGCCGAAGTCATTGTCGGCGAGGTACTTGAGCTTCAGCTCGTTCGGCGTGCCGACAAGGCCCTTGGTGTAGCCGGGGGAGACGACGGGGTCAGCGAGCTCCCAGATCTTGCCGACGGGGTCTTTGAACGCACCGTCGCCGTAGACCATGGCCTCGATGTGCTTGCCGCTGGCCTTGCTGAGTCTCTCGCCCAGTTCCTCGGCCACGGCCATGCAGTCGCGCGGGAAGAGCTTAACGGTCTCCTCGGTCGCCTTGTTGGAGCCGAGCAGTCCGTATTCGGCGTTGTAGCCGCTGCCGTCGACGCTCTTATTGAGCAGATCGTCGAGGCCGAGCACCACGCGGGCGCCAGCGGCCTTGAGCAGGCGCTTGCTGCGCGCGCGGGTGTGGATGTCGCAGGTGATGACGGCGTCGGTGTAGTCGCACAGCGTCTGCACGCGATTGCCGAAGATGACCTCGACCTCAGCGCCGGCGTCGGTGATGATGCCGGAGTAGAAGTCGATGTAGTCGACGCCCGTGAACGGGTGCACCGCCGCGCCGAATTTCTCGCGGAATTGTTCGAGCGTCAGAACATCGCTGTACGGGTCGACGCCCGCCTCGTCGAGCTTGTCCCAGTCGACAAGGCCGTTGCCCACCTCGTCAGAGGGGTAGGAGAGCAGCAGCACGATCTTCTTGCAGCCCATCGCCATGCCGCGCAGCAGCAGGGAGAAGCGGTTGCGGCTCAGGATTGGGAACGCGACGCCCACGGTGCCGCCGCCGGTCTTTTCGCGCACGTCTTTCGCGATCTGGTCGAGCGTTGCGTAGTTGCCCTGCGCACGCGCCACAACGGATTCCGTCACGGCGACGACGTCGCGGTCGCGCGGCTCGATGCCCGCTTCCTTCCACGCTTCCATCACGGAAGCGGCAGCGACCTCAGCAATGTTATCTCCCTCGCGGATGATGGGTGCGCGCACGCCGCGCACGACAGTTCCGATCGTTCTCATCTTGATCTCCTTTTTACTTTATAGTCAGCGCACAAGGCGCTCTTGCAAAGTCATACAGTTTAGTATTATAATCACGGTATAGGGATAAGTAAAACATCGTTTTTTGATAATAAATATAAGTCATTCTTATGGTTTAAGATCAGGAGGGTTTGCCAAATGGTCAAGCTGGAGCTTTACCGCGTCTTCCGCGAGGTCGCCGAGGCCGGGAATATTTCCCTGGCAGCGGAGAATCTCTACCTTTCGCAGTCCGCCGTCAGCCAGAGCGTCAAGCAGCTCGAGCAGCAGCTCGGCACGCGTCTTTTCCTGCGCTCGCCGCGCGGCGTCACGCTCACTGAGGACGGCCGCCTCTTATTTGAATATGTGCGCAGCGCCATGGGTCTTCTCGAGACCGGCGAGGACAAATTGCAGCAGTCGCGCACGCTTCAGGCCGGCACGCTCGTCATCGGCGCGAGCGACACCGTGACGAGCCAGTTTCTCCTGCCGCATCTCGACGCCTTCCACCGCCGCCATCCCAACATCCACATCCGCATCATCAGCGGCCGCAGCTATAAGGTGCTGGGGCTTCTCCGCGCCGGAAGGGTCGATATCGCCTTTGCGAGCGCCCCTGGCGATGCGGACGACTTAGAGCACATCCCCTGCTTTGAAACGCATTCCTGCTTTGTCGTCGCGCCGGACTACCCCTGCGACTTCACCCGCGCCTACACGACCGAGGAGATTGCCGCATTCCCGCTCATTCTTCTTGAAAAGAAGGCCTCCTCGCGCACCTACCTTGAAAAATACTTCCTCCAAAGCGGCGTCAGGCTCACGCCGGAGATCGAGCTCGGCGCGCGCAGCCTTCTTGTCGACCTGGCGAAGATTGGCTTCGGCGTTGCGGGCGTCACGCGCGAATTCGTCCAGGGCGAGCTCGCCGCGGGCGAGATTCGCGAGCTTTCCACCGCTTTTTCCATCCCGCCGCGCACCGTCGACCTCTGCATGCTGCGCAACGTTTCGCCCAGCGCCGCAACCGAACGTTTTGCCCGCGATGTGCTTGAAAAATTACAGGGCAAATCCGTTTCCGTTTAAATTCCGCAAGGTTTCCGTCATTTTGCACATCGAATCTGCATAATTTTTGTCATTTTCGCCAAGGCGATTTTCTTGACAAGATTTTTACGGCATGTTACCCTCTTTTTCGCTGCAACGAGCGAAGATACACGGTTTTCAGGATCTTTTTGAAACTGAAAGCGCTGAAAAACTCTGGAGAACTCATTCAGTTGGGTGCCGAAGGGGCAAGGCCTTGGCTAAAATTGTTAAGGCTGAATCTCTCAGGCAAAAGGACGGAGAGCATCGGCACCATGCCGGTTTTTCCGTCCTCACTTTTTCTCTCTATTGTTTTTTAAGCTGTCGATCTTCTGTTGAATCGGCAGCTTTTTATTTTTTGCATTTTTGACTTTACAATATAAGGAGAGCATCATGGCTTCATCATTCGAGACCACCCTTTTCCCTATCGTTCAGACCATCAACGAATACCTCAGCAACTACGTTTTGGTCATCCTGCTGCTCGGCGTCGGCATCTGGTACACGATCAAAACGCGCTGCGTGCAGGTCCGCTGCTTTAAGGAGGGCTGGAACCGCGTGTTCGGCAACATCACCCTCAACGGCAAGAAGGGCGGCGGCGGAATGAGCTCGTTTCAGGCGCTCGCCACTGCCATCGCGGCCCAGGTCGGCACCGGCATCATCGTCGGCGTCGCGGGCGCGATCCTCACCGGCGGCCCGGGCGCGGTGTTCTGGATGTGGGTCATCTCGTTTTTCGGCATGGCCACGATCTACGCGGAAGCGACGCTCGCGCAGGAGACGCGCATCGTCGAGCTCGACGGCACGATCAAGGGCGGTCCTGTCTACTACATTACGACAGCCTTCAAGGGGAAATTCGGCAAGTTTCTCGCGGGCTTCTTCGCCGTCGCCATCACGCTGGCGCTCGGCTTCATGGGCTGCATGGTGCAGTCCAACTCCATCGGCGCAACGATGGAGACCGCGTTTGGCATCCCGTCCTGGGTCGTCGGCATCGTGCTGATCGTCATCTGCGCCTTCATCTTCCTCGGCGGCGTGCAGCGCCTTGCGTCCGTGACGGAAAAGGTCGTGCCGCTCATGGCGGCGGTATTCCTCTTCGGCGGCCTCATCGTGCTTGTCGTTCGCATCAAGTACATTCCCGAGACCTTTGCCATGATCTTCCGCTACGCCTTTGAGCCGCAGGCCATCGTCGGCGGCGGCTTCGGCTACGCCATCAAGCTCGCCATCTCCCAGGGCGCGAAGCGCGGCCTGTTCTCCAACGAGGCCGGTATGGGCTCCACGCCCCACGCCCACGCGCTCGCCAACGTCAAAAATCCGCACGAGCAGGGCACCGTCGCCATCATCGGCGTGTTCATCGACATGTTCGTCATCCTGACGCTCAACGCCCTCGTCATCATCTCCACACTTTACGCGGGCGATGGCCCGCTCGCCGGCTGCGGCGCAGCGGCGCTGAGCAGCACCTTCAATAAGACGAACCTTGCCCAGTGCGCGTTCGGCACGGTGTTCGGCTACAAGGCGGGCAGTATGTTCGTCGCGATCTGCCTGTTCTTCTTCGCGTTCTCCACGATCCTGAGCTGGAACCTGTTCGGCAAGATCAACATGGTCTACCTCTTCGGCAAAAAGAGCGCCAACGTCTACACGCTGCTCGCGCTGATTTTCATCTTCCTCGGCACCACGATGTCCAACGACCTCGTCTGGGAGCTGAGCGACATGCTCAACCAGCTCATGGTCATCCCCAACGCCATCGCCCTGCTCGCCCTGACGAGCCACGTCGTCAAGCATTCCCACACGCCCGACCGCCTGTCCGGCCGGGAAAACGGCTGATATTCCCCAAAAAAGTGCAAAAGAGCGCGGCTTTTGATAAAAGCCGCGCTCTTTTTTCATGCTCCACCCGCATTTTTTAATGTTTTGCGGCGTGATTCCTTTTCGGAATGGTATTCCATTTTCTATTCATTAAAAAAATAAAAGTTCATCATCAATTTGCATAATATTTTTGATGAATCTTTGGCGGTTTTGAAGCCGCCGCTTCTCTTGACTTCTTCTTTACGGCATGTTACGCTTTTACTGCTGAAACAAACGAATATCTACCGATGACGCTTTCGGGATCCCGCAAACCGGAAGCCGAGGAAACTCTGGAGAACTCATTGAATTGAGTGCCGAAGGTGCAAGGCCATGGTGGCCGAATCTCTCAGGCAAAGGGACAGAGAAGCAGGACGTTTTTACGTCGTCGCACCGTTTCTCCTCCCCGCTCAACTGAATGCTACTTCCGGAGTTGCTGATTTTCGTATCGGCAACTTCTTTTGTTTTTAGAGGAGAGAGATAACCATGTTTGAATCCATCGAAAGCACCCTGTATCCCATTGTATGCAACATCAACACCTACCTGAGCAACTACATTCTCGTGTTCCTGCTGCTCGGCGTGGGCCTGTGGTACTCCATCAAGACCCGCTTCGTGCAGCTGCGCTGCTTCAAAGAGGGCTGGAACAGCGTGTTCGGCAACCTGTCGCTGCGCGGCAAGAAGCATGACAGCGGCATGAGCTCGTTCCAGGCGCTCGCCACCGCCATCGCCGCTCAGGTCGGTACGGGCAACATCGTCGGCGCGTCCGGCGCGATCCTGACCGGCGGCCCCGGCGCCATCTTCTGGATGTGGATCATCGCCTTCCTCGGCATGGCCACGATCTACGCGGAAGCGACGCTCGCCCAGGAGACCCGCATCGTCGAAAAGGACGGCAACGTCAAGGGCGGTCCTGTCTACTACATCACAACGGCCTTTAAGGGCGGCTTCGGCAAGTTCCTCGCCGGCTTCTTCGCCGTCGCCATCACGCTGGCACTCGGCTTCTTCGGCTGCATGGTGCAGTCCAACTCCATCGGCTCCACGATGCAGACCGCCTTCGGCGTTCCCTCCTGGATCGTCGGTATCGTCCTCGTCGCGATCTGCGCGTTCATCTTCCTTGGCGGCGTGCAGCGCCTCGCCTCCGTCACGGAGAAGGTCGTCCCCATCATGGCGGCTATCTTCCTGCTCGGCGGCCTGATCGTCCTGATCGTCCGCATCAAGTACGTCCCCGCCACCATCGGCATGATCTTCAAGTATGCCTTCCAGCCCCAGGCCATCATCGGCGGCGGCTTCGGCTACGCCATCAAGACCGCGATTTCTCAGGGTGCCAAGCGCGGCCTGTTCTCCAACGAGGCCGGTATGGGCTCCACCCCGCACGCCCACGCCCTCGCGAATGTTGACTGCCCGCACGACCAGGGCGTCGTCGCCATGATTGGCGTGTTCATCGACACCTTCGTCGTCCTGACGCTCAACGCGCTCGTCATCATCTCCACCCTTTACACGGCGGACGGCCCTCTCGCGAGCGGCTATGTCGGTGACATCACCGGCGTGCTCGGCAAGGCCAACCTCGCTCAGACCGCCTTCGGCGTCGTCTTCGGCGAGAGTGCGGGCAACATGTTCGTCGCCGTCTGCCTGTTCTTCTTCGCCTTCTCCACGATCCTGAGCTGGAACCTCTTCGGCAAGATCAACGTCTCCTACCTCTTCGGCAAGAAGAGCACCGTGGTCTACACCGTCCTCGCGCTCGTGTTCATCTTCCTCGGCACGATGATGTCCAACGACCTCGTCTGGGAGCTGAGCGACATGTTCAATAACCTCATGGTCATCCCCAACGCCGTTGCGCTGTTCGCTCTCACCAGCCTTGTTGTCAAGCACGCCGATGACCCGAACCGCATCCCCGGCAAAAAGTGAACCTTTCCATCCTCTGTTAAAATAGGCAAAAGCGCCCCCGATTCGTTCGGGGGCGCTTTTCCTGTCTTCACTTCTATCAAACAGGCCGCCGAATCATTCGATGCGGCGGCCTTGTTCCTCTTTGCCTTTTTATGCTTCCAGCAGCTCCCGGAACGCGAGGCCCAGTCCCCGCGTCACGAGCTCCCGCGGGCTCGCACAATACGCGGTCATTTCCTGCGCCAGAAGCTCTCCCGCGCGGCCGTGGAGCCACACGCCGAGTACCGCGGCCTCTGCCGCGCCCATGCCCTGGCACAGAAGCGACGCGATCAAGCCTGTCAGCACGTCCCCGCTCCCGCCCTTTGAGAGCGCCGAGCAGCCGCTCGTGTTGACGAGCATTCGCCCATCCGGCAGCGCGATGCGCGTCCGGTGCCCCTTGAGCACCAGAACGCAACCGTGAGCGCAGGCAAAGCGGCTCGCAAGCTCTGTCCGTTCGCTCGACGCGATCTCCCGGAGCGTCCGGTCCGTCAGGCGCGCAAATTCGCCGTCGTGCGGCGTCAAAATCGTCACGCGTCCGCGGCGGACATCCAGCTTTTCCGTGCAGCCCTGTAAGGCGTTCAGACCGTCGGCGTCCAGCACCAGCGGCTCTTTCACCTGCCACAAAAGCGCGTGGACGAGCTGCTCTGTCTCTTTTCCGCGGCCAAGGCCGGGACCGAGCGCTAAAACATCACAGCCTTTGAGCTTGTCCTGCATCCTGTCGAGCGCGGCGAGGCAGAGCCTTCCGTCCGTCTCCGGCAGCGGGAACGGCATTGCGCTCACGCACTTTTGCGCCTCAACCGCCCAGATGCTCTCCGGCACGCCGAGATACACGAGCCCGCAGCCCGAATGCACCGCCGCGCTCGCCGCCAGATACGGCGCGCCCGTATAGCCCACGCTGCCACCGAGGACTAAGAGCTTGCCGAAGTCGCCCTTGTGCCCATCTTCTTTGCGCGGCGGCAGGAGCGTCTTGGCATACGCGCGGTCGACGATCGTTTCACGCATCGCAGTTTTCCTCCGTCAGTTCGAGTTTTTTCGCGCGCGGCAGCTTTTTGATGGCGGCCTCGCGCCGCAGCGCCGCGCCCTTATCGCTGCATTGCTCGCGGTACACGACCGCGACAGGCGGGTGCGAGCGAGTGTACTTCGCCCCGTGCCCGCTCTTGTGCATCGCAAAGCGCTTTTCCACGTCTGAGGCAATGCCGGTGTAGAGCGAGCCATCCTCGCAGCGCAGCATGTAGACGTACCAGTCCATCTCAATACTTGAGCACGCCCGTCGTGCGCAGCGCGTTATAGAGCGCCGCCGCAGCCTGCTCGCGCAGGATGGGGACCTGGGGCTCGATATCTTCAAGGCTCATGCAGTACATATTCACAGCATCGCCGTTTTCATCGAACACGGAATTCGTCAAAAGCTCCGCGCTGCGGATGGCCCAGTGTGAAAAGCTCTTATACTTCGGTAGCGGCTGCAAAATGGCCAGCGGGTTCTTGTCCAAAAATTCCCGCGCATCCAGATTCACGAATTCCACGAGCCTGCCCAGCACCGTGATGAATTCCTCCTGCGTCATCGTCGCGTTCGGGTCGAATTTTCCCCCGCCCACGCCGGAGACAAGGCCGATGGCCGCCATCGCGTTCACAGAGGGCGCGTACCAGCTCCCCTTGGCAACGTCGGTAAAGTATCCGTCCGCCGTGGAGTAGAGGTCAAGCGCCTGCGCGAGCAGCGCACAGACCTCCGCGCGCGTCATCGTCGCGTCGGGGCGGAACTTGCCGCCATCGCCAAAGACGATGCGGCTCGCCGCAAGCGAATCGATCTCCTGCGCGTACTCGCTGTCCGCCACGTCGGAAAAGTCCAGCGCGGACGATGCGGCAAAGCCGCACTTTTCGCGCGTCTGCGCGAGCGTGAGCTTCCTTTCGCCGCCGTTTTCGCCCCAGTAAAGCACGGCGTCCGGCGTCAGCGCCGTCAAAATGGCCTCCAGTGCGGTGGAAGAGCTCTCCTTCGCTGCGGGAATGTCGATGTAAAAGTCGCAGCCGTTCAGCACCAGGTGGAGATACGCGCTGTCTTTCGTCTTCTCGCCGCTCAGCAGGCGCGCCGCCGCGGTAGCCTGATCCTGCGGGATGTAGAGCGTCGGCACCACGCCGATGCGGTCGGTCGTGTTGCCGCCCGCGCAGTAGAAGCGGTACGCCGTCACCTTCACGGCGTCGCCGTGCAGATACGGGCAGTTCGACTCATCGTATAAAACCTGCGCCACGCCCTTGCCGTAGCTGCGCGTGCCGATGACAATGCCGCTGCCCGTGCCGAGCACGCCGCCCGCAAAGATCTCCGACGCGCTGGCACTGCCGCTGTCCATCAGCACGATGGCGGGCCTGTCCGTCAGGTCCTTGCCCGAATAGTTCTGCGCGGTGCTCTCGCCATCCTGATCGACAAAGTAGATGAGGTCTCCCTCGCCCGAAAACGCGCCGAGCGCCGACACCGCCGCGGAGGTCAGCCCCCCGCCGTTGCCGCGAAGGTCCACGATCCACGCGTGCACAGCGCTGTCATTCCCGCGCACGCCCTCTTGAAAATACGTCCCCGTCTGCGTGCCGAAGCTGTCGCAGTCGATGTAGCCCACGCCGCCCGTGACCGAGACGGTCGTATTCGTCTGCGTGACGAGCGCGCGCGTAACGGTATAATCCGTCTGCGTGCCGTCCGCATGGCGGACGGTGACGGTCACGCTCGTCCCCGCTTCGCCGAGGAGCTTGGCGCGGTGCTCCGCGCCGCCCGGCGCGCAGGACTCGCTCTCAATGGCGATGATGATGTCGCCCGCGGCAAGGCCCGCCTTCTCCGCGCCACCGCCCTTGAGGACGGAGACGATGCGGATGCCCTCGGGCACATAGGTGATCTCCGCGCCGATGCCGGCGAAGCTCACATCACCCTCGACGCCCTGCAAAAACGCCTGATACTCCTCCGCCGTCATGTAGTACGTGTAGTCGTCCGTGTAGGAAAAGAGCTCGTCGAGCGACTTCGCGTCCTGCACGGCGCGCGGCAGCTTATCAACATAGCTGCGCTGCAAAATGTCGTAGGCCTCCTCCACGCTGAGCGCCTGCGCACCGGTCGTTATTGTCATCGCCGCGACGCAGCAGAGCGCGCCCAGGCGGAACAGTCTCTTTTTCATGCCCGATTCTCCTTTGTTCGGCAGTTTTCTCCATTATACCGTGCCCGTGGCAAAAAGCAATCGCAAATCCCGCCGCTTCTCCCGCCTTGCCAAGCGGGTGAAAATAGGCTATACTGTCAGCATAATGAGAAATTTTTGCTTTTTGGAGGATCTTATGGACGAGCAGAAGACCACCGGCACCCTTTATATCGTCGCAACGCCCATCGGCAACTCGCGCGACATGTCCGAGCGCGGACGCGAAATCCTGTCCACCGCCGATATCATCGCCGCCGAGGACACCCGCCGCAGCGTGGTGCTGCTCAATAAGCTCGGCATCCGCGGCAACAGTCTGAGCGCCAACCACAAGTTCAACGAATACGGCAAGGCGAAGTGGTTCATCGAACAGCTTGCCTCTGGCAAGGACATCGCCGTCATCACCGACGCGGGCACGCCCTGCATCTCCGACCCCGGCAACGAGCTCATCCGCGCCGCGGTTGAAAACGGCATCCGCGTCGTCGGCGTGCCCGGCTGCTGCGCCGCGGTCAACGCGCTGTCGATCTCGGGCTTTGACCTCTCGACCTTTTTCTTCTATGGCTTTTTCCCGCGTGAGACGGCGGACCGCCGCCGCGTGCTGATGATGATGCGCAAGGGCGACACCGCGACCTACGCCTTTTACGAGTCCCCCAAGCGCATCATGAGCGTCATCGACTTCTTCATCGAGGAAAACGCGCAGCTGCGCCTGTGCCTCTGCAACGACATGACAAAGCTCCACGAGATGACCTTCCGCGGCACGCCGCAGGAGGTCAAAGACCAGCTCATCGCGAAGGAGACCTACGAAAAGGGCGAATATGCCCTCATTGTCGAGGTCTGCGACGATTACCGCCTGCGCGAGGTCGAGCACATCACCTCCCCCGAGGCGCTGCTTGTGGACTGCATGGTGCAGAACGACTGCACCGCCAAGGACGCCATCAAAATGCTCCTCAAGGACGAGAACAACACCTACAGCAAAAACGAGCTGTACGCCGCGCACCTTGCGCTCAAAGAGAGGTTTGGCGCATGAGCATCGTAGCCTCCGACCTTTCCGAGCGGCTTGACACGCTCGCCAAGCTCGTCCTCGCCGAGCCGGTCGCGCGCATCGGGCACTCGCGTGTCACCGTACGGCCGCTCACCCTGCGCGGCAAGGCCTTCTTCCAGCTTGAATACCAGCAGGGGCAGAAGGTCTCGCACCGCAACGTCGCGCGCGGCGCGCTGCTCGAGACCTTCGAGCAGGAGCTTGACGGTCTGTTCCGCTCCGTCACGCTCTGCACCGAGACGGAGACACGCCAGTACGTCCGCAAGACGAACAGCGCGTACAAGTGCACCGCCAAGTCCGGCGCGGCCCGCGCCGCCGTGACCGCCTCGCACAACCGTAAAAAGGAGTACATTTTGCAGGAGGGTGAGAACATCCCCGCCCTCGTCGACCTCGGCGTATTTACGCCGGACTTCAAGATCGTTAAGGCAAAATATGACAAATATAAGCAGATCAACCGCTTCATTGAGCTGGTGGACGACGCGTTCCGCGCCTACGGCCGCGACGAGATCACGATTCTCGATTTTGGCTGCGGCAAATCGTACCTCACGTTCGTGCTGTACTACTATTTCGCCGTCAAGCGCGGCGTGCGCGCGAAGATCATCGGCTACGACTTAAAAGAGGATGTCGTCGAGCACTGCAATGAGGTCGCCGCGCGCTACGGCTATACGGACCTCCAATTCGTCGTCGCCGACGTCACGCGCGACGTGCTCTACGATGAGCACATCGACATGCTCGTCACGCTCCACGCCTGCGACGTGGCGACCGACTACGCCCTGCACTACGCCATCTCGCGCGGCGTCGAGCACATCTTCTCCGTCCCCTGCTGCCAGCACGAGGTCAATATGACCATCCAAAAGGGCGGCGATTTCGACATTCTGCTCTCCCACGGGCTGTTTCAGGAGCGCTTCTCGGCGCTGCTGACCGACGCCATCCGCGCAGCGGTCCTGGAGGACGAAGGCTACGACGTCGACGTCATCGAGTTCATCGACTTCGCCCACTCGCCCTAAAATCTGATGCTCCGCTGCCATCGCACTACCCGCCGCGGCACCAAAAAGCTCGCCGAATCCCGCCGTCTCCAAGACCAATACGGCTTCGAGCAGACCCTATTGTCGCTCGTACAAAAGGATGAAACATAAAAATTTCACGCCCGCAGGCGTGAAAGAATCTTGATCCGTAAATCCCGACGACATGCGCGTCGGGATTTACTCTTTGCGCGGAGTGCGTGTCGAGCCTCGCGAGGCACGAAACGCAGCGAATCTTTCTCGAAGAAGTGGCTCTGCCACTTCTTCGATGGTCTCAAAAAAGAGGGACGCAGTTTTCAACTGCGTCCCTCTTTTTTGAATATTTTTTTACTGCGCCGTGCGCACCGTGTCGAGCGAGCGGTTCAGCAGGTTCACGACCGGCGGGGCCACGAACACCATCAGCACCGCCGTAGCAGCGCCGGAGATGATACGCACCACCAGGCCGCCGAAAACATAGGCGTAGCTGTAGTAGTTGTAGATCACACTGTCGATATACATCGCTCCCGTGTTGAGCGCCGTCACGACCAGCGCCGTGCCGATCAGCGCAAGCGTGAGCTGACCGCTGGAGAACTTGTAGCCGCAGTGCTTGGCATACACGCCGACGAGCAGGCCGCGCGCCGCCTGCGGCAGGATCCACAGGATTGTGGTCGCGGTCACGCCATAGGTGAGAAGCTGACCCATGAATGCGCCGAGAAGGCCGACGAGCAGGCCGCCGACCGGACCGTAGAGCATCGCGCCCACGATGACGGGCAGCGACGCGACGGAGATATTGATCCAGCCAAGGCGCACCGTACCGGCAAAGTTCAGCACAACGTAAACTGCGGTCAGCATGGCGATGGTGACCATTTTGCGCGTGGACATGGCCGAGGACTTCCACGTGAAGACCACCGCGGCGATGAGCACGAGGGCGACCGCGATGATGATCGTCCACATGATAGGGGAAAGCGCTTCGATCTGAAGGGACATTGTGAGGACCTCCTTTTTCATCAAAAGATTTTCCCGCGGCTACGGCGCCGCGCGGAACGGCTTGATCCGGTGAAAAAGAAAACACCTCTCCCTCCGGATGGCAGGAACCACGCGGAGGAGAGGCCTCACTTAAACTCTCTTCTGAGTGGCAAGCGGATGCGGAAACCATACTGCAAACCATGGGTTTTTCGTCCGCGGGCAACTTCCCATCCCGACGGCACTATTCGCTCTTCGCGTAAACACATAGTTTCCTACTCTGCCGATGCATAAAGCTCTTCAAAATTTAAACTTCATGCAGGCACAGCATAGCAGATTGCACAACACGCGTCAATCCCTTTTCGGCCCTTTTTGCACACTTTTACGTTTTTAAGGTGATATTCCTCTTTTCCCTAATAAATTCAGTCCCTCCAAGGCCCGTTTTTCCTTGACAGGGCCTTACTTTTTTTGCTATTCTAAGGTGTGAGAGAACCGGCATAAGTTCGCACTTTTCAGCTTAGCCGCCGGTAATATATCAATCGACTGAAAAATCAGAGGAGGAACACGCACCATGATCAAAGAAACCATGGAATTCCTGTCCCAGTATGACCCCGAAGTCGGCGCCACTATTGAGAAGGAGTATCACCGCGAGCAGCGCAACATCGAGCTGATCGCCTCCGAAAACATCGTCTCCCCGGCTGTCATGATGGCTATGGGCACGTGCCTGACCAACAAGTACGCCGAGGGCTATCCCGGCAAGCGCTACTACGGCGGCTGCTACTGCGTCGACGAGACCGAAGAGATCGCCCGTCAGCGCGCCTGCAAGCTGTTCGGCGCTGAGCATGCCAACGTCCAGCCCCACTCCGGCGCTTCCGCCAACCTGGCCGCGTTCAAGGCTATGCTCCAGCCCGGCGACACCTTCATGGGCATGAACCTCGCCCACGGCGGCCACCTGTCCCACGGCAGCCCGGTCAACATCTCCGGCCAGTACTTCCATCAGGTCCCCTACTCCCTCAACGATGAGACCGAAATGATCGACTACGACGAGGTCTACCGCATCGCGCAGGAGTGCAAGCCCAAGATGATCCTTGCCGGCGCTTCCGCCTATCCCCGCAAGATCGACTTCGCCAAGTTCCGTGAGATCGCTGATTCCGTCGGCGCTTTCTTCATGGTCGATATGGCCCACATCGCCGGTCTCGTCGCCGCTGGCGTTCACGAGAGCCCCGTGCCCTATGCCGACGTTGTCACCACCACCACCCACAAGACCCTGCGCGGCCCCCGCGGCGGCATGATCCTGTGCAAGAACGAGATCACCAAGAAGAACATCGAGACCGGCGAGATGGAGACCATCAACCTGGCCAAGAAGATCGACTCCGCCGTGTTCCCCGGCACCCAGGGCGGCCCGCTCGAGCACATCATCGCTGCCAAGGCCATCTGCTTCGGCGAGGCGCTCAAGCCCGAGTTCAAGGCCTACGGTGAGCAGGTCGTCAAGAACGCTGCCGTTCTTGCCGAGGGTCTGAAGGCTGAAGGCTTCCGTCTGGTCTCCGGCGGCACCGACAACCACCTCATGCTCGTCGACGTCCGCAACTTCAACATCACCGGTAAGGAGATCGAGCGCCGCTTGGACGAGTGCTTCATCACCGTCAACAAGAACGCCATCCCCAATGACCCCGAAAAGCCGTTCGTCACTTCCGGTATCCGCGTCGGCACTCCCGCTGCCACCACCCGCGGCCTGAAGGAAGAGGACATGAAGGAGATCGCCCGCATCATGGGTATGGTCGCCCGCGACTTCGAGGGCAGCAAGGAGAAGGCTCAGGAGGCCGTCGTCGCCCTGACGAAGAAGTACCCCATCTACGAATAAAATATCTCAAAATAAAAGGAACCGTCCCGATGGGACGGTTCCTTTTATTTTGGGGGATGCAGCCCGCTGCGCGCATAATTTGCCGCCTGCGGGCGGCAAATGCGGTGGGGTGCGCGGGCCTGTTCGCCGCGGTGCGGCGAATGCGGCATGATAAATCCTTGTGGAAAGCGCCGCGGGCTTTGGGCCGCGGCGCTTTTCTTATTTTTTGATGTCCAGGACGATCTTGCCGCAGGCGCGGCAGAGGTGGGCGATAGGGCGGTAGACGTCGGATGCTTTGCAGACGAAGAAATCGTTTCCGGTCGGGAGAGAGGTCATCTTGAACGGCTCTTCCGTCCACAGAAGCTCGTAGCCGCTGCCGCCGCGCAGGTAGCCGGACTCCATCTCTTTTGCACAGTAGGGGCAGTTCATGCGGGATCTCCTTTCTTTTTCCACAGGATATTCTTCTTGTACGCAGTCTCTCACTTCCAATGCTTTCGCCTTAAATTTACCATTTTTAGCGGCAAAAGGCAAGATTTTCCTTGACAAAAGGGTTGACAGGCGAAAATTTTCGGCTATAATTTGAAATTGATTTTCATTTTCAAATTCAGGAGGCCACTATGGCGACCTATACGACCAAACAGCAAAAGGCAGTGCTCGACTGCCTTTCTGAGCGCGCGGACTCGCCGGTCAGCGCGGCGGCGATCGTCGACGCGCTGCGCGAGCAGGGCGAGCACATCGGCATCGCGACGGTGTACCGGCAGCTTGAAAAGCTCGAGCGGCAGGGCAGCGTCCACAAGGTCACGACGGATGAGGGCGCATACTATCAGTTCTGCACCCACGGCTGCGCATCGGACTGCTGCCTCTTTAAGTGCGAGCGCTGCGGGCGCATCGTGCACCTCGACTGCCACCAGCTCGCGCCGCTCTACGAGCATTTGGAGCGTGAGCACGGCTTTTCCATCAATCCCCGCAAGACGATGTTCTACGGCCTGTGCCGCGAGTGTCAGGAGGGCGCATGAAACGCATTGCTTCCTTTTTTTTGGCGCTTGCGATGGTCTTTTCGCTCACCGCCTGCGCCGCGCCTGCGGAAAAGGCGGACGACGGCAAAATCCAGATCGTCGCGACGCTTTTCCCCTATTATGACTTCGCCCGCGCCATCGCCGGCGACCGCGCGGACGTAACGCTTCTGCTCTCGCCGGGGCGCGAGGCGCACAGCTTCGAGCCGACGCCGCTCGACGCTGTCACGATCTCGGAATCCGACGTCTTCCTCTACAACGGCGGCGAGGGGGAATACTGGGTCGACAGTATGCTCGACGCTGCAGGCGAAAATATCGCCGTCATCGCCCGCATGATGGACTACGTCGACGCGCTCGACGAGGAATATGTCGAGGGCATGCAGGGCGCGGACGGCCATGACCACGACCATGAGCATGGCAGCCACGATGACCATGATGACCATGACCACGATCATGAAGAAGATGAGCACGACAGCGACGAGGTCGAATACGACGAGCACATCTGGACGTCGCCGAAAAACGCCGTTGTCCTCTGCCGCGCCGTCTGCGACGCGATCTGCAAGGCCGATCCCGCAAACGAGGATTTCTACCGCGCGAACTGTGATGGCTACTGCGCGCAGATTGAAGCACTCGACGCGCGCTTTGCCGAGCTCTGCGCATCCGCGCCGCGTAAACTTCTCGTCTTTGCCGACCGTTTCCCGATGCTCTACTTCTGCCGCGAATTCGGCCTGGATTACCGCGCGGCGTTCCACGGCTGCTCGGGCGACACCGAGCCGTCGCTCGCGACGATCAAGTATCTCATCGACAAGGTGGAGGACGAGGACATCCCCGTGGTTTACACCATCGACTTCGGCACGAAAAAGGTCGCCGCTGTGGTGAGTGAGTGCACCGGCGCAGCGGTCGACACCCTGTATTCAATGCAAACCGTCTCGCGCGCGGATTTTGACGCGGGCGAGACCTACCTCACGCTCATGGAGCGCAACTACGAAGCACTCAGAAAGGGGCTCAACGAATGAATGAATCGCCCATCGTCCTCGCGTGCGAGGACGTCACGCTCGGCTACGAGCACAAACCGCTCCTGGAGCACCTGACCCTCACCGTCCGCGCGGGGGACTACCTCTGCATCGTCGGCGAAAACGGCAGCGGCAAATCGACGCTGCTGCGCTCGCTCCTCGGCCTTCTCTCGCCCCTCGCGGGCAAGATCGACTGCCCTGCCCAGCGCGAGGGGCGGCTCGGGTATCTGCCCCAGCAGACGCCCACGCAGCGCGACTTTCCCGCAACGGTCACGGAGGTCGTGCTCTCGGGCTTCTCGAACCGCCGCGCGCGCTTTTTCTACACGGCGGAGGAACGCTCGACGGCGCTGATGAACCTCGGCAAGCTCGGCGTGCTGGAATTAAAGGACAAGTGCTACCGCGAGCTCTCCGGCGGGCAGCAGCAGCGCGTGCTGCTTGCGCGCGCCCTGTGCGCGGCAAATGACCTGCTCATCCTCGACGAGCCTGTCACGGGCCTTGACCCCGCGAGCATGCAGGACCTTTACAAAACGCTGCGCTATTTGAACGAGCGCGAGGGCATGGCCATCATCATGGTCACGCACGACATTGAAAATGCCCTGCGCGAGGCAAAGCACATCCTCTGCGTCGATCGCGCGGGCTGCTTTTACGGCACGGTGGACGAGTTTTTATCGTCGCCCGCCGGCAAACGGTTTGGAGGTGAGCGCGCATGAAGCTGCTTCTTTCGATGTTCGCCTATCCTTTCATCGTGCGCGCGTTTGTTGTCGGCATTTTGGTCTCGCTGTGCGCGTCGCTGCTCGGCGTGCCGCTCGTTTTGAAGCGCTATTCCATGATCGGCGACGGGCTGAGCCACGTGTCGTTCGGCGCGCTGTCGGTCGCGGTGGCATGCGGCTTCGCGCCGCTGTGGTTTTCCATCCCCGTTGTGGTCATCGCGGCGTTCATCCTGATGCACGTCGCGGAAAAGAGCCGCGTCAGCGCGGACGCGATGATCGCGGTGTTCTCAGCCTCGGCGCTCGCCATCGGCGTCATTGTCACCTCGCTCACCACCGGCATGACCACGGACGTCGACAGCTATATGTTCGGCAGCATCCTCGCGATGTCGCGCTCGGACGTCATCCTGAGCGTCACGCTCGCGCTCTGCGTGCTCGCGCTCTACATTCTCTTCTACCACAAGCTCTTTTCCGTCACGTTCGACGAGTCCTTCGCCCGCGCGACGGGCGTGCGCGTCGGCACGTACAAGACGATCCTGTCCGTTCTAACGGCACTCACCGTCGTGCTCGGTATGCGCATGATGGGCGCGATGCTGCTCTCGAGCCTTATCATCTTCCCGGCGCTGTCCGCGATGCGGGTGTTCAAGAGCTTCCGCTCTGTCGTGTGCTTTGCCGCGGGGCTCTCGGTCGTGTGCTTCTGCCTCGGGCTCACGGGGTCGTATCTGCTCTCCACCCCCGTGGGTGCGACGGTCGTCGTCTGCGACCTTGCGGCGTTCCTCCTCTGCAGCCTGATCGGCCGGGGGCGGGGATAAACATCTTCTTAAATTTTCTGAAGGGCTGCGCCTGCAATCTTGCAAAGCGCAGCCTTTCGTGTTATATTTTAAGCAGTAACCCATTTCTTTGTCTGATTTTTGATCTGTCATTTGAAAGGAGCTATTGTCATGAAAAAATTTCTTGCCCTGCTGCTGGCGTTAACGCTGGCACTCTCCCTCGCCGTCCCCGCCTACGCTGCGGACACGGCGGAAGACGAGGACTTTGACTGGGCGGCCTTGGAAGCCGAGCTTGCCAAGGCCGAGGCCGAGCAGCGTGCCGCGGCGCTCAAGGAGCTCGGCGCTGCCGCCGGTCAGATCAACATTCTCCTGAACGACAAATGCGTCGCCTTCCCCGACGCGGTGCCTGTGCTCAAGGGCGGCCGCACCATGGTGCCCATGCGCGCCGCAGTCGAGGCTATGGGTGCAGTCGTCGATTATGACGCCGCCACGCGCACCGCAAGCGTCAAGATGGGTGACGTGAGCTTCACTCACGTCATCGGCACGGACGTCATCACGCTCTCCGATGGTTCGACCGTCAAGATGGACATCGTTTCCTACATCGACAAGGGCCGCACCATGGTGCCGCTGCGCTTTTTCTCGCAGGTGCTCGGCTACGACGTGTTCTGGGACAATGACTACAAGCTCGCCTTCCTGATGGGCGAGGATACCTGGGCGGCGGCTGTCGACAAGGATCTCACCATCCTCAACAGCCTTCTTGCTCAGCAGAGCAAGAGCGCCGATCTCTCCAAGACGCAGAAGAGCACGCTGACCGCCAAGGGCGCCGTCAAGGTCGTCGACAGCATCAACGGCGACAAGAGCTATCCCTACTCCGGCAGCATGACCGTGCTCGCCGGCAAGGATGCGGCCAACCTGACGATGAGCCTTGACCTCTCCTCCATGCTTGAGCTTTTAGAGTCTCTCGTCGAGGACTCTATCCCCGCCGAGTACCGCGCACAGCTTGCCAAGTTCAGCGCCGAGGCCATCCTCTCCGACAAGGCCTATATCAAGAGCCCGCTTCTCGACGCGATGAGCGAAAGCAAGAGCGGCACATGGTACGCCCTCGGCGAGCTGAACTATTCTGAGCTCTATCAGCAGGCCATTTCCGCCGCGTCTGCGTCTGCCACAACCTTCGGTCACCTGCTCTATGCCATGATGCAGCAGGGCGACGCCAACCACTTCTTTGCTTCCTGGGAAGGCTGCACCGCCGCTGCACAGCTCATCAAGCTGATGTACGCCGACAGCACGTTTGTCAAGTCCGGCAGCGGATATCAGTGGCACTTCGGCCTTGCCGAGCTCGCCAAGCTGATGAACAGCATGGACAGTGAGACGAACTACACCGCCGACTCGCTCAAGAAAGACGGCCTGACCGATTTCGCGCTCGACATGACCGTACAGGGCGCGTCCGCGACGCTCGTGTGCAAGATGGCGATGGCCGATGAGTCCGGTGCGCTCGCAACGCTCAATATGACCGTCAAGTCGAGCGGCAATCAGGCGTCCGCCAAGGGCAGCGTGCAGGTGCGCAACCTCTGCGAGGTGACGTTTGACCTCGCTTCCACCGCGCAGACGACGAGCGAGAACGTCAAGACCGCGCCTGCCGCGGGCGCAAACATCGTCGACCTCGGCGCGGAAACGCTCCCGATAGCCGGTTGATCCACACCCGCGTTCCGCAGATCACTTACATCATGCAAATAAAAAATGGGTCTCTGCATCTTTGCAGAGACCCATTTTTTGAGACTTCCCGCGGCAGGCTCAGACCGCCTTCGCCTTGGCAAGCATCAGCTTTGCGCCCTCTTTGGAGCAGAGCTTGATCTCGCCCGCGTAGCCGTCGAGGCGCGCGGCCTCGTCAGCCTTGAGCTCGACGCTCTCGTCGCCGACGATGACATGAACCTCGCCCACGCCGCAGTAGATGAGCGTCATGCCCTCGCAGCCGTGGGCGGTCTTGTGCTCGCCCGCCGCAAGGTGCTCGCCGCGCATCTTGCCCTCGCACTTGCCCTTGCGGAGCATGAGGTTGAAGTCGCGGCAGCAGCCCCAGGAATGGGTGTTGTCCCCGCCGTCGAAGCGGTGGACCTCGTAGGGATTCAGCGTCAGCTTTTCGCCGCCGTTGTGATTGAGCTCGATCGTGCCCTCAAGCGTCGAAATGAGGCGCTCATAGTCGGGCAGCGCCGTAAAGTCGGACTCTACGTCCTCAACGGTCGCAGAGCTGAGTCTCCACAAAAAGTCGCGGTCTGCGTACACCGCGCCCGCAGGCGCGATGCCGAGCTGGGTCGTCAGGCCGCCAGACCACTTGGTCGTAATGTAGTCACTCGGCGTTAAATGCTGGATGGTCATGGAAATACAACTCCTTTGCAAACTGCAAATGGCTTCGGTGTGCGCGCACCGAAGCCATTTTTTGATGAATCTTTTCGTTTAGCCCTCGATGAGCTTGACGATCTCAGCGTAGCACTCGTCGGCAAGGGGCAGAGCGTGCGCGAGCAGGGCCTCACCCTTGGCGCGGTACTCAGCAGCGAACTCCTGATCCTTCAGGGAGCCGACGTTGATGAGCACGTTGAGCCATGCGCCCTGGATACCGGCCTTGAGGGACAGGAACGCAACGCCCAGGTCGCTCGCGGAGGTGTCGTTGAAGCGGCCCAGCAGGGACTGTGCAAGCGTCAGGGTCTCGTCGATGAGCTCCATCATCTCCATTGGGGTCTTGGTGCAGCCCTTCAGACCCTCCTGGATGGCGGCGGAGCGGGCAGCCTTCTCCTCGTCGGTCGCCTTGGGCATACCGAACGCGGCGGAGACGACGTTGAACGCCTCGGTGTCGCGGTCCATAACGTCGAGCAGGCGGGTCTTGAGCTCGTTGCCCTTCTTCTCGACCTCGGCAGCATGCTCGGCATACTCGGCATACTTCTTGCGGCCCTGGGTCAGGCCGCCGACCATCGCGGTCAGCGCGGCGCCGATGGAGCCATAGAGTGCGGCGCAGGAGCCGCCGCCCGGTGCGGGAGCATCGGAGGCAACGGTATCGGCAAAGCCGGTAACGGTCATATCAGCTAACTTCATCATGTTGAATATTTCCTTTCATCATTTCGCGCCGTTTTCGTCCCGCGCGGGCATCGCCGCACCTTTACGGTCAGCCGCCCCTCCTGGAGCAGCCAACGCCCGCACGAGCCAAAAGCGTCGCAGCCTTTGCCGCCTCCCGGCGGCAAACGATTTTAATCGTTTTTTCTGACGACATGCGCGTCAGAAAAAACACTTTGCAGTCCGCCAGCGTGCGAGCGAAAGCGAGTGCGACGCAGCGGACTGTAAACCAACCAGGAAAAGCGGCTTGCCGCTTTTCCTGGTTGCGCTCAAAAATGCGCTTTCAGCGCATTTTTGAAGTATTTTATTCCATGTCGATCAGGTGATACTCCATGACCTGCTTCTTGCAGTCGAAGTCCTTGGCCTTGAGGTAGAACTCGGCGCAGTCGATCAGAGCCTTGGCGGGGGTCAGGCCGACGATCTCGCTCTCGATGACGCGGGTGCCGTAGCGCTCGGCCAGAGCCTTGATCATCTCATAGGTGACATACAGCGGGGTATCCTCGTAGTTGACCATGTTCATGGAGACCTGCGCGATGCCGCGGTCCTCGAGCATGAAGCCCATGGCCTTGCAGCTGCGGAAGCCGCCCGAAGAGCCGCGGATGACCTTGGCGATCTTCTTGGCGATCTCAACATCAGAGGTCTCGAGGTTGCAGTTGAAAGCGACCAGCGGCATACGGGCGCCGATGGCGGTGATGCCGGCGGTGGGGTGGATCTTGCGCTCGCCGTAGTCGGGAGCCCAGTCGGGCTGCAGGAGCTTCTCGGGCATGCCCTCGAACTCGCCCTTGCGGCAGGTGGCGAGATTGCGGCGCTCGGGACGGGTGGCGCTGTCCTCATACAGGAAGGAGGGGACCTTCAGCTCGTCCCAGATACGCTGGGCAACGCGCTTGGACATCTCGACAGCTTCCTCAACGGTCACGTCCATCTGGGGAACGAAGGGGATAACGTCGGTAGCGCCCATGCGCTTGTGCTCGCCGTGATGCTTGTTCATGTCGATGCGCTCGGTAGCGACCTTCGTCAGCTGGAAGGCAACCTCCTCGATGGCCTCGGGAGAGCCGATGAGGGTGAAGACGCAGCGGTTGTGGTTGCCGTCGGTCTGGGCGTCAAACAGGGTGCAGCCGGGAACGCTCTTCGCGGTCTCGACGAGGGCGTTATAGGTGGCCTCGTCCTTTTCCTTGGAGCAGCTGAAATTGGGGATGCATTCGATCAACTTTGCCATGGTTGTTTTCCTCCGTCATTTTATTTTGTATCGTCATTTTGCTCAGACAGGCGCGCTGCACCCGTCCATTTTTGTTCAGCGTTGCCATTATATCGCGGCCCAACGGGGGAGTAAACAGGTTTTCTTTCTCTTTTTTCAGTGCGGGCTTAATTTTTTTAAGTCATCTTCTCCTCGACAAAGCGCTGCACGCACGGGGCGCTGAGCACCGCGCTGTTCCATGCCAAAACGGCATACGAGCGGATCGGCAGACCGCGCACAGGCTTTGCCTTTAAAGGCGCGCCCGGATGCGTGCTGAGGATGGACTTTGGCAGAAAGCTGATGCCAAAGCCCGAGAGCACCACCTGCATCGCCATGGGCGTATCGTAGCAGTGGCAGGTCACATTCGGCGTAAAGCCGCTGCGCTGGCACTCCTGCACCAAAAAGTCGTTGTAGCTCCACAGGTCGTCCGAGCGCAGCAGGCACATCGGCACACCCTTGAGCCGCTCGATGGGCACCTCGTTCAGTTCTGGCGCGGGGTCCAGATCCTCGCGCATGATGAGCTCGAGCTTATCCTCGCCCAAAATGCGCTCCTGCAATCCGCTCGGCTCGCGCGCGGCGGTGCGCAGGAACAGCGCATGCAGCTCGCCGCGGTTGAGCGATTCAATGAGCTCCTGCGGCGAGCCCACACGGATGAAGAGCTCCACCTGCGGATAGCGGCTGTGATATTCATTTATATAATGTAACGCGTACGACATCGCCGAGTAGATGACGCCGAGCTTGATGCGCCCGCTCATGCCCGTGCCCACGCTGCGCACACTGTCCTCCACGCGGCGGATGTCCTGAAAGATCTGCTGCGTCTGCTGATACAGGCTTTGTCCCGCGTCGGTGAGCGCCATGCCCTTGCTGCCGCGCAGGAAGAGCTGCACGCCGAGCTCTTCTTCGAGCTGCGCGATCTGGCGCGAGATCGGCGGCTGCGCCACGTGCAGCTCGCGCGCCGCGGCGGAGATGCTTTTCTCCTCCGCCACCGCGCAGAAGTATTCCAGCTGTCTGAGCTTCATCGCTTGTCCTCCATGTCATACTTTTGCGGTATGGTATGCAGATAAATTAAGTACTTTTCATTATAGCACATCTTTGTTATAATGCAAGTTGTAAAGAAAAGTGAGAATTCTGTTTTCATTTTTATCGGTTTTTACAGAAATATTTTTATGAAAGTGAGGAACCCACCATGATTAATCTTGCAGACGATGCGATGACGATCAAGCTGGACTACGAGCTTCCTGAGTATCCGAAGTTCGAAGAGGGCTACCGTCGCGCACCCCGCCGCGAATCCCACCTGACCGAGGCCGATAAGGCGCTCGCCATCAAGAATGCTCTGCGTTACATCCACCCCGACCATCATGAGCAGATGGCCAAGGAGTTTGCGCAGGAGCTCGAAGAGCACGGCCGTATCTACGGCTACCGCTTCCGTCCCGAGGGCAAGCTCTACGGCAAGCCCATCGACGAGTACAAGGGCAAGTGCATCGAGGGCCGCGCCATTCAGGTCATGATCGACAACAACCTCGACTTCGACATCGCTCTGTATCCCTATGAGCTCGTCACCTACGGTGAGACCGGTCAGGTCTGCCAGAACTGGATGCAGTACCGCCTGATCAAGAAGTATCTCGAGCAGCTGACCGACGAGCAGACCCTCGTCGTCATGTCCGGTCATCCTCTGGGCCTGTTCCACTCCCACAAGATGGCTCCGCGCGTCATCATCTCCAACGGCCTGATGGTCGGTACCTTCGATGACCAGGAGAACTTCAACCGCGCTGCCGCGCTCGGCGTTGCCAACTACGGTCAGATGACCGCCGGCGGCTGGATGTACATCGGCCCCCAGGGCATCGTCCACGGCACGTTCAACACGCTGCTCAACGCCGGCCGTCTGAAGCTCGGCATCCCCAACGATCAGAACCTCGCCGGCCGTCTGTTCGTCTCCGCCGGTCTTGGCGGCATGAGCGGCGCTCAGGGCAAGGCTGCTGAGATCGCCGGCGCTGCCTCCATCATCGCCGAGGTCGACGATTCCCGTATCGAGACCCGTTACACCCAGGGCTGGGTCAGCCACCGCACCGACTCTCTCGAAGAGGCCACCAAGATCGCTCTCGACCACCAGAAGGAAGGCAAGCCCTGCGCTGTCGCCTATTGCGGCAACATTGTCGACCTGCTCGAGTACCTGTACAACAACAACGTCCATGTCGACCTGATGAGCGACCAGACCTCCTGCCACGTGCCTTATGACGGCGGCTACTGCCCGCAGGGCCTCACGTTCGAGCAGCGCACCGAAATGCTCGACAAGGATCCCGACGGCTTCCGTGTCCTCGTCGACAAGACGCTGCAGCATCACTATGAGATGATCTGCAAGTTCCACGAGCGCGGCACCTACTTCTTCGACTACGGCAACAGCTTCCTCAAGGCTGTTTACGACTCCGGTGTGAAGAGCATCTGCAAGAACGGCGAGAACGACCTCGACGGCTTCATCTTCCCCTCCTACGTCGAAGATATCCTTGGTCCCTGCCTGTTCGACTTCGGCTACGGCCCGTTCCGTTGGTGCTGCCTGAGCCGCAACCCCGAGGATCTGCACAAGACCGACGTGGCTGCCGCCGAGTACATCAAGGCCCACAACCGCCGCTATCAGGACTACGACAACTATGTCTGGGTCCGCGATGCCGAGAAGAACAAGCTGGTCGTCGGCACCCAGTGCCGTATCCTCTATCAGGATGCCATGGGCCGTATGAACCTCGCGCTCAAGTTCAACGAGATGGTTCGCAACGGTGAGATCGGCCCCGTCATCCTTGGCCGTGACCATCACGACACCGGTGGTACCGATGCGCCCTTCCGTGAGACCTCCAACATCAAGGACGGCTCCAACATCATGGCCGAGATGGCGACCCAGTGCTACGCTGGTAACGCTGCCCGCGGCATGAGCTACATCGCCCTGCACAACGGCGGCGGCACGGGCATCGGCCGCGCCATCAACGGCGGCTTCGGTATGGTCCTCGACGGCTCCGAGCGTGTCGACACCATCCTGCGCATGTCCATGCCTTGGGATACCATGGTCGGCGTTGCCCGCCGCAGCTGGGCGCGCAACGAGAACGCCATGACCACTGTCGCCGAGTACAACAAGATGTACGAGGGTCAGGATCACATCACCATGCCTTACGTCGCGGACGAAGAGCTCTGCGAGAAGGCCGTGAAGGAATACATGCACTAAAATTTACTTCAAAAAAGGGGCATAGAAATATGCCCCTTTTTTGAGCTGGATACACTCCGCTGCGCGCACTCGCTTTGCTCGCACACTTGCGGAGCGCAAAGAATCTTTCCGACGCACATGTCGTCGGAAAGATGATCTCAATTTATTTGCCGCCTGCGGGCGGCCTGGGCAGCCGTTGGCGGCTCTGCCGCCTCACGGATGCCGCGTACCCCTTGCGGGTAAAGCTCTGCGAGGCTTTTTTGACAAGCCATCGAACAGAATGCTCTTTCCAACAGTGAGAAAGGACAACATTTACTATGAAAAAGTTACTGGTCAAAAACATCGGCCTGCTGGCGACGCCCGAGGGCAAATCCGCCCATCGCGGCGAGGAGCAGGGCAAAATCAAATTCTTAAAGGATGCGTGGGTGCTCATCGAGGACGGCGTCATCGCCTCCGTCGGTACCGGCGCGGTTCCCGCCGTCGAGGGCGCGGAAGTCGTCGACGCGGAGGGCCACCTCGTCACCCCCGGCCTTGTCGACGCCCACACCCACCTCATCTTCGGCGGCTGGCGCCAGAACGAGCTGGGTCTCAAGCTCCACGGCGCAAGCTATCTCGACATTCAGAACGCGGGCGGCGGTATCCAGTCCACGACGAACGCCACCCGTCAGGCCAGCGAGCAGGAGCTCGCCGTCAAGGCCTCCAAGGCGCTCGACGAGATGATGGGCTTCGGCACCACCACGGTCGAGGCCAAGAGCGGATACGGCCTCGCCACCGAGCATGAGCTCAAGGCGCTCGAGGTCATCAAGGACCTCAACGATCACCACCGCATGGACCTCGTCGCGACCTTCATGGGCGCGCACCTTGTCCCCGCGGAATATAAGTCCAACCGCGAAGAGTACGTCCGCCTCGTGTGCGAGGAGATGATGCCCAAGGTCAAGGAGCAGGGCATCGCCAAGTTCTGCGACGTCTTCTGCGAGGCCGACACCTTCACCGTTGAAGAGTCCCGTCAGGTGCTCAAAGCGGGTCTCAAGTATGGTCTGCGTCCCAAGATCCACGCCGACGAGATCGAAGCCATCGGCGGCAGCCAGCTCGCCGGTGAGATCGGCGCGATCTCGGCTGAGCACCTGATCGTCTGCCCGCCGGAGGGCATTGCCTCCATGGCCAAGGGCGGCGTCATCGCATGCCTGCTGCCCGCGACGAGTTTCAACCTCGGCGCGGTGTTCGCGCCCGCGCGCGACATGGTCAAAGCCGGCGTGCCCGTTGCAATGGCGACGGACTTCAACCCCGGCTCCTGCCCGTGCCTGAACATGCAGTTTGTCATCAACCTCGGCTGCCTCAAGTACAAGCTGACGCCGGAGGAGGTCCTCACGGCTGTCACGCTCAACGGCGCCGCGGCGATCGACCTTGCCGACAAGGTCGGCTCTGTCGAAGAGGGCAAGCTGGGCGACCTTGTCATCTGGGACGCGCCCGACCTCGACTACATCTGCTACCGCGTTGGCAGCAATCTTGCAAAAACCGTCATCAAGCGCGGCGAGATCGTGTGAGAGAACGGTAGAGGGAGAACATGATGGATCGGACTGACTACCAAATCCTCAACCTCCTCCAGGACGACAGCCGTTGCACGCTGCGCCGCATGGGAGACCTTGTGGGGCTGACGCCGCCCGCCGTGTCGGAGCGCATTCGCCGGATGGAGGAAAGCGGCGTGATCCGCGGCTATCACATCGACATCGACCGCACGAAGCTCGACTGTAACATCACAGGCTTTATCTCTGTTGCGCTCGAGCCGGACAAGTACGACAAATTCTGCGATTTCTGCGCCTCGCAGAGCGCCATCATCAGCCACTATCACGTGGTGGGTGAGTTCAACGCGCTGCTCCGCTTCGCCGTGCGCGACACGCAGCAGCTCGACCAGCTTCTCTCCTTCATCAAGAAGTTCGGCGACTCGCGCACCTCGATCGAGCTCAAGACGCTCTTCGACAGCAAGGAAATCCCGCTGCCGTAACACAACATTCCCTTTGCACCAAGCAGGGCAGCTTTGGCCGACTCCGCATAAGAAAACATGCGCCGTAAAAGGCAAATTTTGCACGGACTCCTTCGTTGCGCCGTCTTGCCATGCGTCAGCATGCCCGCGCCGTCGCGCCTCAGCTCCGCACAAAATTTGTTCTTTTTCGGTGCAAAGCAGTTTTGCCAATGAATTTTTGAGATGAAATCAGCTGAAAAAATCTCCCCATACTGGCGTATGGGGAGATTTTTTCGGTTGTATTTCAGCCAAAAAGGCGCAGGCAAAACCGCATGTTTTCTTATGCGGAGTCGGCTTTGGGCCGCCCTGCTTTTTTGCGCGATCTGAATGCCCCCTTGCTTTTTTGGGGACATTCCCGCGCATCTGTGTATTGCGAAGAAAGGCGAAAACTGCTATACTTTAATTTACTGAATGAGCATCATTTGGGGAGGGAATCTATCGTGCAGCTTGAACAGAGGCAGACGCTGAGCCAAAAGCTCGTGCTGACGCAGACGATGCGCCAGTCGCTCGACTGTTTGCAGCTCTCCGCGCCGGAGCTTGCCGAATACGTGCAGGAAGTCGCGCTCTCAAACCCGCTGCTCGACGTACAGTCCCCCACCTATTACGAGACCGAGCTCCCCAGCGAGGCCGCTCCCGCCGAGCGTGAACCGCTCGAGGTTCGCGAGGCGGACTCGTGGCGCGGCGTCACCTCCTCCGGTATGGAGGATGTGCAGGACTTCACCGCCTTTTTGACGCGCGAAAAAACGTTCCGCGACCACCTGACCGAGCAGATCGGGCAGATGAAGCTCGTCGACGACGAGCTTCTGCGCCTGTGCCGCTTTTTGATCGACTGCCTCGACGAGCGCGGCTATCTTGACTGCCCGCTTGCGGAGCTGTCCCGCGAATTCGACATCCCGCTCTTCTCGCTCGAGCAGGCACTCTTCGCCGTGCAGATGCTCGACCCGCCGGGCGTCGGCGCGCGGAACCTGTCGGAATGCCTGACGCTCCAGCTCGCGCAGGGCCGCTCGCTCGACCCGCTGGCGCTGAAGATCGCGCGCGACGGCTTAGAACTGCTCGGCAAGCGCAACTTTTCCGGCCTTGCCGTTCTGCTCGGCGTCAGCGTCAACGAAGCCAAGGCCGCCGCTTCCAAGGTGCTCGCGCTCAACCCGATCCCCTCGCGCAGCTTTGCCGGCAGCGAGCAGATCGCCTATGTCGCCCCAGACGCGGAATTTTCCGTGCAGCAGGGCCAGCTCGTCATCGAGCTCAACGAGCGCATTCTGCCGCGCCTGTCCGTCAACGCCGAATACGCCGCGCTGATGAACACGAGCGACGACCCCGAGGTCCAGCGCTACGTGAAAGAAAAGCTCTCCGAAGCACAGGCCCTCATCAAGGGCGTCCACACCCGCTGCGACACGCTCATACAGATGCTCACGCTCATCGGGCGCGAGCAGCACGGCTTTTTCTGTGGCGGCGAGGCACTGCTGCCCGTGACGATGCAGCAGCTTTCCGAAAAAATGGGCGTCAGCACCTCCACCGTGAGCCGTGCGGCGCAGAATAAATACATTCAGTTCCAGGGCAGGATCATCCCCGTGCGCAGCTTTTTCACCACGGCGATCCGCCCCGACGCGGCAGTCTCGTCCCACGCGGTCAAGCAGCGGCTGCAAAGCCTCATTCGCGCAGAGGACCCGGCCGCACCGCTCTCGGACGAGGCGCTTCGTCTGGCGCTCTCGGCACTTGGCATCGAGGTGAGCCGCCGCGCTGTCGCCAAGTACCGCGCGGAGATGGACATCCCGTCCTCGTCCCAGCGCAAAAAGCGCTGAGCGCGGGGCGCGATCCAATATTTTATCAGGAGGAGCATGCTCTATGGCCAGCGTCTACGACCGCACCGACATCTACGACCTCTTCGACTCCCCGAAAAAGGATGCACAGACCCTCTCCCACTGGCAGACCGTTTTCGACGGCAGGCCCATTCGCTCGGCGCTCGATGTGAGCATCGGGACGGGCTCGCTCACGCTGCCGCTCGTACAGCTCGGCGTCTCGCTGTACGGCTCCGATTTGAGCGACAGCATGCTCGCGCGCTGCCGCAAAAAGGCGGACGAGCGTGGCATCGCCATCGACCTGCGGCAGAGCGATTTCCGCGACCTGACGTCTCATTTTGACCGCAGCTTCGACTGCGTGATGAGCACCGGCAACTCGCTTGCCTACGTGACAAACAACGAGATCACCGGCGTTTTGGAGCAGATGGACGCGCTCGTGGAGCCCGGAGGCTACCTCTACTTCGACCTTCGCAACTGGGACCGTATCGTGGGGCAGAAAAAGCGTTTTTACTGCTACAATCCCGCCTTTCTGCCAAACGGCGACCGCGTGAACCTCATGCAGGTCTGGGACCATTTATCCGACGGCTCCATTGTCTTCAATCTTGTCTACACCTTCGAGCGCGATAACAAAATCTTCCAAAAAGAGCGTTTTGAGGAGCACTACCACCCCGTGCCGCAGAAATTACTGCTCGACAAGCTCACGCAGCTCGGCTATCAGGACATTCAGGTCAAGGCCTTCCCCGTGCAGTTCGGCGTGTTTGACATCGAAAACAGCGAGTGGTACTGTGTGCTGGCGCACAAAGCAAAATAATCGTTGCCTCTTTTCGCAAAAAGGGGCATGATAGGAGATAATATCGTGCGCGGCGGCCAGCGCCGTGCGTTTCAACAGGAGGAAATTATCATGGACGGTATGAAAAATATCAGCAAGGCAGAGGTCCTGACCCTGCGCGATCAGGTCGCCTATCAGTCCGGTCAGGTCGTCAGCCGCACGCTGGCGCAGAACGAGCACGTGAGCGTCACGCTCTTCTCGTTTGACAAGGGTGAGGAGATCAGCACCCACGAATCCGGCGGCGACGCGATGGTCACCTGCCTCGACGGCGTGGGTTGGATCACGATCGACGGCGTCGAGCACATCCTGCACGAGGGTGAGAGCATCGTCATGCCCGCGCGCCATCCGCACGCGGTGTACGGTCAGGAGCAGTTCAAGATGCTGCTCGTCGTGGTGTTCTGATCTTTTTATTTACCGAAAAGGTGCGAAAGCAGTCTGTTTTCGCGCCTTTACCGCAAGGTGGCGCATTATCGCGCCGCATGCTCCTTTGCGTGGCCTGAATGAAGCTTCATCCATCGGCCCAATTTTTCGCTTCCGATTTTAACATATCATTTTCTCATTGATACTTGACAAAATGTAATGGCATGGTATAATGATGCCAATTTCCGCAGCAAAGGAGGCGATCGTTTGAACACCATGGTTACGTCCAAAAATGTCAATTTTGGAGTAAGCTGGCGACTGATCGTTGGTGTAGAGGGGCATTCGTCCGAATCTATGTCGTCGAAGCAGTCGGCAGCGGTTTGATCGACCTCATTTTCCAAGGCTCGGTTTGATTCGCTGCCTGCAATGATCGGCAGCATGGATCCGGTATGTTCCATTGATCTGGCAAAGCACTTGTGGAATGTTCCACAAGCATGGGAGTATCCCCTTGCAATGTCAGAGCGCGGGAACAGACCGATTTTTTTGTTACCCGAATCATTCAGGCTGGGGCAGTTTGCCCCTGTCGCCGCCATGAAAGGATATTTCTCACCATGAAACGCAAGCTCTCCGCCAAAGAATACACCTATGTTGCCAGCATGCTCTTCGGCCTGTTTTTCGGCGCCGGCAACCTCATCTTTCCCGTACACCTCGGCCAGATGGCCGGTTCCAACGTTTGGCAGGCCATTCTGGGGCTTCTCATCACTGGCGTGGGTCTGCCGCTGCTCGGCGTGGCCGCGCTCGGCATCAGCCGCTCCAACGGTCTTTTTGACCTGAGCAGCAAGGTCAACCGCCCCTACGCGATGTTCTTCACCTGCGCGCTGTATCTGACCATTGGGCCGTTTTTCGCCATTCCCCGCTGCGCGACGACGTCATTCACCGTGGGACTTGAGCAGGTGCTTCCGCAAAATGGCAGTAACACACTGTACCTGCTGCTCTTCTCGGCGGCGTTTTTCGCCGCGGCGCTCTTTTTCGCACTGCGCCCGGGCAAGATACTGACCTGGGTCGGCAAAATTCTGAACCCCTGCTTTCTCGTCTTCCTCGGCATTCTGGTCGTCGTCGCGCTCCTCTCTCCGAGTGCGGCCATCGCGGATGTCGAGCCACTCGGCGACTACGCGTCCCAGCCGTTTTTCGCTGGTTTCCTCGAAGGGTACAACACCATGGACGCGCTGGCGAGTCTTGCCTTCGGCATCATCGTCGTGCAGGTCATCCGTGACCTCGGCGTGGACGATCCCACCGCTGTGGCGGGGAGCACCGTCCGCGCGGGCATTTTCAGCAGCCTTCTGATGGCGTTCATCTACATCGCCGTCACGATCGTCGGCACGCAGAGCCGCGGCGTGCTTGAAGCCAGCGAGAACGGCGGCACGGCGCTCGCGCAGATCGCGCAGCACTACCTCGGCTCCGCCGGTCTCTTCATCCTCGCCGCCACGGTGACGCTCGCGTGCCTCAAGACCGCCGTCGGTCTCATCACGAGCTGCGCCGAGACGTTCAGCGCGCTCTTCCCCGACGGGCCAAAGTACCGCATCTGGGCAATCATTTTCAGCCTCGTGTCGCTGCTGTTTGCGAACCTCGGCCTCAGCGCCATCATCAGCTATTCGCTGCCGGTGCTGATGTTCCTCTATCCGCTGTCCATCGCGCTCATTGCGCTGGCGCTGCTCGGTAAATTCTTCGGCCACGACCGCACGGTGTACTGCTGGACGATCGGCTTCACGCTCATCGCTGCCGTTTACGATCTGATCATCGCGCTGCCCGAGAGCGTGTTCAACGCCATCCACGGTCCGGCCATCAAGGCGTTCGGTCAGCAGTACCTACCGTTTGCCAACCTCGGCCTCGGCTGGATCTGCCCGACGCTTATCGGCGCGGCCATCGGCCTTATTCTGCACTTCATGCGCGGGAACAGGGCCAAGGCGTGAACCCCTTACAAGTCAAAAATCCGTCCGGTCGATGACCGGACGGATTTCTTTTATTTATCGCGTGTTTTCGCCGCTCACAGCGTCGCGGCAAACTTCGTCACCGCGGCAAGGCCGTCTCTGAGCGTGTTGACGTCGCAGGCGTAGCCGACGCGCATGCTGTGGGGCTGCTCGAAGCAGTCGCCCGGCGTGACGAACGCACCGGTCTCGTGGTACATGCGCTTGCAAAACTCATAGGAGGGGATATCGAAATCGTAGTAAACGAGTGCGGTCGTACCGGCTTTGGGCTTGGTGTAGAAAAAGTGCGGATTTTCCTTGATCCAGTCATCGAGGATGGCGAGGTTCTCGCGCACGATGCGCTGATTGCGCTTGAGCATCACGTCGCTGTGGCGCAGGGCGATGGACGCGATCGCATCGTCGAACATGCCGCAGCTAATTAAATTGTAGTCGCGGTGCGACAGGAACGCCTTGCGCGCCGCTTCATCGTGCGTGGCGATCCAGCCCATGCGAAGGCCCGCGAGCGAGAAGACCTTGGACATGCTGCTGACCGAGATGCCCTTTTCGTACAGGTCGACGATGGACTCGCACCACTCGTCCTCCTGCGTCAGGTGGCGGTAGACCTCGTCGCAGAGGATGTACGCGCCCACGCCGCGGGCGATCTCCACGATGCTCCCCAGCAGCTCCTTACTCATCAGCGCGCCGGTGGGGTTGTTGGGGTTGTTGATGCAGATCATTTTCGTCTCGGGCGTGACGAGGCTCTTGAGCTCATTCAGGTCGGGGAGATAGTCGTTTTCCTGCTTTAGGTGCATGATGGCGACGTCCGCGCCGATGGCCTCGGGGATGGAGTAAAGCTGCTGATAGGTCGGCATGATGCTGACCACACGGTCGCCCGCGGAAATGAGCGAGCAGAACACATGATGGTTCGCGCCCGCCGCGCCGTGCGTGAGCACGACCTCATCGGCCTTGATCGTGTGATAGAGCTTGGAAATGCCGCTGCGCAGCGCCTCGCTGCCCCAGATATCGCCATAGGTCAAGCGCTGGGCACAGAAGTCCTTCAAAAAGTCCTCCTTGTTCTCGCCCGTGAGCTCGAAAAGCTCGTCGAGCGAAACGGAGTCGACGCAGGTCTCGGCGATGTTGTATAGCGCACCCACCTCGTACTCGTTCATCCATTCTTCCACAGCAAAGGGCTTGATGTTCATATCGTTCTCCTTTTCTCTATAAAAAAGTAACAGCACCCACGACCCAGCCTTATCCGGTCGCCCGGAATACCTACGGCTCAGTCATGGATGCCTTTTCTCCCCGGCCGGTGCCAAAGGAGGCATTTCATATCAGATTGATTGTATTATAATGCAGTTTTTCAGATTGTCAAGCGGGAAAACGCAAAATGTTCAATCTCTTATCGGGTGAATATTCAGTTTTCTGCATTGCTCGCGCAGACTTTCCCGCCGCCGCGCGGCACAGCGTCTTTTTCTTGCCCTTTTGCGCGCGGACTGCTATACTGGGAAAAACGACGAAAGTGAGAACGATCATGCCGAATTTTGATCCGTTAACTTACCGATATTCTTCCCGCCGCAACGTGGTCTACGCCAAAAACGGCGTGTGCTGCACGTCCGTTCCCCTCGGCGCACAGGTCGGCCTCGACGTGCTGAAAAATGGCGGCAACGCCGTCGATGCCGCCGTCGCCATGGCCGGCGCGATGCCGCTGCTCGAGCCGACGGGCAACGGCCTTGGGTCCGACTGTTTCGCGCTCGTGTGGATCGAGAAGGAGAAAAAGCTCTACGGCTTGAACGCCAGCGGCGTTGCGCCGATGGCGCTGAGCGCGGACGAGGTTCGCGCAAAAGGCTTTGACGCTGTCCCCGAAGAGGGCTGGCTCCCCACGATGGTCCCGGGCGCGCCCGCGGGCTGGGCGGCGCTCAATGCGCGCTTTGGCACAAAGCCGCTCTCCGAGCTCTTCGCCCCCGCCATTTCCTACGCCGAAAACGGCTATGCCGTGCCCGTCAATGTCGGCAAGCTCTGGGCGCGCGACAGCAAGCGCATCGCCAGGGTCATGGTGCAGGACCCCGCCCCCTATGAATACTGGTGGAAGAGCTTTATGAAGCCGGACGGCTCGCCGTACCGCGCGGGCGATGTCTTCCGTTTTCCCGCCTATGCCGACACGATGCGCTCCCTCGTCGAGACGAACTGCGAGAGCTACTATCGCGGTGAGCTGATGGAAAGGATCGTCGCCCATTCGCGCGCCACGGGCGGCTACTTCTGCGAGGACGACTTCAAGAACTACCACCCCGAATGGGTCGAGCCCATCACGCAGGACTACCGCGGCTATACCGTCTGCGAGATCCCGCCCAACGGCCACGGCATCACGGTGCTGATGGCACTCGGCATGCTCAACGGGCTGACACTGCCCGAAAAGCGCGAGGACGCGGACTACTATCACAAGGTCATGGAGGCCATCAAGCTCGCCTTTGCCGACACGAAGACCTACGTCGCCGACCCGCGCTATATGAAAACAAAGGTCAGCGAGCTGCTCTCGCCCGACTATCTTGCCGCCCGCCGCGCACTCATCACAGACAAGGCGCTCGAGCCCAAAGCGGGCGACCCGCACTGCGGAGGCACGATCTACCTCTGCACCGCGGACGCAGAGGGCAACATGGTCTCGCTTATCCAAAGCAACTACTGCGGCTTTGGCGCGGGCATCGCCATCCCCGGCACTGGCATCTCGCTTCAGGACCGCGGCGCGAACTTCTCCCTCGACCCGAAGAGCGACAACTATTTGGAGGGCGGAAAGAAGTCCTACCACACGATCATCCCGGGCTTTCTGCTCAAGGACGGCGAGGCCGTCGGCCCGTTCGGCGTGATGGGCGCGTTCATGCAGCCGCAGGGTCAGGTCGAGGTGCTGACAAGCACCATCGATTACGCCATGAACCCGCAGGAGGCGCTCGACGCGCCGCGCATCCAGTGGATCGGCGGCAAAAAGCTCCAGATCGAGCGCGAGGCGGGCGAGACAATCGCCGAGCAGCTGCGAGTAATGGGGCACGAGGTCGAGATCGTCGACGACCGCACGGCCATGGGCCGCGGCGAGATCATCTGGAAGTGCGAAAACGGCGTTTACGCCGCGGGCACCGAACCGAGATGCGACGGCACGGTCGCAAGCTGGTAATAAAGCAAAAAAAGGAGGCTTCCCGACGGGAAGCCTCCTTTTTTGCACATTTTTCAAAATTAAACCTTGGCCTCGCTGTTGTGCTTGCTGGCGACGTAGCTTCTCATCGAGTTCACGACGATGGTCGCGCCGAGCACGATGAGCAGCACCGCGATGATGAGCTGCAAGCCGTTGGCGATAAACACCGCGCCCCAGGTCGTCTCGCCCGCGGGGATGGTGACAGCAGCGGCATTTTGGATGGCGCTCACCATGGCCATCAGGCGCTGCACGAGCGCCGTGAACGTGACGCAGAGCATGATGACGAGCGGCGGGAAGAGCATCTTGTTGCTGCGGCCCGTGACCTTGAGGAAGACGCACAGCGTGATGAGCACGAGCGCGGAGAGCAGCTGGTTCGCCGAGCCGAACAGCGGCCAGATGTTGGAGTAGCCGATCTTCGTGAGCACGTAGCCGAGCACAAGCGTCAGTACGGTGGAGAAATACGTGTTGCACAGGAGCTTGCGCCAGGGCTCGGCGTGGGCCATGTCGTCCACGCTGAAAAGCTCCTGGAAGCTCATGCGCGCAATACGCGCGACGGCGTCAAGGCTCGTGAGGGCGAGGGCGGAGACGCACATCGTCATAAAGACCGTGGCGGCGTAGTTCGGCACGCCGAACATCTCGAAGAAGCCCGCAACGCCGCGGCTGAAGATCTGGAACGGGGTACCGGCGGCGGGAGTGCCGTCCGCCGCGGCGGCCGCGCCGGCCACGCAGAGCGCAAGCACGGCAAGCAGGCTCTCGAGGATCATCGCGCCGTAGCCGACCTTGAGCATGTCCTTCTCGTTTTCGACCGTCTTGGACGACGTGCCGGAGGAGACGAGGCTGTGGAAGCCGGACACCGCGCCGCAGGCGACGGTGACGAACAGGATGGGGAACATCGTGCCGAGCTTTTCATTATTAAAGCCCGTGAAGACGGGGAGGTTCATCGTCGGATGCGCAACGAGAAGGCCGACGACCGCGCCCGCGATCATGCAGATGAACATGAAGGTGGTCATATAGTCGCGCGGCTGCTTCAAAAGCCACATCGGGAGAACGGCGGCGAAGAAGATGTAGACGAACGTGATGTAGCTCCAAGTCGCCTTGCCGAAGATGAGCGGGCAGTTCATGCCGACGGCGAACGAAGCAACGATGCAGAGAATGCCGAGCACGGCTTCCTTCCAGCCCGAGAGGTTCAGCTTCTTCTGCACAAGGCCGAAGACGACGGCGAACACCATGAACATGATGGACACCATACCGGCTGCGCCGTTGGTCTGCGCGGCGTCAGCAAGCTGCGTCACACCGTCGACCACGGTGTAGGCGTTGAACGTGCCGGCGACCATGTCGGCGAACGCCGCGATGACGATCAGGCAGAACAGCCAGCAGAACAGCAGAAACAGCTTGCGGCCGAGCTTGCCGATGTACTTTTCGATCAGCATGCCCATGGACTTGCCGTCGTTTTTGACGGAGGCGTACAGCGCGCCAAAGTCCGTCACAGCGCCGAAGAAGACGCCGCCGAGCAGCACCCACAGCAGCACCGGCAGCCAGCCGAACGCGGCGGCCTGGATCGCGCCGGTGACAGGGCCCGCGCCCGCGATGGAGGAAAACTGATGGCTGAAGACGGTCCAGCCGTTGGTGGGGACAAAGTCCTTGCCGTCGTTATACTTGACGGCGGGCGTCTGCGCCTTGGGGTCGATGCCCCAGGTTTTGGCGAGCCAGCGCCCATAGAGTGCGTAGGCGGCGACGAGGACGACCGCCGCAATCAGCACGATGACGAGTGTGTTCATGTGATTTCCCTTTCTTTCCTAAAAAACTGTGTTCTTCGCCAATGCCGGGAGCAAAAAGAAAAGCCCCGCCTCTGCTGCGGATTTTCCACAATGAAAACCCATCGCAAAGACGAAGGCCAATATCGCGGCGATATCCGCCGCAGATCTCAACTTCCGCGTTACCACTTTGCTTGCCGGAAAACCGGCCGCTCGACCGCTGCCCGAATGGATCGGAGAGCGCACCCTGTTAACGGTGGGGGACCGGCTGCGATTACTCGGCGTTTGCGCCTTTCACCGCGGCTGCTCACAGGGGATGGCCTGCCCGTTCCTTGCTGCCGTTTTGCACCACCAACGGCTCTCTGAAAGCGGTGATCCGGGGAAGTCGTGTCCTGCTCAAAGCATTTGACGAATGATGTGTGTACAATAGCCCCATCCTCCGCCGTTGTCAATACAATTTTGTCCGCGCAGGACGGATTTCGTCGAAGAAAATAGACGCCCCATCACTTCTCCGCCGCCGCTTTAGGCAAAATGCAAATGCGAAATACAAATAAAGCTATGCCGAAGCGAAATGGAACCTGGCCGGCAACGCAGTCATAACAGCGGGATGCTTTCAAATTTTGACCTGTTTCGGCAGTTTTCGGTTTGCCGAATTTCCGCTTGAAATATTTTAACAAAATATTATTTTTTCTTTCTTGACAAATGCTCATTCTTATGTTAGCTTTAAAAAGCAAAATGAATCAACCGATCGGATGATGAGTTCGGGAGAGACCGCGGAATATTCTGCCGCGGCGCCGAAGGGGAACGCAGAAGCTCTCAGGCAAAAGGGCCGAACTCGGACGACGCTCCGAAAAGTGCGTTTACGCACGCCGAAGGTGCAACCTGCCGCGATGACTCGGGCGGGGAATCTCTCAGGTGATCAACGGAGGCACAAAGCTCAAAAGGGAGTTTTGTGTCTCTTTTTTGATGCTTAATTTTAATAATTTTTATAATATTCATTAAAATTATTGTTTTCGGAGGATGCGCACTATGGAAAAGAAGACCCCACTTTACCAAACGCATGTGGACATGGGCGGCAAGATCGTCGAATTCGGCGGCTTCCTGATGCCCGTGCAGTATCCCACCGGCGTGATTGCCGAGCACATGGCCGTTCGTGAAAAGGCCGGTCTGTTCGACGTTTCCCACATGGGCGAGCTTCGCCTCAAGGGCCCTGACGCCGTCGCCAACGTGCAGAAGATTATCACCGCCGACATTTCGGACATGAAAGACGGCGAGATCAAGTACTCGATGTTCTGCAACGACAATGGCGGCATTATCGACGACTTCATCGTCTACCGCTGCGCGGCGGACAACTACTGGCTCGTCGTCAACGCGGGCAACCGCGAAAAGGATGCCGCCTGGGTCGAGAGCCACCTCTCCGGCGACGTCGACTACCGCGACGAGGGCAACGACTGGGGCCAGATCGCCCTGCAGGGCCCCAAGTCCGGCGACATTCTCAAAAAGCTCTGCGACGAGCAGTACATCCCCACCAAGTACTACACCTTCACCGAAGACGTGCCCCTGAACCTCGGCGAGCGCACGATCCGCGCCCTCGTCTCCCAGACGGGCTACACCGGTGAATACGGCTTTGAGATCTACTGCAAGGCCGAGGACACCGTCGACCTGTGGAAAGCACTTCTGAAGGCGGGCGAGCCCGAGGGGTTGATCCCCTGCGGCCTCGGCGCGCGCGACACGCTGCGTCTCGAGGCTTCGATGCCGCTCTACGGCCACGAGATGAACGACGAGATCACGCCGAAGATGGCGGGACTTCCGTGCAAGCTCACGGGCAAGGACTTCATCGGCCGCGACGCGCTCGTGGCGCTCGGCGCGCCGAAAATGAAGCGCATTGGCATGAAGGTCGTCGGCCGCGGCATCGTGCGCGAGCACTGCGACCTCTACACGATGGACGGAGAAAAGATCGGCTGGGCATCCTCCGGCACGTTCGCACCCTATATCGGCTGCGGCGTCGCGATGGGCTATATCCCCGCCCAAGATATCGAGATCGGCAAGCACCTCAACGCCGACGTGCGCGGCCGCATGGTCGAGCTCGAGATCGTGCCAATGCCGTTCTACAAGCTCGAACGCTGAAATAGAGATTTTTGACCGAATATTTGGAAACCATTTGACCGTCAATCACAAACAACATTCATTGAGAACGATTTTGAGGAGGAAATTACCATGAACATCCCTGCTGAGCTGAAGTATTCCAAGTCCCACGAGTGGGTCAAGATGGACGGCGACGTCGCCGTGATCGGCATTTCTGATTTTGCCCAGGATGCGCTGGGCGATGTGGTCTTTATCAACCTGCCCGCCGAGGGCGACAGCGTCACCGCCGGTGAGAGCTTCGGCGATGTCGAGTCCGTCAAGGCGGTCTCCGACGTGATCTGTCCCGTCAGCGGCACGATCTGCGAGGTCAATGAAGCGCTCGCCGACGCGCCCGAGACGCTGAACTCCGACCCCTACGGCGCATGGATTATCAAGGTCTCCCCCGTGACCGACACTGAGGCGCTGCTGGATGCCGCCGCTTACGAAGCGCACTGCGCGCAGGAGGGTTAACATGGGCTCTTACGTTCCCACCACGGCTGCGGAACGGGAAGAAATGCTCGCCGCCATCGGGGTCGACAGCCTGGAAGGGCTGTACAAGGCCGTCCCGCAGGAGATGCTCCTGCGGAGCGGCGGGCTGAACATCCCCGAGGGCTTAAGCGAGCTTGAGGTGCGCGAGGCCGTCACCGCCATGGCCGAAAAGAACAAGGTCTTCAAGACCGTTCTTCGCGGCGCGGGCGCCTACCGCCACTTCATCCCGTCGGTCGTCAAATCCGTCACCTCCCGCGAAGAGCTTGTCACCTGCTACACCCCCTATCAGGCGGAGATCAGCCAGGGCGTTCTGCAGGGTACGTTTGAATTCCAGACGATGATCTGCGAGCTGACCGGCATGGACGTCTCCAACGCCTCGCACTACGACGGCGCGACCGCCGCGGCCGAGACGATCCCCATGTGCAAGGACCGCAAGCGCACGAAGGCTTACGTCTCCGCCTGCGCCCATCCGCAGGTCATCGAGGTCATGAAGACCTACTGCTTTGCCTCGAATACCGAGCTTTTTGTCGTCCCCGCAAAGGACGGCAGAACTGATCTCGACGCGCTCAAGGAAGCCCTCGGCGATGACGCCGCGTGCTTCTACCTCCAGCAGCCGAACTACTTCGGCCAGATCGAAGACGCGAAGGCGGCCGGTGAAATCGTCCACGCCGCGGGCGCAAAGTTCGTCATGGGCGTGAACCCCATCGCCTGCGCCATTCTGCCCACGCCGCGCGCGATGGGCGCGGATGTCGCCGTCGGCGACGGTCAGCCCCTCGGCCTCGACACGGCGTTCGGCGGCCCGTTCCTCGGCTTCATGGCCACGACATCCGCCATGACGAGAAAGCTCCCCGGCCGCATCGTCGGCCAGACGAAGGATGTGGACGGCGAGATTGGCTACGTGCTGACGCTGTCCGCGCGCGAACAGCACATCCGCCGCGAAAAGGCCAGCTCAAACATCTGCTCCAACCAGGCGCTATGCGCCTTCGCCGCCGGCGTCTACATGGCCGCGATGGGCGAAAAGGGCATGAAGCAGTGCGCGCGCCTCTGCACCTCGAAGGCGCACTATTTCGCCTCCGAGCTTGAAAAAATCGGCTGCACGCTCAAGTATCATGGCGAATTCTTCCACGAATTCGTCACCGAAGTGGAATGCCCCAACTGCCGCAGGAAGATCCTCGACGCGCTCGAGGCCGAGGGCATCCTCGGCGGCGCGGAGGTCGAGGGCGGCATCTTCTGGTGCGTGACCGAGCTCGTCTCTAAGGCGCAGCTTGACAAAGCCGTTGCCATCGTGAAGGAGGTGCTGTAAATGAAGCTCATTTTTGAACTTGGCGTCGAAGGCCGCGGCATGACCCTCATGCCGGAGTGTGACGTCCCCGAATATCAGCTCCCCGAAGAGCGCAGCGAGGCGCTGCACCTGCCCCACGTGAGTGAAAACGAGCTCACCCGCCACTACACCGCCCTTTGCAAGCGCATCCACGGCGTGAACGACGGCTTCTATCCCCTCGGCTCGTGCACGATGAAGTACAACCCCAAGATCGACGAGGACATGGCGGCGCTGCCGGGCTTCACCCAGCTCCACCCGCTCCAGCCCATCGAGACCGCGCAGGGCGCGCTCGAGGCGCTGCACACGTTAGGCTCTGAGCTTGGCGAGGTGTTCGGCATGGACGCTGTGACGTTCCAGCCCGCGGCGGGCGCGCACGGTGAGTTCACCGGCGTTCTGCTCATCAAGGCCTATCACACCGACCGCGGCGATACCGCGCGCACGAAGATCATCGTGCCCGACTCCGCCCACGGCACAAATCCCGCGACCGCCGCGATGTGCGGCTTCCAGGTCATCAACATCCCGTCCGGCGCAGACGGCTGCGTGGACCTCGACGCGCTGCGCGCCGCCGTCGGCCCCGACACCGCGGGATTGATGCTGACGAACCCGAACACCGTCGGTATTTTCGACAAAAACATCCTTGAGATCACGAAGATCATTCACGATGCGGGCGGCCTGTGCTATTACGACGGCGCGAACCTCAACGCCGTCATGGGCGTCGTCCGTCCCGGTGACATGGGCTTTGACTGCATCCACAGTAACCTGCATAAGACGTTCGCCACACCGCATGGCGGCGGCGGCCCCGGCGCAGGCGCGGTCGGCTGCAAGGAATTCCTCAAAAAGTACATGCCCGGCCCGCTGGTCGTCGAAAAGGACGGCAAGTACGGCTTCGAGTATCCCGAAAAATCCATCGGCCGCGTGAAGATGTTCTACGGCAACTTCGACGTCGTCGTGCGCGCGCTGACCTACGTGCTCACGCTCGGCAAGTCCGGCATCCGCGAGGCGGCGATGAACGCCGTGCTGAACGCGAACTACATGCGCGTCAGGCTCAAGGATACCTTCACCATGGCCTATGACGAGATCTGCATGCACGAGTTCGTCATGTCGCTTGTCGATCTCCACAAGGAGACGGGCGTCTCCGCGCTCGACCTTGCCAAGGGCATGCTCGACTTTGGCCTGCACCCGCCCACGATGTACTTCCCGCTCATCGTCCACGAGGCGCTCATGATTGAGCCCTGCGAGACTGAGAGCAAGGAGACCATGGACGAGGTCTGCGGCATCTACTGCAAGCTCTTTGAACTCGCGCACTCCGATCCCGAGACGCTTCACACCGCTCCCCACTCCACGCCCGTCCGCCGTCTCGACGAGGTCGGCGCGGCGCGCAACATGGTTTTACGGTATCAGTTTGCCTGACGAAGGCAGCGCATATCTCAACATCACGCAATGCCGCCGAAAAGTCGGCGGCATTGCTCTCAAAAAGGAACGAACTATTATGGCTCATTATGAACTCATCGTCATCGGCGCGGGCCCCGGCGGCTACGAAGCCGCGCTTCATGTGGCCAAGCTCGGCAAGAAGGTCGCCGTCGTCGAGAAGCGCGAAGCGGGCGGCACCTGCTTAAACCGCGGCTGCATCCCGACGAAAACGCTGCTGCACTCTTCTCAGATCTTCCACGACGCCAAGCACGGCGCACACGCCGGCATCCACACCGACGATATCCGCGCCGACATGACGGAGATTTTTGCCTACAAGCGCGAAATTTCGCAAAAGCTGTCCTCCGGCATTGAATTGCTTTTCAAGACCGCAAAGATCGACTTTCTGCGCGGCACGGCGCTCATCACCGCACCCGGCGCTGTCCGCGTGACGGACGCCGAGGGCGGTGCCAACGACTACACCTGCGACGATATCCTCATCGCCACCGGCTCCGTCCCGTCCCGCCCGCCGATTCCCGGACTTGAGTTCGCGATGACCTCCGACGAGCTGCTTGAGGGGTGCGACCACCTGTACCGCTCCATCGTCATCATCGGCGGCGGCGTCATCGGCATCGAGTTTGCGACGTTTTACGCAGACCTCGGCTGTGAAGTGACCGTCATCGAAGGCATGGACCGCCTGCTGCCCAACATGGACAAGGAGCTCGGCCAGAACCTCGCGCTCATCCTCAAAAAGCAGGGCGTGAAGGTCTTCACGAACGCGATGGTCCAGAGCGTCGAGAAGACGGGTGAGGATATCGCCGTCAACTTCACCTGCAAGGAAAAGAGCGAGACCGTCTCCGGCGAGGCCGTGCTCTGCGCCATCGGCCGCCGCCCGTACTGCGACGGCCTGTTCGCGGATGGCATTTCTGTCGAGATGAACCGCCGCAGCATTGCCGTGAACGAGCGCTACGAGACGAGCATCCCCCGCATCTACGCCATCGGCGACGTCTCGGCCAAAATTCAGCTCGCCCATGTGGCGACCGCGCAGGGCATCGCCTGCGTCGACCTGCTCTACGGAAGGGAAAATCACACATCCATGTCCGTCGTGCCGAGCTGCATCTACTGCCGTCCGGAGATCGCGGTCGTCGGCCTCACCGAGGCCGAGGCCAAGGAGACGGGCATCCCCGTCAAGGTCGGCAAACACGTCATGTTCGACAACGCCAAGACGCTCATCGCCGACCCGGGCCGCTGCTTTATGAAGTTCGTCGCCCACGCCAAAACACGCGAGCTTCTCGGCGCGCAGCTCATGTGCGAGCATGCGAGCGACATGATCGGCGGCGTCTCGCAGGCGCTCGCCAACCACATGACGGTCGATCAATTCCTGCTGGCCATGCGTCCGCACCCCTCGTTTGAAGAGGCGATGACCGCCGCGCTCAAGGACCTTGTGCAGAAGCTCGGCTGAAAGGCCGCGGATGAAGCTATCGGTCGCCTTTAGACAGGCGATACCGCTTTTATGCAAAATTTGCGTTGCAGCATACGATGGAGTATGCTACCCTTAAAGTGAAAAATTGCTCTGACGGGGAACGCTTCTTTGAAAGCGGCGCACCGAAAGCGTGATAAGGGAGAGGAGAATCATCCATGAAAAAGCTATTGCCCATCATTTTGACGCTGCTCCTGGTTTGCATTGCCGCACCTTACGCCTCCGCCGCGAATGTGGTGGCTTCGCCGCAAAATCTGTCGGTCGACGGCGTCGATGCGGACTGCGACAAATACAACATCGACGGCAGCAACTATTTCAAGCTGCGCGATCTTGCGCAGCTTCTGAGCAAGACGGACAGCCGCTTTTCCATTTCGTTCGATGAACAGAGCAACGCGGTCGCGGTCGTTTCCGGAAAAGAATATATCCCCGTCGGCGGCGAGCTTGCGCGCGGGCAAGATCAGTCCAAAACAGCTGTTGTCAGCAAGCAGTCCGTTTTGATCGACGGAAAGGCTGTGGACGGTCTTTCCATCTACAACATCGGCGGAAACAACTATTTTAAGCTGCGCGACCTCGGCGATGCGCTCGGCTTTACCGTCGATTATGATGCCGACAGCAATACCGCCATCGTTTTGAGCAAGGGTTCCACAGCAGTCTATCAAAACGTGTTTGAAAAGCTGCTCGAAGACGTGAACGAAAAACGCCGCGCCGATATGGCAAGCGAAGTGACCTTTGACGGGTTTGAGGACTATCTTCAACACCACCGCGGCGAGGTCGAGATCACACAGGCAGAGATCGACAGTCTGATGGACCTGAATCACCCCGGTAAGGCGACGCTCACCCGCGCGGAAGCGCTCGAGGATGTGGACCTTTACTTCCGCGCGCTGCATTACTCCTACGGCGCTTACTATTACTTCGGTGAGGAGAACTTCCAAAAGGCGGAGAACACGATCCGCGCGAAGCTTTCCTCCTGCAAGACGATCACAAGGGATCAATTGATCTCTCTGATGTACTCCAACCTGCTTTTCGTTCGGGACGGGCATTTCTCGATCGCCGGGCGGTATGAACCGGCCTTTGAAAAAAGCGTTCAGTATCTTTACTATTACAGCGGTCAAAGCTTTGGCAAGGATGAAAGCGGGTACTATCTGCTGGGGGAAAACGAGAAGTGGTACTATACCTCCTGCGGCAACGCGAACGTGGAAATGCAGCCATATCTTGAAAAGAGCGGCCGCGTGTGCTATTCCCTGCGCCAGTTCTGCCCTGCAACAGCAGCACATACAACAGACATCATTACTCTGACAAAGGGCGGCGAAACAAAAACGGTTTCGCTCACATGGTCGCTGAGCCAGTCCTATCTGGAAGACGGTTCGCAGGTCCCGGATTATCATTATCTGAAATCAAACGGTATTGCCTTGATAACGATTCGCAGGTTTGACTGGAATTATGAGGAGACAATGGACGAGTTCGTCCGCACCGGTTCTGACCTTAAAAACGCGAAGCTCATCATCATTGATGCCCGCTCCAACAGCGGCGGCGATGAAGACTTTATCAAAAACTGGCTGAAAAGCTACACGGGAGAAGAACCCGAACAGAAAACGATTATCTCCAACTGGGGCACTGCTATGTTCGATAGGACCCAAGCCTACGCGGACCTGGGTGAAGAGTTTGCCGCCTTCCGGACAGGCGATAAGGACTATGAGCTGTTTCAGGGAAAGCTGCTGGCAAACAGCACTCCGATTCTTCTTCTGACAGACAGCATGTCCGGCTCCGCCGGCGAGAGCATCGTGACCTATTGCAGGACACTTGACAACTGCCTTGTGATCGGCAGCCCGACGAGAGGCGCGCAGCTGGTCGGAAATGTGCGAGGCTGGACGCTTCCAAACTCCGGCATCGGCTTCCAGTTCGGTCAGGCACTCCACTTTATCTACAGTATGGAAAATGTGGAGGGCAAGGGCTACGCCCCGGACCTGTGGTGCAACCCGAAAACCTCTTTGCAGTCTGTTTTGAACATGGTGGAGCGCTATGACCTCGGCTCTGCCGAGGGCGTGGCCGCCCTGCGCGCCCAGCTGCCGAACATTCTGACCAAGTAGGCAGGCACTTCCCATTAAATGTTCCACAACGTAGGATGAGTAGAAAGAGAAGCATTCTACTAAACCTGTCTTATGGCCATATACCGCCGTCATCTGAACGCAAAACCGCTCCCGAGATCATCTTGATCTTGGGAGCGTTACTTTCTCTATTATGATTACTTTTTGTGCCCAAAAACAGCCTTTTGCCGGAATGTGTTAGAAATGTGTTAGAAAAGTGTTAGAAAAGACTATGTCCTCATATACGTCCCCATTTTGCGTTAAAAGCAAGTAACGCACTTACGAATTCTCTGTATCCTCAACCAATGCTTCACACGGAAAACCGGGCACTTTGTAGCAAAGCACTTTACCCAGCGGATACTTCCCTGAACAGGCCGGAAAACTTCTCAGCTCTCTTATGAAGTTCGACATCCTGCTTCGGTGCGCTCTGCCGCCATTCAAAAAGTGCCTCTGTCTGTTCAACATAACGCGAAGGGTTGTCTTCTAAGTATTTACCTTCTGATTTTAAGTATAAACCTTTTAATCTACGAACTGCCATGTTACTTTCCCTTTTTCTCTCTAATATATTTCCCCGCCGATATAGCTACCGGCGCAAATGGGACGAACATTTTGCTGCCGAGGCATCTAACCTCTGCGCAGTACCTCTTGCTGCAAGGCAGGCACCCGAAACCAGGTGCCTGCCTTGTAAGTTGAGTATTTGCTTTTTTACTTGCCCTGATAGGCGCGATACAGGAACGTCACGATCTCCGCGCGCGTGCAGTCCGCGTTGGGGCTGAACGTCGTGTTGGAAGTACCGTTCGTCACGTTATTCGCAACCGCCCAGTTAATCGCATCAGCGTAGAACGCGTCGGACTTCACATCAGTGAAGTTCGCACTGCCGCTCGCGGTGCCCTTGAGGGCGCGGTACAGGAACGTCACGCTCTGGCCGCGGGTGCAGGTCGCATCGGGCGCGAACATCGTCGCGGTCATGCCGTTCGTGATGCCGTTCTCGACTGCCCAGGCAACCGCCTTGGCATAGTAAGCGTTCGCGGGAACATCCGTGAAGCTGCTTGCGGTCTTCGGCTCGGGGCTGCCGGCCGCGCGCCACAGGAACGTCACGATCTGGGCACGGGTGCAGGACTCGTAGGGGCCGAACATCGTGTCGGACAGGCCGTTGGTGATCCCCTTATCGACTGCCCACTTGACAGCCTCATAGAAGTACGCGCCGTTAGGCACATCGTAGAAGAAGTTCAAGACGCTGTTGTCTTCCATGAAGGTCGCCTTGACCTCGACCTTGCCGGCGGGCATGGTGAAGGTGTACTTGCCATCGCCCTTGTCCTTGAGCGTCAGCTCATTGCCGTTCTTGTCGGTGACGGTCAGGGTCTCGAGGACGTAGCCGCTGTCGGGCTTGACGGTGACGGTCACGGTGTCGCCCTTGCTGGCGTTCTTGGGGCTGACGGTCACGCTGCCGTTCTCGGTCTTGCTCGGGGTAGAGACGGAGTAGGTCGGGTCGTAGGAGCTGCTGCCGCCGGAGTAGGGCGCAGAGTAGCTGACCGTCCAGACACCGTTCGCGGTGCTGCTCACATAGTAATTGCTTGCCAGAGCGCCGGAGGGGTCTGTCAGATACACGCCGGAGGTCAGGTTGCTCTTGGCGACGACGGTGAACTGCGCATCGCCATCCTTGCGGACGATGTGGGTATCGGCGACATAAGCGGTGGGGTTGACGGAATAGGTGCCGCCGGAGATTTTAATAAAGCCATAGTCTGCTTTTACGTGAGCAATATTGCCGGTAAAGCTACCACCGGTGATGGTCAACTCGCCCTTATCGGAATTTGCATTGCACGGGCAGTTATAGATGGACCAGTGAGATTCGGCAACAAAGGAGCCGCCGTTGATGGTGGCAATATTATGATTCTGGAATGCGGCCTGAGTGTAGTTGGTGCAAGTGCCGTTGTTAAAGACCAATTCGCTGTAGTCATCGTTCTTGACGGTGTTGATACCACCAATAAACGTACCGCCGTTCACGGTAAGAAGTGCATTCTGATTGCCGTTTCTGGGGTTATTCGTCAGGTCATTAGCATTCTGCCAACCGTTTGCAATCAGACTGGAATGACCGCCCACGGCATTACCATTGTCGTCCGTCAGTCGTGTGGTGACAGTGGTATCTGCGTTGATGGTCATGGTGCCGTAATTCTTCACGGTATACCAAGAGTTTCCGTTGGCCAAATCAGGCTCATAAGTACCGGCCTCCTGGCTGCGGGTGAACGTACCGCCGTTCAGGGTTGCGATAGCGCCGACCTTGTTGACGAGTGCGCCTTTACCGTCAGTGATATTATCGACCGTGCCGTTGCCGGTAACAGTCAGGTTGCCGTTATTGGTGATGGTGTGACCGCTGACATTAGTCAGCTTATTGCCGTTCAGGTCGAGAGTAATGATCTTGCCTGCGGGAATGGTAATGTCTTCCTTGGTATCCTTCAGCAGGGTGACGGTGTCGCCGGAATCAGCGGAAGAAATAGCATTAGCCAGCGTGTTGTAATTCGCACCTGCATTGGCTACCGCAGCATTCTCGCCCTCAACTACAGTATAGGTATTGTTGCCTTTAGTAGAAGTGGTATAACCAGCCGCACAGAAGTTTGTGCCCTGCGCCTCTGCCTGACAATTTGCAGGATTGAATGCCACAAAGATACCACCGGAGACGCTCAGCTTGGCCGTACCATTTCTACGATTGGCATCGTACAGGTTCAGCACAAATTCGTCAGCCTTGGAGGAATCCGAATACTTCTGCTGAACGCTATAGGTGCCACCTTTAATATAGGCCGCGCCGGTCTTAACGTATACCGCATGAATGTTACCGATAAAGGTGCCGTCTTCAATCGTCAACTGCGCACCTTCATCCTGAACATCCACCGGGTAGCAATCGTCCTTTTTGGCCTCTAACTTACCATTGCCGGTAATCGTCAAATTGCCATTCCCACGGACAGAAATCAAAGACCAATTGTCGTCGCTCCAAATATTCTTTTCGTTAGACAAAGTATGTCCGGCCAAATCCAACGTAAGGGTCTTGGTGACTACCAATGTATCTTCGACTTTGATGTCATCCGTCAAAGTGATGGTATCGCCATCCTTGGCCCCCTCAAAGGCAGCTTTCAGTGTGGCATACGTTGTCTCACCGATCTGTGCCACGGGGTCCGACCCCTCCGCCATTGCTGTCGGAACCAGCGTGAACATCATCGTCAGTGACAATAATATTGCAAGAATTCGCTGTTTCATTACTTTTACCTCCTAAAGTTTTCTTTATCTTTTGCCCGTCTCCGCGGGCTGGGTTTACTTGGTTTTGCGCTTGGTTTTCCCGGCGCAGACGGGGCAGCCTGTGCCCTCGCTGCGGGTGTAAACCATGGCCTGCCATGAGTGGCCGTTCGGACATGTCCACCAGACTCTTTTGTGACTGCCGAAAGTCACATCATCCGGCGTGAGTGGTAAATTTTGCTCAAGATCCCACTGGGCAAGCAAAGCAGTCTTTCCCTGTTCGGTGCAAAACGCTCGAAATGTTCGTCGGATCGTCAGCCACCCCCTCACGAAAAAAGCTCCGTTCCAGCAAAGCCGGACGGAGCAGTGACAAGCGAATACATCAGTAAGGGTGCAACCGGCTGTCATAGCGTGTTCTCCACTCGGAGAGGCGTTAGACCCATCTGGCTTTGCGTCGCCGCCTTTCGGCGGTTTTGCCAAAATATGAGACTTTGAGAGCGGAATCTATATTCCGTATATGCAAAGAAAGCGAAACGATCTCATCGCTTCCTTTACTCGTAGCAAAATATAGCACAATCTTCCGACAAAGGCAAGGGAAATTATGATTTCAAATATAAATTATGGAGTTTACAGGGGAAAATGCACTGTAAGCTTGTGCCTCTGCACCCATTTGAGCGTTCTCGGGCGCAGACAGCTCGATCTCTGCATGCACTTTAGCTGTGAATATAGTGGTAACTGTATTCGCTTTGGCATTTTTGCGCAACAGAATATAGATTCCGTTTTTATGATACAAGTTTTAGCTGTTCGAGCTGTTTCCGATGCTCTGCCGCACTTGTGACAAGGTAGATTCGCGTCGTTTCAATGCTCGAATGCCCGAGAACATCCGCCAGCTTGACGATGTCCTTGTACGCGCGGTAAAATGCCGTCGCGAACAGGTGGCGCAGATTGTGCGGAAACACTTTCCCCGCATCGACGCCCGCGCGGACACACAGCTTTTTCATCTTCGACCAAATTTGATATCTTGACATTGCTTTGCCGCTTTTGGTGCGAAAGATTGCGCCGGAGGCGGTTTTTTGCCGCGCGGCGAACTTGAGCAGTTTGCGGCAAAGCTTGGCAGGCAGCAGAATGGTACGGATTTTACCTTTCAAAGCAATTTCGGTCTTACCGTTTTTCGCCGCCTCGACTGTGATGTACTGCACCTCACTGACGCGGATGCCAGTCGAGCAGATGGTTTCCATCAGAAGTGCGAGGGCGCGGTCGCCCGCGGCCTCCGCCGCGGCGACCAACCTCTCATATTCCCCTCGCGTTAGCTCCTGCCTGCTGTCGCGAAACAGGCGGCGCTGGATTTTTAAGAACCGTGCGCGGCAGTCTGTCCAGCCACAGAAGCAGAAAAAGCCGTTCAGTGCCGCCAAACAAGCGTTGATGGTCGACGGTGCGTAGTTACCTGCGCGCAGATCGTCTTTCCAAAGGCGGATCATCTCCGGTGTGACCGCCGCGCCGCTCAAAAATACGGCAAAGCTTAGCAGCGCACGGCGGTATTTCTCGATTGTCGCCGTAGCACGCTCTTCATTTTCGAGGGCTTTCAAATACTCAGCAATTCTCTCGTCGGTCATATAGTATTCCATAATAAAAATACCCCTATCTCTCGTGATAGGGGTATTGTAGCGTATTGATGTGCTGAAAAGCGAGAAATGTATTTTTAATAGAAAAGGCACAGGGGTGGTGCCTTTGTCATTTTAGTTTGGAGCTATTTTGTATGTACTCCACCAGCGCTTTCTTTGGAATTCTCCACACACGGCCGTTTCGATAGCCTCTAAGCTCACCTGTGTTTAGGAGCGCATACATCGCGTTGTAGCCGACTTTCAGGGCCTCGCAGGCCTCTTCAACGGTCAGAATATCATCGTAGGACTCAAATATTTTCAGTTCTCCTTTTTTGCTGTGCACTGTTTCCGAAGCGGACATAATGCCGGATCATTTCCACAGCGGTCACATAAGCACTCAGGAGGCTTTTTGCCGCTTCTCTGCCGCTGCGGGTTTTGCTTACGACCATACAGGTCCAGTTTCTCGATCTGCTGATAAACTGCCGGTTCTGTCCGGCCCAGCTCCAGCGCAATCTCGGTGATACCAACGCCGCTGTCAAATAAAATTCTCAGTTGATTCTTCTCGTCATCTGTCCAGTAGTCTCCGGCACGACCTGCACGCAAAGTCTGATTGCGCATGGAGCGCACGGATTCTTGGAACGCTTCTTCACTTCTCATAGGTCTGCTTTCTCCTTTTGAATTTTCTTTACCTTATGTTACGTTCCTAAATCGCAAATCGCTTTATTTTTAGTTGTATATCATCCTTATGAAGCACCGTGGAGTTGTCCGCGGTGCTATTTAAATTTACCGTCTAAGTGCAGACGATATGCTTGCCTTAGGTTACGATATCTGCCATCTTTTCCCTGGGCACCAAGTCGTATATGCCCTGCACACGGACTCTGCGCACTGTCATCTGCATTTTGTCGTGAACTCGGTCTCCTTTGAAGACGGCAAAAAGCACTTCAGCGGATTCCATGATCTTTTCCCGGTCCGCGATTTTCTGCAAGAATGCTTTCCGCGTTCGAACGTGCACATTTACCAGTCTTTCCCTGACTCCGATGTTAATCGCTTCGGATGCTCCGACGATGACGAATTGCTGCGGATCGATTAAAACTGCGAAAGAGTTGTAAGACTTTTCCTTGCCGCAGGAACCTTTTCAACATTTTCTGCAGCACAAGACCGAATATTCCTATTACACTCTGAATTATGCCGGTTCGGCTGTATTGACAGTCCGCAGCAGGAATGCTACCATGAAATTAAAACCGGGCAAGAAAAGAGGAAAGCGAATGACATTGAATCAATTAAAAGTGGGGAATTCTGCCGTGATCACCACTGTTGGCGGAGATGGAGCCTTGCGCTGCCGCCTGCTGGATATGGGCTTGATCCCGCACACCCGCGTGACATTACAGAAGGTCGCGCCGATGGGTGATCCTATCGAGATCCGCGTGCGCGGCTACGAGCTAACGCTGCGCGTAGAGGAGGCTCAAAAAATCGAAGTGGAGGACGAGCCGAAATGATCTTTGCACTCGTTGGAAATCAGAACTGCGGGAAAACGACTCTTTTCAATGCCCTCACCGGATCCAATCAGCATGTCGGCAACTTTCCCGGTGTCACGGTAGACCAGAAGATGGGAGAGATCATAGACGAAAAAGGCTGCTCCGTGGTGGATCTGCCCGGCATCTACTCCTTGCGGCCCTATACACAGGAGGAGATCGTCTCCCGTGACTTTATCCTCAACCAAAAGCCGGACGGCATCATCAACATTGTGGATGCCACCAACATTGAGCGGAATCTGTACCTGACACTTCAGCTGCTTGAGTTGCGGATACCTATGGTGCTGGCGCTGAACATGATGGATGAAGTGCGTTCCAACGGCGGTTCCATCGACGTGCAGAAGATGAGCGCCTCGCTCGGCATCCCTGTCGTACCGATCGCGGCCGCAAAGGGTGAGGGCGTGAGCGAGCTGGTGAATCAGGCGATTGCTGTGGCTCGGAGCAGAACTCTGCCAAAGGTGACAGATTTCTGCGCGGATGATTCCGCCGTTCACCGTTGTATCCACGCCGTTACGCATCTGATTGCCGATCACGCCGACCGCATCGGTGTGCCGGCTCGCTTCTGCGCAGCAAAGCTGATTGAAGGCGGCGATGACCTTGCCGACCGTCTGGCACTTGATCAAAACGAGCGCGAGTTGCTTGAGCATTGCATCGTGCAGATGGAGAGTGAGGCAGGACTTGATCGCAACGCGGCGCTTGCTGATATGCGCTACACCTTCATTGAAGGCGTGGTGGCATCATCTGTGGTGAAATGCCATGAAAGTCGGGAGCACGCCCGCTCCATGAAGATCGACAGAATTCTCACCGGTCGCTACACAGCCATTCCGACGTTTCTGCTTGTCATGCTGCTGATTTTCTATCTCACCTTCAATGTTATTGGTCAGCGTCTGTCCGACTGGCTGCAAGGCGGGATCGATGGCCTTACCTTTCTTGTAGACCAAGCTTTGACTGCCTATGAGATCAATCCTGTGGTACACAGCTTGATTATTGACGGCATTTTTTCCGGTGTTGGCAGTGTGCTGGTGTTCCTACCTATCATTGTGACGCTTTTTTTCTTCCTCTCTATCTTGGAAGATACCGGCTACATGGCCCGCGTCGCTTTTGTAATGGACAAGCCTCTGCGAAAGATCGGTTTGTCCGGCCGCAGCATCGTCCCTATGCTCATCGGCTTCGGCTGTTCTGTGCCGGCAATTATGGCAACGCGCACGGTGTCGAGTGACCGTGACCGCAAGATGACGATCCTGCTCACGCCTTATATGAGCTGCTCGGCAAAAATATCAATTTATGCATTTTTTACCGCAGCGTTCTTTCCAACGCACCGCGCGCTCATAATGATCCTACTGTATCTGCTGGGCATTCTGATTGGAATTGCTGCGGCCCTCATCATGAACCAAACCATGTTCCGCGGAAAGCCCGTGCCTTTCGTTATGGAGTTGCCCAATTATCGGCTTCCGAGCCTCAAGAGCGTTGCGCTGCTGCTTTGGGAAAAGGCCGAGGACTTTTTGCAGCGGGCGTTTACTGTGATTTTTCTTGCTACCATTGTGATTTGGTTCCTCCAGAGTTTTGATACCAGGCTGAATGTAGTTGCCGACAGTGCCGATAGCCTTTTGGCTCTCATTGATCGATGGATCGCGCCAATGTTCGCACCGTTGGGCTTTGCGGATTGGCGCTGCGCAACCTCCCTTATTTCCGGTTTTATCGCAAAGGAATCTGTGGTCAGTACGCTGCAGATCCTGTTAGGCGGGGCTGCACTTTCTACGATGTTTACCGGTCGTTCCGTTATCAGCTTTCTGGTGTTCACGCTGCTGTATACTCCCTGCATCGCGGCGGTAGCCACGATTCGACGGGAATTCGGCTCAGCGCTGAAGACAGTTGGGGTCGTGATGATGCAGTGCTGCGTGGCATGGATCGTGGCTCTTGCTGTCTATACCTTGGTGGGGATCCTATGATGCATCTGTTAGATTGGGCCCTTCTTGTCCTCATCGCAGCTGCAGCTATCACAGCTATCCTGCCGCTTCCTGTCTGCGGTGGGGGTAACCCCACGCAGAAGAGTTTGAATATAATCACTTGTTGATAATCCCGCAGCGCGGGAATCCTGTTCTAATTTCTGCCGTTCGGCGGCAGAGAGGCGAACTGTGATACTGGTGCTGTTTTTTGATTTATTCATCGGGTTGTTCCTTTCTTTGCCTTGGCAAGAGGCGCAGATGTCTTACGCCACTTTACCGAGATGTTGCTAAGATGATAAAAAATTACGAGAAGACAGGAAAAAGCCTGATGGAGTTTGTTGCATTGCAACCCCATCAGGTCTTCCAAGTGATGTTCACATTTTTCCCTTCGATCTCGATGCGTTCGATGAATTCTGCGGCGACAAGCTTCTTTTCATCAAAGGATGCCCGTAGAAAATCGAACTGCAGCAGCTGCGGCGCAGGATGAGACACCTCGTGCAGCAGGTGTTCGCGTTCGGCGTGCAGCTTTTCGATCTGTTTGGATATGTACGATGCCGAGATTTCGCTGCTTTCTGCAAGCGCTGTGACCAGACGGTCAATTTTCTGTTCGACGGCCAGAATGGCTTCCGCCTGCGCGTTATCTTCAATAGCCGGAAGCTCGGCGGGACAGTCGTCGATCATGTTCTGCAGTTCATGCGCGTTATAGTCCTCCAGCTCGCGCAGGTCGACGTCGATCGCCGCATCGCAGTTTCCGAAGTTGCTGCGGCCGGAGCAGATGAGCTTGCAGCGCTGCTCAATTTTTACGCAGCTCACTTTGAGCGCGTAGCCGCACTTGGCGCACTTGAGAAGGCCTGTCAGCCAGGAGTACTTTCCCGCATTGGCGCGGGGAAGCTGTGCCTTGTTTGAGAGCTTGTCCTGCACACGCAGCCAGAGCGGCGGGGTCGGTAGTCGTAAATATGTTCGTGATGATCATATCTAAGTATTGCAGAAGCCAGTCAAGAAACATGACGGCACAAAAACTGACTAAGATCACAGCAGGTAAAGAAAGTATCCGGTACAGGATCAACGCGCTGTACTGCCCGATCAACACACCGGTACAGCAAGCACATACAGGAAATTGGTGCCCGTTGATAAAAAAACTCCGGTCTGGACGCTGGTGGCATCCTGCATGTTTTCCGAAACTCATGCAGGAATGGTAGAACTTACTGCTCACGTTCAGTCACCAAGCCAAGAATTTAACAGTGGGACTCCGAACAGGCCGAGCGCTATCACGATCACGGTAGCGAATGCAATAGAGGATAAGCAGTCCTTCTTCTGCTCAGGCGTCAGGAAGTTGATTAAAGGTTCTCCCAGTTCTTTTGATATCTCACTATGAACAGAGGCAAGCCCAAGTGCGGGAAACGCTGCTGTAATATACGCAAAAATTTCAAAATTAAATAGGTACTTTGCAACAATCAATACGAGTGCAGCGGCAACCACACTTCCATAGATTCCATCAGTTGCAATTTCCCACTTTTTTAACGCATCGGCAAGGGCGATATGAGCTTTTCCGCATTTTTTGCACACCCACCACAATTCACTTTTTGATTCCACTTTAGAGCCTTTGCCGCACAAGCCGCACAACAGTCCAAACGGCCCAAGCAGGAGCATACCACAGCAACCACTTCCCCAACCATAGCTTTTGTTCGTAACGGTAGTTTCGTTCTTTTGCAGAGGGTGGCAATCAAGCTCTCCGCAAAAGGGGCAAACCGTATCGTTATGAGTCTTCGCGGCAGACTCATCCAAGAGTCCCGCCCCAAATACAAGCGCATCTTTTCCTAAATCGTCGTCTGACTTCTGCTCGGGATCTTCGGCCTTGGAAGATAACTCTTGTCCACACTGATGACAGAATTTTGCATCCGCCGTGTTACTCGCACCGCAATTTTTGCAAATGGGATGTGTCGGATCAACAGGGGAATCTTCTGAATGCTGTACATCGTCCGAGCTCAGTTCTTAACCGCATTGAAAACAGAACTTGGATCCGTTGGAGTTGTCAGCTCCGCAATGCTTACATTTCATGGTTTTCTCTCTCCTCAAAAAGTGAAGTATTCTCGGCCTCCTTAATCATTTTTTATAAGAATAGCTCATATTTGTGTTACCGTCAACAAAGAATATGTCAAAGATGATTATGATGGGGGCGACACGGTGCGGCTATACACGTTAGACGGCAAATGCAATATCTCCGGCGAGCAGATTAAGTCTGCACGCGCCAAAGCAAAATTGACACAGGATCAGCTTGCGGCAAGGCTGCAAGTAGCGGGCCTGCAAATGGGCCAAATGGCAATCAGCAGAATTGAAAGCGGTAAACGCCTTGTCCCTGACTTTGAGCTTCCTATCATTGCGGAAGCACTGAATGTATCAACAGACTGGTTGCTCGGCATAGAAAAAGGATGACCACTTCCGTTTGAAGTGATCATCCTTTTTTATATCCTCAATAAATATGGATTGCGCCCCATTCGTTTTCACGACCTGAGGCATAGTTGCGCAACGATCATGCTATACCTTGGCTACTCGCTCAAAGACATTCAAACATGGCTGGGTCATAGCAACTACAACTTCACTGCCGACACCTACATTCATTCTGGCATGGGCGCACATGAGCAAATGGTGCTCAGTATGTCGGAGCGGCTGGGGGAACTGCTGCCGCAGAATATCGCACCTGATCTAACAGCTATCTGAGTGCAAAAAACCGCTCCCGAGATCAAGATGATCTTGGGAGCGGACATTTTGTTAGCGTTCGCTGTTTTTTTGTGCCCAAAAACAGCCTTTTGCCGGAATGGGTTAGAAAAGTGTTAGAAAGCGTTATTTTGCGTTTTCTAATTTCTGTCAAAAGGTTAGAAAAAATTCCTGAAACCGACTGATTTCAGGGCTTTTCTGGTTGCGGAGGCAGGACTCGAACCTACGGCCTCCGGGTTATGAGGCAGTCTCAAGGGCAAATCGGAGTCATTTCGGCTCCGATTTGTGCTTTTTACCACCGTTCGCTCGGCGGATTTTCCATTGTTTCCGTCCAGCCCTGCCCGATTTTTTCGTGTTCTGGGTCAAAACTGGGTCAGACACGGTGCACCCGCACCCACGCTGTCCACGGCTTGTATGGACTGCTCAGTCGCCTGCAAAGCGTTCGGTGGTGGCGTTGAGGGTCACCCGGAGGTAGGGGCCGGTGTCGGCGATGCCGGTATAGCCGGTCTCAGCGGTGAAGCGGTAATAACCGTCACCGAAGTTCCTGCCGTGGATGGGACCGTCAGCCAGAGTGACGGTCAGCACGGCGTTGTTCCCATCCTGACGCAGATTCGCATTCTCGATGAGGGTGCAGCTTCCCGCCAGCTCCCCAGCGGGGAAGCTCTCTGGGTAGAGGGAGCCATACTCCTTCAAAAAGTCCAGGTCTACATCCTTGGAGAGGGTGCCGCTGCTGAGGAAGGTGTCATGCATGGTGACGGTGAGGGTCATACCGTCCTCCGAGAGAGCCACCTCGGTATAGGGGATCTCGCAGTAGGCAGCCACAAAGTCGCTGCCGTCCGCCAGGGGCGCGAAGGCCACGGTGAGGCCGCCTGCATCGACCTGGGCGGAACGGATGGCCTCCCGGCGGCCCTGCATCCCCATGAGATAACTCTCCCCAGCCCCGGCCCAGTAGATTTCAGAGCTACCAGTGCCGGGAGAAACATAGGGATCATAGCCTCGGTCGCGGCCCTGCTCATCGTAGAGAAGGCTCAGTGTGGCCAACTCCACGCGTGGGAATCTGGGGACGCCGTTAAAGATGTTTGGCCCGCCGGTGACCACCCGGACGGTTGCCTGGGACTCGATCTCGCACCGAAGCAGGGGCGTATCCAGCCACAGCATCCGGCGGCGGATGCCGCTCTCACCGTAGACCCAGTCCAAGCTGGGGCAGGAATCCTCCGTTCCCAGTTGCACCAGGAAGTCACCTTGGTACGCCTCGATGGAGGCGATGAGGTCCGCGTCGTCCCCATAGAGAGCCCGAACCTCCGCCTCCGTGGTGACGGGGCTGAGGACGTCCGTCTGAGAAGACCCGGCGGAAGAGGAGACATCGCCGGAGGACCCGGAGGAACTGGGGGCGGGACCATCCCCGCAGGCGGCAAGGTTCAGCAGCAGGAGGACCGCCAGAGCCAAGGAGATGAGTTTCTTCATGGGATAGCACTTCCTTTCTGTTGTTCGGGGCGTGGCCCCGGTGAGGAACTTGCAATTGCAAACGGGAATTTAACGGCATAATTGTTCTGAAATTCTTCCAATTCCTTGGATTTATTGTACCATAGCACAAAAGTGTTTGCAACTGGATCTGCCGACATAAAATTCTGTGTATTCGCAAGAAAATAGGAATCGTGCGGGGAACTACGCCCACCTGACCTCAGAAAACGGCAAGTTAGCCGCTTTTGCAAGCGGCCGTCCGGCGTTTCAACAACACACAAAGCGCACCGAGGGTAGTAATACCACCCATGCCTCGCACACGCAGAAAGCACTGAGCGCAGGGTGTACAAGCCGCAATTTCGGCAGAAGCGAAAAAGATCACGCAGCCCAGCGGGACCGCGACGCCTGCGGAACAGCGACGCGCATAAGCGCATCGCTGTTCCGCAGGCTCTTTGTGTCCTTCAGGAGTGCCTCCGACCAAGACCCAAAAGCGGCAAAGTTTGCCGTTCTACCCCCTGGCCACGCAGGGTTTCTGAAACGTGTAAAACAGTCCGAGGGTAGTAATAGCGCCCCCATCTGAATCGCCCCTGTTTCGGCGTGTAAGCCGCTGTGTGCGATCCTTTGAGCAAAGCCGAGTGTGTATACCCACTTTCACCTGTGAAAGCGAACGTAGAGCGCTTGTGCGAGAAGTTGAAAAATGCGCTAAAAAGCGGTTTGGAACAGCGTTGTAACAGTAACTTTTTGGCGATATTCGTGGAAGTGATTTTGTGGTTTTTTGACAGGTTGAGGAAGGCTCCGGCGCTTTTGGCACCGGAGCCTTCCTTGAGTCTTACTTCGCAAGTACAACGGAAATTTTGATTTCCTTTTCCGTCTCGCTCAGGTCGAACGCGCCGCCGTCCGCGACACTCACACGCAGCTCATACAATGTGCCGTCAGAAAGCGTATCCACGGCGCTGTCTTCTTCATCCGTGATCGACCACAGTTCGTTGCTGACCTCCGCCAGCTTTCCGTCTGCACCGTAGGCATAGAGCTTCAAATCAGCGGCGTTTCCGGAAAGATTGTTCATCCGGAACGAGACCGTCGTGTTGGGGTGGACGTTTTCGACTGTCACAGTATTGCGCCAGCTGGCGACCGTGCCGTCACCGCCGTCCTGCTCAAACTGTTCCTGTGTCAGTACGTTCCGCGCGGCCTTATCGAGATCGACCTTGCGGTAGGGCATTTCGGGAAGATACACAAAGCGGTCCTGCAAGCACAGCAGCTCTAGATAGCCCGTCGGGCAGTAGAGCGCGTTGCCGCTGTTTCCGGCATACATACCGATAGCCATGTTATTGTAGCCATATTTGTTGGAGACGTCCATGGTGAATACCGTCTCGCCGGTGGCAAAGTCCAGAATGATGTACTGCCACATGCCGCTTTCCAGATCCTGCACATAGCCGTAGATATAGCCCGTCGCGGTGGAGAGCTTGAGAATCGATGTATCGCTCAGGTCATTTCGAGACCAGATGCTCTTCATCTCATAGCCGCTATCGGTTTTCACGGTGTCCACGCGCTCGACGCCGGGCGCGATCATGCAGTTGCCCTTTGTCAGCCAGTTTGTGTCATAGATGTTGGCATAGCTCTGGATGGAGGAATCGCTGTCGGGATCGGCAAGGCCTGCGCTGCCTGCGCCGAACCAGTTGCAGACAATCGTGCTGACGGTGCCCTCGCTGTCATCATAGACGATGGCAGAGTTTTCAACCGCCACCTGATAGCCCTCGGGCAGATCATCCAGAACCGGCATGCTTGCAACGATCTCACCGGTCTTCATATCGAGCGCCAGCAGCTTGACTGGATCCGCATTGTCGGTGAACATCACAAGATCCGGCGTCAGCGACGGGGAGCAGCCGCCGCCCCAGGCAAGACCGCCGCCGGTGGTCTTGTCGTTTTCGCCGCTGACCTTCGCACCGACGCTCTCATACGGCGTACACCAGACAGCCTCGACACCGTTATTGGCACGCAGCAGATAGCAGTTCTGGTTCGTCAGGATGACCGCGCCGTCCTTGGAGGCGGCAATCCCGTTTTCCGCACCCTCGCCGAGCGCCAGCCCGTAGACGAAGACGGCCTTCGAAAGGTCGGCCTGCTCTCCGTTTAGGATCGCCTCGATCGCCGAGTGGGCTATGTAGCCGAGCACCCCCTGCTGCTCACGCTCGGGATAGATGCGGAAGCCGCCGGTGGCAAACCAGAGGTTGCCGTCGTAGTCAAAGACCACGGAAAGAAGATTCTGCGTCAGCTCCTTGCCGAGCGCAGCTTCGGCTGCCGCCTTGATGTCAATGTCCAGTACCTTTTCAAACTCCGGCAGGACGTTTCCTGCTTCATCGGTTGCCCGCAGCATCAGCACATGGTTGTTGCTGGTGGGGCAGACGATGCGGTTTTCCGAGTCAAGGAACGTGTAGGAGCTCTGGATGACGTAACCACCGCCGTCGTGCTGCTTCGGAGAGAAATAGCCAAGAGTCTTCGTCTCTTCGGCATTCAGATCGCGGATGGCGATGCCGCCGAGCAGCGGAACGACTGCGTGGCCGTAGCTGTCAAAGTAAATGGCAGGCGAAGCGTTCGCGTTGGTTTTTTCATAGGAAACATTGATCTCCGGATAGATGCCAAGCGGCAGGACTTCATCCGTAGAGTCGGTATTGTAGCCGTCGTGGTGAATGTTGGCGTCGCTCTTTGCCATATAGGGGTTTTCATCGACACGCTTGGCATTCATGGCCTTTACCGGCAGGGCGGCGCTTGCCGCGGAGTCTGTATCCGATGCAAGCTTGTCGGAAGACTGCTTCGCACCGCAGGCCGCCAATGTCAGGCACAACACACCGGCCAGCAGAAGGGTTGGTACAGAACATTGTAACTTTTTCTTTTTCATTGATATCCTCCATTTTTGTGCTTGTTGTCTTGGCTTGGTTCGATGCCCGTTTATTCAATCCAGGCATTCAGTCCTCGCCGGAATGCTTCCTCGGAAACCGGCTCCAGCAGGAAATAGTCTGCCCGCAGCCGGAAGGCGTGAAGGGAGAAATCCAAGTCGCTGCACCAGATCATCCGGCACGCGGGGCATAAGGAGCGAAGATGCTCCGCTGCATTCAGTCCTGCCACTCCGGAAAGTGCAATGACGGCATTGGTTGGAGCATCTTTCTGCGCCGTTTCAAAAAAGCGTTCCTGGTCGTCATATTGCATGACCTGCGGAAACAGCCCCTTCGCTTCACAAAACCGGGTAATTTGCTCGGCGTAGCGCTGCCGCTCTGCTTCCTGTTCTGCCAGCACGGCAATACGATACACAGATTTCCCTCCTTCCTTCATCCGATTTGGCATTTTGCTTGCGCTCAGTATAAAAAGGCCATTCGGTTTTTTCAAGCGCCGTAGCACGAAAGGGGCGATTTTGGCACGAATTCCGACAGCGGTTCTTTGTCATCCTCGACACGCTGTGATATAATTATCTTGGAATTCAAGCACAAGGAGAGAACCCTGCATGAGAATTGCGATCGTGGATGATCTTGCTGCGGAACGTGCACTGCTGAAAGACCGGCTGGAGCAACAGCTTCACCGGAGAAATGTGCAGGCGGATATTCTGGAATACGAAAGCGGCGAGACATTTCTGGAAGCGGCAAGGAAAGCGCCCTTTACTGCCGCATTTCTGGATATTTATATGGATGGCATGACGGGCATGGAGGCGGCAAAGAAGCTGCGGGAAACCAACACGGACTGCCTGCTGGTTTTTACCACGACCTCGACCGACCATGCGCTGGAGGGCTTTCAGGTACGGGCGCTGCACTATCTGGTCAAGCCCTTTACCGAAGCGGACATCGATGCGCTGACGGACGAGCTGCTTGCCCGCATACCGCAGCCGGACAAATATATGGAGCTAAAGGTGGAGGGAAGCGAGATTCATCTGCGCTATCAGGACATCGTCTACGCAGAACACTTCGCCCACTTGATCTACGTCCATACGACGGTTCAAAAGACGCTTGCCACACGCCAACCCTTCAAGACGTTCATCGCCCCACTAAAGGATGACACACGCTTTTTTGTGTGCGGGCGCGGCGTGATCGTGAATCTGGAACACGCGAAGGATCTGGAAGGCTCCGCCTTCCGCATGACGGACGGAAGCCGCGTGTTTGTCAGTCAGGACCTTCTGAAAAGTGCCCGGCAGGCGCTTATGGAGTTCTTGCTACAAAGGGGGCGGATGGCATAATGGAGGTGCTGCGTCCAATTCTGGAGCTCGGCGTGGTGATTCCCGGCATGCTGCTTGCCTACTTCCCGGCAAAATCCAGCTTAAAGCTGCCGCTGTCAAAGCTTGTTTTGTGGCTTGTTCCGCTGCTTGCGCTGCTTTGCGCCGCCGGAGGCGTGGTGTGCTATGCGCGCCGCATGCCGACTGCGCCGATGCTTGCAGGCCTAACCTTGCTTGCAGTCGTGATCTACATAAAAACGCTCCGGATTTCGCTTTGGAAATCCGGAACGATTGCGTTGTCCGTCTGTGCGGTATTTGCCTGTATCAACAGCTTTTCAAGAGCGATCAACGCCGCTATGCTGGCCGGTTTGCCGCAGGCGCAGGCTGCGCCGTGGTTCTGCCTGCGATCTGCGATTTGCTATCATGCGATCTGCTGGCTGTTTGCTGCCATCGCCTATTATCCTGCGACGCACAGCGTGCGGAGAATGGTCGAGGATGATAATTTTGCGCAGACCTGGTATGTGTTCTGGGTGCTGCCGCTGGTGTTCATTGCGCTGAATCTGTTTATGATCCCCAAGTATGCGGACACGCTCTATACCGGGCGTGTTTTGCAGGGGTATTTTGTGATCAGTATCACACTTTTGTTTTTGATGCTTTTCTTCAACGCAATCTTCCTTCTGATGGCGATCAGCATCAACCGGAATGTGAGATTGCAGCAGGAGAACCAGCTGCTTTCCATGCAGCAGCAGCGCTACGAAAGCCTGAAAGCTGCCATTGAGGAAGCCCGGCAGGCGCGGCACGATCTGCGCCACCAGCTATGTCAGCTCGCTGCCCTTGCAGAAGAAGGGAATCTTGAAAAGATCAAAGCCTATCTCTCCGGTGCGGTTTCCAGAATTCCAAGTCTTGAAATGCATTTCTGCGAAAACCGGGCGGCAGACAGCGTGGTTGGGTATTACTGCGCGCTTGCCAAACGCGAGAATATCCCGTATTCCGTGCAGATTGATCTGCCAGAATGTCTTCCTGTAGACGAAATCAATCTGTGTCTGGTTCTCTCGAATCTGCTGGAAAATGCGCTGGAAGCCAGCCTGCGCACCGCGCCCGCTCGACGCAGGATCAAACTGACAGCCTATCTGCATGGCAACAGTCTGGCACTGATTCAGGTTGAAAACACCTATGACGGAGTCATCCGCGAAAAAGGTGGCGTATTCCAGTCCTCCAAGCGAAAAGGAGACGGCGTCGGACTTCAGTCCGTCCGTCACATCGCAGAAAAATCCGGCGGGGTGAGTACGGTTACCTATCAGGACGGCGTATTCCGCGCAAGGGTCATGCTCCGGGGATAAAGGCGGAGAGAGGAAACGCCGGACGCCGCAAACAGAGTTGGACTCTGGGAGATATCGGAGCAAGAACAGTCCGCTCAGCGGGCGGTGTCGCTCTGCGCAGCCCAGCGGGGCCGCGACGCCTGCGGAACAGCGACGCGCATAAGCACATCGCTGTCCCGCAGGCTTTCTGCGTTCTTCGGGAGCACACCCGACCAAGGCCCAAAAGCGGCAAAGTTTGCCGTTCTACCCCCTGGCCACGCAGGGTTTCCGAAACGTGTGAAACAGTCCGAGGGTAGTAATAGCGCCCCCATCTGAATCGCCCCTGTTTCGCCGTGTAAGCCGCTGTGTGCGATCCTGTTGGCAAAGGCGAGTGTGTACCCACTTTCGCCTGTGAAAGCAAACGTGGGCCATTTGTGCGAGAAGTTGAAAAATGCGATGAAAAGCGGTTGGGAACAGCGCTGTGACGGTAACTTTTGGGCGATATTTGCGGGAACGGTTTTTGACGAAAAAACGAACTTTACAGGGAGGTTTTCTGAGTGATGAAAGCCGTTCGATTTTAGTACAGATAAAGGGCCGCAGTCGCAAGCGCCCGCAGCCCCGGCCACAAAGCCCCGCAGTGCGGGGCTTTCCGCGGTTTTGAAACCGCAGTCTAAGGTGCACCCTGGCGGGCGTTTTCGCAGTCGTGGGTGAACGTGAGGAGCGTCAGACCCCCGTGACGGCGGTCTTTTCAAGGTGGACGTTTCGCAGGCGGTTGAGAAATTCGCCGTTTTCAACCACTCGAAAAAGTGATTTCCAAGTAAGATCAATTTTCGGTACAGATCGTGCATATTTTGCGCCGCAGTAGTCAATAGAAAGGGATTTTCATCCGTTCAAAAATCGCACCGCTGTAAACCTGCTAAAAAGTCAAGCCCTAATTCAAAGAAAAGTTATAGGCAGAAAAAGAGTATAGCAAAGCAGAGACGGCAAAACGGAACGCTTGGCCGCCTCAAATAAAGCATTGGAGATATCAGCTCATTCTATTGCCGGCAAGCTGC
>OJRT01000068.1_pt1 | contig 72622 bp, 65 predicted proteins | sample 1599281 | NCBI WGS metagenome assembly OJRT01 (sample SAMN03922458, study PRJEB24848) | human gut metagenome | isolation source: stool sample | host: Homo sapiens | place: Germany | collected 2009-11 | reverse complement strand
AGTTTTCGGATTTGAATCTATGCCCAATTAACAACCGTCAGGGAATTGTAATTGATGGTGAAGGTTCAAAGGTTATTTGCAAAGACTAATTTGAAAATTCAAGTTTGTCGAACTGATAAAATCCCTTTAGGAACTAAAGGGCGCACTTCTATACTCTCCTGTCGAGAGTATCGTGCGTCCTGCGGAGCTTCATTCCAGGTCAGCAGAAGAAAACTGCCCGACCGGGAATGTTGCGTCACTTCGTTCCGTCAAGGTGGCTACACCCCCCTTGCGCCGCTTATGCGGCTATCCCTTGTGGACTTGCCGTCCGCAAACGGTTTTGACAAACCGTTTGCCGCCAGCAAGTTTGAAGATTAGACATAAACAAATCCTCCGCATGGTCTAAGCCATACGGAGGATTAACTGTTTTACGGACACCCGTCTATCGCGCGGAATGCCTTTTATCGTTCTAGGGCTCAGGGACGTTACCGAATCAGTCTCAGAGCATTTTCATAGTCGTTTTTGTGAACGTAGATATGATATTCATACGAATAGTTCGGGTCAACGCCAAAGCTGCCGTTGCTCCCGCGGCTGCGGCCGCCAAGCGCGGAAGAGCCCTGCAAATTCTCGGTTCTGACCGTGTAGGCAATGCCGTTGGCGGACAGGATGCTGCGGATGTTGGACTGGCGCTGCATGTCCATCGTGGTGATGAGTTCCTTGCGGTTGAAGATCGTCAGCATAATACGGCCCCCTTTTTGAAAGTGGAGTTCTCTATATTCATTTTACCACAGGTTTTTCCCGCGCGCAACGGCGGCGCAAATTGACAATATTCCGCGTGAATACTATAATGCTTTGCATGGAAAAGCGCTGAAAAGAGCGCATCGCGCGGGAACCGTTTCCGCACACAGAAGGGAACTATCAAAGACATGAGACAGGATCTATCGCTCCGACTGGAGCAATTCAAAAAGCAATACGTCGCGGACGAGACGGTGCGCAGCCGCATCGCCGAGCCGCCTGTCAAATTCATCGGCGATGAGATCATGGATCTGGCCGTCGCCGCGCTGCTGCAGGGGGAGAACGTTCTGCTATCCGGCGGCAAGGCCACGGGCAAAAATATCTTGGCGGACAACCTTGCGTGGTTGTTCCGCCGTCCGGTCTACACTGTGTCGTTCCATGTGAATACCGACAGCAGCACGCTCATCGGCACCGACACCTTCACCGGCGGCGAAGTGCGGCTGCGCCGCGGCCCTGTCGCGCTCGCCGCGCAGTACGGCGGCTTTTGCATCTTAGATGAGATCAACATGGCGAAAAACGACGCTGTGGCCGTGCTGCACTCCGCGCTCGACTACCGCCGCCTCATCGACGTGCCGGGCTATGAGTGTATCCCTATCCACCCCGCCGCGCGCTTCATCGCCACGATGAACTACGGTTACGCCGGTACGCGCGAGCTGAACGAAGCGCTTGTCTCGCGCTTTACGGTCATCCGCATGCCGACGCTCGAGGAACCCCAGCTCTGCGAGCTGCTGCGCGCCAACGTGTCCGAGGCATCGGACGAGAACATCAAGCGCTGCACGGGGCTGTTCCTCGATCTGAACGCCAAGGCCGTGAACGGCGAGATCTCGACGAACTCCGTCGATATGCGCGGCATGATCGCGGCCCTGCACCTGATGACCGACGGTATGGCACCGAAGGATGCCATCGCCGTGAGCATCACGAACAAGTGCTTCGACGAGTACGAGTACGAGCTCGTGCGCGACGTAGCGCTGACGCGCTTTGCCTGAAGATATGAGCATCGGCAGAGAAGAGAGCCTTTTTTTGACCGTTTCCGAAGATCACCGCAAGCGGACCTATCCCGAGTATGTGCAGAAGATGAGCGAACCATTTGAGCGCGCGGGCGGCATGGCGGAGGTGTACGAGGGCGTTGTCCTCGGCGGGGCGGACAAGTTTTTCGGGCTCGATGACTTGAATCTGTGGCTGCGGCGGCACCGCTACGCGGCCTACGATATGAACGTGCTGCTGCCCATCGCGCATCTGTGCGTCGAGCGCGCCGTGCGGACAAGGCTGATCGACGAGCGCCCGGGCGTCGCTGTGATGGCGGAGCAGGCGGCGGGCGAAATTTTGCGCGGCGACCTTCTGCGCTACCGGCGCAGCTCGCGCGGCTGGATGTACATTTACGATCTGACGAAGCAGTTTCCCGCCGCGGCGACGGAGGGCGACCGCCGCATTTTGAAAAACTTCAGCGGTTTTGAAGACATGCTGGCCGAGTTTGACGACCTTGCCGCGCGCAGCGAGAGCTGCGCGGACGCAAAGTCGCTCGTCGAACTCGCGGCGCTTTTGTACCGCAAGATTTTCATCCGCTACTTTGCGCCCGACCACAACCAGGACATCTTACCCGAGCGCGAGACGGAAGAGTGGGAGCCCGCAGCCGAACCGGGGGACATCGAGTGGACGCAGACCGAGGAGATGGAACTCCAATACGACAAGGCGGGCGAGGCATCGGCCGATGGCCTCGTCGTCCTGCCGGACGACGCGCTCGCCGGCATTCCGGAGTATCTGATGCGCAACTTTGGCCCCAGCTTTCAGACCGAGCAGGCGATGGAGGAGATCGAAAGCGCTGTCTGCACCGACATCCACGAGGAGCGAAAGCTCCTCTTCACCGACGGCCTGAGCGCGGACGCCTACGAGGGCAGTGAGCCGCGCGCCCAATCGCTGCGCGCCAGTCGGGACGGCAACCTCAAAATGCTCCAAGAGCACGAGGACGCCGCGCGTCAGGGCATCCGCAACATCGAGCAGGCCTTTCGCAATGCGCTGAGCCTGCGCAGCGAGCCGGACGTTTACCGCGCCGACCACGGCGTGCTGCAAAACGATCTGCTCTGGAAGGTCGGCCGCTGCGAAAATCCGCAGCTCTTTGAAAAGATCGTCCGGCAGGAACCGTCCGCCGTCGTCGTGGAGCTTTTGATCGACGCGAGCGGCTCGCAGAGCGTGCGGCAGAGCATGGTGGCGCTGCAAAGCTACCTCTTCAGCGCGGCGCTCAGCCGTATCCGCATCCCGCACCGCGTGATGAGCTATTGCACCTATGGCAACTACACGGTGCTGCGGCGCTTCCGCGACTACGACGACAAACCGGAGGCTGACCGCCGCATTTTGGAGTACCGCGCGACGTCGAATAACCGCGACGGCCTTGCGCTGGCCGCGGCGGGACCCGACCTCAAAAAGCGGCGCGAGGAGCATAAGATCGTCATCGTCTTCAGCGACGGCTTACCGAACGACATGGTCAGCGGCCGCAAGCGCGAGGGCGCGCCGGAAACCTACGTCGGCGACGCCGCCATCCGCGACACCTGCTTTCAGGTGCGAAAGCTCCGGCGCGAGGGCGCGCACGTCATCGGCATTTTCCTCGGCGAGGACGGAGAGCTTGAAAACGAGCGCATGATCTACGGCGCGTCGTTCCTGCGCATCCGCCGGGCGGAGGACTTTGCCGGAAGCGCCGGCAAGCGCCTGAGCGAAACGCTGCTGAATCTGTAAAAAAGTGAAGAGAAAAGCCCTGCTGTGAAAACGGCGGGGCTTTTTGCACAAATTTGGGGAGGAAACGTTGGGTGTGTTTTCTTTCAAATTGCGCATGGACAATTCTGTATGATACTCTTATAATTACCTAAGATAATTAACAAAGATAATTACATGCAGGAGGTAGCTATGACCGTTGAAAAGATCAAGGCGTTGCTGGACGCCTGCTATCAGGCCAAGCGCGCCCGTGAGCTGCTCCCGGCGCTGCCAAAGGGCGTCACATCGTCTTACATTCAGTATCTCGACGCGATCGAGCGATTGGAGTGCGAGGGCGTGCGCGTCAAGGTGTCCGACATCAGCGATGCGCTGCATCTGCCGCGCCCCGGCGTGACGCGCACAGTCGGGGAGATGGAAGACAAAGGGTATCTGCAAAAGTCCGCCTCGGCAGAGGACGGGCGCGTGACGTATCTCACCATCACCGAGCAGGGGAGAAAGCTCTCGCAGACGTTCAACGAGCAGTTTTTCGCCCAGCTCGCGCCGCTTCTCGGCGATATTTCCGACGAGGACGCGGCGTGTACCATCCGCACCATTCAGGCGCTTTACGACGTCATGGCCGAAAGGAGGATCACCCTTGTCTACTGATCACAGCGATTTTACGCAGGGCAGCATTTTGAAAAAGCTGTCGCTCTTCATGCTGCCTGTGCTCGGTGCGCTCATTTTGCAGGCGGCCTACGGCGCGGTCGACCTGCTGGTTGTCGGCCGGTTCGGCTCGACGGCAGGCCTCTCCGCCGTTTCGACCGGTAGCCAGATCTTGAACCTCGTGACCTTTGTGGTCACGCAGCTTGCGATGGGCGTTACGGTCCTGATCGCGCGGTATCTTGGCGAAAAACGGCCGGAGCAGATCGGCGCAGTCCTCGGCGGTGCGGCGGTCGTGTTCACAATTTTATCCGTCGGGATATTTATCCTGCTCGTGGGCTTTGCCCGGCCGATCTCTGTTCTGATGCAGGCACCCGAAGAGGCCGTCGGTCTCACGGTGAGCTATGTGCGCATCTGCGGCGGCGGAATTTTCTTCATCGTTGGGTATAACCTGCTCTCTGCCATCTTTAGAGGTCTTGGCGACAGCCGCTCGCCGCTTCTTTTTGTGCTGGTGGCGTGCCTTGTCAACATTGCGGGCGACCTCATTCTGGTTGCGGGCTTTGACATGGACGCCGCGGGCGCGGCCATCGCGACGGTTCTGGCGCAGGCTGTCAGCGTGGTGCTCGCGGTCGCACTGCTCGTCAGAAAGAAACTGCCGTTCGCCATCACGCGCGCAGACTTTCGCCTGAATCCCCAGTGCAGAAAGTTTTTGAGCATCGGTCTGCCGCTCGCCTTGCAGGAGTTTTTGACGCAGCTGTCGTTCCTCGCGCTCTGCGCGTTCGTCAACCGGCTGGGCCTGACAGCGTCGTCGGGCTACGGCGTTGCGAGCAAGATCGTCAACTTCGCCATGCTGATTCCCAGCGCGCTGATGCAGTCGATGGCGTCGTTCGTCGCGCAGAACGTGGGCGCGGGGGATCAGAAACGCGCGAAAAAGTCAATGCTGACGGGCATCGGCGTGGGGCTGTTTTTTGGCTGCGCCGTATTCGCGCTCGTGATGCTCAAGGGCGATGCGTTGGCGGGAATCTTCTCGCCGGATGCCGAGGTCGTGCAGAAAGGCTTTGAGTATCTGAAGGGCTTCGCGCCCGAGACCATCCTGACGGCGATCCTCTTCAGCATGCTCGGCTACTTCAACGGCAATGACAAGACGCTCTGGGTCATGGCACAGGGTCTCATCCAAACGCTGCTCGTCCGCCTGCCGTTTGCGTATGTGATGAGCATCCAGCCGAACGCGAGCCTGACGAAGATCGGCCTTGCCGCGCCGGTGTCTACGCTGGTCGGCGTGCTCCTGAACGTCGGCTTCTACCTCTATCTTGACCGCAAAGAAAAGCGCGTGCAGCGTGCCGATTAAGCATTCATATATGAAAGAAGTCCCGCCGGTTCGAAACCGGCGGGACTTTGCCTGATTATTTTCCACTCTCCTGCGGCGCGTCTTCAAGCAGCATTTGCCGCAGCTTCTTCGCGGCGATGCTCAGCGGCTGCGTCTTGCGCTGGAAGAGGAAGACGCTGCGCGCGGGAATGGGCTCTTCGAGCATGATGGGGTAGATACCGCTTGCCTCCGGCGTGCCGTAAAGCATCTCGCGCGGCACGAAGCCGACGCCAAGGTCGCTCTGCACCACGGGCGGCACCTGTGCCGTGGTCTCGACCTCCACATCGGGGCTGAACGAAAGACCGTGGCGCAGGAAGAGCTCGGCATAAAAGTCGTGCGACGATGTCCCCTCCGTCAAGCTGATGATCGGGTAGTCGGCAAGCCTTTTGAGCGAAACGGGCTCCTCGGTGAGCTCCAAAAACGCCGGACCGCAGATGGGGATCTCCTGAATTTCGTCGATCTTCTGCGCCGTGAGCGAATCCGGCACGGACGCGCCCTCTGCCAGAATGGCGAAGTCGGCAAGGCCGTTCTGCACGGCGGCAAGGCCGTGGGAGGCAGAGTGGTTCGTCAGGCAGATGCGCACGTGCGGGTATGCGCGCCGGTAGCGCGCGAGCACCTGCAAAAGCCGCGTGCGTAGGGCAAGGCTGCTCGCTGCGATGTGGACGATACCGCTTTGCAAGCTCTGGTCGGAGAGGACCTCCTCTTCGCCTGCCTCGATGCTCTCAAACGCGACGGCGATGTGCGTGTAGAGCTTCTCCCCCTCGGGCGTGAGGCGCACGCCCTGCGGCGAGCGGAAAAACAGCGCGCAGCCGAGCTCGGATTCGAGCTTTCGGATCATGCGCGTCACGTTGGGCTGATTGCTGTAAAGCGCCGCGGCGGCCTGTGAAAAGCTGCGGTATTTGGCGGCGTAATAAAAGACGCGATAGCTGTCGTAGCTGATGTTCATGGGCAAGCTCCTCTGAAAAAGAAATGATTGGGGTTCTGCGCGGCGGCGAGGAACCTGACTGCGTAAAATTTGACGGAAGAGAAAAGCATTCGTCCGCACCTTGCGGACGGCAAGACTGATTGTAACAGAAGCGAAGCGGCGGCGCAAGCGTATTCGGGAAAAAAGAACAGAACCTTGACGAAAAGTAAACACCGTCGAAAAGCCGCATGAAATCAGGAAAATTCGGACGGCATAGAAAAATGACATATCCTCCATGTCAAGATAACATTTCGCTTCCGCGTAAGAGACCGATATAATGGCTCGCGCTGGGAATTCCACAGCACAGGGAGGAATAACATGTTTGCTCAGATCATTGCCATCTGCATTTTTGTCACTATGTTCCTGCTTATTATCCTCGATAAGTTTGAACGGCATTACATTACGCTCGGGAGCGGCGCGCTCGTGCTCGTGCTGGTGTTCGGCGTCTGCATGCGCTCGATGAGCGCCATTTGGGAGACGCTCAACCTCGGCGCGTTTTTCCAGAGCACATTCTGGTACGGCGCAAGTGAGGAGAGCACCGCTGGCATCAACTGGTCGACGATCCTGTTTATCGCCGGCATGATGATCATGGTCGAGGGCCTCGGCAAGGCGGGCTTTTTCCGCTGGCTGTGCCTGACGCTTGCCAAGCTCGTACACTACCGCACGGTGCCGCTGCTCATCTGCTTTATGTCGCTCTCGGCATTTTTGTCGATGTTCATCGACAGCATCACGGTCGTGCTGTTTCTCGCCACCGTCACGCTCGAGCTGGCGCAGACGATGAAATTCGACCCCGTGCCGATGATCCTGTCTGAAATTTTCTGCGCGAACCTCGGCGGCGCGGCCACGATGTGCGGCGACCCGCCGAACATCATCATCGGCACCTCGCTCGGCTACACATTCTTCGACTTCATCGAAAATACCGGCGCGGTCGTAGCGATCTGCTTTGTGTTCATGCTCATTTACTTCACGCTCTGCTTCCGCAAGGAACTTGAGCGCGCCGAGCATGCCAACGGCGGCCCCGTCACCTGTCCCGAGCCTTCGACGGCCATCACGAACAAGAAGGCATTTCTTGCGAGCGCAGGCGTTTTCCTGCTGGCGGTCGTGCTGCTCATCACGCACGCGCAGACGGAGCTTTCTGTCGCGTGCATCGGCGTGATTGTCGCGATTTTGACGCTGATCGTTTTGGGCTTGACCAGCGGCAAAAAATCTGTTATAGAAATCATGAAGGGCGTGGACTATAAGACGCTGCTCTTTTTCATCGGCTTGTTCGTTTCCGTGGCGGGCCTTGAAAAGACAGGCGTGCTCAACATGATCGCGAACTTCATCACCTCGGTCAGTGAGGGCAATATCGCGGTTATTGTGATCGTCATTCTGTGGCTCTCGGCCATCACGAGCGCCTTTGTCGACAATATCCCCTTTGCCGCGACCATGATCCCTGTCATCCGCGCCATCGCCGCGACAGAGGGCATGGATATCGGCGTGCTTGCCTGGGCGCTTTCGCTCGGCACGGACCTCGGCGGCAACGCGACGCCCATCGGCGCGAGCGCCAACGTCGTCGGCACTTCGGCTTCGGCCAAGGGCGGCTATCCCATCGGCTGGGGCCGCTACTGCAAGTACTGCGTGCCCGCGACGATCATTGTCATGGCGGTGTCCACGGCCTACTTATTCCTGCGCTATCTGTAAACGGAAAAAGGAAAGGAGTGCGATCCCATGAAAAACCAGATCATCATCACCCTTGGCCGCGAGCACGGCAGCGGCGGCCATTACATTGCCGACATGATCGCGCAAGAGCTCGGTATCAAGCTCTATGACAAGGACTCCATCGAAAAGGAGATCGTTTCCGAAGGCTACAGCGAGGAAATGATCCGCAAGATGGATGAAAAGCCCGTCAACTTCTTTGCCTCGCGCCGCATCGGCAAGTATTCGAATTCTCTTGAAGTCAACGTGGCGGAAAAGACGTTCGCCATGCTGCGCGACAAGGCCGCAAACGGCGAGAGCTTCCTCATCATCGGCCGCTGCAGCGACCAGGTGCTCAAGGGCAACCCCAATATGCTGAGTATTTTCATCTGCGGCAACCAGCAGGCCAAGGTCGGCCGCGTGATGGAGAAGAAGGGCCTGTCTGCCGAGGACGCGATCGAGGAGATCAAAGAGGTCGACCGCTCCAGAAAGTCCTACCACAACTACTACTGCGAGACGAAGTGGGGCGACGCCCGCGGCTACGACATGACTGTCAAGAGCGATGTGCTCGGCTTCGAGGGCACGGCGAAGATGCTGATCGCCTATATCCGCAGCTTCATGGAGCAGGACTAAATAAAAATTTGCGGCCCGTGCCGCAAAAAACATTTGAAATGCTCGAAACAATTTGATAAAATCAATTCACAGCGTGTGGCGTTTCTGCGTAAATCCGGTTGCAGAAACGCCGCACGCTTTTTTACGGCAAAAGGAGGGAGAGGACAACTTCATAGTCAAATCGTGCAGCAGAGATGCGTAAGTCCGGATTGATCCGGCAGAACGCATCTCTTATTTTTATGTGCAGGAGGAAGACCACCATGGAAAACACAAACCAGTTTTTGGGGACGGAGCGCGTGGGAAAGCTCATGCGGCGCTATGCCGTCCCGTGCATCATCTCGCTGCTCGTCGGCGCGCTCTATAACATCGTCGACCAGATCTTCATCGCCAACGCAAGCTACCTCGGTTCCTACGGCAACGCGGCCAATACCGTCGTCTTTCCGCTCACGGTCGTGGCGCTCGCCATCGCCGTGATGATCGGCGACGGCTGCTGCGCGTTCGTCAGCATTTCGCTCGGCAAGGGCGAAGTGGGAGAGGCAAGAAAGAGCGTCGGCAGCGCGGTCGTGCTGTCGGTTGCGAGCAGCCTTGTGCTCACGGCGCTGTACCTCATCTTCGCCGACGCTATCATCTCGATGTTCGGCGGCACGGTGAACGAGGAGACCTTTCAGTACGCGCAGGAGTATTTTTTCTATATCTCGCTCGGCATCCCATTTTATATGTTCGGTCAGGCGATGAACCCTGTCATCCGTGCCGACGGCGACCCGCGGTTTGCCATGATCTCCACGCTCGCGGGCGCGGTGCTCAACATCATTTTAGACCCCATCTTCATCTTTGAATGTAAGTGGGGCATGATGGGCGCGGCGGTCGCCACCGTGTTGGGCCAGATCGTCACGGCGGTGCTTGCGGTGTGGTATCTCTGCCGCATGAAGACCGTCAAGCCGGGGAAGGGAGACTTCCGCCTGCACGCAAGCCTCTGTACCCGGATGCTGACGCTCGGCATCACGAGCTTTCTCTCGCAGATCAGCCTCGTCGCGGCGATGGCGGCCATCAACAACATGCTGCGCAAGTACGGCGCGCTGGATGAGATATTCTCGCAGGAGCAGTACGCGCAGATCCCGATGGCCGTCGTCGGCATCGTGATGAAGTTCTTCCAGATCGTCATTTCCATCGTCGTCGGCATGGCGGCGGGCTGCATTCCCGTCGTAGGTTACAACATGGGCGCGGGGAAAAAGACGCGCGTGCGTGAGCTCTTTACAAAGCTCCTGCTCTGCGAGGCGATCGTCGGCGCCGTTGCGCTCGTTCTGGCCGAGGGCTTCCCGCGTCAGCTCATCGCCGTCTTCGGCGCGGCGAACGAGAGCAGCTACTACACGGACTTTGCAATCAAGGCATTCCGCACGTATCTTTGCATGATGGTGCTCGCCTGCGTGAACAAGGCCTGCTTCATCTTTTTGCAGGCCGTGGGCAAGGCATTCTCGTCCACGATGCTCTCTATGATCCGCGAGGTCGTGTTCGGCGTGGGCTTTGCACTGCTGCTGCCGCGCTTTTTCGGCCTTGACGGCGTGCTGTACTCCATGCCGGTGTCGGATGTGTTGACATTCGTCATTGCGGCGGTTATGATTGTAAAAACGTATCGGGAACTCAATACGGAAGGAGCAACTGTATTATGAATCATATTATCACCATCAGCCGTGAATTCGGCAGCGGCGGCCGCACGGTCGGCAAAAAGGTCGCCGAGAAGCTCGGCATCCCCTGCTATGACTCAGAGCTCATCCAGAAGATCGCCGAGGAGAGCGGCTTTGCAGAAAATTATGTCAAGGAGGCGGGCGAGTACACACCCGGCGGCTTTCTGTCCTCAGCGCTCTCGAACCGCGCGTTCGGCCCGACGAACGAGGACATCCTATGGGAAATTCAGTGCCGCGTCATCAGCGAGCTTGCCGAAAAGGGCCCCTGTGTCATCGTCGGCCGCTGCGCGGACTACATTTTGCAGGACAAGGCCAAGTGCCTCAAGGTCTTTATCCACGCGGATATGGCGTTCCGTGCCAAGCGCATCGTCGAGGTCTACGGCGAGCGCGAGCAGTCGCCCGAGCAGCGCCTGCGCGACAAGGACAAGCGCCGCGCGGCCTATCACCGCTTCTACACGAACATGAAGTGGGGCTACGCGCAGAATTACCACATCACGCTCGACAGCGGCGAGCTCGGCATCGACAAGTGCGCCGACATCATCGCTGACCTCTACAAGAGCAAGGCGTAAATGGTCAAAAAGAGAAGGAGAGAAGCTGTGGCTTCTCTCCTTTTTTCTTATTCTTCTTTTGCAAGGCCGGGGATGTTGACGCCGATGCCGTTGACCTCCACGCCGTCGTCGGCGGGGATGAGGAGGTATTTGCGGCCATTGATGACGCGCGCTTCGATCATATAGCTGTTCTCCGGTGCAATGGAAATTTTGACCTCGGGGGTCGTGATCTCAAACTTCTTGCTCTCGATGATGTTGTTCGGGTTCAGCGCGGCGTTCTCGCCGTACTGCTCATTGCACTCGCGCTGGAACGCTGCGATCTGCTCGTCGTTCACGCCGCTGTTGGCGAGGATGCCGCCGACGTCACCCGCCGTCATTTCAAGCGGCTCGGGGTCTTTGCTCTCCTTGTGATCTTCGATGCGCGCTCTGATCTGCTCGTGCACGGACTGGACGACATCGTAGCTGCAATCCTTGTCGAGCGCGTCGGCAAGCGCCGAGCCAAAGGCGTTTTTCTGCTCCTCGGCAGACATCGGCGGGTCGACGTGGAACAGCGCGTCGATGACCTCCTGATGGATCTCCGCGGCGTTTTTCGAGTAGAACAGCACATTGTAAATGTTCGCCGTGCGGTTGTCGAACGCGGGGTAGAGGAAGCCGAGCTCGGGCGAGGTCGCGATGTAGCCGGTGGAGCTTGAGTGAAACTCGCTCTGGTCAAGGTCGTAGCGCAGTTCGAGCGTCGGGGCCTTGACGGGGCAGATGGAGCAGACGAAGTACTTGAAGACCTCACTCGACGCGTCGGCTTGGATCTCGTCATCCTTGCTGCGGTGCGGCACGTCGTAGGCGTCGGCGGCGAGGAGGATGAGATAGTTTGTCTCGCCCATGTCGATGCAGTCGATGATTTGGCGGCAGAGCGTTTCGCGCGAGGCGGGGTCCTTGAGCTCCGTCTGGCGAAGAGTCTGCAAGAGGCGGTGCTCATCGCTGTCGGCGACCTGCTGCGTGGAGAACACCACGTCGATGAGGTTCTTGCCAAGCGTGCCGGAGAGGGACTTTTTGAGAAGACCCAGGTACATCTCCTGCTCCTCCTGCCGCATGAGGCCCATCGAGGTATCGACCCACGCAATGATCTCACGGTTGGAGTTCACATAGCAGCCGTACACGCGGCTGAAATTATTCTTATCGAGCCGGAAGCGCCGGCGCAGTTCATTGAGTTCTTTCTGATTCATGGCTCGTCCTTTCCTTTGTTCATGTCACAAGGCTGATTTTACCACGCCCGCGCCGCCGCGGCAAGGGGAGAAACGGCGCATTGTGCGACGAAAATGCGCAAAATGCAGGAAAAGATGCAAAATGGGCGTGAGCGACAAAATGTGCGCGATGTGTGGACAATATAGACGATATCCCTGTAAATCATAGAGAAATTCAATGAATCTGTCCATATTTCACGGCTTCTTAACGCCGCATTTGACACTGTTTTTTGTGAAAACGGCTATGGAAACGGAATCAAAGCAAACATTTCACGTTAAAAATGAAAGATATATTGCGTTTTGCCTGAGCTGTGCAGGAATTCTTCCGTTTCCTTGGTGATTCTGACTGTTGAAAAAAGAAAAAAAGAAGTTAGAATAGAGCCTCGCGAAATGAAACGGAAGAATTTGGATAGAGATCAGAGAGTTTGGGAGGAGATCAACATGTCGTATCACTTTTTAATGGATCTTGCGCTGATTCTGCTGAGCACGAAGATTCTGGGCCTCATTGCGCAGAAGTTTCAGATGCCGCAGGTCGTGGGCGCGCTGATCGCGGGCCTGATCCTCAGCCCCGCGGGCCTTGGCCTTCTTTCGGAAACGGAGTTCACCAAGCAGCTCAGCGAGCTTGGTGTCATCGTGCTGATGTTCTCCGCCGGTATGGGCACGGACATCAACGAGCTCAAGCACAGCGGCAAGGCGGGCTTCATGGTCGCGGTCCTCGGCGTGGTCGTGCCGTTTCTCATGGGCACGGCGCTTGCATGGGGCGCGGATGAGCTCGGACTCATCGAGAGCACCGGCTTTATTGAAAATATCTTCATCGGCACTATCCTGACGGCCACGTCCGTGAGCATTACAGTCGAGACTCTCAAGGAGATGAAAAAGCTCGAGACCAAGGTCGGCAACACGATCCTGGCCGCCGCGCTCATCGACGATGTGCTCGGCCTGATCGCCCTGACGCTCGTTTGCAGCCTTGCCGGCGGTGACGAGAGCATCGGCATGGTGCTCCTCAAGATTGTGGGCTTTTTCGTCTTTGCCTTCGTGGTCGGCTTTGGCGCGAACCGCATTTTCTGCTGGATGCTCAAGCGTCAGCACGGTTGGGCCAGCCACAGAAACTCCGTGTTCGCCTTTGTCCTGTGCCTTGTGATGGCCTACTGCGCCGAGGAGTTCTTCGGCGTCGCTGATATCACGGGCGCTTACGCCGCGGGCCTTGCCGTCGCGTGCACGCCCAAGGGCACCTACATCCAGACGAAGTACAACCCCCTCGGGTATCTTCTGCTCACGCCGGTGTTCTTCGCGAGCATCGGTATCAATGTGCAGATCACGGGCCTGACGGGCGGCATAGTCGTCTTCTCGATTTTGCTGCTGCTTGTTTCGATCATCTCGAAGCTCCTCGGCTGCGGCCTTGGCGCCAAGGCGTGCCAGTTCACCACGCGCGAGAGCATCCAGGTCGGCGTGGGCATGGCCTGCCGCGGCGAAGTCGCGCTGATCGTCGCCAACCGCGGCCTTTCGATGGGTGTGCTGTCGCCCGCGATGATGACGCCGGTCGTCATCACGGTCGTATGCGGCACGATCCTGACGCCGATTCTGCTTAAGCTGTCCTTCCGCGGCCATCAGGAGACGGAGCTGGTGCAGAACAACATCGCCGACCGCATGGCCAAGCACCGGCAGCTCGATATCATCACGCAGCAGCTTTTGCAGCAGGATGAACAGCTGATGAAAAAGAACTGAGCGCAGCGCAATGAAATAAAAAGAGCTTTCTCCTGAAAATCGGAGAAAGCTTTTTTTGTTGATTGACGCTTTAGGCTGTCGCCTTTTCCTGCGCGATGCACTCGCGCAGGATGCGACAGAGCGCGTTCACATCCTCTTCCCGCGTCGCCCAGCTTGTGGCAAAGCGGATGATGCTGTGCGTCTCGTCATATTGCTCCCAGACGGAGAAGTCCACGCGCTCGGCGAGCGCTTTGCGCTGCTGCTCACTGACGATGCAGAAGCTCTGGTTCGTCGGGGAGGGGAAACAGGGCAAATAGCCGTTTTCCGCCATCGCGCGCCGGATAGCGTCGGCGTAGCGAACGGCGTCTGTGCCGATGCGCTCGTAGAGCCCATCGGTAAAGAGCGTGTCGAACTGGATGCCGAGCAGGCGTCCCTTGGCGAGCAGTGCGCCGTGCTGCTTGATGATGGTGAAAAAGTGTGGAATGAGCCCCGGCTGGGGAATGACGACCGCCTCGCCGAGCAGCGCGCCGCATTTCGTGCCGCCGATGTAGAAAATGTCGCACAGCGCGGCAAGGTCGCGCAGTGTCACGTCGTTTTCAGGACAGGCGAGCGCGTAGGCAAGGCGCGCGCCGTCGATATAGAGCGGCAGGCGCTTTTCGCGGCAGAGCGCGCTGATGGCCGCAAGCTCCTTTCTGGAATAGAGCGTACCGTACTCTGTCGGCTGGGAGAGATAGACCATCCCGGGCATGACCGTGTGGTCGCGGTTCGCGTCGTCCTCGTACTGATCAAGTAGTGCGCGGATTTGGGATGCGGTGATCTTGCCGTTCTCCTGCGGCAGCGTGAGCACCTTGTGCCCGCCGAACTCGATGGCGCCGGCCTCGTGCACGCTGATGTGCCCCGTGTCCGCGGCGATCACACCCTCGTAAGAGCGCAGCAGCGCGTCGATGACGGTCGCGTTCGTCTGTGTGCCGCCGACAAGGAAGTGAATCTCCGCGTTCGGCGCGCCGCAAGCGGCGCGGATCTTCTCGCGCGCGGATTCACAGTATTCATCCGTGCCGTAACCGGCGGTCTGCGCAAAATTCGTTTCGCACAGGCGCTGCAGGATGGCGGGATGCGCGCCCTCAAGATAGTCGCAGGAAAAAGAAAGACGATGCTCCATGAAAAAAGACCTCGTTTCAAAAACAGAATTGACGGTTTCTGACTGCTATTGTAGAATAAGAGAAAACATGACGCAAACGGTTATTTGAAATGAAAAACATGATATAAAATCATGGATAGGAGGGTGTATGGAAGCGGTCAAATGCGAGGCGTTCCTTGCCGCGGCAGAGCTCGGCAGCCTGACGGCCACGGCGGAGCTTTTGGGCTACACGCAGTCGGGCGTGACGCGCATGATCGGCACGCTGGAGGAAGAGCTCGGCTTTCCGCTGTTTCTTCGCAGCAAAAAGGGCGTGCAGCTCACGGAAAACGGAAAGCTCATGCTGCCGCTGCTGCGCGAGGTCGTGCGCGCGCACCACAACGCCGAGCAGCTCAGCGCGGAGATCGGCGGCGTGTCAAAGGGCTCGCTGACGATCGGCTGCTATTACAGCATTTCGGCCCTGTGGATGCCAGAGATCCTGACGGCGTTCCGCGCCCGCTATCCGAGCGTGACCGTGCGCATGCAGGAGGGCGGCAACCTCGAGATGGCGCGCTGGCTGAACGAGCGCTCGGTCGACTGCTGCTTCGGCGCGCAGATGCACGGCGATAAGTATGACTGGCTGCCGGTCTTTCGCGACGAATTGGTCGCGTGGCTGCCGCGCGGACACGAGCTGGCAGAGGCGGATGCCTTTCCGCTTATGCGCTTGCAGAACGAGCCGTTCATCCACACCTCGCCCAATCACGACACCGATCAGGACCGCCTGCTCGAGCAGCACGACCTGCACCCGCAGACCTGCTTTACGACGCGAGACGGCTTTACGACCTACAACATGGTCGAGGCGGGGCTCGGCGTCAGCTTCAACCAGCGGCTCATCTCGCGCAAGTGGAGCGGTACGGTGGCGGAGGTCCCGTTCGACCCGCCACAGTTCGTGACGCTCGGCATCTCGGTCCCGTCGCTCAGGGAGGCCTCGCCCGCAGCGAAAAAGTTCATCGCCTGCGCCATCGAGACCGTCACGGGCGGGGAGAAGAGCCTTTGATAAGGAAAACGCTTCGCAGAACTTCTGCGAAGCATTTTTTTGCCCAAAAGCCGTTTATTTGAGCTCGGCGGTGAAGGCGATCTTCCCGTCGTCCATGATGGCGCGGATGGAGCCGTGGTGCCCCTCGGCGATCGAGCGCGCGATCGAAAGGCCGATGCCGAAGCCGCTGCCCGACGAGCGGGATTGATCGGCACGGTAAAAACGGTCGAAGAGCTTTTGCGCGTTTTCAGGCGCAACATCCTCGCAGGCGTTCGACGAGCGGAGGACGACGCCGCGCTTCGCCTTTTCGAGCGAGAATTCAATGGGGGAATCCGGCAGTGCATATTTGACCGCGTTGTCGAGCAGGATCGAGACGAGCTGGCGCACGGCGTACTCGTCGCCGCGATAGGTGAGGCCGTCCGTGATCGAAAGGTGCAGCTCGTGCCCCTTCGACGCGGCAAAGTCAGTGAACGATTCCGCCGTTTCGCGCACAGCGTCGCTCACGGGAAAGTCCTCCATCTTGAGCGGCGAATCCTCCTCGTCCATGCGTGAGAGCGTGACAAGCGAGTTGACGAGAGAGGTGAGCTTTTCCGTCTGCGCCATGGCCTTGTCGATCCATTTCTGCTTGCCGGTCTCCATTTCGAGCACCTTGAGGCTCGTGGCGATGACGGTGATGGGCGTTTTCAGTTCGTGGCTCGCGTCGGTGATGAATTGCTTTTGCTGCTGCGCGCTGCGCACCACGGGATCGATGGCTCGGCGCGAGAGCAGCACGACGAGTAAAAAGACGAGCAGGATGCATGCCGCATCGGCGAGCAGCGACCACACGAGCACCACGCGCATCGCGCGCAGCTCGTGGTAGCAGTCGAGGAAGATGGCGATATTTTCGCCGTCCTCCTGCGCCACAAAGTAGCGGTAGCTGCCGCAGTAGCCATACCCTGCGCCGTGCACAAGCGCGGCGGAGAGGTAGGTTTGCGTGTCATCCGTCGTGACGGAGGCGATGTTGTCAAGATTTTCCTGTGTCAGCATGCCGTCGGAGGTGTAGTGCAGGACAAAAAAACGCGTGGAAAACGGCGTTTCCGCGGTGAACGGTCCCTCGCGCCGCGCGACCTTGTCATCGGGCGGGGCCTGCACATCCTGCGCATCCGGCGGAGCGATGTCGCTCAGGCTGCCGTCATTTTCCGGCGGCGTGGGTGCATCGGCACTGTCCGAGCCGCTCGGCGGCAGGAAACGGGAGTGGGGGATGGTGCCCGCGTTCTCGTAGATGAGCGTCAGCGTTTGCTTCAGGTCGGAATCGGTCGAAACATAGTTTGCAACGTTCAGAATGACCGTCAGCAGCAGCATCACCGCCGTGACGGAGAGCATCGCGATGCGGATGAAGCGGTTTCGCAGGCGCTTGATCATACGCTCTCCTCCAACACGTAGCCGAGGCCGCGGTTGGCCTGCAGGGTGACGTGCGAGCCGATGGACTTGAGCTTTTTGCGAAGATTCGAGATGTTCACCCATACGACGTTGATCTCCGCCTCATTATCCCAGCCCCACACGCGCTCCATGATGCGCTCAGCGGAAAAGACCTGCCGCGGCGAGCGCATGAAAAGCTCCATGATCTGAAACTCGCGCCCGCTCAGGCGGATGGACTCGCTGCCGCAGCTCAAATTGCCGCTGCCGGGGTCGAGCGTCAGATCGCCGTAGGCGAGCACCGTCGGCTGGTAGGCCTCGCTGCGGCGCAGGATGGCGCGCACACGACTCAAGAGCTCGTCGGGGTCGAAGGGCTTGGGAAGATAGTCGTCCGCGCCGGCGTTGAAGCCCGTGATGCGGTCACTCTTCTGGCCCTTGGCCGTGAGCATCATGATGGGCGTTTTCACGCCCTCCTGCCGCAGCTTTTCGAGCACTTGAATACCGTCCATCTTGGGCATCATCACGTCTAAAATGACGGCGTCGTATGCGCCCGACGAGGCGTATTCATAGGCGTCGAAGCCGTTGTGCACAGCGTCGACGGAGAAGTGATTTTTTTCAAAAAAGACCGTCAGCGCCTCGGCAAGGTCCACTTCATCTTCTGCGATCAGCAGCCGCATAAAAGGTTCCCCCTCTGATTTCCGGTGATACGTGTAGTATAAAGAGCGCGCGGGCAAAAATCAAGATGCCCCAGAGCGCGTCTTTCGTCGCCTCGCGCCCGCAGGTGATATTGAGGTTGCTGTTGCGGCAGCGAAGATCGTCTAAAAACGCCTTGGGCGCGTGGTCATCAGGGAGCGTGACGTGGTAGGTGAGCTCGTAGAGCGTGCCCATGTTGCTCGTTTTCACGCGCTCGAGCACGCAGGACTTGGTGTACTTTTCAAAGAGATCGTCGAACAGGCCGTCGTGGTCAAGGCTTTCGGGGATCGTGATCTTGAGCACACGCTCGTGCTCTTCCGCACCGCCGAAATTGACGGCTGTGAGCAGCAGCATCGCCGCCGAGACGATCACAAACGCCATGACGGCGAGTCCCACATAGCCCATGCCGGTCGCAAGGCCGATGGCCATCGCAAGGAACAGCGCGCCGATCTCCTTCGCCGTGCCCGGCGCGGAGCGGAAGCGCACGAGCCCGAACGCGCCCGCCACCGCGACGCCCGCGCCGAGGTTGCCGTTCACCAGCATGATGACAAGTTGCACCACGGCGGGCAGGATCGCGAGCGTGACGGCGAAGCTCTGCGTCGTACGCGAGCGGTATATGGAAACGAGCGCCGTGCCGACGCCAAGCAGCAGCGACACCGCCGTACAGATGAGAAACGAGACGAGCGTCAATTCGCTTCCTAAGATCGAGTTAAGCACAGAAGGTATCCTCCTTTAAGTCGGTTGTGTGGACGCCTGCGGACAACTCGTCACGGTAGCAGGCACCGTATTTGGAAAACGACGTGGGGAACGCCTGGGCGTCGGAGAGCAGGTGACTGAGCCACAGCGGGCACGCGCCGGGAATCTTGACTTCCATCAGCACATCGCCGCAGGGCAGCGCGATCGGCGCGCCGTGGTCGCCGAGGCGAAGGTCGACGTCCGTATCGCGCCACCTTAAATTCGTGTCGAACGTGATGCGGAGCTGCGGATCGTCGATGCCCGCAAAGGCGAGCCGGTCGTAGCCGATGAAGACTTTGGGCACGGTTTGATAAAACGACTGAAAATAGCCGATCTCGCGTCCGATCTGGCCGAAGTTTTCGCTTGGCAGTTCGCCGGAGAGAAACGGCTCCACGTTCTGGATGTCCGTTGTGATGCGGCGCTTATAGACGACGCCGTCAAACTTCTTCTTGAGCTCGACAAAGACCCTGCCGTCCGCCTGCGGCACGCCGTAGCTGCGCACGCGCAGCTTTTCCTTATAGACGGGCTTTTCGAGTGACGCGCGGATCAGGCGAAAGTCATCGGTATCATAATAGATGTTGCAGATGGTGTACTCGCCGTACTCATCCTTTTTCATATAGGGCATCATTCGCTCCAGTAAAAAGCGCTGCTGGGAAAGGGTCAGGCAGTATTTCTTTTCATATCGTTCAAAACAGCATTGGATCGCCATGGTGTCGAACCTCCTTTGTGAGCCCCAGTATGAACGCGCAACCTAAAAGAAACCTAAAGGTAAAATCTTTATTTTCTTTAGGTAACCTTTAGGCAAAGCGGGTATGCTGTCGCTAGGCTCAAAGGAGCGGGCGCAGAGAGCGAAAAAAGCGCGTGCCCCGCCCCCATAGGGGAAGAAACGATCAGAAATCATTGAGGAGATATATGTTATGAAAATAATACTGCCTTTCCTGTGTGCGTCGGCGCTGGCGCTGTCGCTCACAGCCTGTGCCGGTGCGACGGGCACCGATGCCGGTGCATCGAGCGATGTGACGTTTACCTTTACGGACGGCGGCGTGACCGGCGCGGGCGACAGCACCGCGGGCTACGAGATCGACGGCACGGCGCTCACCATCACCGACAGCGGTACCTACACCGTCTCCGGCAGCTGCGCGGACGGCTCCATCAAGGTGAAAAAGGGTACGACCGGCGTGACGCTGGTGCTGAGCGACCTGACTCTCACGAGTGAGGATACCGCCGCCATCACCTGCGGCAAGTCGAGCGAGGTGACCATCCTTGTTTCCAATGGTACGGAAAATTCCCTGAGCGATACCGAGCAGAACAATGACGACAACTACCCCGAAAACGAAAATGCCGAAAACGCCGTCATTAAGTGTAAGGATGGCTCGCTTGTTACCCTCTGCGGCGATGGAGAGTTGACCATCACGGCCAACGGCAAAAACGGCATCAAGTCCGGCGCGACGACGGATGAGGACGGCGAAGCGTCGCTGACCATCCGCGATTTGACGCTGAATATCGACGCGTCCATCAACGACGCCATCAACGCAGAACAACTCTTGAACGTCGAGAGCGGCACGCTGACCATCGACACCGCGGATGACGCCATTCACTGCGATTTGGTGCTGAACATCGGCGCGGACGGCACGGACGGCCCCACGATCGACATCACGAATTGCTGCGAGGGCCTTGAGGGCGCGGAGCTGAACGTTTGCTCCGGTGATATTACGATCAACGCCTCGGACGACTGCCTGAATGCGGCAAATTCCGACCTGACGGACTATGACTTCACGATGACGATCTCCGGCGGCACGATCGACGCCTATACCTCCGGCGGCGACGGCTTCGACTCCAACGGCGACCTGACCATCACGGGCGGCACAGTGATCGTGTGGACGGACAACACAGCGGACAACGAGCCGCTGGATGCCGACGGCACCATCACCGTCTCGGGCGGCACGGTGCTCGCCGCGGGCGGCAGCAGCGGCATGGGCATGAACCTGGAGGCCACGCAGCCCTGCGTCATTTACGGCTCAACGGGCTTTGGCGGCATGCCGGGCAGTACGCAGAGCAGCCTGATCGCCGCGGACGCAGACTTTACGATCGAGGACGCCGACGGCAATGCCGTGTACAGCGGCACAGCCAGATGCGGTGCGAACTTCATCCTCTTCTCGTCTGCCGATGTGGTGGCGGACAGTGCGTATACCCTCAAGGCGGGCGACAGCTCCACCGAAGGGACCGCGCAGAGCGGGACGGTTTCCACCGGCATGGGCGTGGGCGGCGGCTTCCCCGGCGGCGGACAGAAGCCAGACGGTGAACTGCCCGAGGGCTTTGACGGTCAGATGCCAAACGGCGAGAAGCCAGAGCTTCCCGACGGGGAAGTGCCCGAAATGCCCAGCGGCGAGCGCCCCACACCGTCCAGTGGGCAGGGAAGCCCCGCTGACGGCAACGCCCCAGCGGGCGACAGTACCTCCGATACCACTCCAACTGCCTAATGGCAGAGATAGAGAAAAGCAGACGGCTCGCGCAGGCCGTCTGCTTTTTGCTGTCTGTTCGGTTTTACATCGTCTCAAAACCGACGATCACGCCGCCGCGCTCGGCATAGTAGCTGCAAAGACCACGGCAGGGACGGATCTCAATGTCTGCTTCGGGAAAGTGCCCGCGCAGCGAAGCGGCGAGCGCCCCAGCCGCCTCTGGATTTTCGGCGTGGTGGATGCGCACCTTGCCGCCGTGGTAGTCAGCTTCCAGAAGCTTCTGTACCATCGCCGCGCACGTCTTTTTTTCGCCGCGGCATTTTTCAACGGGCTGGATCGTGCCCTCAAGACTTGCGGTGGCGAGGATCTGAATGCCGAGAATGCCGATGGCGCCCGCGGCGATTTTGCTGACGCGGCCGTTTTGCGCCAGATTGTGCAGGGACTTAAGACTGAAGAAGAGGTGCGTGGTGGCAAGATATTCCTGCGCCTTTTCGCAGATCACATCGAAGGGGAGGCCCTTGGCGTGCAGCTCTGCGAGCTTCTCTGCGAGCAACTGCATCTCCGGTCCCGTGCTCAGCGTGTCAAAGATGTGAATTTTGACCTCGGGATGCGACTGGAGATACACGTCGCGCGCGGCCATGGCCGAGGCACAGGTGCCGGACAGGCTGCTTGTGATGGTAATGACGAAAATCTCATCCGTGCCCTCGAACGCCTTGAGCCAGCCGTCGAGGCTGGGGCAGGCCGTGCCGGATTTGCCGTTGTGGGCCGCGAGATAGTCGAGCAGCTCGTGTGTGTCGAGCGTTTCATCGTCCACGAAGTCGCGCTCGCCGGCGCGGATGGTCATGGGCACGCTCTGATAGGTTACGCCCTCCAGCATCGTGAGGTTGGCAGAGGAGTCGGCGATCAGTTTCATCATGGGGAAGCCTCCAAAAAATAATCGGTTATTCAAAAACCTGTTGTCAGGTGAAATCATCTTTGACTACAATACAACGATTTTCAATAACTGTCAATCGGTTTTTGAAAAACTTATTGACATTTTTTTCACCAAAGTTTAAGATGATGAAAACGCAGTTTGAACGGAGGAGCAGCTATGGACGAAAATATGCGCAGCCGTCTGGCGGAGTCTGTCCGAAGCTTTCATATCCCGCGGCTCGGGGAGATCCCCGACGTGGGGCTGTATCTCGAACAGGTGACGCGTTATGTCAATCAATCCATCACGGGATGCGGGCTCAGTCCCATCACGGCCTCGATGGTCAGCAATTATGTTAAGCAGAAGATCATCCCCGGGCCAGAGAAAAAGGCCTACGGCGCGGAGAGCATTGCGTACCTCATCTTTGTCTCGTGCATCAAGAGCGTCGTCGCGATGGACGACATCCGCGCGCTGATCGGCATTCAGCACGAGACCTACGATCTGCCGACCGCTTATCACTACTTCTGCGAGGAATTTGAAAATCTCATCCGCTATGTCTTCGGCGCGAGCGACCATCTTGCAAGCGTCGGACAGGACGAGTCGGATGAAAAGGAACTGCTGCGCTCGGCACTTTTAAGCGTGACGCACAAGCTCTATCTCGACGCCTATCTGCGGCTGCTGAGGCAAGACGCGGAGCGCGCACAAAAGGAAACAGAGGAAGCGCAGTGACCGTTGAACAGTTTGTCATGGCCTACGGCGCGGAGCAGGACCGTCTGCGCGCCCTGCTGCCGAAGGGCTTTGCCTCGCTGCGGCCGGTGCTGCGCATCAACGCGGAGGTGCGCGACGGCAAAACGGGGGCTCTCGAGTTCAACACTGCCGCGGAAAAAGACGACAATCGCGGCTGGGTCAACATCGGCCGCTGGGACGATGTTCCCTTTACGAAGGACGGCAAAAAGACGATCTTCACGCTGCCGGAGCTGACGATCTTGTTCACCGGCGTCGGCATCGAGGGCGACTGCCCTGCGGAAAAGGACAACGTAGGCTGCTATTACTTGAAAGACGGTACGTTTACGCTCGTGCCCGCGGAGAAGATCACAGCAAACAAGGAATTCTGCGACTGCGAATTCGCATGGCGCTTTGCAGGCGGCGCGCACGGTGTCAGCCTTGGCAAAACGCTGCCCGCCATCCCCGAAGAGGAGACGACGCACTATGAAAAGGCGGCTTTCACGGTCGAAAATGCCGCCGTCATCCCCTGCATGCAGGTGTTGGGTGCCTATCAGGTGACGTTCGAGCGCTGATTTTTGAAAAAGGGCTTGCATTTTTGCCCGCGCTTTGCTATACTGCGCAATCGGGAATGAGGTTCTCCCACGGCACTGCCGAAACCGCTTTTTTGAGCTGATGACTTCTGTGATTTTGAACGGTCACAGGGGGCATCAGCTTTTTTGTGTCCGGAGGAGGAAATTTATGTTAACTTCACTCGCACTCATTTTTTTGGTTGGCCTTGCGCTGGCCGCGCTGTGTCAGAAGCTGAAGCTGCCGCGCATCATCGGCATGCTGGCGACGGGCATCCTGCTGGGGCCGTGCGTGCTCAACGTGCTGGACGGCTCGATTTTGTCGATCTCAGCCGACCTGCGCAAGCTCGCGCTCGTTATTATCCTGCTCAAGGCGGGACTGTCGCTCGATTTGGGCGACCTCAAAAAGGTCGGCCGTCCGGCGATCTTGATGTCGTGTTTGCCTGCGACGTGCGAGATCATCGGTTATGTGATGCTCGCGCCGTGCTTCCTTGGCATCACGCGCGTGGAGGCGGCGGTCATGGGCTCGGTGCTCGCGGCGGTGTCGCCCGCGGTCGTCGTGCCGCGCATGGTGCAGCTGATGGAAAGCGGCCGCGGAACGGACAAGAGCATCCCGCAGATGATCCTGGCCGGCGCATCGTGCGACGATATCTTCGTCATTGTGCTGTTTACAACGTTTCTGCACACGGCGCAGGGCGGCAGCGCCAACGCCGCGGACTTTTTGAGCATCCCTGCGTCGATCGTGCTCGGCGTTGCGCTGGGTGCGCTTGTCGGGTGGTTGCTCAGCCGCTTTTTCGAGACTGCCTATGCCCGAGCGCACTGCATCCGCAACAGCATGAAGGTCATCATCGTGCTGGGGGTCTCGCTGCTGCTCGTCGCGGCGGAGGGCTGGCTCGAGGGCATCGTGCCGGTGCCGGGCCTGCTCGCGGTCGTCAGCATGGCGTGCTTACTTAAGATGAAGTGCACGCCGTTCGTTGCCAAGCGGCTCTCTGAAAAATTCGGCAAGCTCTGGCTGGCGGCGGAGGTCATTTTGTTCGTCCTCGTCGGAGCGGCGGTCGATATCCGCTATATGGCGGGCGTGGGCCTTGCGGCGGTCGGCATGATCTTCTCGGCGCTCATTTTCCGCGCCGTGGGTGTGTGCCTTTGCCTTGTCAGAACGCCGCTCACGGCGAAAGAGAGGCTTTACTGCGTGTTTGCCTATCTTCCCAAGGCGACGGTGCAGGCGGCCATCGGCTCGGTGCCGCTTGCGGCGGGGCTGCCCTGCGGCAGCATCGTGCTGTCGGTCGCGGTGCTCGGCATCGTCATCACCGCGCCGCTCGGGGCGTTTTTGATGGACACGAGCGCGCCGAAGCTGCTGAGTAAAGCGGAGGAATAAAGAAAAGGACTTGGACGCTTTCGTCCAAGTCCTTTTCTGTTTTTATCAAGTGCTCACACGTCGAGCGCCATATTTGTGCGTTCCATTACCACCACAAGGATGGGAATGAGGATGAGCTGCAAGATGATGCCGGGGATGGCCGTCGTCACCGCGCCGGAGAGGAAGAGGGCGAGGCTGAACTCCGTGCCCTGAAGGCCCGCGAGCAGGAACTTCACAAGGCCCCACACAAGGCGGCCCGCGACCATCGCGGAGATGAGCGAGACGTAGATGCGCCAGCCCGTTTTCGGCAGCTTGCGGTACAGAAGACCGGCGATGGCACCGTAGGTCGCCATTTCAAACGCCATGGCGATGGCGACCCAAACGGGCGGCATGCCGAAGATCATCGAGCGCAGCAGCGGGGAGATAAAGCCGACCGCGAGTCCCCACGGCCAGCCGCACATGAAGCCGCACAGCAGCGCGGGCAGGTGCATGGGGCAGAGCATGGAGCCGATCTCGGGGATCTGGCCGGTCAAAAACGGCAGGACCATCGCAAGGGCGAGGTAGAGCGCGGAATAGGTGAGCTTTCTCACAGGGGAAGCGGTACGGGCAGTTGCAGTGGCAGCGTTGTTCATGGTTTGTTCTCCATTCCTTCGAGCAGCGAACGGATGTGCGCCATGGCGTCGTCCAGAATGGCGGGGGACTTTTTGTCCACGCCCGCGACATACGTGCTGCATAGATTCATCGGGATGAGCACACGGTAGGCATTGCTTGACGCGACGGCGTTTGCCATGACGGGGGAGATCTCGCCCATCAGCGCATCGGCGATCGCGATGCCGATGGGGCCGACGATGATCTGCGCGCTGCGGCAGGCCACGATGACGGGGTTTTCGCCCGTGGCCACGCGGTCAGCGCCCGCGCGGCGCATCGCGTCGGAAGCGGCGCTGTTCGTACCGACCGCCATGATCTCGAGGTGCGGGAAGGACTTTTTGATGTTCTCGACCAAAGTTTTGCCGAGCTTTCCGCCCTGGCCGTCGATGACAAGGATCGTCACGGTGTTCTCATCCTCTCTTGCGTCTTGTTTTCTGCGCGAAGACCCTTGAAAAGACAAAGAAAAGGCATCAATATTCCCCTTGCAGGGAGATTGATACCTTGGTGATACCTCGTTTGCTTTCAGGGAACGCGCGGAAGAAAAGTCAGCTTGTGCCAACGCTGCCGGCTTGTGCCGACGCGGGAATTTTATCAAAAAAGCGCAGGGCTGTCAATCCCTTGCCCCTTGCGAAAGGGGCGAAAAAGCGCTATGATAAACGAAACTTTTTGGTAAAGGAACCCCGCCGCTATGACGAATTTTACCGATATTCGCGACTTTCTGCGCGCCCACTGCGCGCGCTATCCAGAGCTGGCGCTTCAGGACGTCTTCAAGGCGCTCTATCAGAGCGCCTTTGGCTGCGAGCATCTGATCGCCGACCCGTCCGCCGCCGCAGACTACATCCGCGCCGAAGCGGCGCGAAGCGGTGACCGTATCTCCGAGCTCGTCGAGCTGCTCAGCGGCGACTACTGCCGCGTGCACCTCGGCATTTTGCAGGACGGCTTGAGCGCGGAGACGTTTGCGCGGCTCTTCGCCCTCTCTGCGCGGCACGAGGAGTGCGGGCGCGAAAAGCTCGAAGCGATGCTCACCGCCTTGCAGACAATGGCCGACGCGGGCGAGCTGCCGTTTTCTGCGCAGGAGACGGAGGAAGCTGTTGAGAGGTGGCGCAAGGACGGCTTTCCGCCGCTGCACCACTCCGAGATATTTTGGCAGAATTACGCGCCCGCGTACCGCGTCCTGCGGCGCGACTTCGCCCGCGCGCTGCCGCTGTTTGCGCGCATCGACCACCTGACGGCGGAAAGAAGCCGCGTGCTCGTCGCCATCGAGGGCGGCAGCGCCAGCGGCAAGACGACGCTCGGCGAGCTGCTGCAAAATGTTTACGGCTGCCCTGTCTTCCACATGGACGACTTTTTCCTCCGCCCTGAGCAGCGCACAGAGGCGCGCTTCGCGCAGCCCGGCGGCAACGTCGACCGCGAGCGCTTTTTGGAAGAGGTGCTGATCCCTCTGCGCGAGGGAAGACCCGTCGACTACCGCCGCTTCGACTGCGCGACGTTTACCATCGCCCCGCCGCAGAGGATCGAGGCGGGAACGCTCAACATTGTCGAGGGCGCGTATTCCATGCACCCCGATCTCGCGCCGTACTACGATCTATCCGTTTTTCTGCCGATTTCGGCAGAAAAACAGCGCGAGCGCATCCTCAAACGGAATGCGCCCGCGCATGCAAAGCAGTTTTTCGACCGATGGATCCCGCTCGAGCAGCGCTATTTCGATGCGTTCGACGTGCAGGACCGCTGTGATCTCGTCCTTTCGGCGGACGATTAAATGAGCGTGCCGCTCGGCGCGATGCCGAGCACATATTCGACCGCGATAGCCACAAGAACGACCAGCAGCGAAATGATGAAGCCGTGGAGCATCGGTTTTGCGCCAGACTTGCACAGCGCCGCGAAGTTCGTATTGAGGCCGATGGCGGCGAGCGCCGCGACCATCAGGAACTTGCTGATACTCTTGAGCGTCGTAGCGAGACCCGCGGGAATGACGCCGACGCTGCACAGAATGGACATTGCAAGGAAACCGAGGATGAACCACGGGAACACCGACTTCATATTGACCTTGACGCCATGGTCGCCGCTTTGCGCGGCGGCCTTTTTCTTGAGGTGCACGCTGATGGCGGCGAAGACCAGCACCGTCGGGATGATGGCGAGTGTGCGCGTCAGCTTGACCATCGTGGCAAAGTCGCCGGCGGCCTCGCTGAAGGCGTAGCCCGTGGCGACGACGCTCGAGGTGTCGTTGACCGCCGTGCCGGCCCACAGGCCGAACGCCGCGTCGGAAAGGCCCATCGCGCGGCCGAGCAGCGGGAACACGACGACCATGATCGTGTCAAAGAGGAACGTTGCCGACATGCCGTAGGCGATGTCCATGTCCGTTGCCTCGATGACCGGCGCGATGGCGGCGATGGCGCTGCCGCCGCAGATGCCTGTGCCCGCGTTGATGAGGCTGCTCGTCTTCCAGTCAAGCCCCAGCGCCTTGCCGATCACATAGCCGAGGCCGAAGCACGTCGCCAGTGTGAAGAGCATGACGGTGAGCGAGAACTTGCCGACCGTCAGCACGGTCGTGATGTTCAGGCTGGCGCCGAGCAGGATGATGGCGAATTTCAGAATTTTCTTCGAGGTGAATTTGATGCCGGGCTTCGTCTTGTCATTCGGCGCGTAAAAGCGATTCACGATCATGCCGATGAACATGGCGATGACCGACGCGCCGATCAGGTGCAGCCCCACGGATTCCTCCAGCTGCTCTAAAAACTTAGCCACCACGGCGATGACGAGCGCGATGGCGCAGCCGGGCAGCATTTTTTTCACGGTTTCGATGAATTTCATGTAGTTTCTCTCTCCTCCAAAGCATATTGCCGCTGTATTATATCACCGACCCATGATATAATAAAATTATAAATTAGAATATATCGATTCCTGCTTGTTATTGATAAAGGAGAGAGAATATGGACCAGCGGCTTGAGACCTTTTTGACCGTGTGCGCCACGATGAACTACCGCAAGGCGGCGGAGCAGCTGCATTTGACGCAGCCCGCCGTGACGAAACAGATCCAGGCGCTCGAAGCGCTGTACGGCGTGCGCCTTTTTACCTACGACAGCCGAAAGCTCAGAAAAACGGCGCAGGGCGAAACGCTTGAGATCTACGCCATCAGCCAGCGCTATCAGGACGAGGAGCTGCGCCGCGCGCTCAAACGGCAGGAGAAGACGAGCCTTCGCATCGGCGCGACGAAGTCCATCGGCGACTATATCCTGCTGCCGCAGATCATCCGCTTTTTGAAAGAACCGGACAACGAGCTCTTTTTTACCGTCGACAATACGGCACACCTGCTCGCCCAGCTCGAGGGAGGGGAGCTCGACTTCGTCGTGCTCGAGGGCATTTTCGACAAGAGCCGGTACGAGAGCTTTTTGCTGCGCAACGAGCCCTACATCGGCATCTGCGCAAAAGATCATCCGTTTTCAGGTCGCGAGGTGCCGATGAATGAGCTTTTTTCCGAGCGGCTCATCCTGCGCGAGCCGGGCTCCGGTACGCGAAAGATTTTAGAGCGAGAGCTCATGCAGTGCGGCTACACGGTCGAGGCGTTTCGCGCGAATGTCTGCATCAGCAGCTTCAAGCTCATCCGGCATCTGGTGAGCGAGGGCTGCGGCGTGAGCTTCCTCTACGAGGCGGTGGTCAAGGACGATACGCAGTTTGGGCGTTTTTCCTGTCCGCCGCTCACGGGCGTGCACGAGCTGAACGTCGTGTGCCTCAAAAACACCAATGTGCCCGCGTTTGCGCGGCGGTTCCTTGACCTGTAAATTTGGGCAATTCTGCCGATCTGCGCAAAAATGCGGGGAATTGAGCGATATGACTGCGGTTTATGGAATCAGTCAATGGAAAAATCCAACATTTTCCTGTAAAATAGAGCTTGGATAAGATAGGTGATGATCGCCGCGCAATATTTGCTGCGCGGCGGCAAGCACGCGGTACGCCGCGAAAAAGGAGAGCAGGAACATGAGCGATATCAACGGCAGCAAGCCCACGAATTTCCCTCTCGACGAGAGTAAACTGGATTTCAAAATTCCCCGCACGGACGCCCCGCGCGAAAACGTGCTCAAGCTCGGCAGTATGATCACGAACCGCATCGGCCTCAAGGCCACGGCGGACGACCCCGAGTACTGGGGCCTTGCCGGCGTGATGACCGACGAGATGGTCGACGTCGCGCTCAAAATGGGCGTGCGCAAGCCCAAGACGACCGAGCAGCTGATGAAGCTCACCAAAATGGAGCGCGAGCCGCTCGAAAAGCTCCTCACGGAGATGGCATGGACGGGCATCATCGAGTACAACTGGGAGAACCTGGACGGCAAAAACCCCAAGCATGAAAAGCGTTGGGTGCTGCCGCTGTTCGTCCCCGGCAGCGCGGAATTTCTGAACATGCGCAAAAGCCAGATCGACGAGCATCCCGAGGTCGCGGAGTTCTTTGAGCGCATGACGATGCTCCCGCTTGAAAAGATCACGCCCATGGTGCCGCCGGGAGGCGCAGGCATCGGCATGCACGTCATCCCTGTGGAAAAGGCCATCGAGACAGAGAACGAGTCCGTTGACTTAGAGCACATCTCCTACTGGCTCAGCAAGTACGAGGGCAAGTACGCCAAGAGCATGTGCTCCTGCCGCGCTAGCCGCGCCAAGCTCGGCGAGGGCTGCGGCGACGACGCCGAGAGCTGGTGCATCGGTGTGGGCGACATGGCCGACTACATCGTCGAAACACAGCGCGGCGAATACATCACGAAGGACGAAGCGCTCGAAATTTTCAAAAAGGCCGAGGACAACGGCTTTGTCCACCAGATCACGAATATCGACGGTGAGCAGAAAATTTTCGGCATCTGCAACTGCAACGTCAATGTCTGCAACGCGCTGCGCACATCGCAGCTGTTCAACACGCCGAACCTGTCGCGCAGCGCGTATGTCGCGAGCGTCGAGAGCGAGAACTGCGTCGCCTGCGGCCGCTGCGTCGAAAACTGCCCCGCGGGCGCGGTCAAGCTGGGACAGAAGCTCTGCACGAAGGACGGCTACATCGAATATCCCCGTCAGGAATTACCCGACGATGTCAAGTGGGGGCCGGAAAAGTGGAGCATCGACTACCGCGACAGGAACCGCATCAACTGCTACAATACCGGTACCTCGCCGTGCAAGACGGCCTGCCCAGCGCACATCGCGGTGCAGGGCTATCTGAAGCTCGCCGCGCAGGGCAAGTACCGCGAAGCCTTGCAGCTCATCAAGCGCGAAAATCCGTTCCCCGCGGTCTGCGGCCGCATCTGCAACCGCCGCTGCGAGGATGCCTGCACGCGCGGTACGGTCGATCAGGCCGTCGCCATCGACGAGGTCAAGCGCTTCATCGCCCAGCGGGACTTAAACGCGGAAACGCGCTTTGTGCCCGAAAAGGTCATCCCAAAGGTCGACGGCGAATTTTCCGAGAAGATCGCCGTCATCGGCGGCGGCCCCGCGGGCCTGTCGTGCGCATACTACCTCGCTGAAAAGGGCTACCGCCCGACGGTGTTTGAAAGGGAAGCACGTCCCGGCGGCATGCTGATGAACGGCATTCCGAGTTTTCGCCTCGAAAAAGACGTGGTGGAGGCCGAGATCGACATCCTGCGTGAACTCGGTGTCGAGTTCCGCTGCGGCGTGGAGGTCGGGAAAGATGTGACCATCGCACAGCTGCGCGAACAGGGCTATCAGGGTTTCTATGTGGCCGTCGGTCTCCAGTCCGGCGGTAAGCTGAATATCCCCGGCGGCGACGCGGACGGCGTCATGGCGGGTATCGACTTTATGCGGCAGGTCAACCTGCATGAAAAGAAGACGCTTTCCGGTAAGGTCGTCGTCATCGGCGGTGGCAACATCGGCGCGGACGTTGCGCGCACGGCGGTGCGCTGCGGCGCGGAGAGCGTTGACCTCTACTGCTTAGAGGCTTACGACGATATGCCGATGGGCGAGGAAGACCGCAGCGAGTGCGAGCGCGACGGCATCACCGTCCACGCCGGCTGGGGCCAGACCGAGATCGTGGTGGAGGACGGCAAGTGCGCGGGCATCAGGTTCCGCAAGTGCACGCGCGTCAAGAACGACGAGGGCCGCTTCGCACCTGAGTTTGACGACAGTGTGAGCGAGCAGGCCGAGTGCACGACGGTTCTCTACTGCATCGGCCAGAAGGTCGACTGGCGTGAGCTGCTCACCGGCACCGCTGTTGAGTTCAACCCCAACGGCACGGTCAAGGCAGACCCCGTCACGTATCAGACGGCGGAAAAGGATATCTTCGTCGGCGGCGACGCTTATACGGGCCAGAAATTCGCCATCGACGCCATCGCCGCGGGCAAGGAGGGCGCGATCTCGCTGCATCGCTTTGTCCAGCGCGCAACGCTGACGATCGGCCGCAACCGCCGCCAGTTCATTGAGCTCAACAAGGAAAGCGCGCTGATCCCCGTCAATTACGACACAACGCCGCGCCAGCGCATCGGCTATAACGAGGCGCTGCGCAGGACGTTTAGCGACGAGCGCGTCGCGTTCACCGAAGAGCAGATCAAAAAGGAGACCGCGCGCTGCCTTAGCTGCGGCGCGAGCATCGTCGACCCGAACAAGTGCATCGGCTGCGGCGTCTGCACGACGAAGTGCGCGTTCGACGCCATCCACCTGCACCGCGAGAGACCGGAGTGCAGCAAGATGTATGCCTGCGAGGACAAGATGAAGGCCATCCTGCCGTACATGATCAAGCGTGAGTTCAAGATCAAGCGTGCGGCGAGAAAGAGCAAGTAATGCACGAGCTGGGCATTGTCTTCCACGTCATCAAGAGCGTGGAAATGATCGGAGAGGAAAACGGCCTGACGAACGTCGCGTCCGTGACGCTCGAGCTCGGCGAGGTGTCCGGTGCGATCCCGCACGAACTCGAAAGCTGCTGGAACTGGGCGGTCAAGAAGACCGAGCTTTTACCGGAGGCCGCGCTCAAGATCGAGACCATCCCCGCCGTTACGTACTGCGAGGGCTGCGGGCGCGACTATCCCACCGTGCAGTTTGGCCGCACCTGCCCGCATTGCGGCAGCGAAAAAACGTGGCTCAAGCAGGGCAGCGAGATTAACTTAAAGGAGATCGAGGCGATATGACAGAACCCTATAAGATCATCGAGGTGAAAGAGAGCGTCTTCGCCGACAACGACCGTGAGGCCGCACGCCTTCGCGTGCAGCTCAAGCAGGACAGAACGTTTCTGCTGAACCTGATGTCCTCGCCCGGCAGCGGCAAGACGACGACGCTGCTGCGCACGCTTGAAGCGCTCAAGGATGAGCTGCGCATCGGCGTGATGGAGGCAGACATCGACTCCGACGTGGACGCAAAGACCATCGCGGACGCGGGCGTCAAGTCCATCCAGCTCCACACGGGCGGCATGTGCCACCTCGATGCAAGCATGACGGAGCAGGGCCTCAAGGAGATCGGCACGAAGGACTTGGACCTCGTCGTGCTCGAAAACGTCGGCAACCTCGTCTGCCCCGCGGAGTTCGACACGGGCGCGGTCAAAAACGCGATGATCCTCTCCGTGCCGGAGGGGCACGACAAGCCGCTCAAGTACCCGCTCATCTTCACTGTGTGTGACGCGCTCATCATCAACAAGATTGATGTGCTGCCGTATTTCGACTTCGACATGGAAAAGGTCGTCGAATACGCGCACATGCGCAACCCGAAGCTCAAGATATTCCCCCTCTCCGCCAAAACCGGCGAGGGCGTGGACGCTTGGTGTAATTGGCTGAGCGAGCAGGTGCGCGCTTGGAACGGGTGAGAAAAGAGAAAGAGATGTACCGCAAGGTACATCTCTTTTTTTGTTATGCGTCCAGCCGAAAGACCGACGGGTAAATTTGCCCGTCCCTGAATTCGAGTACGCCGTAGGTCGGGCGGCGGGGATCGCCAATCGAACCGGGATTCATCATCATCGGCCGCGACGCCGCGTCCACGAGCGGCACGTGCGTGTGGCCGAAGAGCAGAATGTCGGCGTTCATCTCGAGCGCGCGGTACTGCGCGCGGAGAAGTCCGGTCTTCACCCCTAACGTGTGCCCGTGCGCGATGAGCACGCGGTGATCGTCCAGAATCAGCACGCGCTCAAGCGCTTCAAAGCGCCCAAAATCGCAGTTGCCGGGAACCTGCTCAAGCGGCAGGCGAGGGTAGAGCTGATGCAGCTCCTCGACATCACGCCAGCCATCGCCAAGGTGGATGATGCCGTGCGGCTTTACGAGCTCTACCGCGCGCACCATGTTGTCGACATTGCCGTGCGAGTCGGATAGTACCAAGTATTTCATAGCGCTTACAGGAACTTGTCGAGCTCGTGCTCGACCTCATCTATTTTTTTGATCTGCGGCTTGTCGATGCGGTAGCCGCCCTTGACGACCATGTCGAGCTCACGCAGCGCGCTCAAATTCTGAAGAGGGTTGCCGGAGCAGACGATCAGGTCGGCCTGCTTGCCCTCTTCGATGCTGCCGGTCAGATCGCCAATGCCCGCGAGTCGGGCGTTGAGCTTCGTCGCGCTGTAGAGCGCGAACGCGGGCGTCACGCCGCAGTATTTGACGAAATAGTGCAGCTCGCGCCACATGTCGTAATGCGTGATGTACGGGCAGCCGACGTCCGTGCCGAGACCGACTGGCACGCCCGCGGCGAGGTTTGCCTTTGCGAGCGCGACGATGCCGTCGAAGACGATCTTGCCGTTTTCCTGCTGCTCATACGTCGCGTGCGAAATGCTGCGGTCGAAGAGCGCGTAGGGCAGGGCGGGGGAAATGGTCGAAATTTGGAACGCCTTGCGCTGCTTGAAGAGTGCGATCATTTCATCGTTCGGCTGTGCGCCGTGCTCGATGGAGTCGACACCGTTTTGCAGTGCAGCCATCACGCCCTCAGGGCTCTCAACATGCGCCGCGACGATCATGCCGAGCGAATGTGCCTTGTCGCACACGGCCTTGACAAGCTCGGGCTGCATGCGCAGCACGCCCGGCTCGCCCACGACTTCGGCGTCCAGCACGCCGCCGGTGATCATCAGCTTGATGAGGTCGGGCTTTTCGGCGGCGATCTTTTCGACGAGCGCCGCGGCCTCTTCGGCGGAGTGCGCCTCGTAGGCGAGCGAACCCGCCATGTGCCCGCCGGGGACGGAGACCGCCATGTTCGACGCCAGCACGCGCGGGGCAAGAATTTTGCCCGCCGCGGCGAGGTCGCGAATTTTCGTGTCGTAATCGGCGACGCCGCCGACTGTGCGGATGGTCGTGACGCCGGAGAGCAGCTCGGTTTTGGCGTAGCCCTCGCACATGCTGACACCGATCCTGTTCGTCAGCGCGCAGGAGGTGATGAGTTTGACGAGCTTTTTGGGGTCGCTCGCCTTCTTTTTCGGCTTGCCCGAGGCGGGCAGGTGCACGTGCATGTTGATGAGACCCGGCAGCACATATTTTCCGCCGAGGTCGACTGCCTCATAGCCCGCGGGGATATGCTGTGCGTCGACGATCTCGCGGATCTTCTTGCCGGCGATGCACACGGCCTTGCCCGTCTGCGGCTCCATGTGCTCAGAGCCGTCGAGAAGCACGCAGTTTGTCAATGCGCACTTTTTGTCGTTATGGTACATCGGAGTGTTCGCCTTTCCTGTTATCGAATCTGGCCGCTGCCGGTGATGACATATTTATAGGTGCTCAGCTCATCGAGCCCCATCGGGCCGCGCGCGTGGAGCTTCTGCGTCGAAATGCCCATCTCGCAGCCGAGGCCGAACTCCCCGCCGTCGGTGAAGCGGGTGGAGACGTTGACGTACACCGCCGCGCTGTCGACCTCGTCGACAAAGCGGTCGGCCGCGGCTTGGTTCTCGGTCACGATGCAATCGCTGTGGTGCGTCGAGTGATGCTGGACATGCGCGATGGCCGCATCCAGATCATCTACGACCGCGACGGCGAGAATGTAATCGAGAAATTCCGTGTCGAAGTCGAGCTCCGTTGCCGCCGTGCCGGGAATGATCTCCGCCGCGGCTTCGTCGAGCCGCAGCTCGACGGGGACAAGGCCCGCTTCTCTACGCTTGTCGACAAGCGCGGCCTTGAGCTTGGGGAGAAATTCCTTTGCAATGTCGCAGTGGACAAGGCAGACCTCCTCCGCGTTGCAGACGGACGGGCGGCTCGTCTTGGCGTTTTCGATGATCTTTACCGCCATGTTGAGGTCAGCGTCCCTGTCGACGTACACGTGGCAGATGCCCGTGCCGGTCTCGATGCAGGGAACGCTTGCATTTTCCACGCATGCGCGGATGAGCCCCTTGCCGCCGCGGGGGATCAGCAGGTCGACAAGGCCGTCCGCCGTCATCAATACCTGCGCGCTCGCATGCGTTGTATCCTCAACGATGTTGACAATGTCGGGATCGCCGCCGACGGACTCAACGCCCGCCTTGAGCGCCGTGACGATGGCGTGAGAGGAGCGATAGGCCTCCTTGCCGCTGCGCAGCATGCAGACGTTGCCGCTCTTGATGCACAGCGCCGCGGCGTCCGACGTGACGTTCGGGCGGCTCTCGTAGATGATGGCGACCAGACCGAGCGGCACCTGCCGCTTGGTGATGGTCATACCATTGGGGCGCTTGAACTGCGCGAGCGCGCGGCCCACGTGGTCGGGCAGCGCTGCGGCAGCGCGGATGCCCTCGGCCATTGCATGGATGCGGCTCTCCGTCAGGGCGAGACGGTCGAGCATCACGTCGGAGATCACGCCCTTCGCCGCCTCCATGTCCTTGGCATTTTCGCGCAGGATATCTTCGCTGTTGGCCTCAAGGCTCTCCGCCATCGCGAGCAGCAGCCGGTCCTTCTCCTCGGCGCTTGCGCTGCGGATGCTGCCCCAGGCAGCTTTTGTGCGTTCCAGAAGTTCGATCGTTGTCATGCTTCATCCCTCTTTGCCAAAAATCTTGTGCCCACGCGCTTGCCCGCGGCCACATCGTAGAGTACCTCGGGCGACTGGCCGTTGGCGATGACCATTTCGCAGCCTGCTGCCGTCGCCATCTGCGCGGCGCGGAGCTTGGTCGCCATGCCGCCGGTGCCGAGGTTCGAACCGCTGCCCCCGCCGAGCGAAATGATGTGCTCGTCGATCTTTTCCACCGTGTCGATGAGCTTCGCGTCGGGGGCCTTGCGCGGGTCTCCGTCGAAGAGCCCGTCGATGTCCGAAAGCAGAATGAGGAGGTCCGCCTGGATCGTCACGGCCACGATGGCAGAGAGCGTATCGTTGTCGCCGATGCCGAACTCCTCGGTGGAGATGGTGTCGTTCTCGTTGATGACCGGCAGCGCGCCGAGCTCTAAAAGCCGCGCGAGCGTGTTGTGGAAGTTCTGCTTGCGCACGCCGCCCTCTTCGATATCCGGTGCGGTGATGAGCAGCTGTGCCACGGTGTGGTTATACTCGGTGAAGAGCTTGTCGTAAATGTACATCAACTCGCACTGGCCGACAGCGGCGGAGGCCTGCTTCGTCGGCACGTCCTTCGGCCGTTCGCTCAGGTTGAGCTTGCCAAAGCCCATGGCGATGGCGCCAGAGGAGACGAGGATGATCTCGTGTCCCATATTTTTAAGGTCGCTTAAAACCTTGCACAGCCTTTCCATACGCTGGATGTTCAGCCGCCCCGTGGGGTGTGCCAGCGTGGATGTGCCGACCTTGACGACAATTCTCATATCGTGATCCCTCCAATCAAAGCGGGCGCGCGATGCGCGCGGACGCCGGAATTTGCCCATTATTATACCGCGCCGATCCGCGTTTTGCATCCTTTTTTTGCAAATTTTACGACATACTGACACAGTAAAGTGAAAAAGCACAGGCGCGCGAAAGCGCGCCTGTGCTTTTTTGTGAGATTCTGCTTAAAACGGCTTTTTCGCGACCTCTAAGATCACGTCGAGCATGCCTTGGATCTGCGGGGTGATGACCTTGTTGCGGTGATAAAGCACCTGCCGCCACTGGCTCATCTGGCAGTCGGCCACGGGAATGATGGCAAGGTTGCCCTTGTGAATGCTCATCTTCGCCGTGTAGCGCGGCAGCACGGAGAGGTACTCTGGATTCTCGCGGATGAGCTTGAGCGCGAGCGTGTCGCTCTCGAGCTCTAAAAACGGCTCGACACTTAGATCCTGACGGGCAAGCTCGCGGTCGAACTGGTCGCGGTAGGGGTTGCCGTGGTTCATCAGGATGAACGGGTGCGACACAAGGTCGGCAAGGTGCACATCATCGCGGGCAGAGAGCGGGTTTTCCGTGTTCGTCACGATGACGACGTCCTCCTGCGCTTCAAAGACTTTGACAAACTGCGTGTCGAAGATCTGCTCATCGAGCGTGTAGATGATGTCGAGCTCATTCTTGACGAGCATTTCGGTGATGGAGGCGATATTGCCCGCGTGCAGGCTGATCTGCACGTGCGGAAAACGCTCGTGGTAGAGCGGCACGATGTTAGAGAACGAGGCGGTGAGCAGCGAATTGAGCGTGCCGACGCGCACGGTGCCGCTCAGCTCGGAATCCGACGAGGCAAAGGCGCTGGCACGCGCGATGGCGCTCACCACGTCGCGCGCGTAGGAGACAAAGTCCTTGCCGTACTGCGTGATGGAGACCGTTTTGCCGATGCGGTCAAAGAGCTGCACGCCCAGCTCGCGCTCGAGCTGCTGGATCTGCACCGTGACGGCGGACTGGGAATAATCCAGAGCTTCCGCCGCACGGGAGAAGCTCTTGAGCTCCGTGACTTTTAAGAATGTGACCAGGTTGCGGACTTCCATGGCTGTCCTCCGATTCAAATTTGTAATACATTTTCAAAAATATATTAGTGGAAATATCTTAATTTGTCAATAGACGCATTATAAAAAATAATGAGTCGGGCGAAAAAGTCGGCCGTGGACACACGGCCGGCTTTTTATGAAGGGGATCAGTCCTTGTACTCGTGGTGCAGCAGCTCGTGCGCGCGCTCATTGAGACCCGCGGCATACATCGCGTCGAGGACGGGGTTGCGCTCGCTACGCTTGAACATCGCGCTGCGGTCGATCTCGTACAGGCCGTGGGCGCGCTTGAGCTTGGTGCTCATCAGCGCGTAGGGCTGGCCCGCGCCGCCGACGCAGCCGGTGCGGCAGGACATGACCTCGACCAGGTCGACCTCGACCTCGCCGTTTTCGATTTGATCGAGCAGCTTTGCCGCGTTGGCAAGACCGTGGGCCAGGGCGACGCGCACGTCGCGCCCGTTAACGGGGATGGTCACAAAGCGGACGGCCTCCGTGCCGCGAAGACCGCTGTGCTCGAGCATGCGCAGGACGTTTTTGCTCTTGTCGGGCAGGCAGCAGCGGAGCACCGCCTCCGCCACGCCGCCGGAGGTGCCGAAGATCTCGGCCGCGCCGCTGCCCATGCCGAACGGCAGGTCGGGCGACTCCTTTTCGAGCATCTGGAAGCGGATGCCGGATTCCTTGATCATCTTGATGACCTCCTGCGTGGTCAGCACGAGGTCGACGTTCGGTACGCCGTCGCGGCGGAATTCCTCGCGTCCGGCCTCCATTTTCTTGGCTGTGCAGGGCATGATGGCGATATGGAAGGTCGTGCGGCCGTCGGCGGCGTCTTTTTCGCGGTACTTGTCCTTTAAGACCGTTGCGAACATTTGCATAGGCGAGAGTGCGGAGGACAGGTTCTTGATGAACTGTGGACGCTCCTGTTCCACATAGCGCACCCAGGACGGGCAGCAGGATGTCATCAGCGGGAGATTTTCGCCCGTTTCCAGGCGGCGGAGGAATTCCTTCGATTCCTCGCGCACCGTGAGGTCCGCGCCGAAGATCGTATCGTAAATTTCGTCCGCGCCCATGATTTTGAGCGCCGTGACAAGCTTGTCGAGCACATTTTCGCCCGCGGGCAGACCATAGGCCTCACCGATGGCGACGCGCACGGCGGGCGCGATCTGGATGACGACGCGCTTTTGCGGGTCGTGCAGGGCTCGCCACGCCGCGCCGATGTCGTTTTTGACGGTGATGGCGCCGGTCGTGCACACGGCGGCGCACTGGCCGCAGCTGACGCAGTGCGTGGTCGAGATGGGCTGGTCGTCGCCTGCCTCAATGTGAAGCCCGGGGCCGCGGCCGGCAAAGTGCAGGATGCTCATGCCCTGAACCTCCTTGCACACGCGCACGCAGTCGCCGCAGAGGATGCATTTGTTGAGGTCGAATGTGACCGCAGGGCTTGAAAAGTCCATCGGTACATGCTCGCGCGTATCCTTGAAGTGAACGTGATGGATGCCGAAGCGCACGGCCATCTCCTGCAGACGGCAGGAGCGGTTTTTTTCGCAGGCGGTGCAGTCGCGGCAGTGCGAGGCAAGCATCAACTCCAGCGTCATGCGGCGGTATTTGAGAAGGCGCGATGTGTTCGTGCGGATGCGCATGCCGTTTTTCGGCTTGGTCGTGCAGGCGGCGTCGATCTTGCCGGTGTCCAGATCCTCGACCATACACATGCGGCACGCGCCGTAAACGGAAAGGTCGGAGTGGAAGCAGAAGTTCGGCATTTCCACGCCCGCCTTGCGGCAGACATCCATGATCGTGGGCTCGTCGTCGAACTCCACGCGGATGTTGTCGACATACATGATACCCTTAGCCATCGATCTCCACCTCCTGGATCGCATCAAAGGGGCAGGCCTCGATGCAGGTATAGCATTTGACGCATTTTTCCGGATCGATCACGAACGGCGACTTGATGACGCCCGTGATGGCCTCGGCGTGGCAGGAACGCGAGCACTTGCTGCATCCGCGGCAGATGCTCGGGTCGATCTCGAGGCGGATGCGGTTATAGGGAAGTCCACCCGGCTCGATCGGCTCGCGGTCAAGCTCGCAGAGCGCGCAGTCCCCGCGCAGGTGATCCTTGAATTCCTCGGGAAAGTATTTGATGGCCGTCTCCAGCGTGTGGTAGGAATTGCGGCCCAGATTGCAGAACGCCGTGACCGAGATCATCTCGCCAAGCTCGGTGAGCATATGAAAGTCCGACTCGCTGAGGCGGTAGTCCCGCATGGCCCAGAGCAGCTCGTTCATGCGCTTTGTGCCCTCGCGGCAGGGAACGCACTTGCCGCAGAACTCTGTCTGCGTGTACTGCATAAAGCGACACGCGACATCGACCATGCAGCGGTCCTCGTCGAGCACCGTGATGACGCTGTCGCCGCGGCGCACGCCGTAGGGCTTGAGCTTTTGAAAGTGCAGGGGAAGATCGAGATGCTCCTCGACGAGAAGGCCGCCGCTCGGGCCGCCGATCTGCACCGCCTTAAACTTTTTCCCATTCGGAATGCCGCCGCCGATCCCGTAGATCGCCTCTCGGATGGTGGTCGCCTCCTCGGGAATGTCTACATAGCCGGGGTTGGCGATGTCACCCTTGAGTAAAAAAATTCTTGCCATTTCTCTCTCCGTGTTTCGTTTTTTAAATTTCAAAAAATCTAATAGAATATATAGCACGAAAAACTCTAACACTGCGCCTTAAAATTGTAAAGGGATGCACTGATAAATTATTTGAATAGGAGAGCGGGCTATAAGCAAAAGACGGAGGAGACCGCCTATAATAAGGCGGTCTCCTCCGTTTCTTCTTCGTCCAAAAGCTGCATGATCGACACTTCGAACGCCGTGCGTTCCTCACTGCCGCTTTCGAGCAGCTTGGTGTAGGTCCGGCTCTGCACGCGGCCCTCAAGCGCCAATCGCTCGCCGACGTCCATGCCCGCGATCTGCACGGCGGTCTGTCCCCAGGCGATGCAGGGTAAGTAGTCCGCGCGCCCGTAGTGGCGGTTGACTGCCAGAATGACATCGCAAATGCTGCGGCCGAGCGGCGTGCGCCGCAGCACGGGCTTTTTGCACAGCGCGCCCGAGAGCAGGATGCGGTTAAAGTACGAGCCGTCGCCCGGCTCGATGCTCTGGGCGAACACGGTGATGACGAGCCGGTTGCCCTGCCCGCTCTTGTTGTTAAACGAGCGCAGCTGCCCGACGATGCGAAGGCTCTGTCCCTCCTCCACAGGGCAGACGCGCAGCAGCGCCTCGCTCGTCACGATGACGGGCACGTCGTTCTGGCCTGACAGGCGCTCGACCCGCAGGGGAAATTTGTCGAACCGGCGGGTATGGTTCTCGTGCGAAAAGACGGGCTCGCCTGCGGCGACGCCCCACAGCTCCACATAGTTCTGGTTGCGCTCCATATCGTACACCTCAGCACAGTTTTGTTGGTGTATCCTATGAAAAAGAACGTGGAGATATGCCGTGCCGAGCACGAGGACAAGAAGAAAGAGCCGTCTTTCGACGGCTCTTTCTTCAATTGATCGCGTGAGCGATAAATTACATCTTGGAGATGATCTCGACCAGCTCTTCGCCGATGCGGCCCTGAGCCTCGACGGTCGCGGAGCCGATGTGCGGCGTGCAGGAGACCATCGGGTGGGAGTAGAGCGCAACGTTGGTCGCGGGCTCGTCGGCATAGACGTCCAGACCGGCGGCGCGGACCTTGCCGCTGTTGAGCGCGTCAAGAAGCGCAGTCTCGTCGACGTTGGTGCCGCGGGAGGTGTTGATGATGACGACGCCGTCCTTCATCTTGGCGATGCGCTCAGCGTTGATGAGAGCGCCGCCGTCGACAGCGGGAGCGTGGACGGAGATGAAGTCGGACTTGGCGAGCAGCTCGTCCATCTCAACATAGGGGATGCCGAGCTCTTCCTCAATGCCGGGGATGTGGAAGATATCGAACGCGATGACGTTCATGCCGATGGCCTTGGCCATCTTGCCGAGCTTCTGTCCGATGCGGCCGAAGCCGACGATACCGAGCGTCTTGCCGGTCAGCTCGATGCCCTTGCCGTAGGCCTTCTTCTCCCACTTGCCCTCGCGCATGGAGTGGCCGGCGATGGAGATGTAACGGGCGCAGGAGAACATGTGAGCCATGGCGAGCTCAGCAACGGACTCGGAGGGGGACTTCGGGGTGTTCTTCACCTCGATGCCGTTGTCCTTGGCGTACTGCACGTCGATGTTGTCGAGGCCGACACCGGCGCGGATGACGCACTTGAAGCGGCTGCCCTTGGCCTCGTCGATCTGCTTGGCGCGCAGCTTGGTCTTGGAGCGAATGATGGCGACATCAAAGTCGCGCAGGGCCTTACCAAGCTCGTCGGGCTCGTAGAACTGCTCAACGAGCTCGTGACCCATCGCGCGAACCTTCTCGATCGCGCCCTTATCCATACCGTCGGTAACAAGAATACGCATTTTAACTTTCTCCTTGTAAATATTTTAATCGTTGACCCAGCCGCTCTTTAAGCGGCGGCACCGGTGAACGCTTCACCGGTGAGGGAGTATCTAAAAGGGGGATGTGATCCCCCTTTTAAAAAGCAATTACTTGGTGTGCTCGGCCTCAAACTTCTTCAGGAATTCGACGAGAGCCTGAGCGCCCTCAATGGGCATGGCGTTGTAAACGCTGGCGCGCAGACCGCCGACGCTCTTGTGGCCCTTGAGGTTATCGTAACCGGCAGCCTTGGTAGCGGCGACGACTTCGGCGTCGAGCTCGGCGGAATCGGTGACGAAGGGAATGTTCATGAGGGAACGGAACTCGGGCTCAACCGTGCCGTGGAACATCTTGGAGGAATCCAGGAAGTCATAGATGACCTTGGCCTTCTCGACGTTGCGCTTGTGCATCTCCTCGAGACCGCCGATGCTCTTGAGGTACTTGAACACCTTGCCACAGCAGTAAATCGCCCAGCAGTTCGGGGTGTTGTACATGGAGTCGTTCTTGGCGTGGGTGTCATAGCGCATGTAGATGGGCATCTTGGGATCGAGATCCTCGCGGATGAGGTCCTCGCGGATGATGGCGATGACCATACCGGCAGGGCCGACGTTCTTCTGCACGCCCGCATAGATCATGCCGTAATCGCTGACGTTGCAGGGCTGGGAGAGGAACATGGAGCTCTGGTCGGAGACAAGGATGTGACCCTTGGTGTTGGGGAGCTGCTGCCAGGTCACACCGTGGATGGTCTCATTCTCGCAGATGTAGACATAGTCGGCATCGTCGGGAATGTCGAGATCGGAGCAGTCGGGGATGTAGCTGTAGTTCTTGTCCTTGGAGGAAGCGGCGACGATGACCTCGCCGTACTTCTTAGCCTCGGCAATGGCCTTCTTGGACCATGCGCCGGTCTCGACGTAGACGGCCTTGCCGTTCTTCATCAGATTCCAAGGCACAGCCGCGAACTGCAGCGTAGCGCCGCCCTGAATGAACAGGACCTTGTAGTTGTCGGGGATGCCCATCAGGTCGCGCAGGTCAGCCTCGGCCTCGTCGACGATCTGCTGGAAAACCTTGGAGCGGTGGCTCATTTCCATGACGCACATGCCGCTGCCGCGGTAGTTCATCATCTCGTCACGGATTTCCTCCAGCACGGGCTCCGGCATCATAGCGGGACCGGCAGAGAAGTTGTAGGTGCGATTGTACTTCATTGTTGGTGTCCTCCTGATTGTCTTTTTTGAGCAATAGCAACAGAAATTGCATGATATGACAGCTACAGTATAGTCTATCGTGCGGGGATAATCAATAGAAAAAAGCAAACTTATCATTTATTTAAAAACAACTGTGCCGCGCTTTGAAAAACAAAAAGCAAATGAAGAAATTATTGACAAACGATAATTCTTCTGCTATGCTGACGATAGAAATTATCGCAAAACAATAATTCTGGAGGTGCGATATGAAACGTGACCGGATCAAGACCTTACTTTTGGCGGAGGCGCTTATCTGCGCGCTGCTTGCGCTCGCCCTGTGGCTTTTCGAGGGCGACGCCTTTTCTCTCGCCGGATTCCCCGGCAGCGCGATCGGACCGGGCTTGAGCGCGCTGGCCGCCTCGGGACGCTTTGGCTTCGCGCTGGCGTTCACGCTGTATGCCGCGGTGATCCTGCTGCCGCTCTATGCGCTCGTGCACATCGGGGCGCGGCGGGAGCTGAAGCCCGAGGACGCGCTGCTCGTGCTCATCGCGCTTGCCGCGGCCTGCGCGCTCTTTCCACACGGCTGGACCGCCTATTGGAGCACGTCGGCGGAGGCGCTGTTCCCGCGCCTTGCCTGGCAGTGGCTCATCTTCGCGCTGCTCGCGGGTTGGGTCGTGCTGCGGCTGCTGCGCCGGTTTTCCGGCGGCGATACGCAGGAGCTCTTGAAGCTATTCCGCGCGCTGCTTATCCTCGCGGCGGCGTACTTCATCTTCGAGGTCTGCTTTGCCGAATTTGCGGGCCTGTTTTCTGCCGTCGACGCGCTCAAGGCGGGCAACAGCGCCTTTACAACCGATACGGTCCTGCCTGTGGCAACGGACGTAACGGGTTCGAAGAGCCTTGTGTTCAGCTATGTTGTCCTCGCCCTGCGCTTTGCCGCGGAAGTCCTTCCTACGCTGCTCGCCGCGGCGACGGCGTACTTCGCCATCGGCCTTCTCGACACGATGGAAGACGGCGCGTTTACGCAGGAGAGCGCCGCCTACGCGCCAAAGCTCGCCGAATGGTGCGTCAAGGTGCTTAAGCTCAGCGTGCTGTTCGCCCTCACGGTCAACGTTTTACAGGCGGTTTGCGCGCCGCTCATCCTCAGCACCAGCATTTCCATCCGCCTGCCGGTCCTCGAGCTGTGCTTCGTGCTGGCGGCGCTCCTCGGCGCGCGGCTCATCGCCTCGAACGTCGCCCTTGCGGCGGACAACGACCTCTTTATCTGAGGGTGTTGCCATGGCGATCACGGTACATTTGGACGAGGTGCTGAAAGCGCGCGGCATGACAAGCAAGGAACTTTGTGCCACCGTCGGCATCACGGAGGCAAATCTTTCCATTCTGCGCAGCGGCAAGGCCAAGGGCGTGCGCTTTGCGACGCTCAACCGCATCTGCTGCGCGCTCGAGAGCAATGTGGGCGATATTCTGCAATGCGACGGAGAATTGGAGGCAGAGCATGAAGAGTAAAACGAAAACGATACTGATTTTTGCTGCGATCCTCGCGGCGGTCTTTCTCATTGCCTTTCTCGACGGCGGCGCGGTGCAGTCCGCCGCGGACGAGGAGGAAGAGGGCACGCTCATCGGCGCTTACGTCTCGGAAGAGGACATCGACATCGGCGGTGATCTTGCGGTCTCGGCCGCGGGCAAATTCGTCTGGAAGGCCGGGCGGCTCTATATGGAGGCAGACGACTGGTCCGCGCTCGGTGAGCGCGGCGGCGGTATCTACTGCACGATGGAGCCGGACGCGCGCTATGGTGAGGAGGACGCCAAGTCGCCGAATATCACGATCTTCGGCGCACTCGGCGCACCGCAGGGGAAGACGGCCATCGACAACGACAACGGCATCCGCACGACGGATATCGACCTCTCGGGCGAGGTCTACGCCTGCGGCGACAGACAAGTGATTTTCAAACTTTATCCCATCTATCAGACGTCGGATGGACGCATTTATTTGACGCGCGGCAACAGCATGGGCATGTCCGGCGCGGACGGCGCCAGCATAACCCACACGCTCACGAGCGATAAGACCGAGACGATCGGCGGCAAGTCCGAGCGCGTGAAGGTCAGAGTTGCCATCACCGTTGCTGCCCGCCCGACACCGACGAAGTTCACCGTCGCGCACATGGACGAAAACGACGATCTCTTGAAGCTCGAGGAGTTCGCGCCAGACGCGCTGCCCGAGTCCATCACCGCCGCGCCCGGCGCGGCGTATCTCATCGGTACGAGCTATGGACAAGACTGGGACGGAGAGACGGCGGAATATGGCATTTGCAGCCGCAGCAATGACAGTGAGCCGTATGCTTACTCAAATCTGAACACTTTCCGCTATCAGGACGGTAAGCTCTGCTCGATCAGCATCAAGGTCAACTGGGGGGAGGAAACAGCATGAAACGACTGATCGCTTTTGCGCTGGCGCTCGCAGTGGTGTTTGGTGTGAGCTTTGCGCTCTACAAGCCCGAGCGGATCGAGGCCGCGGCGCGGGAGACCATGGAGGACGAATGGGTCGGGTATTTCTTTGCCCTCGAGCCCTTCGACGGCAGGCGCTATGCGACAGAGACCGGCGATGATTACGACTTCGGCGTGCCCGGCGTGCCGGTGTTTGTGACGATCACGCCGTTTAAGCCCGGCGAACCGGACTACGAAGAGGGCTCGGAATTCAACTATGCTGTCGGCGCGGCGGTGTCCGGCGAGGCCGTTGGCAGCGGAATGCACATCAAGGTCGACGACAACGGCAGCAGCTACGAGACGGGCGGCGAGATCGTGCTCGACGCGCAGAAGAGGGTGGAACTGTACGAATGTTATGTCTACCGCACGCCTGCGGGCGACTACTACGCCGAGTGTGTGCTGTACAACGGGATGAAGTCGGCCTACTGCGGGCCGGGCTTTGGCCTGAAGCAGACGCGGACGATCTCGGCCGAGCGGCCGGGCGATTGGAGTGTGAGCGGCAAAACGCAGAGCCACTCGATCAAGGTGAGTGTTTCATTTGTGGAGCACACGGCGGCGGAGAGACTCGTGTTTGTCTGGCTGAGGGGGGACAAGAGCATTCTTTCGCGCGAGGAATACGGCGCGGACGTGCTTCCCGAGACGCTGACCGCGCCGGACGGCGCGTCGATGCTTGTCGTGACGCAGACGAGTGCGGACGGCACAAGCGCCCGCTCACTCTGCGTACAGGACGATCTGTTCGCCAGAGCCTATGTGCCCTCGACGCTTTCCGGCCTCCTGCGTGTTGTCGATGTCTCGCTCGACTGGGGAGAGGACGAGACTTAACCAATTCTTAATAAAGGATTCGCTAAGAAAATGATTGCAATACGCGGGCAAAGCGGGTAAGATGGGGTTAACTCAAAGAAAAGAGGAACTTGCCATGCGTCCCGACGGAACCCGAGTGAAAGAGGCGTCCACCATCGTTTCGGCACTGCCTTATGTCATGCCGCGGCGCTACGACGCGCAGAATTTCATCACCGAATACGCTGATATGGAGATCCTGCGCCGCTACATTCAGGAAAAGCGCCGCGAAGGCGTCCATATCCCGTATATGACGCTCATTCTGGCGGCATACTTCAAGGCGTATCAGGAAAATCCGAAGATCAACCGCTTTATCATGAACAGCAAGATATATCAGCGCAACCACTTCTGCGTCAGCTTCGTCATCCTGAAAACGCGCGCCGACGGCCGCGCGGACGAGACGTCGATCAAGGTGTTCTTTGAGGACGGGGACGACATTTTCTCCATCAACCGCAAGATCGAGGAGGCGGTCGCGCAGAATCAGGTGGCCGCGCATAACAACAATACGGATAAATTCGCGAATTTTCTGTTCGCCATCCCCATCCTGCCGGGGCTTTTGTTCGGCCTTGTCAAGCTGATGGACCGCTGCGGCGTTTTACCGCGGAAGATCATTGATCTGAGCCCGTTCCACACGAGTCTTTTTATCACGAACCTTGCCTCCATCAACACGAATTCCATCTTCCACCACTGCTACGAGTTCGGCACGACGGGTGTGTTCGTCAGCATGGGCAAGCCTATTGCCAATTATATGAGCGGGGAGTATAATAAAAAAATGATCCCGCTCTCCGTCGTGATGGATGAGCGCATCTGCACAGGACACGAGTACGCGCTGTTCTGGGCGAGCGTGCGCCGCTATCTCAAGCACCCCGAACTGCTGGAGGGGAAGCCGACGGAGGAAAACGCCTATCCCGCGGAGGAATGCGTTTGATCAGCAGCCACAAGCCGCAAAGCGCGGGATCTGCGCTTTGCGGCATTTTCTATTTTTATGTAGAAGAAAGGATAGGGAAGCTTCCTTGATCGAACCAAAGTCTCAGGCAAAAACGTGCAGTGCCCACGCAGAAATTTTGCAGCAAAACGATGAACGCATCGTCTACCGCCTCAGGGAGACGGATGGCGAGGTGCGCATCACGGCCTATCCCGTTTTCCCCGGCATTGAGCTTGCCTATCACGATGTGCACGCGCCGTCGTACCGTCTGGCAGAGCCGGGCGCGGCGGGACTCATCGAGATCCAGCACTGCCGCGAGGGGCGTGCGGAATACTGCTGCGGCGGCGAGCATTACTTTTTGGCCCCCGGAGACCTCTCCGTCGTGCGCCGCGCCGCTATCGAGGGGGAGGTGGAGTTCCCCACGGGGCACTACCACGGCATCACTGTCACGCTTGATCCCGCCCTTGCGCCGGACTGTTTGTCCTGCATTTTGCAGGATGTCGACGTCCGCCCCAGCGCGCTGGCAGAGAAGTTCTTTGCTGACTCGGAGTGTTTTGTTTCACGCTCGTCGGCGCGCGTGGAGCACATCTTCTCTGAGCTCTACGCCGTGCCCGCCGGCATCCGCCGCGGCTACTTTAAGGTTAAGGTGCTTGAACTTCTGCTCTTTTTGAGCGCGCTCGACGTGGCGCACGAAAAGCACGGCTATACCGCCGCGCAGGTGCGCCTTGCGCGCGCGGCGCGCGACGCGCTGCTTGCAAGCACGGAGGACGACGTTACGATCTCCGCGCTTGCACAGGAACTCGGTGCGTCGCCCTCGCAGCTCGCCGCGAGCTTTCGCGGTGTGTACGGCATGACACCTGCGGCGTTTTTGCGCGCGCAGAAGATGCACAGTGCCGCGCAGCTCCTGCGCACGAGCGACCGCACGGTGCTCGATATCGCGGGGCAGTTCGGCTATGACAACGCCAGCAAGTTTGCCAAGGCCTTCCGCAGTGTGATCGGTGTGTCGCCGAGCGCGTACCGCGCGGGCGCGGACAGCGACAGCTGTGCGCCGACGGCGGAAAAGGCAGAATAAAATATTTTGGAGCCTCATTCGATCAATTTGGAGCGGATAAGGCTCTTCTTTTCGGGTATCCTAAGACACGTCAAGAGCGAGGACGCCGCTCCCTGAGAGTTAGAGAAATCTAACTTCTGGGGAGCCACCACCGAAACCAAAGGGGAGGAAACCGGGCATGTCTGAAGAGATCCTGGTGCGGCAGGGTGCGCCGACGTTGGCAGGTATCAAAACGGGCAGCCTCTTCCCTTGTCCTTGCGAAGATAAGGAAGCGCTCTTTGCGGACATCCGTCGCCTGAACCGTCTGCTTGTGCCAAAGGGCCTGTGCCTGCTGCCAATCCGTTTTCTGAAAGGACAGGTCCTTTTGTATCTCTACCGCCCCTCTGAGCTGCGGAGAGATTTGGAGAACGAACAGGCGGCCGAGATCCTGCACCACGCGGGCTACAATAGCGGCCACTGCGGACGCTGCATCGCAAACCTCATCCGCCGATTCCGCGAGGGCGGCGAATTCCCCCATGAGGTCGGGCTTTTCCTCTCGTATCCGCCGGAGGACGTCAAGGGCTTCATCGACCACCGCGCCTGCAACTTCAAATGCGCGGGGCTGTGGAAGGTCTACGGCGACGAGAAGAAGGCGCGCGAGCTGTTCGCCCGCTTCAAAAAATGCACGGAGATCTACTGCGCACTCTGGGAGGCCGGCTCGGGCATCGAGCAGCTTGCCGTGGCAGTGTGATAGATACTGATTTATGAAAGGAACATACTGATATGAAAAAGACTGCTGTTGTTTATTGGAGCGGCACGGGCAACACCGAGGCCATGGCCAAGGCCGTCGCTGAGGGCATGGAGAGCGCGGGCGCGCAGGTCACGATGTTGACCCCTGACCAGGTCAAGGCCAGCGAGCTGAGCGCTTATGACGCGATCGCCTTCGGCTGCCCCGCCATGGGCAGCGAAGTGCTCGAGGAGATGGAGTTCCAGCCCATGTTTGACGAGGTCAAGCGCAGCCTTGGCGGCAAGAGCGCCGCGCTGTTCGGCTCCTACGGCTGGGGCGACGGCGAGTGGATGCGCAGCTGGGAAAAGGACTGCGATGATTCCGGCATCCGCCTTGTGTGCGAGAGCGTGACCTGCTGCGAAGCGCCTGATGACGCCGCGCTGGACGCCTGCCGCGCGCTGGGCAAGGAGCTGGCGAAGTGAGGATTCCTCTGTGGACGAAAAGCGCGCGATGAGGAAGCTCAGGCGGAAAGCACCTGTGCTCGTTGCGCTTGCGGTCATCCTGCTGAGTCTTGCCATCGGCGGATGCCTGCCTTTTTGAAAACACGATGCGATGGAAGGCCGCGTACGGGGAGTGCGCGGCCTTCCGATTTTTATTTGCGCTGCCGAAACGGCAGATTTTTACTGATAAGTATTAGTATAACTTATAGATATGTAGATTATTATCAAAAAACTGATAAATAGGGCGGAGCCTTTCTCTCTTTTGCCGCATGGACGAAAAGAGCCCTCTGTGATACCATATTGCTTGTCAAGTTGAGCTCTTTGTAACTGACGGAAACGTGGGTCACCACAGGGGAGCAGAGAGCGTTTCTTGCTGAAATTCAGCAGCCGACCGTCTGGGCACTTCAACTGCACATCGAGGCAGTGGAGCGCCCATTTTTGCTTTTAAGGAGGCAGAACTATGCGAAAGGTAGCCGTTATTATGGGCAGCACGAGCGACCTGCCCGTCGCCGAGAAGGCGATCCAGACGCTCAAGGAATATGGGATCGAGACCGAGGTCCGCGTGTTATCCGCCCACCGGTGCCCGAACGAGGCAAGAGAATTTGCAGCGTCGGCACGGGAGAGCGGATTTTCTTGTATCATCGCGCTCGCGGGCATGGCCGCGCACTTGGCCGGCGCGATGGCCGCGAATACGACGCTTCCCGTCATCGGTGTGCCGTGCAGCGGCGCGAAGCTCGACGGCATGGACGCGCTGCTCTCGACCGTCCAGATGCCGAGCGGCATCCCCGTTGCCACCGTTGCTATCGACGGGGCGAAAAACGCCGCCATCCTTGCCGTCCAGATCATGGCTGTGAGCGACGAGGGCCTTGCCCACAAGCTCCAGGCCGCGCGCGACGAGGGCACCGCCGCTGTCTTGAAGGCGGACGAGGAGCTTCGCGAGCGCTACAAAAACTGAGAAACCATCCATCCATATCAATCAACAAAAATATAAAATAAAAGGAGAACAGTCATCATGGAAAAGAAAGAACAGCTCTACGAAGGCAAGGCCAAGAAGGTTTACGCCACCGAAGATCCCAACCTCGTCATCGTTTCCTACAAGGACGACGCCACCGCCTTTGACGGCGCAAAGAAGGGTACCATCGTCGGCAAGGGCGTCATCAACAACCAGATGACCAACCGTCTGATGGCCAAGATGGAAAAGGCTGGCATCCCGACCCACTTTGTTGAAGAGCTCAGCGAGCGCGACACGCTCGTCAAGAAGGTCTCCATCGTTCCGCTGGAGGTCATCATCCGCAACATCTCCGCCGGTCACTTCGCCTCCCGCTACGGCGTGGAGGAGGGCATCGTCTTCTCCGAGCCCACGATCGAGTTCTCCTACAAGAACGACGATCTGCATGACCCCCTGATGAACGCCTATCACGCTGTTGCCCTCAAGCTCGCGACCTGGGAGGAGATCGAGCTCATCAAGAAGTATGCCTTCGCCGTCAACGACGCGCTCAAGGCATTTTGGAGCGAGTGCGGCGTCACGCTCGTCGACTTCAAGCTCGAGTTCGGCAAGACCGTCGACGGCCAGATCGTCCTCGCCGACGAGATCAGCCCCGACACCTGCCGCCTGTGGGACAGCAAGACGAACGAAAAGCTCGACAAGGACCGCTTCCGCCGCGACCTCGGCGGCGTGGAAGACGCCTACGCCGAAGTCATGAAGCGCCTGATGGCTCACGACGCACAGTAAGATCAAATATGACAGAGAATCACAACATCATCCCGGCGCGCCACATTCACGAAGAATGCGGCGTGTTCGGCATCTTTACGCCTCAGGAGGCGGACGTCGCGTCCTATGCCTACTACGCGCTCTACTCCCTCCAGCACCGCGGACAGGAGAGCGCGGGTATCGTCGTCAACGACGACGGCCTGTTCCGCTCGCTGCGCGACACTGGCCTTGTGAGCGAGGTCTTCCCGCCCGAGCAGCTCAAATCGCTCGGCAAGGGTACCATCGCCGTCGGCCATGTGCGCTACGGCACGACTGGCAGCGACAACAAGCGCAACGTCCAGCCCATTCTGGTGAACCACTTCAAGGGCCGCATGGCGCTCGCGCACAACGGCAACCTGACGAACTCCCGCGAGCTGAGGCAGGAGCTTGAAAGTCGCGGCTCCATCTTCCAGACCACGACCGACAGCGAGGTCATCGCCTACATCATCGTGCAGGAGAGATTGAACCGCGGCTCCATCGAAGAGGCTGTTTCCGCCGCGATGGACCGCATCGAGGGCGCGTATTCCCTCGTCCTCTCCTCGCCGACGAAGCTCATTGCCGCGCGCGACCCCCACGGCTTCCGTCCCCTCTGCATGGGGCATCTGAAGGACGGCTCTGTTGTCTTCGCGTCTGAATCCTGCGCGCTCGACGCCATCGGCGCCGAGTTCGAGCGCGACATCCGCCCCGGCGAGATCGTCGTCGTCGATCAGACCGGCGTTCGCTCCGACACGAGCCACTGCGGCAAAGCGCCGAAGAAGCTCTGCGTCTTCGAGTTCATCTACTTCGCCCGCCCTGACTCCGTCATCGACGGCAGCAGCGTCCACGTCGCACGCCAGCGCGCAGGCGCGTTCCTCGCGCTCGAGCATCCCGTGCAGGCGGATGTCGTCATCGGCGTGCCGGATTCCGGTCTTGATGCAGCCCTCGGTTACGCGCGCCAGAGCGGCATCCCCTACGGCATCGGCTTTATCAAAAATAAGTACATCGGCCGCACGTTCATCTCGCCCACGCAGACGATGCGCGAAAATGAGGTCAACATCAAGCTCAACCCCATCCGCTCCGTGGTTGAGGGCAAGCGCGTCGTGCTGATCGACGATTCTATCGTCCGCGGTACGACCTGCCGCCGCACGATCGACCTATTGTGGAAGGCGGGCGCGAAAGAGATCCACATGCGCGTCAGCGCGCCGCCGTTCGTCTCCGAGTGCTACTACGGCACGGACATCGACGACAAAAATAACCTCATCGCCACGCACCACACGGTCGATGAGATCGCGAAGATCATCGGCGTCAACTCGCTCGGCTACTTAAGCATCGAGGACGTCGTCAAGCTCGCCGACAACACCGAAAACGGCTTTTGCACGGCCTGCTTCGGCGGCGGCTATCCCACCTCTATCCCGAAAGACGGCGGCAAGGACCGCTTTGAGTGCAAAATCAGTGAAGGGGAGAAGAAAAAGAATGCGTAGTTTTTCCGAGAGCTACCGTGACGCCGGCGTGAATATCGAGGCCGGCTACGAGGGCGTCAAGCTGATGAAAAAGCACGTCCAGCGCACCATGATCCCAGGCGTTGTGTCCGATATCGGCGGCTTTGGCGGCCTGTTCGCACCCGATCTCACCGGTATGAGCGAGCCCGTGCTCGTCTCGGGCACGGACGGCGTGGGCACGAAGCAGCGCATCGCGCAGCTGATGAACAAGCACGACTCCGTCGGCATCGACTGCGTCGCCATGTGCGTCAACGACATCATCTGCTGCGGTGCAAAGCCCATCTTCTTCCTCGACTACATCGCCATCGGCAAGAATGAACCGGAGAAGGTCGCGACGCTCGTCTCCGGCGTGGCGGAGGGCTGCGTGCAGTCCGGCTGCGCGCTCATCGGCGGCGAGACCGCCGAGCACCCCGGCACCATGTCTGCCGACGACTATGACCTTGCGGGCTTCGCCGTCGGCATTGTCGACCGCGCGAAGATCATCGACCACGACCGCATGCGTCCGGGCGACGTTGTGATCGCGCTCACCTCAAGCGGTATCCACTCCAACGGCTATTCCCTCGTGCGAAAGGTCTTCAACGTCGAGCACGCGGACCTCGGCGCGTATGTCGACGAGCTCGGCTGCACGCTGGGCGAAGAACTGCTGCGCCCGACGAAGATCTACGTGAAGCCCGTCCTCGCGGCGATGGACGTGGCCGACGTCCACGGCGTCAGCCACATCACGGGCGGCGGCTTCTATGAAAATATTCCCCGCTGCATCCCCGACGGCCTGTGCGCGAAGATCGACAAGTCCGCTCTCCGCACGCCGCCGATCTTCTCAATGCTCCAGCGCATGGGCAGCATCCCCGAGCACGACATGTTCAACACCTACAACATGGGCGTCGGCATGACGATGATCGTCGCCAAAGATGACGCCGACAAGGCGCTTGCCGCCCTCAAGGAAAACGGACAGGACGCCTATGTGATCGGCGAGGTCGTGAGCGGGGAAGAGAAGGTCGCACTATGCTGAAAAGCGCGCGCATCGCGGTGTTCGTCTCGGGCGGCGGCACGAATTTACAAGCCTTGCTCGACGCGCAGAGAGACGGCAAAATTCCACACGGCGAGATCGCGCTCGTCATTTCCTCTCAGGTATGCGCCTACGCGCTCGAACGCGCGGAAAAGGCGAACGTCCCCGCGCACACCGTGCCGTCGAGCCTCATTCAGCACGACTTTGAGGCGGCCATCGAGCTGCTGCTCGAGCAGTACAAGATCGATGTCATCGTCCTTGCGGGCTTTTTGAGCATCCTGAGCGAGAACTTCACGAAAAAGTGGCCGCGCCGCATTCTGAATATCCATCCGTCGCTGATCCCGTCGTTCTGCGGCAGGGGCATGTACGGCTTAAAGGTTCACGAGGCCGCGCTTGCGCGCGGCGTGAAGGTCACGGGGGCGACGGTGCATTTCGTCAACGAGATCCCCGACGGCGGCGAGATCATCCTGCAAAAAGCGGTCGAGATCGAAGAGGGCGACACGCCCGAGACCTTACAGCGCCGCGTGATGGAGCAGGCCGAATGGAAGCTCCTGCCGCGCGCGACGGAGCTTGTCTGCCGCGCCATCACAGAAGAGGAGAACTGAAATGGTCGACTTTTTGCACTTTCTGAAAAATACGTCCTACCCCGGCCGTGGCATTTTGGTCGGCAAGGACCGCGTCTATTATTTCATCATGGGCCGCAGCGAGAACAGCCGCAACCGCGTCTTCGTCAAGACCGACGACGGCATCCGCACCGAGGCTTATGACCCCGCCAAGCTCGCCGACCCGAGCCTCATCATCTATCACCCCGTCCGCACGATGGGCAGCGACCTCGTCGTGACGAACGGTGACCAGACCGACACGATCTGCGCACATGGCGACTTCCGCCGCGGCCTGATGACGCGCGAGTACGAGCCCGACGAGCCGAACTGGACACCGCGCATCTCCGCCATCGTGCATGAGGACGGCTCATTTGAGATGTCCATCCTCAAGCATAACAACGGCCGGTGCCTGCGCGAGTTCTTCTGCTACGAGGGCTGCGACGCGGACAAGGCCTACTTCATCAGCACCTATCAGGGCGACGGCACGCCGCTGCCGACGTTTGTGGGCGAGCCGATGGAGGTGAGCGTCCCCAGCCCCGAAGAGGTCTGGGCTGCGCTCAACGCGGACAACAAGGTGTCCCTTTACGCGAACGTGAACGGCGAAGTCAAGCTGTTCAACAAGAATTTGGGCGATTGAGGAGAACGATATGAACGAGCTCGAACTCAAATACGGCTGCAACCCCAACCAGAAGCCTGCGCGCGTCTTTATGAAAGACGGCGGCGACCTGCCGTTCACCGTGCTGAACGGCAAGCCAGGCTACATCAATCTGCTCGATGCCTTCAACTCCTTCCAGCTCGTGCGCGAGCTTAAGGAGGCCACGGGCCTGCCCGCCGCGGCGAGCTTCAAGCACGTCTCTCCCGCGGGCGCGGCGCTCGGCCTGCCGCTCGACGAGGTGGACAAGCAGATTTACTTTGTTGAGCCTGACGAGGCCCTTTCGCCCATCGCCTGCGCCTACATCCGCGCCCGCGGCGCGGACCGCCTCTGCTCCTATGGTGACTGGGCGGCGCTCTCCGACGAGTGCGACGCCGCGACGGCGGAATATCTGAAAGGCGAGGTCTCCGACGGCATCATCGCCCCCTCGTTCAGCGAGGAGGCGCTTGCCATTCTAAAGACGAAAAAGGGCGGCAAGTACAACATCGTGCAGATGGACCCCGCCTACGTTCCCGCCCCGCAGGAGCAGAAGGACGTCTTCGGCGTCACGTTCGAGCAGGGCCGCAACAACTGCAAGATCGACGAGTCGCTGCTTGCGAACATCGTCACCGAAAATAAGAATCTTCCCGATGACGCGAAGCGCGACATGATCGTTTCGCTCATCACGCTCAAATACACGCAGTCGAACTCCGTCTGCTACGCCAAGGACGGCCAGACCATCGGCGTCGGCGCCGGCCAGCAGAGCCGCATCCACTGTACGCGCCTTGCCGGCAGCAAGGCGGACAACTGGTATCTCCGCCGCCACCCGAAGGTGCTTGCGCTGCCGTTTGTGGACGGTATCCGCCGCCCTGACCGCGACAACGCCATCGATGTTTATATTTCCGACGAGTGTGACGACGTTTTGGCCGACGGTGCATGGCAGCGCGTCTTCAAGGAGCGCCCCGAGCCGCTGACGGTGCAGGAGCGCAAGGATTGGGTCGCCCGCCAGAGCGGCGTGACCGTCGGCTCCGACGCGTTCTTCCCGTTCGGCGACAATGTTGAGCGCGCGAGAAAGAGCGGCGTCACCTACATCGCGGAACCCGGCGGCTCGATCCGCGACGACAACGTCATCGAGACGGCGAACAAATACGGCATCACCATGGCCTTTACCGGACAGAGATTGTTCCATCACTAAAAGGAGGAACGAAACGAATGAAACTCATGGTCATCGGCGGCGGAGGCCGCGAACACGCCATTATCAAGAAGTTAAAAGAAAATCCCGCAGTTGAGGAAATTTACTGCCTGCCCGGTAACGGCGGCATCGCCGCCGACGCGGTCTGCGTGCCGGAGATCGGCGCAAAGGACATCCCCGCGCAGGTCGAATTTGCGAAAGCGCACCGGATCGACTACGCCGTCGTCGCGCCGGACGATCCGCTGGCCCTCGGCGCGGTGGACGCGCTGACCGAGGCGGGCATCCCCTGCTTCGGCCCCGACAAAAAGGCCGCCGTCATCGAGGCGAGCAAGGCATTTTCCAAGGATCTGATGAAAAAATACGGCATCCCCACGGCAAAGTATGAGCTCTTCACCGACGCGGACGCCGCCTGCGCCTATATTGATTCTCAGGGCGCGCCCATCGTCGTCAAGGCCGACGGTCTGGCGCTCGGCAAGGGTGTCGTCGTTGCGCAGACGGTGGAGGAAGCAAAGGCCGCCGTCCGCTCCATGATCGAGGACAAGGCCTTCGGTCAGAGCGGCGCGCGCGTCGTCATCGAGGAGTTCATGGAGGGGCCCGAGGTCTCCGTTCTGAGCTTTACCGACGGTGAAACGGTCGTTCCCATGGTTTCTTCCATGGATCACAAGTGCGCGCTGGACGGCGACAAGGGCCCGAACACCGGCGGCATGGGCACGATCGCCCCAAATCCCTGCTACACGGAAAAGATCGCGGACGAGTGCATGCAGACGATCTTCCTGCCCACGATCCGCGCGATGAAGGCCGAGGGCCGCCCCTTCAAGGGCTGCCTGTACTTCGGCCTGATGCTCACAAAGGACGGCCCGAAGGTCGTGGAGTACAACTGCCGCTTCGGCGACCCTGAAACGCAGGTCGTGCTGCCGCTTCTCAAATCCGATCTGCTCACGGTTATGCAGGCCACGACGAGCGGCACGCTCAAGGACGTCCCCGTCGAGTTTTCGACCGATTCCGCCTGCTGTGTCGTCCTCGCCTCGAACGGATATCCCAAGAAGTACGAGAGTGGCTTCCCCATCACGATGAGCGAAGAGGCCGCCGCGCACACCTACGTTGCGGGTGCGAAAAAAGACGAAGACAGGCTCCTGACCGCGGGCGGCCGCGTGCTCGGCGTTACCGCCGTCGCCCCCACGCTGGAAGAAGCCGTGAAGGAGGCCTACCGCTTATCGTCCGAGGTCGATTTTGCCAACAAATACTGCCGCAGCGACATTGGCCGCCGAGCCCTCGCCGCGCAAAAGGAGAGAGAGTAAATGGTCTATCGCGTCTGTGTTGAAAAAAAGCCCGGCCTTGCGCCCGAGTGCGCGAGCCTTCTTTCCGACTGCCGCTCGTTTCTGGACCTCAAGGGTCTCGAAAGCGTGCGCATCTGGAACCGCTACGACGTTGAGGGCATCGACGAGGCCCTCTTTGCCTATGCAACAAACACCGTTTTCTCCGAGCCGCAGCTCGACCTGACGAGCGGGGAGATCGACGCGAGCGGCGCTGCCGCCGTCTTTGCTGTCGAGCCGCTGCCCGGCCAGTTCGACCAGCGCGCGGACAGCGCGGCGCAGTGCATCCAGCTCCTGAGTCAGGGCGAGCGCCCGCGCATCCGCACGGCGAAGGTCTATGCACTCTACGGCACGCTTTCGGAAGCCGACGTTGAGGCCGTCAAGCACCATGTCATCAACCCTGTTGAGAGTCGCGAGGCCTCGCTTGCAAAGCCCGAGACGCTCGAAGAGAACCTCTCCGAGCCCAAGCCCGTCGCATCGGTCGACGGCTTTACCGGGATGGATGAATCGGCGCTCTCGGCGCTTCTTTCGTCCATGGGCCTTGCGATGGACTTAGACGACCTCAAGACCTTGCAGGCCTATTTCCGCGACGAAGAGCACCGCGACCCCACCGTGACCGAGGTGCGCGTCGTCGACACCTACTGGTCCGATCACTGCCGCCACACGACGTTCTCCACGCATCTTGATGAGATCACGATCGACGATCTCGCCGTCAAGGGCGCTTATGAGCGCTACCTTGCCGCGCGCGAAGAGGTCTACGGCGCGGAAAAGGCCGCCAAGCGCCCCCAGACGCTCATGGACATTGCGACCATCGGTACCAAGACCCTCAAAAAGCGCAGCTTGCTGCCCGAACTCGACGAGAGTGAGGAGATCAACGCCTGCTCCATTCACGTTCCCGCCAAGGTGAACGGCGAGGAGCAGGACTGGCTGCTGATGTTCAAGAACGAAACACACAACCACCCCACCGAGATCGAACCTTTCGGTGGCGCTGCTACCTGCATCGGCGGCTGCATCCGCGACCCGCTCTCCGGCCGCGCTTACGTCCATCAGGCGATGCGCGTGACGGGCGGCGGCGACCCGAGAAAGACCCTTGCCGAGACCCTGCCCGGAAAGCTCCCTCAGCGCAAGCTGGCGCAGACCGCGGCGGCGGGATATTCGTCCTACGGCAACCAGATCGGCCTTGCCACGGGCCATGTCGCCGAGCTTTACCACGAGGGCTACATTGCCAAGAGACTCGAGTGCGGCGCGGTCGTTGCCGCGGCGCCTGCCAATAACGTTGTGCGTGAGCGTCCCGCTCCGGGTGACGTTGTGATCCTGCTCGGTGGCCGCACCGGCCGCGACGGCATCGGCGGCGCGACCGGTTCTTCGAAGAGCCATGACTTAAAGTCGCTTACCACCATGGCAAGCGAAGTGCAGAAGGGCAACGCGCCCGAAGAGCGCAAGATCCAGCGCTTGTTCCGAAACGGCGAGGTGACGCGCCTCATCAAGCGCTGCAACGACTTTGGCGCGGGCGGCGTGTCTGTTGCCATCGGCGAGCTGGCCGACGGCCTTGCCATCGAGCTTGACGCCGTGCGCAAGAAGTACGAGGGGCTGGACGGCACCGAGCTTGCGATCTCCGAATCGCAGGAGCGCATGGCGGTCGTCGTCGCGGCGGAGGATGAGGCGAAGTTCATCGCTGCCGCGCAGGCCGAAAACCTGGAGGCCTACCGCGTTGCAGTCGTCACCGAAAGCCCCCGCATGGTCATGCACTGGCGCGGACAGACGGTCGCCGACCTTTCGCGCGCCTTCCTCGACACGAACGGCGCAGTCAAGCACGCGAGCGTCCGCGTCGAGGCGGGAGAGGAGAAGACTGCTTCCGCGCCGCACACGCTGCGCGACATGACGGGCAGCCTCAAGAGCGCGTCCCGCCGCGGCCTTACCGAGCGCTTCGACTCGACGGTCGGCTCGTTCTCGCTGCTCATGCCCTTTGGCGGCAAGACGCAGCGCACCCCCTCGCAGGCGATGGCGGCGCTGCTGCCCGTGCTGCCGGGGCAGACGACCGAGCAGGGCAGCGTGATGGCCTGGGGCTGCGACCCCGACGCCCTGAGCGCCGATCCGTACACGGGCGCGCACAGCGCGGTCTACACCTCGGTTGCTAAGATCGTCGCTGCCGGTGCAGATTATCACAAGGCATATCTCACCTTGCAGGAATTCTTTGAAAAGCTCCGCAACGAGCCTGCGCGCTGGGGCAAGCCCTTCTCCGCGCTGCTCGGTGCGCTCGATGCCCAGCTTGAACTGGGCGCTGCCGCCATCGGCGGCAAGGACTCCATGTCTGGTACCTTCCTTGACCATGACGTGCCGCCGACGCTTATCTCCTTCGCCATCGCGCCCGTGCTGGCAGGCGAGATCGTGACGACTGACTTCAAGGCTGCCGGTCACGGCGTTTACCTCTTCGCCGGCGCGACACCCGAAGAGCAGAAAGCGGCGTGGGAACGCTTTACCGCGCTTGCCCGCGCGGGCAAGGTCGCAAGCGCCTGGGCCGTTGAAAACGGCCTTGCCGAAGCGGTGATGAAGATGTCGCTCGGCAACGAGGTCGGCTTTGCCGCGGCCTCGACCGCTCTCGACTGGTACCGGCCCATGCCCGGCGCAATCGTCGCCGAGCTCACCGAGGAAATTCCCGACGCCGTCTGCATCGGCGTCACGACGGCGGAGAAGACGATCAGCATCGGCAGCGACGAGGCGAGCATTTCTGAGCTGCTGGCCCTGAACGATTCCGTGCTCGAATCGGTCTACCCGACGAAGACGCAGGATGCCGGCACGGTCGAGAGCTTTACCTATGAAACGGAAAAGCGCGTTGCGCCCGCCGTCAAGACCACGCGTCCGAAGGCGCTGATCCCTGTCTTCCCCGGCACGAACTGCGAGTACGACACCCAGCGCGCCCTGCTCGAAGCAGGCGCAGACGCCGAGCAGTTCATCATCCGCAACTTAACGAGCGCCGACGTTGCTGACAGCGTCGAGCGCTTTGCCAAGGCCGTCAAGGAGAGCCAGATCATCGTCATCCCTGGCGGCTTCTCCGGCGGCGACGAGCCCGACGGCAGTGCCAAGCTCATCACGGCGTTCTTCCGCAACGCCGCGGTCAAGGAGCAGGTCACGGACCTCCTCGAAAAGCGCGACGGGTTGATGCTCGGCGTGTGCAACGGCTTCCAGGCGCTCATCAAGCTCGGTCTTGTTCCCTATGGCAAGATCATGGACACCGACGCTGATTTCCCGACGCTCACCTACAACGTCATCGGCCGCCACCAGTCCCGTCTGGTCCGCACGCGCGTGTGCTCCAACAAGTCCCCCTGGCTTGCGGGTACGAAGGTCGGCGACATTTACACCGTGCCCATTTCGCACGGCGAGGGCCGCTTCCTCGCATCCGAAGAGCTTGTGAAGAAGCTCGCCGAAAACGGCCAGATCGCCACGCAGTACGTAGACCTTGACGGGTATGCTACAATGAATGCAGCATTCAACCCCAACGGCTCGATCTGTGCCATCGAGGGTATCACCTCGCCCGATGGCCGTGTATTCGGCAAGATGGGGCACACCGAGCGCATCGGCAAGGAGCTTTACCGCAACGTTCCCGGACAGTATGAGATGGAGCTGTTCACCTCTGCCGTGCGCTATTTCAAGTAATTTAAGAAGAGAGGAGCAGACCCAATGGCTTATTATTATCCCGAACCGTCTCACACGTTCAGCGAATATCTGCTCGTCCCCGGTTACACATCCGAGGACTGCATTCCTGACAACGTCTCGCTCAAAACGCCCCTCGTGCGCTACCGCAAGGGGCAGGAGGAGTGCCCCATCAGCCTGAATATCCCTATGGTCTCGGCCATCATGCAGTCGGTGTCAAACGACACGCTGGCCATCGCGCTGGCAAAAGAGGGCGGCCTTTCGTTCATCTTCGGCTCCCAGTCCATCGAGAGCGAGGCCGAGATGGTGCGCCGCGTGAAGAGCAATAAGGCGGGCTTTGTGCCGTCGGCCTCGAACCTGACAAGCGAGCACACGCTGGCCGATGTTTTGGCCCTCAAGGAGAAAAATGGCTTCTCGACCGTTGCCATCACCGAGGACGCAACGCCCAACGGCAAGCTCCTCGGCATCGTGACGAGCCGCGACTACCGCGTGAGCCGCATGAGCACTGATTTGAAGGTGCGCGAGTTCATGACTCCGCGCGAAAAGCTCGTCACCGCTCCTGCGTCGACCACGCTCAAGGAGGCTAACGACATCATCTGGGAACACAAGCTCAACGCGCTGCCCATCGTGGATGAAAACGACCACCTGCTCTACTTCGTCTTCCGCAAGGACTACGCCGAGCACAAGGAGCACCCCCTCGCGCTTCAGGACGACAAGAAGCGCTACCTCGTCGGCGCGGGCATCAACTCCCGCGACTATGCCGAGCGCATCCCCGCGCTTGTGGAGGCTGGCGCGGATGTGCTGTGCATCGACTCGTCCGAGGGATACTCCGTCTGGCAGAAGAAGGTCATCGACTACGTGCGCGCAAACTATGGCAATACCATCAAAATCGGCGCGGGCAACGTCGTCGACCGCGACGGCTTCCGCTTCCTCGCCGAGAGCGGCGCGGACTTTGTCAAAGTCGGCATCGGCGGCGGCTCCATCTGCATCACGCGCGAAACGAAGGGTATCGGCCGCGGCCAGGCCACCGCGCTCATTGAGGTGAGCGCCGCACGCGACGAATACTTCCGCGAGACCGGCGTGTATGTCCCCATCTGCTCCGACGGCGGCATCGTGCACGACTATCACATGACGCTCGCGCTCGCCATGGGCGCGGACTTCCTGATGCTGGGCCGCTACTTCGCCCGCTTCGACGAATCGCCGACGAACAAGCTGCTTGTCAACGGCGTGTACGTCAAGGAATACTGGGGCGAAGGCTCGAACCGCGCGCGCAACTGGCAGCGTTACGACCTCGGCGGCAAGACGGGCCTTGCGTTTGAAGAGGGCGTGGATTCCTACGTCACCTACGCGGGCTCCCTGCAGGATAACGTCGCAAGAAGCCTTTACAAGGTCAAGTCGACCATGTGCAACTGCGGCGTGACGACGATCCCTGACCTCCAGAAGAACGCGAAGCTCACGCTCGTCTCCGCCACCAGCATCGTCGAGGGCGGCTATCACGACGTCACCCTCCGCGCCACGAACGCCAGCAACAACTAAACAGCGCAAAGAACAACAAAAAGCGGTTCCCGAAAGGGAACCGCTTTTTTATGGTTGCTTACTTGCAGAACGTCACGCACGCCTGCGAGGCGGTTTTGCCGTCCGGCTTGACAATGCCGATGCGGCACGTGCCGTCATCGAGTGACTTCTTGTAGACCGTCAGCGCCTCACCCTCGAAGCATGGCGTTGAGTAGTGTAGCTCGACCGATTGAATATTACCGCTCGCGAGCTCCTTTGCCGAAAAGCAGTCGAGCAGCAGGCGTACATAGGCCACGTTGTTCATGTGGTGGCCGAGGTCGATGTCCGTCGACCGCACGGCATAGTGCGAGAAAAGGTCGGCGTCCTCAAACTTTTCATGGAAGCGCTGCAATTTTTCGGGGATGGCCGTCTCGGCGGGGAAGGGGTAGTCCTTCGGGAAGCCCGAGTCGCCAAAGCGGATGATCTTCTGCTCCGGTCCTAAGATGGCCCACTCGGTCTTGCCGCGGGCAATGACCGCCTCACCGCGCGAGAGTGTGTAACTGCGGTACGTGCGTACGTCGCGCTCGCTGCACGCCTCCGCCCACGTGCGCACCGTGAGTTCGTCCATCAGGTACGCGCGCTCAAAGAGATCGACGCGCGTGTGGACCGTGAGCCAGAATTCACCCTTTTTCGCCATCGCGCTGCTGCCGACGCCCAGCACCTCCGCGTGCTGCGCTGCGATGCCCTGAAAAATCGTAAACGCCGCCAACGGCGACAGCGCGCCCGACGCGTCACAGTAGTCGGGCGTGACGGTAAGACGTTTTTCAAAAATGCTCTCCATGCAGTTCTCCTTTGAATTTGTCGTTTTCTTAACGATAAGTATAGCATGGAATTGGTATCGCCTCAAGCGGACAAATTTGATCGTTCGTTAAAATGTTACGCACATTGTCCCCTGCGCTGCGCAGGGAATGCGAATAAGGGAGGGGTATCTCTTTTCAAAAAAGAGATATCCCTCCCTTACACCCTCCCAGAGAAAATTTCCATTGCAAGCGAGCAGCTCAAAGAGCTGCAATGCTTGCCGATTGCACTTCCTGCGCGCGGCGGAGCCGCGTTGGGTGTTGCTAAACGATTTGCCTCTGCTTCTATTATCCGCTGCCGCTCTGCTGATCTTGTAGAAGTACAAACTAATTTCCGCCTGCTGCGGCACTCCACAATGCGGCGAGCGCAGCAATGCCGCATTTCGCAGGCAGTCTGCCGCCGAGGTAGCGTCACTCGCGCCTCACGATAGTAAGGCGCGGTTGCAAAACGTAACGACTCGCAGAAGTTTCATGGCGAAGCCATGTACACCGCACCCACACTGCGCAGCGCGTGCAGCTCTTCGAGATCAAGACTGCCAATGTGCGGGGGCGAGGGGGAAGGCCCCTCGCGTTCTCTTGGGGGATTGAAAGGGGGCCATTCTCTCACGTGAGAGAATGGCCCCCTTTCCCCGCGCCCCACGCCCCCACGCTGTGGGGAGAAAAAGAAAGCAGCCCTTTCGGGCTGCTCATTTTATTCTGATAAAAGAATTCTATCGTTATCAAGCTCATGTCCGGCACCTGCTTTGAACCGCGCGATGAGATCGTCGACTCCCATCCCCGCGCGTTCACTGCCCGCGACGTCGAGCACGATGTGCCCGTCCGCCATCATCAGTGTGCGGTTGCCGAGCTCAAGTGCCTGATGCATGTTGTGCGTGACCATCAGGCAGGTGATGTGACTTTCCGCCACGACGCGGCGGGTGAGGTCGAGCACCTTTTCCGCCGTCGCGGGGTCGAGCGCCGCGGTGTGCTCGTCAAGAAGTAAGAGCTGCGGCGGCACCATCGTCGCCATCAGCAGCGTGAGCGCCTGACGCTGGCCGCCGGAGAGCAGGCCCACGGGGTTTTTCATGCGGTTCTCAAGGCCCATGTCGAGCTGCTTGAGCTGCTCGGCGAAGAACTCCTTGTCCTTCTTGCTGATGCGGCTGAACGGATTGCCGTGCGCCGCGCGCAGGTACGCGAGCGCAAGGTTTTCTTCGATCGTCATGCTCGGCGCGGTGCCGCGCAGGGGGTCCTGAAAGAGACGCCCGATGCGGCGGGAGCGCTCGTGCTCGGGCACGAAGGTGATGTCCTTGCCCGCGAGCGAAATGCTGCCCTCGTCGGCATAAAAGCTGCCCGCGATGGCGTTGAAAAGCGTCGACTTGCCTGCGCCGTTCGAGCCGACGATGGTGACGAAGTCGCCCTCATCCAAATGCAGGGAAAGGGAAGAAAGTGCTTTTTTCTCATTCACCGTGCCGGGGTTGAAGGTCTTGGAGAGATTTTGAATGTCCAGCATCTTACGCGCCCTCCTTATTTCTGGCGGCCATTTTGCGCTTCTGGAATGTCGCCCACTTCTGGATGCTCGGCGCGGCAATGGCCAGCGCCACGATGATGGCCGTCAGGAGCTTCAGGCACTCGACGGGCACGATCTTCGTGTAGAATACGATGGCGTAGATGAAGCGGTAAACGATCGAGCCGAGAATCGCGGCGATGACGCCCTTTTTGACGCTTCTGCGCCCGAGCAGCGTCTCGCCGATGATGAGGCAGGCGAGGCCGATGACGACGATGCCCGTGCCGGAGTTGATGTCCACAGTCTTCTGATACTGGCCGACGATCGCGCCGGAAAGCGCCGTGAGCATGTTGGCAAGGCACAGGCCGACCGTGATCGTGAACGACGGATTCAGGGACGAGGCGCGCACCATGTCGGGGTTATCGCCCGTGGCGCGGATGGAAAGACCCATGCGCGTGCCGAGAAACAGCACCAGCAGAAGACCGGCCAGGATCGTGACGAACGCTGCGAGCAGCAGCTCGTACCACTCGCCGCCGATGCCGGTCTCGCGCAGCATCGTGAAGACGGTCTTGCCGCCGAGCAAGCTCTGGTTGGATTTCCAGCCCATCGCCATTAAGTTGATGGTGTAAAGGCCGGTGTTCGTGACGATGCCGGCGAGGATCGACGGCACGCCGAGCTTCGTCTGCAAAAACGCGGTGACAAAGCCCGCGCACGCGCCCGCGAGCATCGCGGCGAAGATGGCGAGGACAGGGTGTCCCGCGGCCGTCACGGTGACGGACACGGCCGCGCCGAGGACGAAGCAGCCGTCGGTCGTCAGATCGGCGATGTCGAGGATGCGGTAGCTTAAAAACAGCGCCATCGCGACCAGGGCGTAGAGGAAGCCCAGCTCTAGGGCGGTCTGCGTGATGATGAGCATGGGAAAATTCTCCTTTCAGGCCAATTTCCCCCGACGGAAGGTCGGGGGAAAGGCAGTTCATTTGCGGGGAAACGGTTTTCTTAGTCCTTGGTGGTCGTGACCTCGACGACGGTGCCCATGCTGTCAAAGCAGGAGTAGTCAAGGCTCATCGCGGCGGCGGTATCGGTGTTGACGGTGATGATGCCGCCGTCCATCAGGTAGTAGTCCTCCATGGCGTCCATGCCGTCGGTGATGGCGGAGTAGGCGAGGTCGGCGGTCTTGGCGCCGAGGTCGGTGTAGTTCACGCCGCAGGTGGCGTAAGCGCCGTTGCGGACGAAGGAGTCAGCGCCGGTGTAGTGGGGGATGCCGGCCTTGGCGAGGTCCTCATAGATGGCGAGCTCGGCGGCCATGATGACGTTGTCAGTCGGGGTGAAGACGGCGTCCACACCGTCGGCAATCAGCGCGGAAGCGGCAGCGACGACTTCGTCGTTCGTGTTCGCGGTCTGCTCAACGTACTCGATGCCCTTGGCGTCGAGATAGGCCTTCGCGTCGGCGATGGGCTTGGTGGAGTTGGGCTCAGAGAGGGAGTAGAGCAGGCCGACCTTGGCAACGTCCGGGTTCTGGGCGAACATCATGTCCATGATGAAGCTGGTGTTCAGCGCGTCGCTCGTGCCGGTCACATAGTCGATGCCCGTCAGGCTTGCAGCCTCGGGATCGGAGACGGCGGCGTAGACAACGGGGGTCTTGGTGTCCTCAGCGGAGAGGGCAGAGATCTGCGCGGCGGTCGTCGCGATGGGGATGATGGCGTCGACCTGATCGGCGATCGCCTGATCGGACAACTGCTTTAAGATGGTCTGGTCGTTCTGGCCGGAGGTGATGTCGTACTCGATGGTCACATTATTGTCGGCTGCGATCTTGTCGAGCTCGGCGGCCACAGCGTTTGCAATCTCGTCGAGAGAGGCGTGGTCGAGCTGCTTGATGATGGCGACCTTGTAGGTCTTGCCGCTTTCGTCGCCGCCCTGCTGGGCGTCGTTGCTGCTGCCGTCGCTCTTGCTGCCGCACGCGGCCAGAGACAGGGTCATCGCACCGGCGAGGGCCAGGGTCAGAAGCTTTTTCACCATGTTGTTTTTCATTTTTGTTTTCCTCCAAAATTTATTTGATTTCGGGTGGCAGATGAGGTCCTGGTTTGCCGGAACAGGAGGAATATAAAGAAAAAAGACCTTCATCCCATACACATGGGACAAAAGTCATCAAACTTCTGCGATACCACCCAAATTGACGTTTTGTAAAACGCCCGCTCGCTTACGCGCACCATCATACGCGCCCCGATGGATAACGGGTGGGATACCCGTCGGTCCCTACTTGACTTCCGCCGTTCGGTCCGCCCTCTGAAGTCCATTCACCGACCGTCCGCCGCCCCGATCACACCACCCGGGACTCTCTTTGTGCTTATCTGCATCGGCTACTTCTCTCCGTCATAGGTTTGAAGCTCTTCACTTGTTGGTTGCATTATAGCACGCGGGGCCCACTTGTCAAGTGGGTTTTTCAAAAAAGTTGCACTTTTTTGATTTGCCCAACGGGTGAGGGAGTTTCCCGCGCACGGCGCGGGAGGGAGAGGCAGCGCCGATGGCGCTGCGCGGAATAAGGGGGCCATTCTCTCACGTGAGAGAATGGCCCCCTTGGACCCCCAAGAGAACGCAAGGGGCGCTGCCCCTTGACCCCGCACATTGCGGGTTTGCAGCTTGAATGACTGCACGCGCTGCGCAATCGGGTGCGGTGTACATGGCTTCGCCATGAGTCTTCTGCAAGTCGTTACAGATATCAACCGCGCCTTACTATCGTGAGGCGCGAGTGACGTTTGACCGGCGGCAGACTGCTTGCCGAATGCGGCATTGCTGCGCTCGCCGCATTGTGGAGACTGGCGGTAGACGAAAATTAGTCTGTACTTCTACAAGATTAGCAGAGCGGCAGCGGATAATAGAAGCAGAGGCAAATCGTATAGCAATGCTAACGCGGCAACGCCGCGCGCAGGGCAGTGCAATCGGCAAGCATTGCAGCTCTTTGAGCTGCTCGCTTGCAATGGAAATTTTCTCTGGGAGGGTGCAAGGGAGGGGTATCTCTTTTCGAAAAAGAGATACCCCTCCCATATCCGCGTCCCCCACACCAGGTGGGGAAAAACCGGAACTTATTGTTCCAAAAGGAACCGTGCGATATTTTCTATTGCAACAGAAGCCTTTCTAATGGGAAACATCTGAAACACATGCCACATCCCCTCGCTGACCTGCAGGCGGCAGGGAACGTTTGCGCGCTTCATCGCCTGATAGAGTTGTTCTGAATCCGAATACAGGATCTCGTGGTCGCCGACCTGGATGAGCGTCGGCGGGAAGCCGGTGAAGTCGGCAAAAAGTGGGGACAGGTCGCTCGAACGGTAGTCTCTTCCTGCGGCGTAGGCGAGGCGCACGGCTTCGATGTACTCGGGCGTGAGCATCGGGTCGATCTCCGCACGCTCGGTGTAGGATTTGCCGGACATCGTCATGTCCGTCCACGGGGACATCAGGATGAGCGTGCCGGGGAGCTTGCGGCCCGCCGTCTTGAGGCGGTTGCAGAGCACGAGGGCGAGGTTGCCGCCCGCGCTGTCGCCCGCGAGGACGATATCGCGCGCGCCGTAGCCCTGGAGCATCAGATAGTCCCACGCGCGCAGCGCGTCCTCGACGGCGGCGGGATAGGGGAACTCGGGCGCGAGGCGGTATTCAAAGCTCAGCACATCGTAGCCCGTCGCATGTGCGAGCTTGGACGACAGTACGCGCGAATAGCCGAGGTTGCCGCTCGTGTAGCCGCCGCCGTGGCAGTATAAAATCGCATGGCGGCTGCCGTGGGGGGCCTTGAGCCGCGTCCACGCCGCGCTCATGCCCGAGAGGGCAAATTCCTCGTAATCCATGCCTGTCATCGGCGCAGTCAGCTTGCCGAGGACCTCCTGACTGCGGCGCTGACGCTCAAGCTCTTCGGCGGTCATGCTTTCTGGCGCACCGGCGCTGTGCAGCGCCTTGAGCGCACGCATCAGCGGGTCGAGATGCGCGTTCTCGGCCTCGCTCTTCTTTTTGCGGATGATGCGGAGTTTGGGTTCCATAGCTCCTCCTGAAAAACAAAATTCTTTGAGAACATGATATCATAATTTCGTAAAAATGCCAAGGAAAAGCCGCATCTTTCTTGTAGCGTGCCCCGCTTTGTGCTACAATGAACCTCTCAAGACCGCGCAGAAGGAAAGAGGGAACATTGGATGGCCAAGCCCAACAGCAAATGGTATAAGCTCGATTCCGCAGGCACGCTCTACTCCGCGCTGCAAAAGGAGGAGTATTCAGCCATCTACCGCTTTTCCGCTCTGATGGAAAAAGACGTCGACCCCGCGGCGCTTCAGCGCGCCATCGACCGCTGCATGCCGCGCTTCCCGACCTTTGCCGTGCGCATCCGCAAGGGCGCGTTCTGGTACTATTTGGAGCACAACAGCGCGCCGGGGCCGTTTTTGAAAGAGGACGTGTCCGACCCCTGCCAGCCCGTGCGCTTCAAGGAAGACAACGGCTGGCTTGTGCGCTTTTACTATTACCGCAACCGCATTTCGATTGAGGTCTTCCACGCGCTTTCCGACGGCGGTGGGGCCATCGTCTTCTTCCGCACGCTGCTGGCCGAATACCTGCGCCAGACCGGCGTTGATATCCCTGCGGGGAACGGTGTGCTTGATTTGAACGAGCCGCCGCGCGAGGAGGAGATGGAGGACGCCTATGCCCGCTACGCAGGACACCACGCACTGGGCCTCCACCGCCAGCCGACGGCGTATCAGAATACCGGCACAAGCGAGCCGTTTTACACGTTCCATGTGACGATGGGCTTCGTGCCGCTCTCGAAGCTGCGCGAGGAGTCGAAAAAGTACGGCGCGTCGATCACCGAATACCTCTCCGCTGTGCTCATTTACGTCATTTTGGAAAAGCAGAAGCGCGAAAAGCCCTACCGCCTGCGCCCCGTGGCGCTGGCCATCCCCATCAATCTGCGCGGCTGGTTCCCGAGCGAGACGCTGCGCAACTTCATCACCACCGTCCGCCCGTATATCGACCCCGCGCTCGGCGACTACACGTTCCCCGAGATCGTCTCGCAAGTGCGCCATTATATGAAGCTGCACATCAACCGGCAGGAGATGCAGGCGGCGTTCACGGGGAATGTCCGCTTTACAAAGAATTTTGCGCTGCGGCTCGTGCCGGTTGCACTCAAAAATCCCGTTATGGCGCTCAACTACCGCCTGCACGGCGTGCGGCCCTATTCCTGCACCTACACCAATCCCGGCGCGTTCACCGTGCCGCCCGAAATGGCTGAGCATATCCGCGGGGCGGAGGTCATTCTGGGACAGGCGACTGTGCCGCGCTGCCACTGCGCGTCCATCAGCTATGGCGACACGATGGAGATCACCTTTGCCGGCACGCAGGCGGAGACGGACACCGAGCGCGACTTTTTCCGCTTCCTCGTGCGCGCGGGAATCCCCGTGCGCGTAGAGAGCAACCGATGAATAGCAGATCGAAAGAAGGAATTTGATGTCATATTGTGTCAAATGCGGCGTGGAGCTGGACGAGGGCGCGGAGCGCTGTCCGCTCTGCGGCACGCCGGCGTGGAAGCCGGATGAGACCGCACCGCGCTATTTCCCGACCAAGCCGGCCGAGGTGCCGAGAGCATCGCGCAGAGCCGCCGCCGCGCTGCTGACGGCGATGCTCGCGTCCGTGTCGCTCTGCTGCGGACTGCTGAATCTCATTTTGCCGACGGAGCACCCCTGGGCGCTCTACGTCGCGGGCGCGGCAGTGATGCTGTGGATCTGGTTCGCACTGCCGATGCTCGTGCGCGGCATCCCAATCTTCTTCCGACTGACGGCGGACGTCGCCGCCATCGGCATTTACGTGTGGATCATCTCCGTTGCGCTGCACGGGGGGCGCTGGTTCCGCGGACTCGTGCTGCCGATGCTCGGCTGGGCGTGCGTCGTCGTATTCCTGCTGAGCTTTCTGCTGCGCGACGGCAGGCGCTCGCGCCTTTCTTCCATCGCCATGTGCATCGGCGCGGTGGGCCTGATGGCGATGGGCGTCGAATACTGCCTTGACCGGTATTTTCTTGAGGCGTGGCAGCCGAGCTGGTCGCTCGTCGTGCTCGTCATCTGCATCGGGCTCATCATCCCGCTGCGCATCGTGCGCCGCGTCCCGTCGCTGCGCGAGGAAGCGCGGAGACGCTTCAATATGTGAAACCTGCTTCTGAAAATGGAAAACCCGCCCTGACGCTTTTGCGTCGGGGCGGGTTTTGTGATGTTTGCTTACAGCAGCCAGCTGAGCACCATGCCGACAAGCAGTGTGATTCCGGCGGTGAGCAGGGCGAGCAGAACTTTCTGATAGGGCCGCTTGCCCGCTTCGACCTTCTGCTCAATCTCATCGAGCCTCTTGCCTTCGCTGAAGGCTAAGATCTCCTTGTAGGATTGGACGTTGTTTGCCTTCTTGATGCGCTCGAGGCGGAGGGCAAAGTACATCGCGCTGCCCCAGAGCAAAAGCTCCGGAATGAGGCCGTACAGGTCGAACCACTTGAGCAGCGGCACGGGCAGAATGATCGTGGCGGCGAGCAGAACAGAGTAGATGATGGCGTCGCGGTTCATGGCTTTGACATCGGCGGCGTTGACTTCCTGTTTCATGGTTTCCAAATCTCCTTTGATGAGTTGGTCGAGCGAAACATCGAAGAGGGCGCTGAGCAGGAGCAGACTATGGATATCGGGGTAGCTCTTGCCCGTCTCCCTTAATTAAAGATATTGTTGGGTAAAAAAGAAAGGTCAGTCGATTT
>OJRT01000062.1_pt1 | contig 81738 bp, 72 predicted proteins | sample 1599281 | NCBI WGS metagenome assembly OJRT01 (sample SAMN03922458, study PRJEB24848) | human gut metagenome | isolation source: stool sample | host: Homo sapiens | place: Germany | collected 2009-11 | reverse complement strand
GTGCACGCTCCATTCGCGGAACAGTATGTTATTATACTCGCATCCCAGGAAATGTCAAGCGTATTTTTCAAAGTTTTTTTGGTCTGTCACTTCTTTCAGTTTCATCATCTAAAATCTGCCCTTAGCTGTGCACAATATCCACATTCGCTCCTCTTTCACCTTATTTTGTTAAAAAACATCATCCTCAGCGCGCTGCAAAATCTTCCAGCCGCGGCTTTGGATAAATTGGCGGCTTTTCCAAAGACTAAGTGCAGTTTATCGAGTATAAAAGGAGTTTTGATAGATGAAAGCAACCGGAATTGTCAGACGGATCGACGACCTTGGCCGCGTTGTCATTCCCAAGGAGATCCGCCGCACCATGAGAATCCGCGAGGGCGACCCGTTGGAGATCTACACGAGCAAGGACGGGGAGGTCATTTTTAAGAAGTACTCGCTCATGGGCGGCGTGGACGAGTTTGCCGCGCAGCTGTGCGACACGCTGAGCAAGTCGACCGGCACAAGCGTGGCCGTGACCGACCGCGACAGCGTCATCGCCGCGGCAGGCAGCGCGCGCCGCGATCTCATCGGCAAGCGCATCAGCCCGCAGCTCGAGCAGATCATGGAGGACCGCGGTATCTACCGCGCCGTGCCGAGCGAGCGCAGCGTGTTCGTCACCGAGTCGCTCGACCGCTACTGCGCGACCATCGCCGCGCCCATCATCTCCGAGGGCGACGCACTCGGGCTCGTGGTCTTCATCGGCACCGAGGGCGAATCGGCCGCAGGTGAGACGGAGTACAAGCTCGCGCAGGCCATCGCAGGCTTTCTTGGCAAACACATGGAGAGCTGAAAAAAGAGGACGGCTTTGGCCGTCCTCTTTTCCTATATTATATAGTATCGTTCACTTTTCGCCCAGCGCGCGGTAGAGCATCGTCACGATCTGGGCACGGGTGCAGTTGTCCTGCGGCAGGAGGCGATTGTTGTCGCCCTTGAGCACGCCCGCGTTGACGGCCCAGTCCATCGCCTCGAGCGCGTAGGCGGGAACGGCGTCGAAGTCGTCGAACTCGCGGATCGCCATGCCGCCCTGCGTCGTGTCCATTCCCTGCGCCTTGGCAAAGCGGTAGAGCATCGTGACCACCTGCGCGCGGGTAACGGCGGCGTCGGGGGCAAAGGTCTCGGCGGTCGTTCCCTCGATGATCTTTTCGCTCGCCGCCCAGTGGACAGCCTCGGCATAGTACGCGCCGCCGTCTACATCATTAAAGTTCATCGCGTAATTCACCACGGGAGACCCCGCCGCGCGCCACAGGAACGTGACGAGCTGCGCGCGGGTGCAGGAGGCGTCCGGCGAGAAGTGCACCGCGTCCGTGCCGGTGACGATGCCGCCCTCCGCCGCCCAGAGAACCGCGTCATAGTAGTACGCGCCCGCGGGGACGTCGACGAAGTAGTTGAGCATCGTGTTGTCGTCCATGAACGTCGCCGCGACGGTCACGGGGCCGGACGGCATGGTGAAGGTGTATTTGCCGTTGCCTCTGTCGGTCAGGTCGAGCGTGCTGCCGTTTTTGTCGGTAACACTCAGCGTTTCAAGCGTGTAGCCCTTATCGGGCGTGACGGTGACGGTCACAGTGCTGCCCTTGGAGGCAGACTTTGGGCTGACAGTCACGCTGCCGTGCGCGCCGTCAGAGACCGCAACGTCATAGCGCGGCGCGGAGGGGGCAGATGTGTGGATTTTCTCCCATTTCGCCGTCAGGGTCAAATTTTCTGTCACAGGCGTGTCAAAGTCCCATTTTGCATTGCCGTTATACCAGCCCACAAAACGATAGCCGGACTTGACGGGTGTATCTGGCGCGCTGGCCTTGTCGTTCACCACCTGCATAGCATAGACATCCTCGCCGTCCATATAGGTCACCTCGTGGCCCTGAATGGAATAGTCCGTTTCTGCGTGCGCTCCCTTCAATTTGTCGTAGAACGTGCCGCCGGAAATATAAGCGGGAGTCCTGCCCTCGCTGCTGCCCTGATATCTGACCGTGACCGGCCCGTAGAAGCTGCCGCCTTCAATTTCACCGTTTTCATCTCCGGCATAGACCGGGCAGTAATAGCTTCCGCCGGAGATCGTGACACCGGTGGCAACCACCCGGCTGGCGTTTTTCACAGTTAGGTTCGCATTCTTTGAGAAGTCACGGGAATTGCAAATGGTCAACAGATTCCCCTGCATATCCAAGGTATAATCCTTATCAACGGTGACACCGTTCAAGATCAGGTCGCCGCCGATGCTCGCCGCCTTTTTCAGGTTTTCCATGTCGGAGGCGGAAAGCCTGCCGTTGTTGACCAGTGTGCCGTCCACCGTCAGCGCGACGTTTTTCCCCAGCGACAACAGGCCGGACTCTGCCGCTTCTGCATTCGTAGTCCGGACAGTCATCACGGTACCGCCCTCATTGATAGTCAGAAAAGATTGATCGCCTTCGAAGATCACCTCGCAGCCCGCGCCCACGGTCAGGCGGCCGTTGACCACCATGCCTTTGTAAGGATTGAGGCTCACGACACCTTCCAGACCATCCAGCGTCAGCGCCCCGCCCTCGGCAATGGTCAGGGGACAACGGAGGAGCAGATTGCAGCCAGCATATTCACCGCCCTCCACCAGCGTGACCGCCCTGTCAATGGTCAGCTCTTTGACGGTTTCCGTCTCGTCGACCCAGATTTCCCTCATCAGCTTGATCGTCGTGATGGTCGGGTCCGCCAGCGCCGCCAAGAAATCCGCATCATTGGAAACTTTCCTCTCCACCGAACCGTTGAACGTGCCGCCGGTAATTTCACCGTTGTTGGTCACCTCAGCCTCGAACGCGCCGCCTGAGATCGTACCGTAATTGGACGCCTTCGCCATAAACTTAGTTTCAGTCCCACTCTCGATCTTTCCGCCGGGCGCAACCGTAACTGTGTTCTCCACCAGCTTTACAACGGCCTTATCGTGGTCCGCCAAGGCTCCAACCAACTCGTCCGATGTTTTGACCTCCGTTGCCGTCCCGGCGGTCTTCTCCGCCGCCGCCATCGTCGGCAACAGCGTCAGGCACAGGCACAGGGCCGTCAAAAAGTTGAAAATACGTTTTTTCATATCATTCCTCCATCAAAGCGATTGGTGCATCCACCGGATGCACCAAGGGGATATCCCCTTGCGGTTTTTCTTAAAATGCCGGTTCGGCCTTTACGGCCTCGAATCCCTTTTCGGCCTGCTGGACGGTCGTTCGGATGATGCCCGCCGCCATGGCGTGCAGGTCAAGCTGCAAAACGGCCGCGGTGACCTCCCGCCGCCGCTCGACCGGCACATTGTAGAGCTTGAGCGCGCACTCCAAAAAGCGTGCGATCTTGCGCTCCACGGTAAAATACACGTCGCACGGCACAGCCATGAACGAGCGCATCATGCCCGCCGAGGCGATCTCCATCTCGTAAAAATCCTTGGCCTCCGCGTCCGGAAGATAGTCCCCGAAGATGCCCTCCAGCCGCTTCGCCGTGCTGCGGTACAGGTATGCCGAGGTCGACGGCAACGTGTAGGCCGTCACGTACAGCTCGCGCAGCGGCTCGGTCAGCTCGGCGATGTGGAGCTGGATGGCCGTCTCCACCGCGTAGAGCAGGACGGGGTCCTGTGCCGCGCTGTGCTGCTCGGCCAGCGCGAACTGCCCGCTGAACATCCGCTTGTCAAGCTCGAGCAGCAGTGCCTCCTTGCTGGGAAAGGCCCGAAAAAACGAGCTTGGCGTCATGCCCGCGGCGCGGGCGATCTCCGCGGTCGTCGTGCCCTCATATCCCTTTTCCAAAAACAGCTTTACGGCGGCGCGCAGCATCTTCTGCTGCGTCAAAAGTCCGCTCGCCTGCTTGCCGCGCAGCGGCATATCGATCACGCTCCTCAAAGTCTACTTGTGAGTATAGTCACATAATAGCATAGTTCGCCGCTTTCCGCAAGAACGAAACGTGTAAAATTTTACCCCTGCCTATATAAAAGAAGTGCGGCGGTCCTTCGACCGCCGCACTCTCTCATTTTATTTTCCTTTACAGCATTGCAAAGCGCTGTGCGCCCTTCGTTTTGAGCCAGCGAAGAAGCAGCGCTGTCACCGCGAGCGTCACCGCCGCCGCGATGGCGAGATACGCAGCCGTGCCGAGCTTCCACCCCTGCCAGAGGTAGAGCCCCGCGAACACGATGGCGTAGAGCCAGCCGCCGAACAGCGCGATCGTCACGGCCAGACTTTGCTTGATGGGCATGAGCTCGCTCGTCCACGTCAGGTTTGCCCGCGCGACGCCGAGCGTCAGCCCCAGGCACGCGGAAAACGTGATGTACGCGAGCGCCTCGGCAAAAACGAGCGGCAGCGCCGCCGTCACAGGCAGGATAAACGTCATGCAGACAAGCGGCACGAGCGCTGGAAGAGCCGTGAGCGCAAGCTGCACCTTGAGCTTTGCGCGAAGCACCTGCCAGGGCTTGACGGGCAGCGATTGCGCGAGCCAGAGGGACTTTCCCTCGAGTGAGACCGACGGCGTCGCCATGTCGTTCATCGACGCAATGGCGCACACGCCGGTGCAGAGCAGCACTTCCGCGCAGCCGCTCTGCGAGGCGAAGACCTCGTTCAGCAGCGGCACGACCGTTCCGCCCTTCCACAAAAGCAGGATGCCCGAGATCGGCAGCAGCAGGATACCGAGGCCGCTGTTGAGCATGTAGTTCGGGCTCGCGGTGAAGCGCGCGAGCTCCTTGCCGAAAAGTGCCCCATCGATGCTCCGGCGCTTGACGGCCTTTTCGCGGTACACAGCCTTGCCCGATGCGCCCGACGCAGTCGTGATCTGCAAAAAGCTGCGTGAGAGCAGCGTCCACGTCAGCGCAAACAGCGCGAGGATGACCGCCGCGCTCAGCAGCATCGCTGTCACATCGCCCGTACCGGTCAGGCCAAAGACGTAGAGCGGGTGCGCCGCACCCTTGATCTTCTCACCGTAGACCGCGGCGTTGGCGACGAGCTGCTCGATGGCCGTCTGCGCCTTGAAGACGAAGAAATAGTAGATGGCAAGCCCCGCGAGCGAGACGATGACCGTGATGAAGCTCTTGTGCTTGAGCTTACGGCTCACCTTCGCCACGACCCAGCCCAGCGCGCACGAGAGCGTGAGCACGAAGATTGAGATGAGTGCCGTCAGCAGCACGCCGCCGAGGAGCGCCATCGGCGCTGCCGAGACCGTGACCCAGTAGACGATGACCGCGGGCAGGATGACGACCGCGGAGTACACGAGGCCCATGAGATAGACCGTCAGCAGCCGCGAGGCCATCAGCGTCCGCACCGGGATGGGCAGAGACAGCAGCAGGTCGTTGTCCTTAGCGAAGTACAGGCCCGAATACGTGTTGAACACGCTGCCGAACGCGCCGAGAAAGATGGCGAGCAGCGACATGAGCGAAAAATAGAGCCAGCCCATCCCCGCCTGCGTAAGCGGCGCACAGAGCGAAACGGAAAGCCCCGTGAACATCCCGATCAGGCCGATCATCAACGCGGCAAAGAGCAGGATATAAGCGATAATCCCCGCCGTCGAACGTTTTTTATTGGTTTTGGCATTATAAAAGTAGCTGCGGAAAATTTCCATCAGCTGCTTCTTGACGAGCGTTTTCAGCATGATTCGCCCTCCAGCTCAAGAAAGGCCTCCTCGAGCGAGTCGTCGCCCTTGACCTCCTCCATCGTGCCGGAGCGGATGAGCTTGCCGCCCTTGATGATGGCGACCTTGTCGCAGAGTTTTTCAGCCACCTCGAGCACGTGGGTCGAGAAGAAGATCGCGCCGCCCGCGTCGCACACCTCGCGCATCATGCCTTTTAAGATATGTGAAGCCTTCGGGTCGAGGCCGACGAACGGCTCATCCATCAAAATGAGCTTCGGCTCGTGCAGCCACGCCGAAATGATGGCAAGCTTCTGCTTCATGCCGTGGGAATAGGCCGCGACGGGCTGGGCCAGGTCGGTCGTCAGCTCGAAGAGGTCCGCGTACTTGCGGATACGCTCCTGACGCGCGCTTTCCTCCACGCTGAAGATGTCGGCGATAAAATTGAGGTACTGGATGCCCGTCATAAACTCGTAGAGGTCGGGGTTATCCGGGATGTAGGCGAGCATCTTCTTGCAGGCGATGGGATCGTCCTCAATGGAGTGCCCGCCGATCGTGATCCTGCCGGAATCGAACTGCTGGATGCCGACGACGGATTTGAGCGTCGTGGTCTTGCCCGCGCCGTTGTGGCCGATAAAGCCGTAGATCTCCCCCGGCGCGATGTGGAGCGACAGATCATCCACGGCTTTCTTTTCGCCGAAGGTCTTGGTCAGGTGTTCAATATAGAGCATAAGGTTCTCCCTCTTTTCTTCTTGCAGCCGTTTCGAATGTCTTTGTGATATCAAAATAATATCATGTGATTTCCAACTGTCAAGAGCCATTTTGCAAATGTCAAGTTTGCTTTACTTGTAGGATATCACTGCCGTTCCCATTTGTCAAGTCTGCTTTACATTTTATCTTTGTGATACAGCACGAGCGACACAATACCCATCACCGCCGCATACAGTACGCCGCCAACGGCCCAGATAAACCAGCTATACTGCGGCTGGCCGTTTCCCCTGGGGCCGAAGGTGTAGAACAGGAAGATCGCCGTCACGCTCAGCCAGTAGATGAGTGACACTGTGCTCATTACGCCGCTGCGTGCCTTCTTTTTGCGCGTGTAGTCGCCCTCCTCGAGCAGCTGGTCCATCGCGCCGGTGTACGTTCCGCTCCAGACGAGCACACCCACGCCGCAGGCGACCAGAAGCAGCAGCGCATCCACCGCCACCGCAGCGTAAACATCCGCCGGAGCGACGCGCACGAGCAGCGCGGCGACATTGGACGACGCGAGACCGACCCCGAGCATCAGCGGCACGACAGCAAGGATGCATAGCACCACGCCGAGGATCGTACAGCGCGAGGCGGTCGGCTCATAGGCCTTGCGCCGCTCGCGCACCATGCCGCTCACGCCGTACTCGGTCTCAAACGGCTCTTTTTCAAGAAAGTCGAATTCCTTCGTCTTCGCCCCGCACGAGAGGAACATCCCCACCGCAATGGCGACCAGCACCAAAATGACGCTCACGCCGAGACCTGCGGCCAGATCCTCCGAAATACCGCCCAGGCCCGCATCCGCCATGGCGGAGAGAAAAATGATCACGACCGGCGAGGCGATGCACATCGCCACCGCCAGTGCGATCTTCGGCGCGCAGGCCTTGCGCAGCGCAAGGTATCGCGCCGCCTGCTCCATCGTCACTCTCCGCAGCGGCGTTTCGTCCGCCTCGGATTCGACGAACTCCTCTTCTTCGAGTTCGTCCTTCAATAAATAGTCGGTGCTCACGCCAAACAGCCGGCTCATCTGCACCACCTTGTCAAGGTCGGGCACGGACTGCGCGCCCTCCCACTTGGATACCGACTGGCGCGTCACCCCGAGCTGACTTGCCAGCTCCTCCTGCGACCAGCCCGCCTTTTTGCGCAGCGTGATGATTTTATCCGCTAAGATCATATCGTCTTCCTCCTGAATTCTAAGGCGCGGTCCCGCGCCGTCTGGATGGCGTTATCATAGCCTATTTCGCGGTTGCGGGAAAGAAAGCGCACTGTCAAATTTGTCAACCGGCAGTTGCAATCCTTGATTTTTCAAGGTTTTTTCGCCGTGCGCTCCTATTACCCTATGTATCTTCGTCATGATATCATACCGCGGCGCAGAAAAAAAGAGCGTCCCGTACGGGACGCTCTTTTTAAGGTTTTTTCACACACTTACACAACGGCGAAGAACTTGACAAGGAACAGCGCGGAGATCACGTAGGTCAGAACGCTGACGTCCTTAGCCTTGCCGGAGAGCACCTTGACAAAGGTGTAGGAGATGAGGCCCAGGCCGATGGCGTGGCCGATGGAGCCGGAGATCGGCATGCCGATGAGCATGATGGACACCGGCAGCATTTGGTCCATGTCGCTGAAGTCCACATTCTTGAGGCCCTGGAGCATCAGAACGCCGACATAGATCAGCGCGGCAGAGGTCGCAGCGCCGGGGATGACGGCGGCGATGGGAGCGAGGAACATGCAGGCGAGGAACAGGATGCCCGCGGTGAGCGCGGTCAGGCCCGTGCGGCCGCCCGCTTCCACGCCGGAGGCGGACTCGATGAACGTGGTGACGGTGGAGGTACCGGTGCAGGCGCCCGCGACCGTACCGATGGCATCGGACAGCAGGGCTTCCTTCATCTGGGGCATGTTGCCGTCCTGATCGACCATGCCGGCGCGGGAGGCCGTACCGACGAGCGTGCCGATGGTATCGAACATATCGATCATGCAGAAGGTGATGACGAGCGTGATGGCGGTGAACCAGCCGATGTTCACAAAGCCCGCAAAGTCAAACTTGAAAAGCGTGGTGGAGACCATGTCGGCGAAAGGCGGGACAAAGCTCGCAGTCGCGAGGCTCGCAAACGGATTGACATGCAGGAAGATGGCGCTGCCCGCCCAGTAGATGACGGACGAGAACAGCATGCCGAGCAGCACTGCCGCCTTCACGCCCTTCTTGGCGAGGACGACCATGACGAAAACGCCGAGGAACGCGGTCACGACGGTCAGGACCATCGCATCGTAGCCCGAGCCCATGTTGCCCTTGATGATGCTGGGCGTCAGCGCGCCGAAGAAGTCACGCATCATGTAGAACGGGCCGCCGTTTTCAGAGTAGATACCGACGTTGGAGCCAAGGCCCACGTTCATCAGCATCAGGCCAATGGCGGGAGCGATGCCGTAGCGCACGCCGAGAGGAATGGCCTCCACGATCTTCTCACGCACCTTTAAGAGCGTGAGGATGAGGAACACGATACCCTCGACAAGGATGATGACAAGCGCCGCCTGGAACGCGGACTCGTACTCGCACTCGTTGATGACCGCGATGTTGGCGACGACCACCGCGAAGAAGCTGTTGAGTCCCATGCCGGGCGCCATGACGAACGGCTTGTTGGCGAAAAACGCCATGCAAATCGTGCCGATCGCCGAGGCGATGCAGGTGGCAAGGAACACACCGTTCCACAGCGGCGTACCCACTGCAAAGTTGGTCAGCAGGTTCGGGTTGAGCGCGATGATGTAGGCCATGGTCATAAACGTGGTAAGACCGGCAAGGATCTCGGTGCGTACCGTAGTACCGTTGGCCTTCAGCTTAAATAGCTTTTCCATGATTTTCTCCCTTTCTTTTTTGTTTTTCCGCCCGCTTCCTAACAAAAAATTAGGAAGCAAAACAGATTTTCAGTCAATATTATAAACATCCCGTCAAGAAATTGCAAGTGTTCTGTTTATTTTTACCACACTTTCTCACTCCGCGCCGAGAGTTCCTCCGGTTTCTGTTGTGTTTTTGTTTGCTTTGCGCTATACTATATTTAGTAAAAATTTGCATTTTGGGAGGTGCATGCCGTGAAGCTGATGGTTTTAGACGGCAACTCCATCATCAACCGCGCCTATTACGGTGTCCGTCCGCTCACCACGCGCGACGGGTTTTTCACCCACGCGATCTTCGGCTTTCTGACGATGCTCGGCCGCTTACTCGACGAGGAAAAGCCCGAGGCGCTGTGCGTCGCCTTCGACCGCCGCGAGCCGACGTTCCGCCACCTCGAGTACGAGGGCTACAAGGCCACGCGCCACGCCATGCCCGAAGAGCTCGCCATGCAGATGCCGGTGCTCAAGGATGTGCTCGACGCGATGAACATCCCCCGCTACGAGCTCGCGGGCTTTGAAGCCGACGATCTGATCGGCACGATCTCGCGCAAGTGCGAAAGCGCAGGCTGGGACTGTGTCGTCGCCACGGGAGACAAGGATTCTTTGCAGCTCGTGACCGAGCACACGACCGTCAAGCTCATTTCCACGCGCATGGGCCAGACCACGACGAAGGACATGACGCCCGAGAGCTTTCGTGAGGTCTACGGCTTTGCGCCCGCCCACATTGTCGACCTCAAAGCGCTGATGGGCGACGCGAGCGACAACATCCCCGGCGTGCCGGGCGTTGGCGAAAAGACGGCGATGGCGCTCATCCAGAAATACCAGGGCATCGACGAAATTTACCGGCTGCTCCCCGATATCGAGGCCAAGCCGAACGTCATCAAAAAGCTCACCGAGGGCGAGGAGAGCGCACGCCAGAGCTTCCACCTCGCGACCATCGTGACGGACGCACCACTCGAATTTTCTCCGCAGGACAATCTGCGCAAGGCGCCGTCAGACGCGCTCTATCCGCTCTTTATGAAGCTGGAATTTACCAAGCTCATCGACAAATACGGTCTCAAGCCGCCCGCCGACATCCCCGCCGCCGAGGAGCCGGTCGACCTCACCGTGACCGCCGAGGCCGTGACCACGGTGGAAAAGGCCGAGGAATATCTCTCGCTCTTCCGCAAGGCGGAGCACGTGACGCTGCTGGCGCTGCCGGACCTTTCCGGCGTGATCGTCGACTTCGTTGCAGGCGAATCGACCGCCGTCTCTGCCGAGTTCTACTTCAGCCGCTACGAGGGCGACTGGAACGCGCTGCTGCGCGCCCTGTTCTCGGATGATATCAAGAAAGTCAGCCACAACGTCAAGGACCTCCAGCGCACGCTGCTCGAAAACGACCTTCCCATCGAAGGGTTCATTTTTGACACCGCGCTCGCAGGGTACCTGCTCGACGCGACGGCGGGCAAGTACGATATCGCGTCGCTCTTCGCCGCCTACTTCCACCAGACGCTTACCGAGCCGAAGCACTTAGATCCAGACGCTTTCTCGATGCTCGGCGACACGGCCGAGGCCGAGACGGCGTTCCACGTCTATACCAGCGCCGTCGATGCGCTGTATGAGGTCTTTGCCCCCGAACTTGAGAAGCGCGAGCTGCACGAGCTTTATTATAAAGTGGAGCTGCCCCTCTGCGCCGTGCTCGCGCGCATGGAGCACGCGGGCATGCGCGTGGACGCGAACGCTCTCGCGGCCTTCGGCAGCGAGATGGAGATGCAGCTCAAGACGCTCGAGCAGCACATCTATGAAGAGGCCGGCGGGCCGTTCAACATCAATTCCCCCAAGCAGCTCGGCGAGGTGCTCTTTGAACGCTTGCAGCTCCCGCACGGCAAAAAGACGAAGACCGGCTGGTCGACGAACGCGGACGTGCTCGAAAAGCTCCGGTGGGAGAATCCCATCGTCGAAGAGGTTTTGCAGTACCGCCAGTATGCAAAGTTCCGCTCGACCTACTGCGACGGTCTTTTGAAGGTCATCGCGCCCGACGGGCGCATCCACACGAACTTCCAGATGACCGTCACGGCGACGGGCCGCTTGAGCTCGACCGAGCCGAATTTGCAGAACATCCCCACGCGCACGCAGCTTGGCAGTGAATTTCGCCGCATGTTCGTGCCCGCGGACGGCTGCGTGCTCGTCGACGCGGACTATAGCCAGATCGAGTTGCGGCTGCTCGCGCACATCGCGGATGACGAGGCGATGAAGCAGGCGTTTCTGACCGGTGAGGACATCCACACCGTCACGGCCGCGCAGGTCTTCGGCGTGCCAAGCGATCAGGTCACCAAGCAGATGCGCTCGCACGCGAAGGCCGTCAACTTCGGCATCGTGTACGGCATTTCCGCCTTCTCGCTCGCGCAGGACATCGGCGTGCCGGTGTACGAGGCGAAGGAATATATCGAGACGTACTTTGAGCGCTTCCCCGGCATCCGCCGCTATATGGACGAGGTCGTCGCGCAGGCGAAAGAGCGCGGCTATGTCGAAACACTGATGCACCGCCGCCGCGCGCTGCACGAGCTGGCGGCGAGCAACTTCAATACCCGTTCGTTCGGCGAGCGTGTCGCGCGCAACATGCCCATTCAGGGCACGGCTGCGGACGTCATCAAGCTCGCAATGGTGCGCGTCGACGAGCGGCTGCACAAGGAAAACTTAAAGGCAAAGCTCATTTTGCAGGTGCACGACGAACTCATCGTCGAGTGCCCGGAGGAGGAAAAGGAGACGGTCGCACGGCTCCTCACCGAGGAGATGGAGGGCGCAGTGCACCTCTCCGTTCCCCTGACCGCCGAGGCCCACTGGGGCAAAAACTGGCTGGAAGCCAAATGACCGGAGGAAACCAATGGAACAGTTAAAGAAAAAAGTCCGCATTGTGCCGATGACGAACGAATATTTGAATGACGTTGCCGAGCTTGAGCGCACATGCTTCTCGAACCCCTGGTCGCGCAACATGCTCGCAGAGGAGCTTGAAAACGCGTGCTCGGCCTTCTTAGTCGCGCTGGATGCAGAAAACGGCAGCGTCGTCGGCTACGCGGGGCTGCTCGCCGTCGCGGACGAGGGCTGCATCACCAAGATGGCCGTCCGCCCCGACTGCCGCCGCGGCGGTGTGGCGGGGCAGCTTCTCGACGTGTTCATCCGCTTTGCCGAGGGCAGCGGTCTCGCGTTTTTGACGCTGGAGGTGCGCGAGAGCAACTATGCCGCCATCGCGCTGTACGGCAGCCGCGGCTTCCGCGGCGAGGGCCGCCGCAAAAACTACTACGACCACCCGAAAGAGGACGCCATCATCATGACGAAGGAATTCGGTGCGGCAGAAGCGGAGGCGCAGCAATGAAAATTCTCGCTTTCGAGTCCTCCTGCGACGAGACTGCCGTCGCGGTCGTCGAAGGCGGACGAAAAATTCTCTCCGACGCCATCGCGTCGCAGGCCGACCTGCACGCGCTCTACGGCGGCGTCGTGCCGGAGATCGCGTCGCGTAAGCACATCGAGGCCATCGCCGCGCTGACCGATCAGGCGCTCAAGGAGGCGGGCGTCGAGAAAAAAGACATCGACGCCGTGGCCGCAACCTACGCGCCGGGTCTCATCGGCGCGGTGCTCGTGGGGCTGAACTTTGCCAAGAGCGCGGCCTACGCGCTGAATGTGCCGCTCATCCCTGTGCACCACATCCGCGGCCACATCGCCGCGAATTACTTAGCGTTCCCGGAGCTTGAGCCGCCGTTTCTGGCGCTGTGCATGTCCGGCGGCAACACGCTCATCGTCGATGTGCGCGACTACACGGACTTTGCGCTCCTCGGCGCGACGCGCGACGACGCGGCGGGCGAGTGCTTTGACAAGGCTGCGCGCGTGCTCGGCCTTCCCTACCCCGGCGGCGCGGCGATGGACAAGCTCGCCCACGAGAGCGAGGGCGGCGTCTACGAGCTGCCGCGCGCGAAGATTGACGGGTGCCCTCTCGATATGAGCTTTTCGGGCCTCAAGACCGCCGTCGTAAACCTTGCCCACAACGCCGAGCAGACGGGAAAGCAGCTTGACCGCGCGGCGCTCGCGCGCGACTTCACGCAGGCCGTTGTCGACGAGCTCGTCCCGCGCGCGATGCTCGCCATGCAGCAAAGCGGGCGCAAGGTACTCGTCGCCGCAGGCGGTGTCGCCGCGAACTCGTTCATCCGCGCAGAGCTCGAAAAGGAGTGCCGAAAGCACGGCTACCGGCTCTACATGCCGCCGCTCAAGCTCTGTGGTGACAACGGCGCGATGATCGGCGCACAGGGGTATTATGAGTATCTCGCCGGCGCGCGGGCGGATTGGTCGCTGAACGCGTATGCGACAAGAGATATTGACGATCCTATCGTCTGAGGGTTTACAGCGCGGCAGCGCTGGTTCTTATTCCCCTGCACCGTGCAGGGGTGCGATCAAGGGGGATATTCTCTTTCCTCGGAAAGAGAATATCCCCCTTTGACCCCCAAGAGAAAGGGATTGATTGCCAGTCTCGGGCTTGAACAGTCTTTATGCCTCCAGAATGGAATGCCTGCGCGCAGCAGAGCCGCGTTTGCCCCTGCTATACGACTTGGTGTGCTCCTATTATCCGCTGCCGCTCTGCCAGTCTCGCGATAGTGCAGCCTAATCACCGTCTACCGGAGCATTCCACAATGCGGCGAGCGTCAGCAATGCTGCATTCGGTACGCAGTCTGCCGCCGTTCTACCGTCACTCGCGCCTCACGATAGTAAGGCGCGGTTGCTGGATATGTCGAAACGCAGAGATTCATGGCGAAGCCATGTACACCGCACCCGATTGCGCAGCGCGTGCAGTTATTCGAGCCTCAGGCTGCCAATGTGCGGGGTCAAGGGGCATGGCCCCTTGCGTTCTCTTGGGGGTCCAAGGGGGCCATTCTCTCACGTGAGAGAATGGCCCCCTTATTCCGTGCAGCGCCCGCGGCGCTGCTCTCCCTTGCAGACTGCAAGGAGTCTATTCCATCTTGCATAATTCCACGATTATGGTAACAAATCGAATTTCTGTTCTGCCATAAATTTTCCAATTCCAGAATTATGTAAATTTCGACACACGCCTATCTGCACAGTATGTTTTCCACTCCGCGGAAATCAAATCAATTTTTCCCTGTCAAATCAGTGGATTTTGAGAAATCCACTTGTGTGGAAAACTCTGTGGAAACTGTGGATAACTCACCGTAGAATCTCTTTATTGAATTTATTATGTTAATCTGTCAGTTTCGATCAAACATTGCCGCATCGCGGCGGATTCTGTCGGGAACGCAGCTACTTTGACGGCTTTTCGCAACTTCCGTTATGTCTGCTGATTTTTATTTTTGTCGTTCTGCCGAATCATAAGAGCCTTTCTGCACACGCATTTTGCAGAAGCTCTGCAAAATATACTATTTGTATAGAAACTGTAAAGGCCCTGCCGATTTCTCGGCAGGGCCTTTTTTAACACGGTGTTTCCAGTCCGTAGCATCCGCTCACGGGGTCTAAAAAGAGCGGCAGGTGCAGCGGGCGGTACGTGAACCAGACGAACGCGAACAGCAGCGCCCACAGAAGTACAAAGCCGATAAGCTGCATCGCACCCCCGCGCAGCGCGCCGTCAGTCAACAGGCGGTAACTCACAAAGTACAGCAGCGCGTCGGCGAGGAAGAAGATCGTGATGTTCACCCAGTCAGGGAGCTTGCCGAACATTCCCGTCAGCGTGTAGAAGAGCGCCGGAATCGAGACAAGGCCCAGCAGGATGCTCGCCGCCTTGACGGCGAAGAAGTTCCGGAACGCCTCGGAAAACACAATAAACTCCACCACCGTGAACACGAGAAACGGGATAAACAACAGCTTCATGTGCTCCCAGGTCGACTCGTTGACCGCCGAAAACGCCGCGATCACGCGATTCCCGCCCGTCCATTCGTACACAAAGTGCAGCAGCGTCCCGAAAAGGCCAGTTGCGATAAAGCCGACAATCTCCCATCGGCGCAGCTCCCGTTTCATGCTCCGTCCTCCCTTTCCGCCCCGGTCAAGCCGGGCAAGCACTATAGTCTACGCGGGAAAGAAGGGCTTTATACAGCAAAAGCCGCCCTAAACGGGCGGCTCTTGCATTTCTTCTCTTATTCGGCAAATCGCGGCACGATGACGCCCGCAGGTGCGTTCTTCGTCAGCTCGAAAGAGTTCCCATCAAGTTTGTGGATCTTCTTTGCCTCATACAGCGCCAGAAATTCATCGAGTGTGCCGATCTCAGGGTAGCCGTGCGCGCCAAAGCGGTAGTGCATCGGCACGAGCACGCGCGGCGCGATCGCGTCCGCGACCTTTTTCGCCGTCTTCGCGTCGATCGTGTAATACCCGCCGACGGGGATCAGCAGCGCGTCGCAGCCCTTGACCGCCGCGAGCTGCTTCTCATTCAGCTCATGGCCAAGGTCGCCGCAGTGCACAAGCGTCACTCCCTCGGCGCGCAGGATGTGGATGGTGTTCTCGCCGCGAAGTGAACCTTTCTTGTCATCGTGGAACGTTGAAACCGTCTCGACCGTAAACGGGCTTTCCGATTTATCACGCCCCGAGAGCGTCACCGCCTCCAAAAAGGCGTGGTCGCGGTGGCCGTGCGAGCACAGCGCCTCGTCCGCCTCGATGTGCAGCGCAGGATACGTCTCCACATAGTAGGGGTCGAGCACGATGCGCCAGCCCGCGCTCTCGACCACAAAGCAGGAATGGCCCAGCCAGGTGATGTTCATGGTTTATTCCTCCGTTTTCGTTTCATCTGCGGAAACGTCCGCGTTTTTCTTTTTCCTGCCGAGCTTCGGCAGCTTCTTTCCCCGGCGCAGGCGGGTGATGAGCTTCACGGCCGCAAACACGACCGCCGCGAAAATCAGGATCCCGAGCCAGCTGTAAGCAAGCCAGATTGCAAAATTCTCCAGCCCCTCGGCAACGGCGGCAAGGCCGTCCGTAAAGGCGTTGCTGAGCTTTTCGCCAAAGCTCTTGGGCGCGTCCTCCGTGCCGGAGAGACGGTAGACCTCGCTCAGCTCGAGCGTAACGGTCGCATAGTCCACGAGCGCGTCGTAGTGGCGCATCGTGCCGGAGAGACGTTCGATCTCATACTCCGTTTCAGAGATGGCGGACTCGATGGTGATGATGTCCTCCATATTCTCCGCCTTTTTGAGCAGCTCCTGCAAGCGCGCAAGCTTGATCTGCGCCGTTTCCAGACGCGACTGCGTGTCGTAATACTGCTCGCTGATATTTTCCGCCGAGTCGTCCTGCCACGTCACATGGCAGAGCGTGCCCACCTGCGCGCAGAAGTCAGCGAACTGCTCCGCCGGCACGCGCACGGTATAGCTCGCGTGGCGATAACCGCTGGAATAGTTCGAAAAGTTCTTCTGCTCGAAGTAAGCGCCGCTGCGCTCCACAAGCGCGGCAATGTCCTCCACCGCCTGCTCGTAGGAGAGCGTCTGCATCTCGATGTGCGCGCTGTAGATCATCTTGACGCCGCGCTCGGAAAGGCTCTTGTCGATACCCGAGCCTACCTGCCCATCGCCGTTCCACGCGCCCGCGCCTTCCGGTTCGTCATCTGTTGCGCTAAAGTCGTAGTCTGCTTTCGCCGATTCATAGCCGTTGTAGTCGCCCGTCATCGTATCCGGGCCAGCAGACTTCGCGCCGCAGGCGGCAAGGGACAGCGCCAGCACCAGCGCGAGCAAAAGGGTCAAACATCTTTTCATCTTCTTTCACCTCACTCTTAATTTGGGGGCTTGCGAAGGTTTAGACGTTCATTTTGCGAAAAAAGTTCCGAAATTCCTTGTTTTTCTTATTCCAGCTCGTCAAGCGTCATGGAGAAGCTCTCCATGCAGTTGACCATGAAATAGTCGAGCTCGGGCATGTGCATCTCATTCAGCGCGCGGCGCGTCTGCTCCGCGGCCTTTTTGAACTCCATATTGCCCGCCTTGAGCTCTTCGACGCACTTGATGTAGGCCGAGAGCTTGTCCGCCGCTTTGACGAGCTTTTTCGTCGTCTCGTCCTCGATCTTGATGATGGGCTCATAGTCCGCGCGCAGTTCGTCCGGCAGCATGGAGAGCAGCTTGTCGCTCGCCACAGCCTCGACCTTGCGGTAGGCGTCACGGATCTCGGGGTTATAATATTTGATGGGCGTCGGCATGTCGCCGGTCAAGATTTCCGTCGCGTCGTGGTAGAGCGCGGCGACCGCCACGGCGTTCGCGTCCGCGGGCAGGCCGAACACGCGCGTACGGATGAGCGCGAGCGCGTGCGCCAGCACCGCGACCATGTGGCTGTGCTCCTGAATGTTCTCCTCCTCGGTGTTGCGCATGAGCGCCCAGCGCTTGACACAGCGCATGCGGGAGATATAGGCATAAAAATGGTTGGCCATGCGTTATTCCTCCAACTCGCCGCGAAGACTGCCGCCGTCGACCGCCGTGATCTTCACGTTTTTCACCTGATTGTGCAGCCCCTCCTGCGCGACGGATACCTCCATATAGTTCGGCGCGTGGCCCGCGCTGCCGCCCTTGCGGTCGCGCTCGAAGAGCACGGGAAAGGTCTTGCCCTCGCAGCACGCAAGATACGCTTCGTGCATCGTCTTGGCGACAGCCGAGGCGCGCGCAGCGCGCTCTTCGCGCACGGGCATGTCGATCTGGCGCATCTCCGCAGCCTTCGTGCCCGGGCGGATGGAATAAGGGAAGACGTGCATGTCGGCAAAGCCGACGCGCGCGATGAAGTCAAGCGTCTGCGCGAATTCCTCCTCCGTCTCCTCGGGAAAGCCCGTGATGAGGTCCGTCGTGATGGCAGGGTCGTCAAAATACTGACGCAGCAGGTCGCAGGATTCCATATAGCGCGCCGTATCATATTTGCGGTTCATACGCTTTAAGGTCGCGTCGCAGCCCGACTGCATCGAGAGGTGGAAATGTGGGCAGAGGTAAGGAAGCTTCGACGCCCGCTTGCAGAATTCCTCCGTGATGGTCCGCGGTTCGAGCGAGCCGAGGCGGATGCGCATGTCGCCGCCCTCGCGCGCGATGAGCTCCAAAAGGTCGATGAGTGAGGTCCCGTCCTTGAAGTCCGAGCCGTAGGACGAAATTTCGATGCCCGTGACCACGATCTCACGGTAGCCCTCCTCACGCAGCGCTTTCACCTGCTTTGCAGCTTCGTCCATCGGCAGCGAGCGCACGCGCCCGCGCGCGTAAGGAATGAGGCAGTAGGTGCAGAAGTTCACGCACCCGTCCTCGACCTTGAGCATCGCGCGTGTGCGATTCACCATACCGCCCGCGGGCAGCACCTCAAAATCGCGCCGCTCCCAGACGTCGTCGACATCGACGATCGGCGTTTTGTCCTGCGCCGCGCGCTCCAGAAGGTCGATGAACTTCGCGCGGTCATTCGTGCCGGCGATGACGTCGAGCCCGAGCTTTTTGACGTCCTCGGGATGCGTCTGGGCGTAGCAGCCGCAGGCGGCGATGACCGCGCTCGGGTTGCGGCGCTGCGCCTGACGGAGCATCTGGCGCGACTTTTTGTCGCTCACCGCCGTGACAGAGCAGGTGTTGACGACGTAGGCGTCCGCCGTCTCCTCAAAATCCACCAGTGTATGTCCGCGGTGCAAAAGCTCCTGCTCAAGTGCCTGCGTTTCATATTGGTTCACCTTGCACCCGAGGGTGCAGATCGCAACTTTCATGTATGTTTGTATCCTTTTCCGCGATTTGGGCGGTAAAGTCCCGCTTTTTTCTGCCGTTTCCGACGCAAAGCGTCCGCCGCCCTTGCTTTTTTATTTTTATATTGTATAATCATTTGAGCATTCTGACAAGTCCAAAGAAAGGATTTTCCCGATATGATCTATCTCGATCACGCGGCCACCACCCCCGTTCCCGAAGAGGTGGCGCACGCCGTTTACGATACGCTGGTTTCTGGCTGGGGCAACCCCAGCTCGCAATACCCCATTGGAAAGCAGGCGCGCGACGCTGTCGCCGCGGCGCGCGAGACGATTGCCGCCGCGCTCGGCTGCAAGAGTGAACAGTTCGTCTTCACCTCCTGCGGGTCGGAGAGCGACAACTGGGCCGTCCGCCTTGCCCTGCACCAGAACCGCCACGTCGGCAAGCACGTCATCACGACCGCCGTGGAACACAGCGCGATTCTCGAGACCTGCAAGACCCTCGAGCAGGAGGGCTGCTCCGTCACGTACTTAAAGCCCGGCAAGAACGGCGACATCACCGCCTCTCAGGTCGAAAGTGCACTGCGCGACGACACCGCGCTCGTCACGATGATGCTCGTCAACAACGAGACGGGCTGCATCTTCCCCGTGGCCGAGGTCGCGCAGCTTCTGAAAGCGAAAAAGTCCCGTGCCCTGCTGCACACCGACGCGGTGCAGGCCTTTTTGAAAATTCCGTTCCGCGCCGACACGCTGGGCGCGGACCTCATCTCCGTCAGCGCGCACAAGCTCGGCGCGCCCAAGGGTATCGGCGGCCTGTATTTGGGCGAGCGCATCCGCGCGCCCAAACCGCTGATCTTTGGCGGCGGGCAGGAGAGCGGCCTGCGCTCCGGCACAGAGGCCACGGGCCAGATCGCAGGCTTTGCCAAGGCGGTCGAGCTGCGCGCCGACCATCTCGATGAAAAGCTCGACCACGTCGCCGCCATCAAGGCCTACGCCGAGGAAAAGCTCCTCGCGCTCGACGGCGTCGTCCGCATCGGCGACGGGACCGCGCCGCACATCCTGTCGATCTCGCTCGTCGGCTACCCGTCGGCGAATGTCGTTACGGAACTTGGCGCACAGGGCATCTGCATCTCGGCAGGCTCAGCCTGCCATCGCGGGCAGCTGAGCCACGTCTACCGCGCGATGGGCCTTGACAAAAAGACCGCCGCGGGCGTGCTGCGTGTCAGCTTCGGCCCCGAGACGACGAAAGAAGAGATCGACGCACTCGTCTCCGCCCTCAAAACCCACCGCGACACGCGCTTCCCCATGCTGTAATTCCAACATTCGAGGTTTTTATGTTCTCCTATCTTCAACAGCCCAAGGGCTTTTACAAGCATCTTTTTCTGCTGGCGCTGCCGGTCATCGTGCAGAATTTGATCACCACGTCGCTCGGCTTTCTCGATACGTTCATGGTGGGACTTCTCGGCAGCGATCAGATGTCCGCCGTCACGGTGGCGAACGTGCCAGTCTTCATCATCCAGCTCGTCGTCTTCGGCCTGCAAAGCGGCTCAAGCGTGCTCATCAGCCAATACTGGGGCCGCGGCGACCGCGAGAGCATCAACCGCGTCATGGGCATCGGCTTTATGATCGCGGGCGGCGTGAGCGTGCTGTTTGCCGCCATTCTGTGCGCGTTTCCCGCGCAGGTGCTCTACCTCATCACCGACAATCTGACACTCGTGGAGCTGGCCGAGCCGTACCTGCGCATCGTCGGCTTCTCCTACATTTTCAACTCGCTTTCCTCCATCTACATCGGCATGCAGCGCAGCATCGAAAATCCGCGCTTCGGCATGATCGTCTTCGCGATCTCGATGCTCTGCAACACGCTCGGCAACTATGTGCTGATCTTCGGCAAGCTCGGTCTGCCCGCGCTCGGCATCACGGGTGCGGCGGTAGCGACGCTTCTGTCCCGCGTGGTGGAGTTCGTCGTCGCGTTCTCCTACGCGTTCCGCTGCCGCACGATGCCGCTCATGAAGCACGCCATCCTCCGCCCCGGCATGGACATGCTGCGTAAATTCCTGCGCTACAGCGCGCCGGTGCTCATCAATGAGACGCTCTGGGGCACGGGCTTTTCGATGATCACGGTCATCATGGGCCACATGGCCGACAGCAGCGATCTCATCGCCGCCTACACGCTTGCGGGCAATATCGACAAACTGATGACCTCCGGCGTGTTCGGCATCGCGGCGGCGGTGTCCGTCATCGTCGGCAAGGAGATCGGCACGGGCAACTTAAAGGGCGTTTACAACATCGGCCGCGCGCTGTGCTTCACGGCGTTCGCGTTCGGCATTGTGCTCGGCGTCGCCGAATACACGATGTTCGTGACGCTGATGCGCCCGTTCGTCATGCCACTGTTCTCGCTCTCGGCGGTCGCCGAGCGGCTTTGCACCGTGATGCTCACATGCTATGCCTGTGCCATCCCGCTCCATAGCTTTTCGACCACAATGGCTGTTGGCGTGCTGCGCGGCGGCGGTGATGTGAATGCCTCGCTTGTGATCGACAATGTCCCCCTCTGGTGCGGCACGCTGCCAGTCATGTGCTTACTCGGTCTTGTGCTCAAGGTGCCGAATGAGGTATTCTGCCTGTGCCTGATGATCGAGTACATTCTCAAAACACCCCTTGGCCTGATCCGCCTGCACTCCGGCAAGTGGATCCACGACATCACCCGCATCGAATAAGCAAAAGAGGAAGGCTGCCGCCTTCCTCTTTTTTCTCTTATGTGCTTTTTTCTTTCATTTTCTCCTGCCGCATCTCGCGCAGCACCGGCACGCTGACGCACAGCGACGCCGCAAGGAAAAATCCGATACCTACGATGCGGTTCACGCTGATGAACTCTTGATACACCACCGCGGCCAGGATCGTCGCCAAAATCGGCTTGATGAGGTAGATGAACGACGCCTCCGTCGCAGAGGTGTACTCCGTGATCTTCGCCGTGAGCACAAAGCCGAGACCGGCGCAGAACACGCCCGCGTAGCACAGCAGCAGCGTCGACTTGAGCGTAAAACCCGTGAAAAACGGCACCTCGACAAAGAGGTCGAGCCCGACCGCATGCATCGCAGCCGCAACTGCCGGAATTTTGCCAAGCAACAGGACCGCCAGCATTTCAAGTCCGCCGAGCAGGATGTTGAAATCCGCGATCACAATGCCGCCAAGCCGACTGACACGCAGCTTGCAGAGCGTGCCATATAGGGCGAACAGCAGCGTAGCCGTGATGATCTCCAAAAAACCGCGCAGGCTGATCTCCAGGTGCGCGGGATTCAGGATGAAGAGAATACCCACGACCTCCAGCGCGATGGCCAGCAGGTGATTTTTCCGCAGCGGCTCATGCAGGATGACATGCGCCGCCGCCACGGCAAACACAGGATTGCCCGAATAGATGATCGACGTAGCCGAGGCATCCATGTGCAGCACCGCCATCTGCAAAAGCGACATGTGCAGCAGAACGGTCAAAAAACCCATCAGCGCAAAATAACCGTAATCCGAGCGCGTGAGCCGGATGTTTCGCTTTTTCAGATCCTTCAGGGCAAACGGCAGCAGAGCGACCGCGCCGATGAGCACGCGCTCGACCGTCACCTGCATGGGCGCAAACGTGTCGCTCAGTCCCTTGAGCACAACTTCCGTCGTGGAGTACAGCACTGCCGCGACCAAAATGAGCAGATATCCGCGTTTCCGGTTCGTCATCTTCTTCCTCCCCGTTCCGCCCGAAGCGGAACGGTATCATTGTATGCCGCTGCCTGCGAAAATGCAAGAAAAAGCGTTCTGCCGCGGGCAAAAAATGCCGCCCTGCTTTGCAGAGCGGCATTTTGGCGATGCAGCGGAAAATTTACTTGGCAGCCTCGGCCTTCTTGCTCTCCCACTTCGTGACGCACAGCGCGCAGGAGATATCGCCCGTGATGTTCAGGCAGGTACGGCCCATGTCGAAGAGGCGGTCGATGCCGTAGATCAGCATGATCATATCGACGGGGATGTTCATCGCCTCGAGCACCATGGCAAGCATGATCATGCCCGCGCCCGGCGTACCGGCCGTGCCGATGGAGGCAAGCGTCGCGGTGACGACGATCGTGACCATCTGGCCAAGGGTCAGCGTCATGCCGCAGCAGGCGGCGAGGAAGATGGTCGCGACGCACTGATAGATGGCCGTACCGTCCATGTTGATCGTCGCGCCGAGGGGGATAACAAAGGAGGAAACGTCGCTCTCCGCGCCCAGCTCATCCGCGCACTCCTTGCTCAGGGGGATCGTCGCGGCGGAAGAGGTGGAGGTGAAGGCGAAAATCATCGCGGGCGCGGCACCCTTGAAGAACTTGAGCGGGCTGACGCCGGCAAAGGCGCTGGCAGAGACAGAGTAGCAGATGATGGCGTGCACGATGTAGCCGATGTAGGCGCACAGAAGCACGAGCGCGAGGTGGCCGAGGATCTCGGGGCCCTGATTGGCGACGACCCAGGTCATCATCGTAAAAACGCCGATGGGGCTGAGGGAAATGATGAAGGCCATCACGCGGTCAATGACGCTATAGAGGGAGCTGACAAGGTCCTGCGCGAGCTTGCCCTTTTCACCAGCAGCAAGGATGCCGCCGCCGAACATCAGCGCGATCACGATAACCTGCAGCATGTTCGCGTCGGTAAAGGACTTCCACATGTTGCTCGGGAAGATAGCGACCAGCGTATCCATGAAATTCGCGCTCGTCGCGCCGTCCCAGGTCTGACCGTCCGTCAGGGCAAGGTCCGTCGGAAAGAGGCCGGCGTTCAGGAAGATGTTGGCAAACACCAGGCCGATGACGCAGGCGCAGGCCGTGGTGACGAGGAAGTAGGCGACCGTCTTCCAGCCGACGGAGCCGACCTTCTTCATGTCGCCCATCGAGATGATGCCGTCGATCATCGACAGCAGCACGACGGGCACGACGATGAACTTGAGGAGGTTAACGAAGATGGTACCAAAGGGTTTGAAATAGTTCGTCGTGATCTCGGGCTTACCGATAAAGTAGAAGATAAGACCGACCACGATGCCCAGGATCAGTGCAAGAACGATCTGCACTGGCAGGCTCATTTTTTTCTTTTCCATACAACACACTCTCTCTTTTTAAAAAGTCCTCCATTTATAGGTGTTATCAATAGGAGGTATGGGTATTTTACATCATCGAAACAATCTTGGCAAGTCCTTTGCAGGAAAAAATTCGTTTTACTGCCCGAATTTCCGCACAAAAATGATGGATATCTTTCATATAAATTGGTCAAAATTCCGGCTTGCAATCTTGTCTGCTTTCGGGTATTCTTGGTCAGACGACAACAAACGAACAGGAGGAACGACCCATGATGCTCTGCACTGCGCCGAAAAAGAAAAATTCTTCCGTTGGTATTGCTGTTTCCGTTTTTATTGATATTGTTTCTTTTGACCGGTAAGTTTTCTTACCGGTCTTATTTTTTGCCCGCACGGGGCCCAAACACGTTTATTCAAATGAGAATAAAAATAAGAAGAAAGCAAAGAGGGAAAATCACATGAAGAAAGAACTCGGACACGAAGCCATCTACGACGCCCGACAGCTGGGCACCCCCAGAATGCTGGTGCTGGGCCTGCAGCACATGTTCGCCATGTTCGGCGCAACAGTGCTGGTCCCCATCCTCGTGCAGGGCTACGGCCTGCCGCTCTCCATCCAGACGACGCTGCTGTTCGCCGGCCTCGGCACGCTGCTGTTCCACGTGTGCACCAAGTTCAAGGTCCCCGCGTTCCTCGGCTCCTCGTTCGCCTACCTCGGCGGCTTCTCCACCGTCGCGACGATGCCCGCCTACGAAGGTCTCGATCCCGAAACGAAGCTCGCCTATGCGCTCGGCGGCATCGTGATCGCAGGTCTCCTCTACCTCGTGCTCGCACTCCTGTTCAAGCTGCTCGGCGCGAAGAAGGTCATGCGTTACTTCCCGCCCATCGTCACGGGCCCGATGATCATCATGATCGGCCTGAACCTCTCCGGCTCCGCCATCAATAACGCCTCCACCTGCTGGTGGCTCGCCCTCGTCGCTATGGCCATCATCGTGGTCGCCAACATCTGGGGCAAGGGCATGGTCAAGATCATCCCCATCCTGCTCGGCGTCGTCGGCTCCTACATCGTCGCAGTCATCGCCGGTCAGGTCGACTTCTCCGGTGTGAGTGAAGCAAGCTTCCTTGGTTTCCAGCAGTTCGTCATCGCCAAATTCGACGTCTCCGCCATCCTGGTCATGGCCCCTATCGCCATCGCGGCCATGATGGAGCACATCGGTGATATCTCCGCCATCTCCTCCACCACCGGCAAGAACTTCATCGAAGACCCGGGCCTGCACCGCACGCTCGTCGGCGACGGTCTCGCCACCGCGTTCGCCGGTTTCTTCGGCGGCCCTGCCAACACCACCTACGGTGAGAACACCGGTGTGCTCGCCCTCTCCAAGGTCTACGACCCCCGCGTTGTCCGCCTCGCGGCCATCTACGCCATCATCCTGAGCTTCTCCCCCAAGTTTGACGCGCTCGTCAACTCCATCCCCGCGGCCATCGTCGGCGGCGTCAGCTTCATCCTCTACGGTATGATCTCCGCGGTCGGTGTGCGCAATATCGTGGAAAACCAGGTCGACCTCACCAAGTCCCGCAATCTCATCATTGCGGCGGTCATGTTCGTCAGCGGTCTCGGCTTCAGCTCCGTCGGCGGCATCACCTTCACTGTCGGCGGTGCGGCCGTCACCCTCTCCGGCCTTGCCATCGCGGCCCTGTGCGGTGTCATCCTGAACGCCATCCTCCCCGGCAACGACTACGAGTTCGGCGTCAGCGTCACGGGCGACAAGTCCGCCGACCTCGGCAGCTACTAAGAAGCAAATTTCAAAATCAAATCAAAAAGGAAGCGGCACGCGCCGCTTCCTTTTTTCGTTTCTTCGTGCTATACTCTATCCAAATCCTTTGCAGGAGGCATCATTCATGGAAAGCATCAAGCCCGGGCGCTACCGCCACTTCAAGGGCAAAGAATATGAGGTCCTCGGCGTCGCGCGTCATTCAGAGACGGAGGAGAAGCTCGTCGTCTATCGCGCGCTGTACGGCGACTTTGGCCTCTGGGTGCGGCCCGTGAGCATGTGGAACGAGGCCGTTGAGCGCGACGGCAAGACGTTCCGCCGCTTCACCTATATCGGCGAATGACGGACTATACGCTCATCCGTGCCAAGCGCCGCACGATGTCCCTGCAATTGGACCGCGACGGCCGCGCCGTCGTCCGCGCGCCCTACGGCGTCAAAAAAGAGTTCATCGACCGCTTTGTCACCGAGCACGAGGACTGGCTTACCCGCGCCCGCGAAAAGCAGCAGGCGCGCCGCCTTGCCCATCCCGAGCCGACGGACGAGGAGCGCAAAGCGCTCATCGCGCGTGCGAAGGAATACCTCCCGATGTGCGTCGATTACTGGAGCGGCATCATGGGCCTCACGCCGACGGGCCTCAAGATCACGTCCGCGTGCACGCGCTTTGGCTCGTGCAGTGGGAGAAACAGCCTTTGCTTTTCCTGGCGGCTGATGCAGTATCCGCGCGAAGCCATCGACTATGTCGTCGTCCACGAGCTCGCGCACATCCGCCACCACGACCACTCCCCCGCGTTTTACGCGCTCATCGAGCGTTACATGCCCGACTGGCGCGAGCGGATGAAGCTGCTGAAAGAATAAAAAGAGACGCTCTGCGGGCGTCTCTTTTCATCATAATATGGTAGTCCGACCTTCTCTTACTTGTTGAGCTTCCGCCGGAAGTTCTCGCCTTCGGCGGCATACTCCACTTTATAACCCTGCTTTTCGGCAAAGCGGGTGGCGATCCGGCGCGCGCCTTGAATTCCTTGCTGGCAGCGCTCATGATGAACGCGCCGAGCACGAGGCCGATGATCTCAGGACGGACATACTGCACCTTTGCCGCGCTGTGCAGGCCCACCGCGCCGGAAATATCGCGCAGAAAGCACGCGATGCAGAAGCCCATGTTCGTGGGGTTGCCGAGCGCCGTTAAGATGAGCGCCGCAAGGCCCACTGCGGCGCCCGCAATAATGACGCCCAGATGTACTTTTTTCATTTTCTCCAATTCTCCTTTTTTGATCGTTGACAAAATCAACACTTTTTGTCGAAAACCAGTATATCGGTTTATCTTTTGAAAAAACAAACGGTATTCATAGATGAAAGAGGGGGAACCATCGTTTTTTCGATGGTTCCCCCTCTTTTCTTCAAATCATCAGCTCGTAAAAGCCGTCGACCTCCAACCCCTCCGCCTCGGTCAGCGCGGCGAGCGCGGCGCGGTCCTGGACCTCCGCGCGCCACGACATACCGCAGTCCGCCGTCAGCTCACGCGGGACGGGGATGAGCCGCCCGGGCAGGCCCTTCGCCCGGCAGAGCTTTTCCATCGCGATGGCCGCGGCCGTCGTGTGGAAGGTGATGACGAGCCATAGCTTTTTCTCTCTCATGTTGCGATCTCGCGGAGTGCGTTGACCGCGGCGTCCGCTTCCTCTTCCGTATTGTACCAGCCGAAGCTGAAGCGCACCGCGCCCTGCTCCTCAGTTCCGAGCGCCTCGTGCAGGCGCGGCGCGCAATGCGCGCCCGGGCGGGTCGCGATGCCGTAGTCCTCGGACAGGATGTCCGATACCTCGCCCGAGTCCATGTCGCCGATGTTGAGCGCGGCGACCGCCGTGCGCTCATGGTCAAAATCGCCGTAGAGCGTCACACCCGGAATTTTCTTGACGCCCGCGACAAAGCGGCGCAGCAGCGCCATTTCATGCGCGTGGATGGCCTCAACGCCGGTCTCCTGCAAAAAGTCGAGCGCGGCGTTCAGCCCCGCGATACCGTGGCCGTTGAGCGTGCCCGCCTCGAGCCGCGTCGGCATCTGCTCGGGCTGCTCGTGGAGATAGGTCTGCACACCCGTGCCGCCGACCTTCCACGGGCTGATGTCCACGCCCTCGCGCACGCACAGTCCGCCCGTACCCTGCGGGCCCATCAGCGATTTATGCCCCGTGAAGCACAGCACGTCGATGTGCATCTGCTCCATGTCGATGGGCAGCACGCCCGCGCTCTGCGAAGCGTCCACGATGAACAAAAGGTCGTGTTCGTGCGCAAATGCGCCGATGCACGCCAGATCCAGCGTGTTGCCCGTCAGGTTCGAGGCATGCGTGCAGACGACGGCGCGGGTATCGGGACGCAGCAGCCGTTCAAAATCGGCGTAGTCGATGTTCCCCTGCCGGTCTGCGGGAACAAAGCTCAACTTGACATTGTTTTCCCGTTCCAGCCGGTAAAGCGGGCGCAGGACAGAGTTGTGCTCAAGGTCGGTCGAGATCACATGCTCGCCTGCGTGGATGCAGCCATGGATGGCGATGTTCAGCGCCTCGGTCGAGTTACAGGTGAACGCCACGTGGTCAGGCCGCTTGCAGTGAAAGAGCGTGGCGAGCTTGCAGCGCGTGTCGTAGATCACGCGCGAGGCGGCAAGCGCCTCCTCGTGCGTGCCGCGCGCGCTGTTGCCGAAGCTCCCCATCGCCGAGGCCACTGCGTCGATGACCTGCGGCGGCTTTCGCAGCGTGGTCGCCGCGTTGTCAAGATAGATCATCTTACGGACGGACGATGCGGTCCGCGCCGCTCATCTTTTCGACGATGACGTACATGTTCGTCACCTCGCCGACGGCGAGCTTTTCCTTGAGGTCGTAGAAGTTGAGGCACGTGCCGCAGCTCATGATCTCCACGCCGCGTGCGGCCATGCCCTTGAGGTCTTCAAGAGACTCCGAGCCCTCGCACGTCAGCTTCACGCCGCCGTTGTAGCAGAGGATGGTGTCGGGCAGGGTCTCCTGCTGGCTCAGGGCGAAGACGAACGCCTTCATCAGCGCGCCGCCGAGTTCGTCATTGCCGCTGCCCATCTTGTCAGACGACAGCACCACGACCGTCTTCGGCTTGCCGCAGGTGTAGCACTCGCCGCTCTGCTCCTCCACCTTGGCGTTCTCGCCCACGGTAATGGTCACGCGGTACTCGTTTTCGCCGAGCTTTTCGGTTTTGGACGTGCAGCCCTTGCTTGCGGCCAGCTTGCCGAGGTTCTGCACCGCAGTCTCGTTGTCGACCAGCGTTTCGACCGTTCCGGCGCCGCCGAGTTCCTGCATTGCCTTCTGCGTCTTCACGACAGGGATGGGGCAGGCGTCGCCCATGGCATTGACTTTGATCGTCATTTCTATCGCTCCTTATCACAGGGTTTGCACCCGTTATTTCTTTCTAACTATAACAGATTCCGCGTGAAGTGACACAACTTTTTTCTCCCGCCGCGAATTTCTTTCATGGTTTTTCCCGTTTTACCGCCCTGTTATCATCGAATTTTCCGATGATAGAGCCTGCCTTGCGCCGTTTGTGCCAAACTGATAAAATGAGAAAAAGTTTGTATCTTTCTGCGCATTCCGCGCTCTAACAGGCAGAAAGAAGCGGAAAGGAGGCCCTGCATGGACGAATTTGACGAGATCTGCCGGCGCTGCACACCCGTTGTCTACCGCTTCCTGCTCTCGCTCTGCAAGGACGTCTCCCTCGCCGACGAGCTGACGGCAGAAACGTTCTATCAGGCGTATCTGCACATTGGCACGTTCCGCGGCGACTGCCGCGTCGAATCATGGCTCTGCCAGATCGCGAAAAACGCCCTCACGAAGGAGCTCCGCCACCAAAGGCGCGCCGTCCCCTTCGAGGAAACGCACGAGCTCGCCGCGCCGGACGACATTTTTGAGCTGCTGGCCGACAAAGAACAGGCCATGCGCATCCACGCCTCCCTGCACCGGCTCAAAGAGCCGTACCGCGAGGTCTTCACGCTGCGCGTGCTCGGCGAGCTGCACTTTCGCGACATTGCCGACCTGTTCGGCAAATCCGAGTCCTGGGCAAAGGTCACATTTTACCGCGCCAAGGACAAGCTGATCGAAGATATGGAGGAACACCATGAACATTGACTGCCGCGTCATCGGCGACCTGCTACCGCTCTACGCCGACGAAAGCTGCTCGGACGCGAGCCGCGCTCTCGTGGACGATCATCTCAAAACCTGCCCCCGCTGCCGCCAAACGCTCGCGCGGATGAAAAGCGAGCAGTTTTTTCCCGCCGCGCAGGCCATCGACCCGCCTGCCGTCGCCGACTACGCGCAAAAGGTCAAGCACCGTCGCCAGAAGCGCGGCACACTCCTGACTGTCGGCGTCATCGTCCTGATCGTATTGCTCTCGCTCGCCGCCGCTGCGTGGATGAACCTTGTCCGCGCACAGCACCCCTACATCCCCGTGGTTGAGGAGAGCGTCTGCAACCTTGCCGCCGGAGAGGTACAAACCTTTGCCGACAGCTGCGACGGCCGCCGTCTTTTTACGAACAGCACGCGCATCGCCGTCACCTTCCGCGCGGATACGCCGCAGAACGGCACGATCACGCTCTGGAACATCACCGATGTCACAAATCCCTACCCGGCCATGTTCTACGAGGTCGACGGCCGAACCGCGCGCTGCGAATTCACGAATCTTTCCTCCGCCGAACGCTACTTTGTCCTCTGCGACGGTCTTTCCGGCGACGTGACTCTCTCCGACGGACGCCCGACGGACCTTTGGGAGAGCTTTCTCGATCTGCTCCACACCCTCTTCCCGCGCTGACGGCGAAAACACGGCGGAGTTGACAAAGGCGTTTCGCTTCTCTACAATAAAAGCAGTTTTTCAAGGAGGAGGTGCGCGCCATGAACGACAAGCTGCGTCTCACGCAGATGACAAAGGCGGCGGGTTGAGCCGCCAAGCTGGGGCCGGGTGCCCTGACAGAAATTCTTGCTGACTTGCCGAATGTGTCGAACCCCGCGCTTTTAGTCGGCTACGACAGCAGCGACGACGCCGCCGTATACCGCGTCTCCGACGAGGTCGCCGTCATTGAGACGGTCGACTTCTTCACCCCCATTGTGGACGATCCGTATCTCTTTGGTCAGATTGCCGCGGCGAACGCGCTGAGCGACGTGTACGCCATGGGCGGCGAGCCAAGAGTGGCGATGAACCTTCTGTGTGTGCCGAATTGTCTGCCGAAAGAGGATATCCGCGCCATTTTGGAGGGTGGGCATGCCAAAGCCGTCGAGGCCGGATGCGTCATCGCGGGCGGCCACACTATTCAGGATAACGAGCCAAAGTACGGCCTGTGCGTCACGGGGTTCGTCCATCCCGACCGCATCCTCAAAAATGTCGGCGCGCAGCCGGGCGATGTGCTGGTGCTCACCAAGCCGCTCGGCAGCGGCGTGCTCACGACCGCCATCAAAGCAGACCTCATCTCCCCCGCCGCCCGCGACGCGGTTTATGCCCACATGGCGACGCTCAACAAAAAGGCGGGCAATGCCGTGCGAAGCGCCAAAAATGTCCACGCCTGCACCGACGTGACAGGCTTCGGCCTGCTCGGTCATAGCTATGAGATGGCAAGCGGCAGCGGCGTTACCATCCGCCTGCACGGCGCAACGCTCCCCCTGATGGCCGAGGCGCTCGATATGGCTGAGATGGGCATCATCCCCGCGGGTGCTTACCGCAACATGGACTATGTGAAGCCGCATCTCACGGTGCTGCCCACGGCACAGCAGGTCTTCCTCGACCTCGCCGCTGACCCGCAGACCTCGGGCGGCCTTCTCGTCGCGCTCCCGCGCGAGGACGCAAAGCCGCTTCTTCGCGAGCTCCAGACCTTCGCCCCCTGGAGCGCCATCGTCGGCGAAGTGAGCGAGCTGCGCGCCACCGCGCTGGAATTCGACTGATCCAAACGGAACGCAAGCAAAAAAGGAGCTGAATGCCAAGGCATTCAACTCCTTTTTTATATTCGCACCTCATTTCGCGTCCGCAGACGCAAAACATTTTCTAATCCGTATTTACTGACGACATGTGCGTCAGTAAATACACTTTGCACGGAGTGAGTGTCGAGCCAAGGGCGAGGCACAGAACGCAGTGAATCTTTTACACAAACAAGTGACTCATGTCACTTGTTTGTGTAAGTCACGTGCAGTAGCTCATGGCACCGCTCTTCCCCGTATTCCGCCATCATCTGGGCAACCACGGGGTTTCGCTCCGCGCGCTTGAACATTGCCGCGTTGTCGGAAAGGTGCAGACCGTCGCCGCGCTTTTCCTTGCTCTTCTTGAGGCCGTAGGGCTGGCCCGCACCGCCGACGCAGCCGCCCTGGCAGGTCATCACCTCGATAAGGTGATAGAACTTCTTGCCCTCGTCGATTTCCTTTAAGAGCTTTTTTGCGTTGGCAAGGCCGTTGACGACCGCGAGCTTGAGCTCGGTGTCGCCGATCGTCACGCTCGCCTCCTTGATCGGCGCGTCGCCGCGCAGGCCGAGGATGCTGATCTCGCGCAGGGCGTTTTTGCTCTTATCCGGCAGGCAGTGGCGCACGACCGCCTCGGCCACACCGCCGCTCGTGCCGTAGATGACCGCCGCACCGGAGCCGAGGCCGAACGGCAGGTCGGGGGACTCAAGCTCCAGCTCGCCGAGCTGGATGCCCGTCTCCTGCATCATGTCGATCACCTCGTGCGTGGTGAGCACAAGGTCGACGTCGGGTCGACCGTCGTGGATGAACTCGGGGCGCGCGGCCTCCATCTTCTTCGCCGTGCAGGGCATGATGGCGATGTGATAGGTCGTGCGGCCATCGGCAGCGTCCTTCGCGGCATACTTGTCGCGGAAGATCGCGCCGACCATCTCCATCGGCGACTTGCAGGTCGAAATGTTCTTCAAATACTTGGGGTTCTCGTTTTCGAGATACTTCACCCACGCCGGGCAGCAGGAGGTGAACATCGGGAACGGACCGCCGTTTTTCAGGCGCCCGAGGAATTCTTCGGATTCGGCGATCGTCGTAAAGTCCGCGCCGAACGTCGTGTCATACACCTCGTCCACGCCCATAAGCTTGAGCGCCGTGACGAGCTTGTCGAGCACGTTTTCGCCCGCGGGAAAGCCGAACGCCTCGCCCACGGCCACGCGCACGGCGGGTGCGATCTGGATGACAACGCGCTTGCTGGGGTCGTGGATGGCACGCCACGCCTCGCCGATCTGGTTTTTCACCGTGATGGCGCCGGTGGTGCACACCGCCGCGCACTGGCCGCAGCTCACGCACTTCGTCTCGGCGAGCTTGCGGTCGAACGCGGGCATGACCTGTAAATTGCTGCCGCGGTAGGCAAAGTTCAAAATGCCCATACCCTGCATCTCCTCGCACACGCGCACGCAGTCGCCGCAGAGGATGCACTTGTTCGGGTCGCGCAGCACCGCGGGCGACGAGCTGTCGATCTCGTAGTGCTCGCGCGTATCGGGAAAACGGATTTTGCGCACACCGAACTGCTGGGCAAGCTCCTGTAAGCGGCAGTGGCCGCTCTTTTCGCAGGTGGTGCAGTTGCAGTTGTGCGAGGCGAGCAGCAGCTCCAGAATAACGCGCCGGTGCTTGAGCAGTCTCGCGCTGTTCGTGCTGATGCGCATGCCGTCGCGCGGCTCCATCGAGCAGCTCGCGTCGATCTTGCCGGTCTTTTCATCCTCCACCACGCACATGCGGCACGCGCCGTAAACGGAAAGGTCGGAGTAATAGCAGAACGTCGGCATTTCAATACCGGCCTTACGGATGACGGAGAGCACGTTCTTTTCCCCATCGAAGTTGACGCGCTGACCGTCAACGATCATCATACCTTTTGCCATGTCTCTCAACCCTCCTCTTCAATGGCGTCGATCGCGCCGAACGGACACGCGCCCCAGCATGCGCCGCAGTGGATGCACTTGTCGTTGTCGATCGTATGCGGCATGCGGATCTCACCGGAAATGGCCTCCATCGGGCAGTTGCGCTTGCACTTGCCGCAGCCCTTGCACAGCTCGGGCTTGATGACAAGGCGGCGCTTGCGGCCGTTGCAGATCGGGCAGTGGTGGTCGACCACATGGCGCAGATAGTCCTGGCGGAAGTGGCGCAGCGTGCTCTGTACGGGCTTGCACGCGCTCTGGCCGAGGCCGCACAGCGCCGTTTCCGAAATGGTCTTGGAGAGCTCCTGCAAAAGGTCAAGGTCCTCAAGGCTTCCTTCGTTTGCGATGATGCGGTCCAAAATCTCCAGCATGCGCTTTGTACCCTCACGGCAGGGAACGCATTTGCCGCAGCTTTCGTTCTGCGTAAAGCGCATGAAAAAGCGCGCGGTCTCGACCATGCAGGTGTCCTCATCCATGACGACGAGGCCGCCCGAGCCGATCATGGCGCCGATGCTCTTGAGCGAGTCGAAGTCAAGCGGCAGATCAAGATGCTCGTCACTCGCCGTGGTCGCGCCGCCGGAAGGGCCGCCGATCTGCACGGCCTTGAACTTCTTGCCGTCGGGAATGCCGCCGCCGATGTCGAAAACGACTTCACGAATGGTCGTGCCCATCGGCACTTCGATGAGGCCCGTGTTGACCACATTGCCCGTCAGGGCGAAGGCCTTCGTGCCGGGGCTCTTCTCCGTGCCGATGCTATGGTACCACTCCACGCCGTTTTTGATGATGAGCGGGACGTTGGCAAACGTCTCCACGTTGTTGAGCACCGTGGGCTCTGCCCACAGGCCATGCTCGATGGTGCGCGGAGGTTTGACGCGCGGCATGCCGCGATTGCCCTCGATCGACGCGGTCAGGGCGCTGCCCTCACCGCAGACGAACGCGCCCGCACCCTTGTTGACGTGGATACGGAAATTGAAATCGCTGCCAAGGATGTTCGTTCCGAGAAGGCCCATCTCCTCGGCGCGAGCGATGGCCGTTTTCAGGCGGTTCACTGCCAGCGGATACTCCGCGCGCACATAGATATAGCCCTCGTCGCTGCCGACGGCAAGACCCGCGATCATCATGCCCTCGAGCACGCTGTGGGGGTTGCCCTCCATCACGCTGCGGTCCATGAACGCGCCGGGGTCGCCCTCGTCGCCGTTGCAGACGATGTATTTTTTCGCGCTCTTCTGTTTGCGCGCGCCATCCCACTTGCGTCCGGCGGGGAATCCGCCGCCGCCGCGGCCGCGCAGGCCGGAATCGAGAATATTGCGGCAGATCTGCTCGTCCGTCATCTCGAACAGCGCCTTTTCAAATGCGCTGTAACCGCCCTTGGCGATGTACTCCTCGATGTCCTCGGCGTCCGCCGTACCGCAGTTTCCCAGCACCACGCGGTGCTGCTTTTTATAGAACGGGATATCCTCCTGCTTCGGGTACGCCGTGCCGTCGAGATGGTAGACCAGACGGTCGATGACCTCGCCGCCGAGTACGGTCTTCTCTAAGATCTCGTGGCAGTCCTCAGGCTTGACGTGAATGTACATCACACCCATTGGCTCGATGTGCACGAGCGGGCCCATCTCGCAAAAGCCGTGGCAGCCGCTCATTTTGACGTGCAGGCTCTTTTCCTCGTCCGAGTCGTGCTTCAAGCCGACGTAGACCTTCAGCCCGCGCGCCTCGCACTCGGATTTGAAGTTGTCGTAAATCTTCATCGCGCCGCCGGCGATACAGCCCGTGCCCGCGCAGATGAGGATGGACGGCACCTCGCGGCTCTGCGCGAGGTCATGCTCCGCTCTTGTGCGCAGGGCGCGGAATTCTTCTCTTGTCAGCTTGCTCACGCTCGCACCTCCTCTTTGCGGATGGTCTCGAGCAGCTCAATGGCACGCTCGGGGTCCATCTTGGCATGCACCTCGCCGTCCACGGTCATGACCGGCGCCAAACCGCAAGCGCCGAGACACGCGACCGTTTCGAGCGTGAAGAGGCCGTCGTCCGAGGTCTTTTTCTTTCCGTGCAGACCCAGATACTCATAGATCGCATCGTAAATCGGCCCGGACTTCCGCACGTGGCACGCCGTGCCCGCGCAGACCTTGACAATGTGCTTCCCCTTGGCTTCGAGCGAGAAATTCTCATAGAACGTCGCCACGCTGTACACCTTCGACACGCTTAATCCGAGCGTATCGGCGATGAGCGTCAGGTTTGCTTCGCTTAAATAGTTGTACTCCGCCTGAACATCCTGCAAAATCGCGATGAGATTCGATGGGTCATTCTCATGCGAGGCAAGAATGCTCAGGACCTTTTCTGTGTCAGGTTTCATGGTTGCCCTCCTATCTAATCCTGACGGCGATTATACCGTATCTTTTAAGGCATTTTCAACAAATTGCTTCAAAATCATCGATTGATTATCTATATAAGCTTCATAATTTTATGCCCATCAATAAATCCGGAACAACCCGTATCTCTGTGCGGTTTATAAAAAATGACTTCCGTTCAGGTTTTCCCTGAACGGAAGTCATTTTTCTCACTTTATTTCGCACTTTTACTGCGCGCCGTGCGGCATGCGCTCCTTGACCGCCTTGCCAGTCGGCGTAGCGGCAAGACCGCCGAGCGCCGTCTCGCGGAACTCGACCGGCATGCGCCGTCCGACCTCGCCCATCGCGTCGATGACCTCGTCGACGGGGATGCGGCTCTCGATGCCCGCAAGCGCCATATCCGCCGCGGAGATCGCGTTCACCGCGCCGATGACGTTGCGCTTGACGCACGGGACCTCGACAAGGCCCGCGACGGGGTCGCACACAAGGCCCATCAGATTTTTGAGCGCCATCGCCACGGCGTGGCCGATCTGCTCATTCGTGCCGCCGCGCAGCGACACGAGCGCGCCCGCCGCCATGGCCGACGCCGTGCCGATCTCGGCCTGGCAGCCGCCCGCCGCGCCGGAGATGCTCGCGCGGTACGCGATCACCGCGCCGATGCCCGAGGCGACATACAGCGCCTCAAGCAGCTCGTGCTGCGTGTAATGCTCACGCTCGCACAGCGGCAGCAGCACTGCCGGCACCACGCCGCACGAGCCCGCCGTCGGCGATGCCACAATGCGGCGCATGCAGGCGTTCGACTCCGCCATGGAGATAGCCTGCACGATGACCTCGTCCATGAATTCACCGCCGATGCTCTCTCCGCGGCGCGCGTACAGGCGCATCTTGAGCCCGTCGCCGCCGACCAAACCACTCACGCTGCGCTGCGTGCCGGTATAGGAGTCCGCCGCATCCTGAATGGCCTGCCAGGTCAACAGCATCTTCGCCATCGAGGCCTGACGGCTCACCTGGCGCTCCTCCATATCATACTGCAAAACGATCTCCCAGAATGGGATATTCTCCCGCGCCGAGCGCTCAAAGATTTCCTTCATCGAATCCAGCGCCATCTTCATCGTCCTCCTTATCGTAATAGGTCACGCTCAGGATGCCCGGCAGCTCCGAGAGAAATTCCACCTGCCGGGGCTTGATGTGCTGATCCGTTTCAATGACCATCAGTGCGTCGCCGCCGCGGCGGTGACGGTTGACGCTCATGTTCGCCACATTGATGTGCACCTGACTTAAAATCGACGTGATCGCCGCGACCGAGCCGGACTCGTCCTGATTGCGTACGATCAGCGTGTTGAAGTCGCCCGTAAAGTTCACGTCGATGCCGTCGATCTTGTTGACGACGATCGCGCCGCCGCCGATGGACGACGCCTGAAGCGTCAGCTGCTTGCCGCTTTTGCCCGTCAGCTCCAAAAGCGCGGTGTTGGGGTGCGCGTCGCGCAGCTCCACCGTGCGGAACGAATACGCCATACCCGCGCGGTTCGCCTCTTCATAGGCGTTCGGGATGCGCAGGTCGTCCGGCTTCATGCCGAGAAGTCCCGCCAAAAGCGCGCGGTCCGTGCCGTGGCCGAAACCCGTTTCAGCAAACGAGCCGTGCAGGCCGATGTCCGCGCGCGCCACCTCTTCGCCGAGCAGCGTTCTTCCCATATTGCCGATGCGCGCCGCGCCCGCCGTGTGAGACGAGGACGGACCGACCATCACCGGCCCCATCATATCGAAAATATTGATCATGGAACCCTTTTCCTTTCTGACCATCATTTAGCGAAAATCATATCATATCCGCCGCCAAAAAGCGAGTAAAATTCCGCTCCGCGCATTGCGACTATTGAATAGTATCCTTTACCTTGATTCATTTTCGGTATTCATTGAAACAGCGCCCACGTTCACTTTTCTTCATAGCCTGATGCAAAAGGAGCCGCGCGCGGCTCTTTCCGATTTCTTCTTTCAGCGCGCGGCGTCAGACCAGCAGCAGTCCGATAGAAAAGCAAATCTGCACAGCGCTGTTGACGGTCTGCTCCATCCAGTTCACCTTCGGGTCGCTCGAATCTATCCGGAACGCGAAAACGAGCATCAAAATCATCCCAAGCGCGCCCGCAAGGAAGAAAAGGCATGCCGGAAAACCGCTCAGCTTTGCAAGCATCGCTTCCCCGTTCAGCCCTGCGCGGTCTACGATCAGCGCCGCGAACATCGTCAAAAGCCGACCGGCATCAGGATGCGCATCTGCACAAACATCGGCCAGATGTTCCTTTGGGAGACGGCCGCGATGAGCTTCCATCCCACCTTCACAACACCCGAGAGCAGGCAGACTACCGCACCCGCTACAAACAGTCCGCTGTGGAACAGGTTCCCCGCCTTCACCGCGGAGAGGCCGAAAAATACGACAGGGAGCAAATCGACGAACGCCATCGGGGCGCTGAAGCCCTCGGGGATGGTCTCTCTTGTCATGCGGTTTCTCGCTTTTCTGCTCATGGTGTCCTCCGTGATGCTGCTTCGCTGCTTCTTATTCTGTCCCAAAGAGGCAAACAGGCGCGGCGGATGATCCGCCGCGCCTGCGTTTTCTAAAAATTTCCTTTTACACGCGCTTCCACTTTGCGCCGCCGGGCATGTCGGTCACTTCGACACCCTGCGCCTTGAGCTCGTCTCGGATGCGGTCGGCCTCGGCAAAATTCTTCGCCTTCTTGGCCTCCGCGCGCTGGCGGATCAGGTTCTCGATGCCCTCGTCCGCCGTGCCGTCCTCAGAGACGACCGTGAAGCCGCCCGCGCTCTGCTGAGACGCAGCCTTCTCCTTCTTCTCGCGCTCGGCTTCGGCCTTTTTGAGAAGGTCGAGGCTCAGCACCGTGTCATAGTCGCCGATGATGGCGAGCTTCGTCGCGCCCGTGGTCTTGGCCTTGAGCACGTCGTAGAGCGCGGTCACGCCCATGGCGGTGTTGAGGTCATTGTCCATCTCCTTCATGAACTTCGCGCGGTATTCGGCACGCACGACCTCGTCCACGCCGCCCTCGTCCTTAATATTCGCAATCTTCGCGATGAGCTTGTTGTACGCGGCGACCGCATTGTCAAGGTTTTCCCACGTGAAGACAAGACTCTTGCGGTAGTGGCTCTGTAAGCAGAAGAAGCGGTACGCCAGCGGGTCATAGCCCTTTTCCTCAAGCAGCGAGACCGTCAGAAATTCGCCCTTGGATTTGGACATCTTGCCGTGCGAGGTGTTGAGATGCGCCACGTGGCACCACTGGAGGCACCAGGGATGACCGAGGTAGCTCTCGCTCTGCGCGATCTCATTCGTGTGGTGCGGGAAGGCGTTGTCCACGCCGCCGCAGTGCAGGTCGAGGTATTCGCCATTGTACTTCATCGAAATGCCGGAGCATTCGATGTGCCAGCCCGGATATCCAACGCCCCAGGGGGAATCCCACTTGAGCGCCTGATCCTCGAACTTGGACTTGGTAAACCAGAGAACGAAGTCATTCTTGTTCTTCTTGTTCTCGTCCTCCTCCACGCCTTCGCGCACGCCGACGGCGAGGTCTTCCTCGTTGTGGTCATTGAAGATATAGTAGCGCTCGAGCTTGCTCGTATCGAAGTACACATTGCCGCCGGCGATATAGGCATAGCCGGTGTCGAGCAGCTTCGTGATGATCTTGATATAATCGTCGATCAGGCCCGTTGCGGGCTGGACGACGTCGGGGCGCTTGATGTTGAGCTTCTTGCAGTCGGCGAAGAACGCGTCGGTATAGAACTTGGCGATCTCCATGACGGTCTTGTGCTCGCGCTTAGCGCCCTTGACCATCTTATCCTCGCCCTCGTCGGCGTCGCTCGTCAGGTGGCCGACGTCGGTGATATTCATGACGCGGTTCACGCTGTAGCCCGAAAAGCGCAGGTACTTTTCCAGCACGTCTTCCATGATGTAGGAGCGCAGGTTGCCGATGTGGGCAAAGTGGTACACGGTCGGGCCGCAGGTGTACATCTCCACATGGTTCGGCGTATGGGTCTTGAATTCTTCCTTTTTATGGGTCGCGGAATTGTATAAATACATGATAGATCTCCTTTGAGAAGATGAAATAACGGATTTAGTCCGCCTCTTTGAAGACGTCGAGGTTCTTTGCGAAATACTCAATGCCGGAGTACACGGTCGTCGCCACGATGACCGCAATGCACACGACATTCAAAAGGTTGCTTTGGAAGACCATCATCAGGCACAAACACACCATGGTCGAGGCGGTCTTCACCTTGCCTGACCATGCTGCCGCGATGACGCGCCCCTGCTCCACAGCGACAAGGCGCATGCCGGAGACGGCAAATTCGCGCAGCAGCACGATGGCGAGGCACCAGCCGGGCATCTGCCCGCACTCGACAAAGTAGCACATCGCCGCCATGACGAGCATCTTGTCCGCCAGCGGGTCCATGAACTTGCCGAAATTCGTGATCTGGTTATAGTGGCGGGCGATGTAGCCGTCGACAAAGTCCGTCAGGCACGCGACGACGAAAATACCGAGCGCCCACCACCTCGCACCCGCGAAGTCCAGGTACAGCACCACTAAGAATACAGGGATCAGCGCAATGCGCATGATCGTTAATTTGTTTGCAGTTGTCATATCTCTCTTTCCTCCTGCCTTGCAGAGCATTTACTTATTCGACCGCTTCGCCGGTCAGTTCGCCGTCCATCGTGCCGGTCAGGCGGACATTGACAAACTCGCCTGCCATGATATCACAATTTGCGGAAAAGTAAATCTTTCCGTCGATATCCACGGATTCCGCGTAGCTGCGGCCGACAAAGGACTGCGCTTCCTCGCTCCAGCCCTCGCACAGCACCTCGCGCACATCGCCGAGGACGGATTCATTGTATTCGTCGATGATATCGCTCTGCACGTCGACCAAAAGCTCCGTGCGGCGCTGGGCCTCCTCCATCGGAACGTGCTCCATCGTCGCGGCCTTCGTCCCCTCCTCGGGCGAGAACGGGAACACGCCCGCGCGCTCGATCTTCTCCTCGCGCAAAAAGTCGCAGAGCTCCTCGAACTCCTTCTCCCCCTCGCCGGGCAGACCCGCGATGATCGACGTCCGCAGCACAAGGCCTGGGATGCGTTCGCGCAGGTCGTGGAAAACCTTGCGGATGCTCTCTTTCGTGTCGCGGCGGTTCATCGCCTTCAAGATATCGTCGTTGCAGTGCTGGATGGGGATATCGAGATACGGCACGATCTTCTTTTCCTGCGCGATCGTGTCGACCAGCTCGTTGGTGATGTCATCGGGATAGAGGTAGTGTAAGCGGATCCAGTGGAAATCGAGCTTGCACAGCTCACGCAGGAGTGCGGCAAGTTGGTGCTCGCCGTTCAAGTCCGTGCCGTAGCGCGTGATGTCCTGCGCGATGACGATGAGTTCCTTCACGCCCGCGGGCGCAAGCTCGCTCGCCTCGTCCAGAAGTTCGTTCATCGGGCGGCTGCGGTAACGGCCGCGCAGGCGCGGAATGACGCAGTAGGCACAGCAGTTGTCGCAGCCCTCGGCGATGCGCAGATACGCATACCACGGGGGCGTTGATAAAATGCGCGCGCCGCCCTGCACGCAGTTCTGAATGTCGCCCATGTAGCAGGGGCGCAGGCCGCCGGGCGCCATGACCTCATCGACCGCGCGGGCGATCTCGCCGTAGCTGCCGGTGCCGAGCACCGCGTCGACCTCAGGCAGCTCATGGAGCACATCGTCCTTGTAGCGCTGCGCCATGCAGCCGGTAACGATGATCTTTTTGAGCTTGCCCTCTTTTTTGAGCTCCGCCATCTCTAAGATATTATCGATGGCCTCCTCGCAGGCAGAAGCCAGAAAGCCGCAGGTGTTGACCACGGCCACGTCCGCCCCCTCGGGCGAGAGGACGACGTTGTGTCCCGCATGCTGCACCGTGGCCATCATCTGCTCGCAGTTGACCTGGTTCTTGGCGCAGCCCAGGGAAATGAAAGAAACGTTATAGGGCATAGAACCCCTCCTGATCGTAAACTAAGTGTAAAAAACAGCCAAACGACTACTCTTCGTAATCGAATTCCGTCGCATTCTCGCTGATTTGGGCGATTGCCGCGCGCACATCGCGCCACGCAAAGCCCCGCCGCAGCAGCATGTCGGACAGGCGCTTGCGCCCCTTTTCATCGAGCACGCGGCCCTTTGTCTTCTGCGCGATCACGCGCGCGATGGCCTCCTGCGCGTCGGGCGACTTTGACAGCGCGTCCTCCCACAGTTCGCGCGGCACGCCGCGCCGGTAAAGCTCGTCGCGGATCTTCGCTTCGCCATAGCCCATGCCGCCGTAATGGTGCACGAGCATCGCGGCATACTCCGCGTCGTTCAGCGCGCCGATCTCCTCGAGCCAGTCGCACGCCGATTCGGCGTCGGCCTCGACCGAGCCCTTTTCCCTGAGCTTTTTCGAAAGCTCTTTCCTCGACAGCGGACGGGACGAGATCATGTTCGCCGCGCGCACGCGTGTTTCGCTCCGCGCGCCGGACTGCTGCAATTCTACCACAGTCCTATCGTCAATGTCCAGCCCTATACATAAACCGAAACGCAGAAGCTCGCTCTCGGTGATCCGGAGGAGGTCTCCCCCCTCCAGATACACGAGAACGCGCTCCTGCTTATGCTTCGATCGTTCGATCTTCTCAATCTTCATCCTTGAAATCGTCGGCACTGACGTCCACGGCGCGGCCCGCGGCCTTCGCCGCCACACGGGACTGACCCGTCATCAGCTTGTCGAAGTTGCGGCGGATCTCCGCTTCGAGATTATCGGCGATCTCGGGATTGTTTTTCAGATATTGCTTGGCCGCGTCGCGTCCCTGACCGATGCGCGTTTCGCCCATCGAGTACCACGAGCCGCTCTTCTGCACAAGGCCCAGCTTGACGCCGAGGTCAATGAGCTCGCCGATGAGTGAGATGCCCTCGCCGTACATAATGTCGAACTCCGCCTCGCGGAACGGGGGCGCCATCTTGTTCTTCACGACCTTGGCGCGCGTGCGGTTGCCGATGATCTCGCTGCCATTTTTCAGCGCCTCAATGCGGCGCACATCGATACGCACGCTCGAATAGAACTTAAGCGCGCGGCCGCCGGTCGTGACCTCGGGGTTGCCGTACATGACGCCGACCTTTTCGCGCAGCTGGTTGATGAAAATGACGATTGTGTTCGTCTTGCCGACCGCGCCGGTCAGCTTGCGCAGCGCCTGCGACATAAGGCGCGCATGAAGGCCGACAAAGCTGTCGCCCATCTCGCCCTCGATCTCCGCGCGCGGCACCAGCGCCGCGACGGAGTCGACCACGATGACGTCGATCGCGCCGGAGCGCACGAGCGCCTCGGTGATCTCAAGCGCCTGCTCGCCAGTGTCCGGCTGGGAGACGAGCATATCCTCGACCTTGACGCCAAGCGCGCGGGCGTAGGTGATGTCGAGCGCATGCTCGGCGTCGATGAACGCGACCTCGCCGCCCGCCTTCTGCGCCTGGGCGAGCACATGCAGCGCCAGCGTCGTCTTACCGGAGGATTCAGGCCCGTAGATTTCGATGATACGGCCCTTGGGCAGGCCCCCGATGCCGAGCGCCAGATCAAGCGCCAGCGAGCCCGTGGAGATGGCCTCCACATTGCTCACGGTGTTGTCGCCAAAGCGCATGATCGAGCCCTTGCCGTAGGTGCGCTCGATCTGCTGCATCGCGGTCTCGATCGCCCGCTTCTTGTCGTCGGCCATCGCCGCAGCTGCCTTCGTCTGAGACTTTTCTGCCATGTTCGCGTTCCTCCCGATTCTTTATGTAAACTAAATTTGCTTCAAATGGTCTCCACGCGCGTGCCGTACACCACGCGGGGGATGTTGTTGAGGTCCTTGACGATCTGAATGTCGCCAAAGCCGTGCGAGCGCATGATGCGCAGCACTTGATCCGCCTGCCCGATACCGACCTCGAAAAAGAGCATGCCGTTTTCGCACAGGGCATCGCGCCACTTTTCGCAGATCACACGGTAGAAGTCGAGCCCGTCCGCGCCGCCGTCAAGCGCAAGGCGCGGCTCGTGCTCGCGCACGGAAGCGTCGAGCGTGTCGATGTCCGCGCTCGGGATGTACGGCGGATTGCTGACGAGAAACTGGAACTCTCCCAGCGTGCGCGCGGGCTTTTCCCGCGCGTCGATCTTCAGGCTCGCCACCCGCGCCGTCAAGCGGTTGCGGCGGATGTTCTGGCGGCAGATCTTGAGCGCCTCTTCATCGTATTCGCCGAGCAGCACGCGCGCGTTCGGCAGGTTTGCCGCCGCGGCAAGGCCGATGCATCCGCTGCCCGCGCAGAGATCCAGAATGCGGCAGGCCCCCGCGCCGCGCGCCGCGTCGATGAGCTTTGTCGCCAGTACCTCGGTATCCGGGCGCGGGATGAGCACCGCGGGCGAAATGTCGAGCGGCAAACCGTAGAACTCCCACTCGCCGATGAGATACGCCACCGGCTCGCCCGCCAAGTGGCGCTTGACGAGCTCGCGCGCACTCTGCTCCACCTCTGGCGAGGCGTAGAGCGAGCCGTCGCGCACCAGCTCCTCGCGCGTTTTTGCCGCCGCGGCGCAGACGAGCTCGCGCGCCGACTGCGTCGCCTCCTCGTCACCCGCGCGCCTCAGCTCCGTGCGCAGGTCCAGATAGAGATTATTATATGTCGTTGCCATGCTTACCACGCATCCTTGCCTTTTTCTTCGGGAATGACCAGCTCGAGCGCGCGGATGGCGACCTCGAGCATGCTGTCGTCCGGCTCGTTGGTCGTAAAGTTTTGCAGCCACAGACCCGGACGCGCCAGAAAGCGCGTCACCTTGTTGTCGTGCCCGCCGACGTAGCGGTTGAACTCATACGTCACGCCCACGATTGGAATGAGCAGCAGCAGGTGCAGCGCCACGCGCACCCACATGTTGCGCCAGTTGACAAAGCTGAAGACAAGGCTCGAGACTAAAATCGACACGACCACGACCACAAAGAGAAAGCTCGTGCCGCAGCGCGGATGGTGGCGCGGCTGGATGCGGCAGTTTTCGACCGTCAGCGGCAGCCCCGCCTCGTAGCAGAAGATTGTCTTATGCTCCGCGCCGTGGTACTGGAACACGCGGTAGATGTCCTTCTGCTTGGAGCACAGGATCATGTAAGCGAAGAAGATCACGAGCTTGATGACGGATTCGACCAGATTGTGCACCGCCGCGCTCTTGATATACGGGTCGATAAAGCCGGCCAGAAACGTCGGCAGCAGGAAAAAGAGCAGGATCGTCAGCCCCAGCGACAGAAAGACCGCCAGTGCCGTGATGAATTTCTGCATTTTTTCGTTGCCGAGCTTTTTTTCAAGCCACTGGTCGAATTTGCTCGGCTCGGCGACGTTCTCGTCGGGGAAATAGTCCGCCGAAAACATCAGCGCCTTGACGCCCTTGACCATCGAATCGACGAACGTCACCGCGCCGCGGATGATGGGTAAGCCCAAAACGGGGTACTTGTCGCGCACGAGCGTCAGCTCCTCGACCTTTTCGACCAGCCCGTCTGGCGAGCGGACGACAACGGCCTGCTTGCCCGGACCGCGCATCAAAACTCCCTCGATCAACGCCTGTCCGCCGATGCTCGTGCGGAACTTGGACGCGGAAGCCTTGTTTTTTGCTTCTTCTGCCATGAATGGTTCTCCTTTTTCTATGCGATATCATACCACGGGTTTTGCAAGAATGCAACACCCGTTCTATTTTTCACGACATGGGCAGCGAGATCGTCACGACCGCGCCGCCGCCCTCGGCGTTGGCGATGTCGAACGTGCCGCCGTGCAGGCGCACAATCTCGTCACACACGGCAAGGCCGATGCCGCTGCCGCGTGCCTTCGACGAGCCCTTGTAGAATTTCTGCTTGACGAACGGCAGCTCCTCCTCCGGGATGCCTGGACCGTAGTCGCGCACGCGGATGACAAATTTTCCATCCTCGCACGCGGCGCTCACGTCGATGCGCTTTCCCGCGCCGCCGTGCTTGGCCGCGTTGTCGAGCACATTGCAGAAGACCTGCTTCATGCGCTCGCTGTCTGCCACGATCGGCGGCACATCCTCGTCAGGGCCCTTGTAGCTGACCTCGATGCCCTCCTGCCGGAAGAGCTCGAAATAGGTGTAGATTGCGTCCTCGAGCTCGCTGGCAAGATCGACGCTCTCCACGCGCAGCGTGAAGCGCCCGTCCTGCATCTTCGTGAATTCGAGCAGTTCCTCGACCATCGTCGTCAGGCGGCGGGACTCTTTCAAAATGATGCCGAGGCCGCGCTTCGTCTGGTCGATGTTCGCGCCGGGGTCGGCGGAGAGCGTCTCCGCCCAACCGCTGATGGCGGTCAGCGGCGTCCGCAGCTCGTGCGAGACCGACGAGATAAATTCCTGCTGGATCTTCTCGGCCTGGCTGATCTTGAGTGACATGTCGTTGATGTTGTCGACCAGCTCGCCGAGCTCGTCGCGGTAGTGGTTCTCGATCATGATGCCGTAGCTGCCGCCCGAAATGCGGCGTGCCGCGTCGCTCACGACTGCGACGGGCTGGACGACGTTGTTGATAAAAATAGCATTCGACGCCGCGATCAGCGCCATGCACACGAGTGCCGCCGCCGAAGCGAGCAGCGACTCGACCAGCACGCGATGCTGCGCCTCGCGCAGCGATGTCACGTACCGCAGCACGCCGACGACGCGGGAGTTAAAAAACAGCGGATACGACACCGCGAGGATATTCTCCCCCGTCTGCGGATCGCGGCCCTGAAACGACGCCATTTTGCCGCCGATTGCGCTGTCAACGTCGCTCGTGCCGGGCAGCGTGCCCGCTGTCAGCCCGTAGGACGAGACCTGCACGCGTCCGTTCGTGTTGATGAACTGGAGCTCGATCGTGTCCTTTTCTTCAAACGTTTCGGCGGAGTACGACGCGAGGCGGTAATATTCGCTGTAGCTCTTCACGCCGTAGCCCGTGAAGGTCTCCGCCGCGATACGCGCGCGGCTCTCAAGGCCCGAGCGCATCGCATTGTAATAGTATTCCTGCACGCCCACGCTGAAAAGCGCCACCGCCAGCACCAGCAGCAGCAAGATCGGCAGCACCGCCGAAAACATCCACCGCTGACGAAGGCCACGGATGTGCAGCGCCGAAGCAAAGCCTTTTCGATTGTCCGGCATCGCGGCCCCTCCTTCGTTCGGTGCGCTCACACCGTCCATTTATAACCAAAGCCCCACACGGTGGAAATGTACTTCGGCTCCTGCGCGTCATCTTCGATCTTGAGGCGCAGGCGGCGGACATTCACGTCCACGATCTTGAGCTCGCCAAAGTAGCCCTTGCCCCACACGGCGTCGAGAATTTCCTCGCGCGCGAGCGCCTTGCCGCTGTTTTCCATAAAGAGCTTGACGATCGCGTACTCGATCTGCGTCAGCTTGACGCGCTCACCGCTTTTTTCAAGCGTCCGGTTCGTCAGGTTCAGCAGAAACGGCGGCTGATACAGCTCTCCGGTATGCGTGGCCGGCGTGTTTTCGCCCATGCGGCGCAGCAGCGCGTCCACGCGCGCGGTGAGCTCGGCGGGCGAAAACGGCTTTGTCACATAGTCGTCCGCGCCGGTCATCAGGCCAGTCACCTTGTCCATCTCCTGCGTGCGCGCCGTCAGCATGATGATGCCGACCTGCGCGTTCGACATGCGGATGCGGCGGCAGACTTCGAACCCGTCGATGTCCGGCAGCATGATGTCGAGCAGGCACAGCTTCGTGTCGGGATTTTCCTGCAATTTTTGAAGCGCCTCCTCGCCGCACTCAGCCTCCACGACCTCGTAGCCCGCACGCTGCAAATTGATGACAATAAAACTACGGATACTGGCTTCATCCTCCAGCACCAGCACTTTTTTCATATCGTTTCTCCTCTCAGTTGTCTCCCATCGTCCATTCCGCCGTGATGAGCGAGAAGCGCTCGCGCAGCGATTGCTCATCAAGCGTGATATTCCATGCATCGCCGATCCGTGCGGCGTATACCGCCTCCACCTGCTGCGTGAGCACAAAGCGGCTGCCGATGTTGGCAAGTCCCTCGCGCGCCTCGCCCGTCAGGGTGTAGACGGTGAGCAGTTTCTCTCTCAGTCCGCCCTCGCCCGCGCGGTAGAAGGACACAGCGGTCTCGCCGCTGCCCGCGCTGCGCTCGACGGTTAGATGGTCCTTGTCCCACTCGTCCGGCAGCACAAGGCTCCAGCCGTCCGCCACATTGTGGAAGCAGCTCTGCACGTCCGTCACCGTGCCGTCGATGCTGTACTGCTCCCAGACAACGTAATACTGCAGCTCGCTCTCGCGGTCAAAGCGCTGCAAGGGACGCGTCTTCGGCGCTTCGGTCACGCCGTCGCTGTTTTCATCGCGCGGGAAAAGGCCGAGGAAAATTTCCTCCGCGGGTACCTGATTCGCGTCCGCGCCGAGGGCGATGTTCTGCAGCCGCCCGCCCTTGAGCGCCAGCACATCCGTCACGGTCAGGTTGTCGCCCGTCACGCCCGTGACGAACAGCGCATTCTCCCCGCCCGTCAGCGTGCCGGCCGTCAGGCGGCTCAGCTCCGCTACCGAGGCGGACAGGCGCAGCGAGGACTTCGCGTGCAGCGCGCCGTCATCCCAGTCGTAGTAATCGACGCGCGCCGTACTCTCTTCGTCGCTGCAAATAATTAAAAGCTCCTGCTTCCCGTCGCCGTTCATGTCGAGGTTCGCGTAACGGGAATAGCCCGTCGTCAAAAGCGACTCCGGCGTGCCGGGAGAGAGCGGATAGATGGCAAGCCCCTGCACATCCGAGCTGCTCTTGTAGCCGACTAAGATCTCCTTGAGCCCGTCGCCGTCCAGATCCGCGTAGTTCACGCTGTAGATCTGGCTCGATGCGCCCTCGATCACGGCGTAGCGCTCGTAGCTGTCGCCGTCGGCTTTGAAGATGTAGATCTTCATCGGCTTTTTGTCGCTCGCGCGGCGGAAGAAGGCCACCGCCTCTTCGCTGCCGTCACCATCGAGGTCGATCATCTGCACGCTCTGCAAATTGCTGCCCGACGTGGGCGCGGCATACTCCGCGCCGTTTGTGAGCAGCGCGTCGATCTGCGATTCGAGCGACTCATACTCGCCCGCGAGCTTCGGCAGGCGGTAGAGCGATGTCTCCGGCGTCGTAAACATGCAGCCCGAGAGCAGCAGCGAAAACAATCCGATCACCAGCAGTTTCCCCGTGCGCTTCATTCTCTCCGCCTCCTTTTTCATACAGATACCAATACAGAGTTATCATAGCACGCCGCCGCGCAAAAAGGTAGCCCCTTTTTGCGTATTTTCCGCAAAAACCAGCGTTCAAATTCCCTATCTCCCCCTCATCAAACCGAAAGATGCGCCTTTCGCGCCCTACGGGCGCGAAACAGCATTCTAAAAAGCACGCATTTTGTGCTCCCTGAGCACAAAACAGTGTCTCCGCACCACCCCAGGCGCGCATTTTGCGCTCTTCGAGCGCAAAACAGCGCTCCGCACGCACTCCCCCGGCGCCTTTCGCGCCCCACGGGCGCGAAACAGCCCACCGCACCCAAGCGTCGCAGACTTTCGCGTCCGCAGACGCGAAATAATTTTAATCGTCATTTCCAACGACATGCGCGTTGGAAATGACTCTTCTCAGGCCGCAAGTGTGGAATTCGCCCGCCGACGGCGGGCGAATTATGCGCGCAGCGGCCTGCAATCCCTCTCTAAAATGAAAGGGAACGGCTTTGCCGTTCCCTTTCATTTTAGAATTTGTACAATACTGTCGCCACCTGCGCTCTCGTCATCGCGCCGTTGGGGCGGAAGCTGCCGTCGTCAAAGCCCGTGAGGATGCCCATCTCGCTGAGTGTGCTCACATACTCCGCCGCCCAGGACTGGATGGACGCGCTGTCGGTAAACTTAAGCGCGGGCTGGGCGTAGCCCTTTTCGGTCAGGCGACCGAGCATCGTCACCGCCTCCTGGCGGCTCACGTTGGCCGTGGGGTTGAAGTAGAGCTTGCCCGAGCCGTCGGAACTGCCCTTGATGATGCCGAGCGAGTACATCGCCTTCGCGCCGTTCAGCGCCCAGGATGCGATCTCATTCGTATCGGCAAACGGGAGCTGCACGGAGGAATAATCCTGCGAAGAACCTAAGTAACGCGCGAGCAGCACGGCAAATTCCTGACGGCTGATGTTCGTATCCGGCAGGAAGTTACCGTTCGAGCCGTTCGAAATGCCGCTGCGCTTGAGGTACGCAACCGCGTCGTTCGCCCAGTGGTCCTGCATGTCGGCAAAGGCCGGCGTCGCGCTCGACGTACCGGCGTTCACGCCCGCGCGGCTCAGGTTGCCGCTCGCGTCGCCCGCGACCACGCTCACGCGGTGCTGTGCGCCGTCCGCCGCGGGAAGCGTAATGCTCAGCGCGCCGCTGGACTGGTTATAGGTGTAGGACGTGTAGTTCTTGCCGTCGTAGGTCACGCGGACGGTCGGGATGGCCGCGCCGTCGATGTCATCTTTCACCGTACCCGTCACGGTATTGCTCGCCGCGTTGTACTGGAGCGAGAGCTTCGGCGCGGCCGTGTCGGTCAGGCCACCGTAGGAGAGCACGAGCTGGTCAAGGTACACGGCGCTGATGAGCTCCGCGTCCGAAGAGACCGTCATGCCCGTGATCGCGGTCGCCGCGCCGAGGTTCGCCGTCAGGAGCTTCCAGCCGGAGAAGTTGAGCGCTCCCAAGTTCACGCTGCCAGTATCCGTCACCAGCGCGAGCTGCGCTCCGCTATTGTCGCCGTAGACCCAGAAGTTGAGCTGGTCGTAATTTGAAGGAATGGCATAGTTGAGGCCGATGTAGGCGTTGCCCTCGCTGCCGGTCGCATAGTCAAGCCGTGCGGAGGCGTAGCCGTTGTGCACGCGGGTCATCTCACTGTTGTAGGAGAGCATCGCACGCGTGCCGGTCGCGGTCGCGAACGAGGTCTCAAAGCCGTCGAGCGTGCGCAGGGCGCGCGCCGTCACCGTCACAGGGACCGTCACGGAAATGCGGCCGAGGCTCGCCGTCACGCTGCCGCTGCCGATGCTGCCGGACGCCGTGAACACGCCGTTTTCGATCGTGCCGACATTCCCCTGCACGGTCCAGGTAAAGCCCTTGTTGTCGCCGAACACCGGCAAATGGCGGTACATCGCCGAGGCGGTCAGCGTCGCCGTCTCGCCCGCGCTGAGCGTGATAGCACTCACGGCCTTGCCGTTCTGCCGGACGCTGATGCTGTCAGGCTGCGTCACGACCTCGATCTCAAGCTCTGTGCTCGCGCCGCCCGCGCGCGCCGTCACCGTCACGGTGCCGGATTCGGGCGCGGTCAGGACATTGCCGTCAATCGTGCCCCGGTCAGCGCGCAGCGTCACGTCCTGTGAGGACATGGGAATATAGTTCGTATCGAGTGCCGTCGCGGTCAGCTTGACCTGCGCGTTCGGGAGCACGCGGGTGCTCTCGCTCTCAAGATACACATGGCCCACGGAGTTCGTCGGACGGCTGTCCGCCACTAAGAAGAGGTGGTTCGTCACCGCGCGCTCGCTGCCGCCGGAGGGCTTGTTCACAAGCGAGGCCGCCGTGCTGTCGGGCTGCGTCGCGACGAGCGCGGTCGAGCCGCCGCCGTCCAGACTCAGCGCCGTCACGCAGCCGAGCTCGATCATGCGCTCGGCGACCTGCGTCAGCGTCGCGCCGATGGAATAGCCGCTCTGGCGGCCGTCGATCGTGTACATCACGAGCGAGCCGTCGCGCTTGAGGCCCACGGCCGTACGCGGCGCGCTGCCGTTGACAAGGCCCGCGCAGACCTGACCGTTTTCGACCAGCTGATAGAGCGCGCCGATCATGTTTGTCACGCCGTTCCACTCGCTGCTGCTCGCGCTGACGGAGACCGTGACGCGGTCGCCGACCTGAAGCGCACGCATGGCGTTCAGATAGCTCTCGCTGGACTTGAGGTTGACCGACAGCACATACTGCCCCTTGCCGACGGCGGTGTCCACGCCGCTTTCGACAATGTTTTCGACCCGAAGTGTCAGCTCCTCGCCGATGCCCAGCTCGCCGCGGTCCACAGAACAAACGATATCAAGGCCCGGCTCGCTCGTGCCGATCGTGCCGCGGGCATTGAAGCTGTCGTCATACAGGAAGATACCGAACGACGTCTGGCGGACATAGTTCATGGCCGTGATGCCGAACGTCTCGCCGCGGTCGGTCTCGGCGTTGATGCGAAGATTCGGCTTGCCCATCACCGCCGTGCCGTCATCGTAGAAGCCGAGGGCATAATAGCTGCCGGAGATGTTGCGGAAAACGCCCTCGCTCATCACGCTGCCGAGCGCGATGCCGTTGGCGGTGTCGTAATAATCGCCGTTGATGCCCGCGACCACGCGGTAGCCGTCGGCCTCCAGCGTGCGCGCTGCTGCCGAGACGGTCGAGAGCTGCGTGCTGTAGCTGCCGCTACTCACAATGGGCTTCACGCTGCGGTTCGGCTCATAGACGACGTAGTTCTCCTGACGAAGGTCGGAGTAGGTATTGCTCCAGAACGTACCGGCGTTGAGCTCGGTGCGCTCATTGACCTCAACATTTGAGCTCGTCAGATCGTCGCCGAGCGCGTCAGACGCGAAGGCGTTGAGCGGAGCCGCCGCCAGCACGACTGCCAGCGACAGTGACAAAAACTTACGGATGATAGATTTCACGATTTGCCTCCTTGCTGAAAATGCCTTGAATTGGTAAACATAACACAGTATAGCAGATGTCCTGCCATAAGTAAAGACGCGAAAACGCGGAAAAAGTTTCCACTTTTTTCGCAAAATTTAGAGGGAAAACGCCTCGAGCACCCGCACGATGACGGCGTTTGACACCAGAAAGCCCTGCGGCGTCAGCCGCCAGCGGCCGTTTTCCTTTTGGGAAAGGCCGTGGTGCGCGCACTCTTCGAGCACTGCCTCGGCGTCCCGCGTGTCCTCCTTGAGCGCCGACAGGTCGAGCCCCCGCGCGGTGCGCAGGGCAAGCATGACGCGCTCTTCTTCGCGCTCGCGTTCCGCGGGGCATGCGCTTTCGGAAAGGTGCTCCTCACCCTTGATGTAAGCATTCAAGTCGCGCGCGTAGGCGAAGCGCCGCCCGCCGAAGTCCGAATGCGCGCCAGGACCGAAGCTCAGATACTCCTGCATCGTCCAGTATTTGAGGTTGTGGCGCGACTCGCGCCCGGGACGCGCGAAGTTCGAAATTTCATACTGCGCGTAGCCCGCCTTTTCGAGCAGCTCGACCGTTGCAAGGTACTCCTCCGCCTGTTCATCGTCGTCGGGGATGCGCAGGGCGTCTTTTTTGCGGTCGAGCGGCGTGCCCTCCTCGATCTTGAGCCCATAGCAGGAAAGGTGCTCAGGCTCAAGAGCGATGGCCGCTTGCAGATTTTCCCGCCAGCGCGCCATTGTCTGCTCGGGTAGGCCGTAGATGAGATCGAGGCTCACATTGTCGAAGCCCGCCGCGCGGGCGGCATGTACGGCCTCAACCGTCTCTTTATGCGTGTGGACGCGCCCGATCAGGCGCAGCTCGTCGTCGCTCGCCGACTGCATCCCGAGCGAAATGCGGTTGAAGCCCGCTTCTCTGAGCTGCCGCAGCGCCGATACCTCCCGTGCGCTGTCGGGATTCGCCTCGGTCGTGATCTCAGCGTTTTTGTCCACGCGGTAATGGGCAAAAACCGTCTCCAGAAGGCGGCAGAGCCGCTCTGCGCCGAGGTAGCTCGGTGTGCCGCCGCCAAAGTAGATCGTGTCAACGGTATGGCCTTTTGCCCGATTCGCCCAGCGGATCAGATCGCGCTGCAAAGCCGCGGTGTAGGCGTCCATCTTCTCCTCCGAATGAGGAAGCGAGTAGAAGTCGCAGTAAATGCACTTCGCCTTGCAGAACGGGATATGGAGATACAGTCCCAGCGGTCGCATCGCGTCAACTCCTTTGCAAAAATGTCCTCGCCCATTGTAACACAAACCTCGCCGCGCGCAAGACGGTATCGCTCGGATATTTCATCCATTTTCCGCAAACACTACGGTAAAAGGAGTGATTTTCATGGATATGACGCCGCAGGAGTATCAGGAGTATGTCAAGCGCCTTGCGCCCAAATCGCCCATTTTCAAGGATACCGCCTTTGCCTTTTTCATCGGCGGCGCGATCTGCGCGCTTGGCCAGCTCATCCAGAACGGTTTTCTCTCGCTCGGCCTTGCAAAGGCGGACGCAGGCACGGCGACCTCGATCTGCCTCATCTTCCTCTCCGCACTTTTAACAGGCTTAAACCTTTACAATTCCATCGCGCGCTTTGCCGGGGCCGGCACGCTCGTGCCGATCACGGGCTTTGCCAACTCCGTCGTCTCCCCCGCCATCGACTTTAAGAGCGAGGGCTTCATCACCGGTATGGCGTCAAAGATGTTCGTCGTCGCGGGGCCGGTCATCGTGTTCGGCACGCTCGCGAGCGTTGTGTACGGTGTTGTTCTGATGCTGCTGTGAGAAAAAAAGGAGCGCCGCGGTGCTCTCTTTTTTCGCACACGTCCGCGCCATTTCGTCAAGGGGGCAAATTGACGAAATTTGCTTTCTCCCTCTTTCACCGCGCTGAGGAAGCGGAAGCGTGTCCATTCATGGTTTATCCGCGGTTATTCTGTTGACATAACGATGTGGAAAACTCTGTGGAAACTGTGAATAACTTTGTTGCTCCAGTGCGTTCCCGCCGGTTAACGCTTTGTTATGTTCGACGTCTTTCGGCATAATTGGCGCAGAAATTCCCGCGAATTTCTGCATTTTCCCGCCAAAGGCAAAAATCTGCCGCGGCCACTTGCTATTGTGGTCAAAAAATCGTATAATGTACTAAGTTTTGTGTTTGAAGATCAGAATCGTAAATTTCGGCGAAATGGAGAAACCCCAATGGCAGAAGCAAAAAAAACGAATTACGGCAACGAGAGCATCTCGTCCCTCAAGGGCGCGGACCGCGTGCGCAAGCGCCCGGGCGTCATCTTCGGCTCGGACGGGCTGGACGGCTGCGAGCACGCCGTCTTTGAGATCCTTTCGAACTCCATCGACGAAGCGCGCGAGGGCCACGGCAAGCTCATCACCGTCACCCGCTACTTAGACTACAGCATCGAAGTAGAGGACATGGGCCGCGGCTGCCCCGTGGACTATAACCCCAAGGAAAAGCGCTTCAACTGGGAGCTCGTGTACTGCGAGCTCTACGCCGGCGGCAAGTACAACAACTTGGACGGCGACAACTACGAATACTCCCTCGGCCTCAACGGCCTCGGCGCGTGCGCGACGCAGTATTCCTCGCGCTATATGGACGTGACCGTCTGGCGCGACGGGAACAAATACTCCCTGCACTTTGAACGCGGCGAGCCCGTGGGCAAAAAGGGCGATGAGCTCAGGATCGAGCCGACCGACCGCGGCCGCAAAACCGGCACGCGCACGCGCTGGCTGCCCGACCTCGACGTGTTTACCGATATCGACATTCCCGCCGACTACTATGTCGAAACGCTGCGCCGTCAGGCCGTCGTCAACGCGGGCATCACGTTCCGCTTCAAAAGCGAAGTTCTCCCCGGCCACTTCGAGACGCAGGACTTCGTCTATGAAAACGGCATCATCGACTATGTCGCCGAGATCGCGGGTGAAGACGCCCTGACCACCCCCGTCTTCTGGGAGACGGAGCGCCGCGGCCGCGACCGCGAGGACAAGCCCGAATACAAGGTCAAGCTCTCCTGCGCGTGCTGCTTCTCGAATAAGGTGCAGCGCATCGAACACTATCACAACTCCTCGTGGCTCGAGCACGGCGGCAGCCCCGAAAAGGCGTCGAAGACTGCCTTTGTCTACGCCATCGACAAGTATTTGAAGGACAACAACAAATACCAGAAGGGCGAGGCGCGCATCGCCTGGCAGGACATTGAGGACTGCCTCATTCTTGTCTCCAACAACTTCTCCACGCAGACGAGCTACGAGAACCAGACGAAAAAGGCCATCACGAACAAGTTCGTGCAGGAGGCGATGACGGACTTTCTGAAGTCCCGCCTCGAGACCTATTTCATCGAAAACCGCGTCGACGCGCTCAAGATCGCCGAGCAGGTGCTCATCAACAAAAGAAGCCGCGAGAGCGCGGAAAAGCAGCGCCTGAACATCAAGAAAAAGCTCTCCGGCAGCATCGACATCTCAAACCGCGTCGAAAAGTTTGTCGACTGCCGCACGCGCGACGTCTCGCGCCGCGAGATCTACATCGTCGAGGGCGACAGCGCCCTCGGCAGCGTCAAGCTCTCGCGCGACGGCGAGTTTCAGGGCATCATGCCTGTGCGCGGCAAGATCTTAAACTGTCTCAAGGCCGACTATCCGCGTATTTTCAAGAGTGAGATCATCACCGACCTTTTGAAGGTCCTCGGCTGCGGCGTCGAGGTGCCGGGCAAGTTTGTCAAGGACCTGAACGCCTTTGATATCAACAATCTTCGCTGGAACAAGGTCATCCTCTGCACCGATGCCGATGTCGACGGCTTCCAAATCCGGACGCTCATTCTGACGATGATCTACCGCCTCTGCCCGACGCTGATCCGCGAGGGCTATGTCTACATCGCCGAGACCCCGCTTTTTGAGATCACCTGCGGTGAAAAGACATGGTTCGCCTACACGGACAAGGAGAAAAACGACATTGTCAAGACCCTTGAGGGCAAGCGCTACAAGGTCGACCGCTCGAAAGGTCTCGGCCAGAACGACCCCGAAATGATGTGGCTCACGACCATGAACCCCGAGACACGCCGTCTCATCAAGGTCATGCCCGAGGACGCGGAGGCGACGGCACACTCGTTTGATCTGCTGCTCGGCGACAATTTGCAGGGCCGCAAGGACCACATTGCCGAAAACGGCTACAAATACCTCGAAATGATCGACGTATCGTAATACGAACAAGCAGGAAAGGAGCCTTACTTTATGGAAGGCATTTTACTTCACGTTCTCTATCGCGGCGAAAAGGCTAATGACTTTGCATCGGAGATGGAGCGAAGTGGCCTGCGCGCCGCCGTCCTCGCGGAAGATGGCTGCATGCAGTACGACTACTACCGGCCTCTTGCCGAGGAAAACTGCGTGCTGCTCGTGGAGCACTGGCGCGACCGCGCCGCGCTCGACAAGCACTCCGCGGGCGAGCCGATGGCAAAGCTCAAGGCGCTCAAGGCAAGCTACGACCTCGCAACGACCGTTGAGCGCTTTGAATGAGGAGGAGCGCATCCGGGGCAAAAAATCAGGAATCTACTAAGGAGTTTTGATAGCCATGAAAAAGATAGTTCTTAAAACTGTGATAGGGATTCTTTTTGCTTGCAGCTTATTTGTTGGTTTTCTTTATGTAAGCAGCGATATTGGTATAGCATCAGGGAATCTAGAGACTGACATTCGTTCGTCGCAGAAGATCAAGGAGGATTGGGCGATCGATGGAAGTGTTTCTGACACAATGGCTGCATATATTTCTTATCCGCAGGACATGAGCGACCACACTTTTTCCGTCTATGTCAATCGCCCGGGACTTTCCTTCGGATATTTCTTCCGCGCGGGCGGAAAACTCTCGGAGATTCAGGAAGGAATTGCAGAGTTCACCACAGAGGGTGCTAATGAGCGCGCATTGATTTCCATGAATCAGCAGCAGGTGCAGCAGCTTCAAATTGATGATGGCCACGCCAAACAAGCGATCGATATCGACAGCGATCAGCCCTTTGCGATCGTCCTGCCGATCAATGCGGGCAGCATTACTTTTTATGATGTGAACGGAAATGCTGTAGAATATTGGAATCATCCTTTTTGACAGCTTCCGGTTTGCCGAACCGGCTTCATCCCTTCAAGGGCAAAAAGGCCTCGCATCATTCGACCGCAAAAAATCTTTGCACAAGCATGAAGACCCGACCGATGATCGTCCATCGGTCGGGTCTTCTGTCTGATGCGTCCCTTTTTTCACGCCTTCTGCGCACCGACGTCGCCGAGGGCGGCGGCCGCCGCTTTCTCCCGCCGGCGCACGCAGAGCGTGCCGTTTTCCGCCGCCAAAACCGCCGTGTCGCCGCTTGCGAGCGTGCCGTCCAAAAGGCAGGTCGCGAGCGCGTCCTCCACTTCGCTGCGGATGAGCCGCCGCAGGGGACGCGCGCCGTAGGAAACATCGTAGCCCCGCTCGGCGAGAGAGACCGCGCAGTCCTCGTCCGCCTCAAGCGTGATGCCGAGCGCCGCGGCGCGGGAAACGGTCTGCGCAAGCAGCCGCCGCGCGATCTCGGCGCAGTCCTCGCGCGATAAGCGGCGGAAGACGATCGTCTCGTCCACGCGGTTCAAAAATTCCGGCCGGAACGTCCGCCGCAGCTCCGCGATCACCGCCGCCTTCACGGCAGCGAACTGCGCATCGGCGCTTTTCTGCTCCTCCGGCGCAAAGCCGAGCGGCGTGCCCGCCGCCGTGATGCTCTTTGCCCCGATGTTCGACGTCATGATGACCGCCGTGTTGCGAAAGTCCACCTTGCGCCCCTGCGCATCCGTCACGACGCCATCCTCTAAAATTTGCAGCAGAATATTCCACACGTCCTCATGCGCTTTTTCGATCTCGTCGAAGAGCACGACGGAGTACGGCTTGCGCCGCACCTTTTCCGTCAGCTGCCCGCCCTCGTCGTAGCCAACGTAGCCCGGCGGCGAGCCGATCAGGCGAGAGACGGCGTGTTTTTCCATATACTCGCTCATGTCGATGCGGATCATCGCGTCCTCGCTGCCAAATACCGCCTCGGCGAGCGCTTTACTGAGCTCCGTCTTGCCCACACCCGTGGGACCGAGAAAGAGGAACGACCCGACAGGCCGTTTCGGGTCCTTGACGCCGACGCGCCCGCGGCGGATGGCGCGCGCCACAGCGCACACTGCCTCGTCCTGCCCCACAACGCGCGCATGAAGCGTTTCTTCAAGCGTCAAAAGCCGCGCGCTTTCGCTCTCGTTGAGCCTTGTCACCGGAATGCCCGTCCAGTTCGACACCACGGCGGCGATGTCCTCCGCCGTCACGCGCACAGCGGTCTTTTCCGCCTCGCGCGCCTGTTTTTTCCGCTCAGCTGCCGCCTGCGTGCGGAAGCTCTCCTCCGCGTCGCGCAGCCGCGCCGCCTTTTCATAGTCCTGCGCGCGGATGGCAGTCTCCTTGTCCCGCGCGGCGGCGCTCGCCTTCTCTTCGAGCGCTTTCAGTTCGGGCGAGGCGCTACGCGCGGACAGTTTCACGCTTGCCGCCGCCTCGTCGATAAGGTCGATAGCCTTATCCGGCAAAAAACGGTCGGGCAGATACCGCTTTGAGAGCGTCACCGCCGTGCGCAGGGCCTCGTCCTCGATGGAAAGGCCGTGATACGCCTCGTACTTTGGCCGCAGGCCTTGTAAGATCTGCAGCGCTTTTCCTTCGTCCGGCTCGCCGACCTGCACGCTCTGGAAGCGCCGCTCGAGCGCGGCGTCCTTTTCGATGAATTTTCGGTACTCCTCGAGCGTCGTCGCGCCGATGACGCGGATCTCCCCGCGCCCGAGCGCGGGCTTTAAGATATTCGCCGCGTCCACCGCCCCCTCGGCGCTGCCCGCGCCGACAATGGTGTGCAGCTCGTCGATGAACAAAATGACATTGCCGTCGCGCCGCACCTCGTCGAGCACGGCGCGGATGCGCTCTTCAAACTCGCCGCGGTACTTTGTCCCCGCCACCATGCCGGAGAGGTCGAGCAGCAGGATACGCTTGTCGATAAGCTCCTCCGGCACGTCGCCCGCCGCGATCTTTTCGGCAAGCCCCTCGGCGATGGCCGTCTTGCCAACGCCTGGCTCGCCGATGAGCACGGGGTTATTTTTTGTCCGCCGCGTCAGGATGCGCAGCGCGCGGTCGATCTCCTTTTCCCGCCCGATGACGGGGTCGAGCCGCCCCTCGCGCGCCATCGCCGTCAGATCGCGCGAGAATTCCAAGAGCGTCTTGCCGTTTTTCGCCTCCGCGCGGCTTGCACGCACCTCGGGCAGCGGGAGCTTGCGCGGCGACAGGCTCATCGCGCGCAGCGTGTCGCTATAGAGCTTCTTTGTATCCGCACCGAGCGAGCGCAGCAGCCGCACGGCCATGTTCCCGCTGTCGCGCAGGATGCCAAGCAGCAGGTGTCCCGCCTCGATCTCTCCGCTGCCCGCGCGCAGCGCCTCGCCCACAGCCAGCTCGACCGCGCAGCGCGCGTGCGGGGTGAGCCCCTGCACGGTCGATCTTTCCGCCGTGCCGCGCCCCAGCTTTTCGATCATCCTCTCGCGCACTGCCGACTCGTAGATGCCCGATGCATTCAGCGCGCGGCAGGCCGCGTCGTCCTCCTCGCGCAGCATCGCGAGCAGCAGGTGCTCGCAGCCCACATAGCCGTGCCCCAGCTCGCCCGCCGCCGCCTGCGCACAGCGCAGCACATGTTCAGCCTTCAGGCTGAATTTCCGGTCATTCATCGCTCTACCCTCCGCTTCCTTTTCGTCCTTTCATTTTTGACCGGTTTATTCAAAAATAAACACCGTAAATGACACAGAAAATTCAATATTTTCCTGCATTCTGACTCTTGCATTTTCGCTTTGACATGCTATAATAGCGACATCAACTTATGGAGGTACTAATTATGGCTTATCAGATTAGCTCTGCCTGCGTCAGCTGCGGTGCTTGCGCAGACGCCTGCCCTGTCGGTGCTATTTCCCAGGGCGATTCCCAGTATCAGATCGACGCAAATGCCTGCCTGGATTGCGGCTCCTGCGCTGATACCTGCCCCAACGGCGCCATCTCCCAGGCCTAAGGTCTAAGGGTACTTAAAAAATAAGGACGCGCAAAAGCGCGTCCTTATTTTTATCATCAGAAAGGGTCATCACATGGAAAAACGCGACGAGCTCTGGCCGCGCGGCCCCTGCTTTTATTACGACACCGCCCTCTTCCCGCCGGGGACGGACAGCTTTTGCCTCGCCTACTTTGCCCGCCCGTCCCGCGGCGACACGGTCTGCGACCTCGGCAGCGGGATCGGTCTTCTCGGAACGCTCCTGCTCGCGCGCCAGGAATCGCTTTTTATCGAAAATGTTGAGCTCTCCGCGCCCGCGGCAGCGCTTGCGCGAAAGACGTTCGCCGAAAACGGCTGGGCGGACAGAGCCGCTTTCCACGAAGGCGACCTTCGCGATGTCTCCGTCCTGTCAAAGGCTGGCAGCGTCGACTATGTGATCTCGAACCCGCCGTACTTTCCCGCCGGCAGCGGCGAGAGCGCCAAAGGCGAAGCGCGCCAAATCGCGCGCGAGGAAACCGCCTGCACGCTGGACGACGTCTGCGCCGCGGCACAGCGTGTGCTGCGCTATGGCGGGCGCTTCACCCTCGTTCACCGCGCCGAGCGCCTCGCCGACGTGCTCTGCGCCATGCGGAGTCACGGCATCGAGCCCAAGCGCCTGCGCTTTCTCGCAAAATCGCCGGACGCCGCGCCCTCGCTCCTCTTCGTCGAGGGAAAGCGCGGCGGCAAAAGCGGCCTTGTCATCGAGCCGCCGCTCGTCCCCAACGGCGAGGAGTGGGACGCCGTGTACTTCCGAAAATGAAAAAAGCCGCCCTTTTCAGGCAGCCCAACAGCTTTATTATACTAAAGCGCAGGATAAACCGCAAGCATTTTCTGCCGATTTTCGAATAATCAGCCCTGCGCACAAAATATCGCTCGCATCTTTATCCATTCCGCCGCTTGATTTTTGTGCTCATTCTTGCTATTCTTTAAGCACAGAAAGGGTGAGACCAATGTACAAGTGATCTTCACAAAGGCGATCCCAAATGGTTCCGATCATATCCATCGCGCAGCACTCTCTGATGTGTACCGTCATTCAGGTAAAACCGCCGCAACCGCGGTGTTTGAGATAGCAGGAGTGGAAACCGGAGTAAGCGATATTCGGCACCAGATCATTGAAGAAAGGAAGGAAAGAAAACAGAATATGAGAGATCCAAATATTCATCATGGCTGACCCTTGATCGTAGTTCAGTAATCGCGATCAAGGGTCAGTCATTTTTTGTTTTCTTTCACTTTTTAGAAAAATTGAGGAAAAATATCCCGTGCTCTGCGCAGGAGGGGTGGCAGCGCCGGTGGCGCTGCACGGGGCAAAGGGGGAGGTTCTCTTTTAAAAGAGAACCTCCCCCTTTGGAACCCCCAAGAGAAAAGCAGGGGGCGTTTCGATTTCGCCCCCTGCACCCCCTAACGACCAAAAGGGAGGGGCATAGCCCCTCCTTTTTGGATTATCCACCCCGTGCTTCTGACGGTGCGGCATTGCTTCGCTCGCCGCTTTGGGGTGCTGCTTTTTTAGCTTTCTGCTGGATCGGTACTGCCAATAGGCTCATCGGGGATGATGTCTTGCGAAATGACTTGCTCTTCTGCATCTAACAGGGCTTTTTTTAGGACTTCACGGGCAAGGATACCTTTGCCCGCATCGTAAAGGTCGATGGCCTCACTCATATTTTGAACCATCAAATGATATAGAGTCTTATACGTCGTCATTTTCATCACCTCGTTTACAATTTAGAACAGAATATTCAAAAATGCAATAGAATAATTTGTTCTACATATACTGTATCTGGTGATAAACGTGAAAAGATACCGGCGCATCCGCGATTTGCGGGAAGACGCCGATTTGACACAGCGTCAGGTCGGCGAAGCAATCAATGTTCCGCAGCGCACATACGCATATTACGAGAGTGGCGAAAGAATGCTGCCGCCGCACGTTTTGTGCGCGCTCGCTGATTTTTATGGCGTCAGCGTCGACTATCTTCTGGAACGAACTGATAAAAAGAACGAAAACGACCGCTGATGCGGTCGTTTTTTCCTATTAGAAATGCGGCGAGCGCAGCAATGCCGCCTCGGCAGGCACCATCGAAACAGAATCATCCGAAGTAGGCGCAATGCTTGCCAGAAGTGCCATAGGGTGGATAATCCAAAAAGGAGGGGCAAGGCCCCTCCCTTTTGGTCGTTAGGGGTACAGGGGCGAGATCGAAACGCCCCTGCCGTTCTCTTGGGGGATCAAAAGGGGGCCTTCTCTCACGTGAGAGAAGGCCCCCTTTTGCTTCAGACTTCACGGAACGCTTCAATGCGATAGCTCCCGTCTGGGCGCACTTCCAGCGTCAACTCATCGTGCGTTCCTTCGCCGTTCTCGCCGCGCGGCGCGCTCCACAGCCGGATGCTGTCGCCGTACTGCTCACCGCCCACCGGAATAAAATATCCGGGGCCGAAATCGCTCGTAAACTCATAGAATGCATCATACTGTGCGAGGTACATCACACCATCCTGATTGCGCAGATCGTCCACCGTGATATCCGCCCACTGCGTCAAAAGCGCGGAAACGTCACTCTTGGGCATGCGCCGCACGGGGACCGCCCAGTCATCCGGCACCTTGAACCTCTCCGCATCCTCTATTCCCAGCGTGTCGAGTACAGCGTGGAATTCCTCCACGTCCGCGTCTCCCAACGTGGTGCTGAGCGGACAGTACCGCAAAAATTCTGCAAGGTCGATATCGCGCGGATCGTCGTAATGCGAGGTGAAAAAGCAGCTCACCGGCGTCGAGGTCGTATAGCGGTACTCTCCCGTTGTCTCATCCGTCACATCGGCAGTGGAGGCAAACAACTCCTTAAATTCTTCGATCTGCGCCTCCGTCAGCGGCGCCCAATCGTCCTCCGGTCCGCCGTCCGATTTGTCATCATTCGCTCCCGCGCAGCCAAACAGTGCCAGTGCGCACACGCAGGCGAGCAAAAAGGCAAATAATTTCTTCATCGTTTCTCTCCTTTTCATTTTCGCATCATTTGTTTTTACTGCCGGCGCGCCAGCTTTGCTCTTATAGGTTATTCACCGTGCCGAGGAAGAGCGGCAGACCGTCCACGCCGGTGATCATGAAAGCAAACGGCCGGTTCAGATCCATCTCCACCACGGGTAGGTCTTCGGGCGCGGCGGATTGGGCGTCCGCCCTGACGGCGGTAAACGCGGCGGCCTCGCAGCCCTTTTCGTCCACCTTGACGCGCGCGGCGTGCTGCACCTGCGTCACGGCGACCGCCTTGTCAAAGCGGTCAAAGTCGACAAGGGGCGAGAAGTCCGCCTTATCGAAGTCGAACACATCGGTGACACCCAGCGCCTTGAGCGCGTCGGTCAGCTCCAGGTTGGAATCCACGTCGAACTTCGGCACGCTCCAGTGGATCTCCGCACTCGGCAGCGCGGCGTCCATGTCATAGGCCATCAGTCCGCCCACGGCCTCTCCGCCGGAGAGCAGGCTTTCAAGCGTCGTGCCCTCATCCGGCAGCAAAAAGCGCATCGACTGCCCGCCGCGGAAGCCGAGCTCCGCCACGGTGTAGTTCTCGCCGCGATAGTACGCGGCGCGGTCGTCCGTGCGGTGCATGAAGTCGACGGTCTGCTTCTCGCCGCTTGCCGCGGTGAAAGCGTCCTTTCTCGTCGCATTCTCCCAGAATTCATCGCGCCACTGGTCCTTAAAATAGAGCGTCGTCAAAAGGAGCATCACGGTCTTGGGCTTTGTCTCGATCTCGCCCGCCGCGTCCTGCAAGAGATTGCCCGTGTTCTCATTGATCCATTCGCCGATGGCCTTGTCCGTCTTCTCATCTCCCATCGGGGCGGAGAAGGTCGAGGCGAGGTACTGCTCGGCGAGAAGTCGCAGCGTCTCCTCGTTATAGGGGACGTTCTCGTTCAGCCAAACGGAACTGCCGAGCAGCGTCTTTCCCGTTGAGGTCTCGCCGTAGAGATTGCGCCAGACATAGTTGCCCGCGGCGCGCGACGCGTCGGTATTTTCAAGGCCTAAGAGCGATAAAAGCTGCGCGCGGCTGTCGCCGTCCGTCGTCTCGCTGAGCATCGCAAAGGCGAGATACAGGTTTGCGGGCGAGAGAACGGTGTTCTCCTCCGCTGAAAGCAGCGTGCCCGTCTCCTTTGTAAAGTGCAGGAATGCCGCGGGGTAGCTCGTGCCCTTGCTGCGCAGCGCCTTGAGCGCATCGTAATAGGCATTGCTGCGCGTGTCCCAGTCCTCCCAGATCTTCTCCTGCGCCTTTTCATAGGCGTCCGCGCCCATCTTGTCATAGTCGATGGTGCTGAATGCCTCGTCGAGCTCCGCTTCGTTCGGCATGGCGGGCAGCACGGGATAGTCCGCCGTCTTCACGGCGAGGTCCTGCAAATACTGCGCGGCAATGGGGTCTTTTTTCACATTGTCCTCCTCTTTTTCATTTCGGATCGTCGTTCCGTTGTCTCCGCAGGCGGCGAAGGACAGGACCATCGCCGCGGCGAGCAGCAGCGTTAAGAATCGTTTCATGTCGGATGTACCTCCGTTTCGGGATTTGTTATATTAGACGGCGCGGATGGAAAAAAGTTCCCGTTTTGTCAAAAATAGCATGCCGCCCTTTTACGAAACGGGCGAATGTGGTATACTTTCAAAAATATTTTCTCTTTTGTGTAACGCAAACGGCAAAAAAGTTGTCTTTTCTCCATGATGGCAGACAACAGAAAGGAGCGAACCTATGGACGACCATGAGATCGTCGACCTCTACTGGCAGCGGGACGAGCACGCCATCGAAGCCACCGCCGCCAAATACGAAAGCTATTGCATGAAAATTTCGCAAAACATTTTATCCGACCGCGCCGACAGTGAAGAAAACGTCAACGACACGTACTTACACGCCTGGCAGGCCATGCCGCCGCAAAGGCCCGCGATCCTCTCGGCCTTTCTCGGCAAGATCGCGCGCAATCTGGCGTTGAACCGCTACAAAGCGAGGTCGGCGCAGAAGCGGCAGGGCGACGCCTTCGCGCTCTCGCTCGACGAGCTGGACGACTGCGCCCCCGCCCTGTCCTCGCCCGACGACGAGGCCATGGCAGCAGAGCTCGGCCGCAGCATCAGCGCGTTTCTGCGCACGCAGAGCGAAGAGGTGCGCAGCATGTTCATCCTGCGCTATTTCTACTGCGAACCGGTCGAAGCGCTGGCCGCGCGCTTTCACTGCGGCGAGAGCCGCATCAAAACCACACTTCTGCGCACGCGCAGAAAGCTCAAGGAGCATCTCATCAAGGAGGGATACTGTGAAGCATGAAGTTCTGACCCGCGCCATAGGTGAGCTCGACGATGAGCTCATCGCGGACGCCTACGCCTACAAGCCGCGCAAACGGTATACTCTCCCGCGCGTACTTGCTGCCGCGGCGTGCCTTGTGCTCGTGCTGGCCGCCGCCCTGACGATGACGCGCGACGCCTTACCGGCTGAGATCAAGGTCGAAGGCGCAGCGCTCTCTTCCAGGGCTATCCCCATCAGCCAGGCCACCCCGATGGCGCTCGACGCGCGCGGCAGTCTGAGCGGCCCGCTCAGTCCGATGCTCACCATCGAGAGCAAATCGGGCGAGGCCGTGACCGTTACGGTGTCGGATGGCGTGCTGACCCAGCCTCTTTACTCACTGCAGGAGGAGTTCACCTCCTACACCGTCTCCGGCAAGGTGCAGCTTTGCTGGACCATCGAAGAGCCGGACACGGGTACGGTTTACACGCTCTCTCTCGACGGCGCGCCCGCCGTCACGCTGCGCTACGACGAGGCCAACGGCTATTGGGCCGCCGCGCGAGCGTAAGCATCCCATTCCACATTACTATTGACAACACACAACATTTTGGAGGTAAATTCCCATGAAAAAGTTTCTCACCCTGCTGCTGGCCGCAGCGATGACTCTCTCCCTCGCCGCCTGCGGCAGCAAGACGGATGACAATAGCGGCAATAACAGCCAGCCCGCGAGCGCTCTCGATCTGCTGAACGCCGTATGGGCCAACTACAGCGACGACGACAAGTTCCCTGCTGCCGGCGGCGACTTTGATGAGGCGAATATGACCGAGGACGCGCCCGGTAACTTCTCCGTCGAAGACGGCGACGCACTTGACTACTCTCTCTCCTTCCCCGCCGCGGACGCAGGCAAGCTCTCCGACGCCGCGTCTCTCACCCACATGATGAACGCCAACACCTTCACCGCGGGCGCGTTCCATGTTGCGAGCTCTTCCGACGTTGACAGTGTCGTCTCCGACCTTAAGGACAACATCATGAACCGCCAGTGGATGTGCGGCTTTCCCGACAAGCTTGTCATCCTGACACTTGGCGACTATGTCGTCTCCTGCTACGGCGCGGAGGACCTCGTCGACCAGTTCAGCGGCAAGGTCACCGAGACCTTTGCCGATGCTGCCGTCGCCTGCGACGAGGCCATCGCCTGATTTGATCTTCTGAAAGGCGGAGAAGTTTATGCTCTTTTCCAGCGTTCCCTTTCTCTTTTACTTTCTGCCTGCGGCGCTGCTGATCTACTTTGCAGCGCCGCGGCAGCTGAAAAACGCGGTGCTGCTGCTCGCAAGCCTCTTTTTCTATGCCTGGGGCGAGCCGAAATATATGCTGCTTATGCTCGTCTCCATCGTGCAGGGCTATGGTTTCGGCCTGCTGATTGAAAAGCACCGCGGGCAAAAGGCGTCGAAGGTCTTTCTGACGCTCTCGATCCTTGTGAGCCTTGGGCTTCTCGGCTATTTTAAGTACGCGGACTTTTTTCTCTCCAGCGTCAACGCCGTCACAGGGCTCTCCCTGCCGCTTTTGAAGCTGAGCCTGCCCATCGGCATCAGCTTCTACACCTTTCAGGTATTGAGCTACGTCATCGACGTCTACCGCGGCGAAACGGCGGCGCAGAGGAATTTCATCGACCTTGCCGCCTATGTTTCGCTCTTCCCCCAGCTCATCGCGGGGCCGATCGTACGGTATTCCGACGTCGCCGCGGAGCTCAAAAGCCGCACGCACAGTGTCTCCGCCGCGGCGGAGGGCGTGCGCCGCTTCACGGTCGGCTTTGCCAAGAAAATTCTGCTCGCCAACCAGTTCGGCGCGCTCGCGAGCGCCTACAAGTCGACGCAGGACGCGAGCGTCCTCTTCGTCTGGCTCTACGCGCTCGCGTTTCTGCTCCAAGTCTATTTCGACTTTTCGGGCTACAGCGATATGGCCATCGGCCTCGGGCGGATGCTGGGCTTCCACTTCCCTGAAAACTTCAACTACCCCTATATTTCAGCGAGCATCACGGAGTTCTGGCGCAGGTGGCACATGTCGCTTGGCTCGTGGTTCCGCGACTACCTCTATATCCCTCTCGGCGGCAGCCGGAAGGGTAAGGCGCGTCAGCTGTTGAACATTCTGATCGTCTGGCTTGCAACGGGCCTGTGGCACGGGGCGGCGTGGACGTTCGTGCTGTGGGGACTGTGGTTCGCGGCCCTGCTGCTTCTTGAAAAGCTGGCTCTGCTGCCGGTGCTCGAAAAGCACCGCGTGCTCGGCCATGTGTACACGCTCTTTTTCGTCACGCTCGGCTTCGTGCTTTTCGACGCAGACAGCGCCGCGCAGGCAGTCTCGCGCATCGGCGCGATGTTTGGTGCAGGCGGTCTGCCGCTATCGAGCGCACAGGCGGTCTACTATCTTAAAAGCTATGGCCCGCTGCTCGTGCTCGGTATCCTCTGCGCAACACCGCTGCCGAAGATGATCGTCGCAAAGCTGCGCAAATCCAAAGGCGCAGCGACGGCGCTCGACGTGCTCGAGCCGCTCTGCGTGCTCATCCCTCTGCTGCTCGGCACGGCATTTTTAGTGGACGGGTCGTTCAACCCGTTCCTCTACTTCCGCTTTTAAGGAGGGCATCGCATGAATCGAAAAATCAAAGACGCCCTCACCCTCGGCATCGCGGCAGCGTTCGTGCTTATGTTCGCGCTGTGGAGCATTTGCAAGAGCGACGACGCCGTGTCGGAAAGTGAGCGCCGCCCGCTCAAGCAGTTCCCAACGCTGAACGTGGAAGAAGTACTCTCCGGACGCTTCCAGTCGAACTTTGAGAGTTACACGCTCGACCAGTTCCCGCTGCGCGACGAGCTCCGCACGCTCAAGGCCCTGTCCGTCCGCGATTTATTTGGCGAGAAAGACAACAACGGCATCTACATCGCGGACGACTACGCCGCGAAGCTCGACGACACGATCCATGAGGATTCGCTCGACCACGCGGCCGACCGCTTCCGCTACGTGTACGAAACGTATCTCAAAGATACGGGCGTAAACGTCTACCTCTCCGTCATCCCCGACAAGAATTACTTTTTAGCCGCCGAAAACGGTTATCCCGTGATGGATTACGAAAAGTTTTTCGCGCTCATGCGCCAAAAGGTCGACTTTGCGGAGTATATCGACCTGACGGGCACGCTGTCGCTCTCATCCTATTACCGCACCGACCTCCACTGGCGGCAGGAAATGCTTGTCCCCACGGCCAAGGCGCTGGCAGATGCGATGGGCGTCTCACTCACCGAGGACTTTACCGAGGTCACGCTCGATACGCCGTTTTACGGCGTGTACCGCGGGCAGTCAGCGCTGCCGATGGAACCCGACAAGCTCGCCTACCTTACAAATAGCGTCATTGAAGGCTGCCGCGTGTACGACTATGAAAACAGCGCCTATCTCCCTGTCTACACGCTCGAAAAGGCAGACGGCAGCGACCCGTATGAAATTTTCCTCTCGGGACCCAAGTCGCTGCTGCGCATTGAGAACCCGAACGCGCAGGTGGAGCGAAAGCTCCTTGTCTTCCGCGATTCGTTTGCCGCGAGTTTGCTTCCGCTGCTCGCGGAGGGGTACAGCGAGATCACGCTCGTCGACATCCGCTACCTCTCCCCCTCAATGCTCGGAAAATTCATCGACTTTACCGCGCAGGACGTGCTGTTTCTTTACAGCACAAGCGTGCTGAACGACAGCGCCACGATCAAGTGATGCAAAACGGGACGCAAACGCCGTGACCGGCGTTCACGTCCCGTTTTCTTTTTTGTCCGCAAAATTTTTTCACAACGCAGCACATAAGCATAATGCCCTCCCCTGCCGTTTCCGGCAAGGGAGGGTTCAGGCTAAATATAGCACAGCCGTTTTCTTCATGCAAGAAAAAGTTGCCGCACTTTCATAATTTCGTTCACACCGCACATCCCGTCTCACTAAAGTGAGGGGAAAGTTGGAAAAACAAAGTATTGACGCTGCTTGCCCCGATGAAGTATCATTACTTATCAAATTTTTTATTTCGAAACAGGAGGTCTGGATCATGAGTGAAGCGACTCGCATTCCCGAGCTTTTTGGCTCTCTGGTGTTCAATGAACGCACAATGGAGCAGTATGTGCCGCAGAGCGCCATGGACGTTTGGCGCGGCTGCTTAAAGAGCGGGCAGCCTCTTCCCCTTTCCGCGGCAAATGAGATCGCCGACGCGATGAAGACCTGGGCGCTGGAGCATGGCGCAACGCATTTCACGCACTGGTTCCAGCCCTTGAGCGGCGTGACGGCGGAAAAGCACGACAGCTTTATCAACAACGCCGGCGGCGGCCGCGTGATGATGGACTTTTCCGGCAAGGAGCTGGTGCGTGGCGAGCCCGACGCGTCCTCCTTCCCCAACGGCGGCCTGCGCGCCACGTTTGAAGCCCGCGGCTACAGCGCTTGGGACCCCACGGCGTTTGCCTTCATCAAAGATGGCAGCCTTTGCATCCCGACGGTGTTCTGCTCCTACAGCGGCGACGCGCTCGACAAGAAGACGCCGCTGCTGCGCTCCATAGCTGCGGTCGACCGCGCGGCGGTGCGCGTGCTCAAGTTATTTGGCGACGACGCGGAAAAGGTCACGCCGCAGATCGGCGCGGAGCAGGAGTATTTCCTCATCGACCGCGAGCTGTACTTAAAGCGCATGGACCTGCGCCTGTGCGGCCGCGCCCTGTTCGGCGCAAAGCCCCCGAAAGGTCAGGAGTTGGACGACCACTACTTCGGCGCGTTCCGTCCCCGCGTGGCCGCCTACATGAAAGAGCTCGATGAAGAGCTGTGGAAACTCGGCGTGCTCTCCAAGACCAAACACAACGAGGTCGCCCCCGGCCAGCACGAGATGGCCCCCATCTACACCGACGCCAACACCGCGAGCGACCAGAACCAGCTCGTCATGGAGACGATGAAAAAGGTCGCCGAGCGCCACAACCTTGTGTGCCTGCTGCACGAAAAGCCCTTCGCGGGCGTCAACGGCTCGGGCAAGCACGTCAACTGGTCGCTCTCGACCGACACGGGCAAAAACCTCTTCTCCCCCGGCAAGACGCCCAGCCAGAACGCCGTGTTCCTGCTGGTGCTCGCCGCGTTCATCAAGGGCGTGGACGAATATCAGGAGCTTCTGCGCTGCTCCGTCGCCTTCGCGGGCAACGACCACCGCCTCGGCGCGCAGGAAGCGCCTCCTGCTGTCATCTCCATCTTCCTCGGCACCGAGCTTGAGGGTATCATCGACGCCATCGTCGGTGAAAACGACTACACCGCGCCCGAGCACAAGTCCCTGCGCATCGGCGTGGATGTGCTTCCCGCCATTCCGCAGGATACGACCGACCGCAACCGAACCTCGCCCGTCGCCTTCACCGGCAACAAGTTTGAGTTCCGCATGCCCGGCTCCTCGCAGTCCATCGCGGGCCCGGTCACGATCCTCAACACCATCATGGCCGAAGAGCTCGACGAATTCTACGCGCAGCTCAAGGACGCGCCGGACTTCACCGCCGCGCTCCACAAGCTGATCCGCGACACGTTCTCCGCCCACCGCCGCATCATCTTCAACGGCAACGGCTATGAAGAGGCCTGGATCAAGGAGGCTGAAAAGCGCGGCCTTGCCAACCTGCACAACACCGCCGAGGCGCTGCCGACCTACATCCTGCCCAAGAACATTGAGCTGCTGACGCGCCAGGGCGTTTACAGCAAGGAAGAAATTTTCTCCCGCCACGAAGTTCATATCGAGAAGTACTGCAAGGTCATCCGCATCGAGGCCGCGACGCTTGTTGACATGGTCCAGCACGGCATTCTCAACGCCGCTTCCGAATACGAAGCCGCGCTGTGCAACACCATCGCCGCCAAGCGCGCCGCCGCGCCGGAGCTGACCTGCCACGTCGAATCCTCGCTCGCCAACGCCATCGGCTCGCTCAACGAGCAGCTGCTCGAAGAGACCATCGGCCTCAAGACGGCGCTCGAGACCGTCTCCGACGACGCAGAGCCCGAAACGCTCCTGCACTACTACCACGACGAGGTCGAAAAGCGCACGAACGACGTGCGCAAGACCGTCGACAAGCTGGAAGTGCTGACCGCGTCCAAGTATTGGCCGTATCCGACGTTCTGCGAATTACTCTTCTCCGTGTAAGTCAAAAAGGACGCTCTTTCGAGCGTCCTTTTTGAAGTGGAGTTTTGCTTTATCGCAGCAGTTTCATTTTTCTTTGACAGGGGAGGAAGAAAATTTATGAAGTACATTTTTGTCACCGGCGGCGTGGTGTCGGGGCTTGGCAAGGGCATCTGTGCGGCGTCGCTCGGGCGGCTCTTAAAACAGTGCGGGCTGAAGGTCAAAAACCAGAAGTTCGACCCGTATCTCAACGTCGACCCCGGCACGATGAGCCCGTATCAGCACGGCGAGGTCTTTGTCACGGACGACGGCGCGGAGACCGACCTGGACCTCGGCCACTACGAGCGCTTTGTCGACGAGGCGCTGGACGAGAAATCCTCCGTGTCCTCGGGCAAAATTTTCTGGAGCGTTCTCAACCGCGAGCGTCAGGGCGGTTATCTTGGCGGCACGGTGCAGATCATCCCGCATGTGACCGATGAGATCAAGCGCCGCATTTACGACATGGACGACGGCAAGACCGACGTTGCCATCTCCGAGATCGGCGGCACGGTCGGCGATATCGAGAGCCAGCCGTTTTTAGAGGCCATCCGTCAGGTCGCAGCCGAGCGCGGGCGCGAAAATGTGCTCTTCATCCATGTGCCGCTCATCGTGACCATTCCCGGCAGCGGCGAGCTCAAGAGCAAGCCCACGCAGCACTCGGTCAAAGAGCTCCTGAGCGAGGGCATCCAGCCGGACGTTCTCGTCGTGCGCACGGATGAGCCCATCACAGACGACATCCGCCACAAGATTGCGCTCTTCTGCAACGTGGAGCCCGACTGCGTCATCCAGAACGCAACGGCGTCCACGCTCTACGAGGTGCCGTTGCTGCTTGAGCACGAGGGCCTTTGCCGCGTGGTGTGCCGCAAGCTGCACCTTGACTGCGGTGAACCTGACATGACCGAGTGGCACGCGCTGGTCGACAAGATCCACGGCGTGCACCGTCATGTGCGCATCGCGCTCGTCGGCAAATACGTCGGCCTGCACGACGCCTATTTGAGCGTCGTTGAGTCGCTCTTTCACGCGGGCACAGCCTGCGACGCGAGCGTCGAAATTCAGTGGGTCGACTCCGAAACGCTGACGAGCGACAACATCGCGCAGAAGCTCTGCGGGTGCAGCGGCATCTTAGTCCCCGGCGGCTTTGGCGACCGCGGCATTGAGGGCATGATCCTGGCCGCGCAGTACGCGCGCGAGCGCGGCATCCCGTACCTCGGCATCTGCCTCGGCATGCAGATCGCAGTCATCGAATTTGCGCGCCATGTGCTCGGCTGGGACGACGCGACGAGCGCAGAGTTCTCCTCCACAACGGCGCATCCCGTCATCGCGCTCATGCCCGAGCAGGTCGGCGTGACGGCCAAGGGCGGCACAATGCGCCTCGGCAAGTACCCCTGCGTGCTCGAAGAGGGCTCGCTCTCCCGCGCGCTCTACGACGCACCCGAGATCTGGGAGCGCCACCGCCACCGCTACGAGTTCAACAATGACTTCCGCGACGACTTCACGGACGCCGGCATGCGCCTCGCCGGTCTCTCCCCCGACGGCACGCTCGTCGAGATCGTCGAATCGAAGAGCCACCCCTGGTTCGTCGGCGCGCAGTTCCATCCCGAATTCAAGAGCCGCCCCAACAAGCCGCATCCCCTGTTCCGCGGCTTTGTCGCGGCCTCCCTCGATCGCGCGGTCCATTGACCGCGCGACCTTTTTATTTTTACAATACCGCTGGAAAAATGGGAAAAGCTATGATATGATGCTTTTACCATATTATTGGATACGGCAGGAGAATTTCAATATGAACCATCAGACCATCATCGTACTGGACTTTGGCGGCCAGTACAACCAGCTCATCGCACGCCGCGTGCGCGAATGCGGCGTTTACTGCGAGGTCAAGCCCTACACGACGCCGCTTGCGGACCTTCTCGCGATGAATCCCATCGGCTTCATCTTCACCGGCGGCCCGAACAGCGTGTATCTCGAGGACGCGCCGCACGTCGATCCCGCGCTCTTTGACGCGGGCGTGCCCGTGCTCGGCATCTGCTACGGCTGCCAGCTCATCGCGCACCACCTCGGCGGCAAGGTCGTCGCCGCAAACGACGCCACCGCGCGCGAATACGGTAAGACCGAGACGTTTTTTGACACGAACTGCAAGCTCTTCAAAGGTCTTCCCGAAAAGAGCGTGACGTGGATGAGCCACGGCGACTACATGGAGGTCGTTCCCGAGGGCTTCTCTCTCGTCGCGCACTCCGACGCCTGCCCGAACGTCGCCATCTGCGACGAAACGCGCGGGTTCTACGGCGTGCAGTACCATCCCGAGGTCAACCACACGGAGTTCGGCACCGCGATGATCCGCAACTTCCTCTACGAGGTCTGCGGCGCGACAGGCGACTGGACGATGGGTGACTATAAAAATACCGCCATCGCCGCCGTGCGCGAAAAGGTCGGCTCCGGCCGCGTGCTGCTGGCGCTCTCCGGCGGCGTGGACTCGTCCGTCGTGGCGGCACTGCTGGCCGAGGCCGTCGGCCCCCAGCTCACGTGCGTCTTTGTCGACCACGGCCTCATGCGCCTCAACGAGGGCGACGAGGTCGAGGCGGCGTTCAAGAAGTGGGACATCAACTTTGTCCGCGTGAACGCCGAGGGCCGCTTCCTCTCGAAGCTCGCTGGCATCTCCGATCCCGAGCGCAAGCGCAAGATCATCGGCGAAGAGTTCATCCGCGTGTTCGAGGAAGAGTCGAAGAAGATCGGCGCGGTCGACTTTCTCGCTCAGGGCACGATCTACCCCGACGTCATCGAATCCGGCCTTGGCAATGCCGCAGTCATCAAGAGCCACCACAACGTCGGCGGTCTTCCCGACTATGTCGACTTCAAGGAGATCATCGAGCCGCTGCGCCTGCTCTTTAAGGACGAAGTGCGTCAGCTTGGCCGCGAGCTGGGGCTTCCCGAATACCTCGTCTCCCGCCAGCCGTTCCCCGGCCCGGGCCTTGCCATCCGCATCATGGGCGAGATCACGAAGGAAAAGGCCGACACGCTGCGCCTTGCCGACGCGATCTACCGCGAGGAGCTGGAAAAGGCAGGCGAAAACAAGAAGATGAACCAGTACTTCGCCGTCCTGACCGACACGCGCACCGTCGGCGTCATGGGCGATGGCCGCAGCTACGACCGCGTGCTTGCGCTGCGCGCTGTGACGACCGAGGACTTCATGACCGCCGACTGGGCCCGCATCCCCTACGAGCTGCTCGACAAGATCAGCGGCCGCATCGTCAACGAGGTCAAGGGCATCAACAGAATTGTCTACGACATCACCAGCAAGCCCCCCGCAACGGTGGAGTGGGAATAATTTCAAAGGCCCGGAAAAGCCTGATTTTACTGGGTTTTTGAGGAGTTAAGACCCCTTGTGGCAACGATTTGGCAACACTTTTTCATTATTCATAAAAAGAGAGCTAACTGATTTTAATTCGTCAGTTAGCTCTCTTTTTCTTTTTATTATTATTTTGTGCAACAAACGGCCTCTCCCGTGGCCTACAAGTGAAAGGGTCAAAAGAGGTCCTGGGGCGGCACCTTCACATAGTTCTGGGCTTTGTCAAACTCCGGATAGTGGTAACGCCACTTGTCATAGTCCTCTTTGGAGATTTCACCCGCCTCTAGCATGGCAGCGGCCTGCTGCCAGGAACAGAGCATCTCGTGCAGCCGGGCGGCGTCCTTGCTCTTCCGCATATCAACCTTCAAGCAGACTTCTCCATCCATCTCGCTGATCTTGAGCCCGTAGTTGTCCTCCAAGGTAAACAGAGTGTGCATGAGTCCCACATAGGAGTCTATGTCCGGGACAGAGAGCGCATGGGGCGAGACATCCAGTACCTGGGCCAGGGCGGCAGTCAGGTCCGCTTTGGGGGTTCTTGATCCTGTTTCATACTGCGCCAGGCGCACGTCGGCGGACTTTTCCGGGAAGCCCAGCGCCATACCGAGATATTTCTGAGTCATCCCCCGCAGGAGACGGAAAAAGTGAATCCGTTCGCCAATCGCCATATCATCCACTCCAATCGTTGGTTGTCTTTAGGAAAAGCGTAGCAGAAATGCTTAGTAAAGTCAAGAGAATCCTAAACAATTTTATTTAATTTATTTTGCGTACTCCGATTGACATAAGCTATTTTGCTTAGTATAATGACAATAGACTAAGCAAAATAGCTTAGAATCAATAAACAAAAAAGAACTGCCGTAATCCCCCGGTTATACATCCGGGAAAAAGTGGCGGACGAAAGTGAGGAGGCATTTATGCAACACAATATCCAGCCGCAGCAGCCATCAATGAGGAAAGGAAGGTATTTTCAATGCAGGCACAAAACTTTATGCGCGTGGAGGAAGTGGCCCAGGATCTGGGCATCTCCAAGTCCCACGCCTACAAGGTGATCCACAAGCTTAACGCTGAACTCCGGGACAAGGGATATCTGACCATCTCCGGGCGGGTCAATCGGAACTTTTTCATGGAGAAGTTTTGCTATGGCAAGACGGGAAAGGAGGGCTAATCATGGCAGTCTATAAGGAAGAAAAGACCAGCACTTGGCGGGCGGTCTATCGCTACACCGATTGGAATGGCGAGCGCAAGCAGACTCAGAAGCGGGGCTTCAAGACCAAGCGGGAGGCGCAGGCCTGGGAGCGCGAACAGCTCAACAAGACCAGCGCTGATCTGGATATGACCTTCAGGAGTTTCGTGGACCTCTACACGGCGGATATGAAAACCCGGCTCAAGGAGAACACCTGGACTACCAAGGACCACATCATCCGTACTAAGCTGCTGCCCTACTTCGGCAGGCTAAAAATGTGTAACATCACCGCCCAGCAGATCATCACCTGGCAAAACGAGATGCTGAATCACAAGGACGAGAACGGTAAACCCTACTCGCCGGTGTACCTCAAGACGGTCCATAACCAACTCAGCGCCATCTTCAACCACGCGGTTCGGTACTACAACCTCCGGGAGAATCCCTGCAAGAAGGCAGGCAGCATGGGCAAGAAGAAAAACCGGGAGATGATGTTCTGGACCAAGGAGCAGTATTTGAAATTTGCTGAGGTGATGATGGATAAACCACTGTCCTTCTACGCCTTTGAGATGCTTTACTGGTGCGGTATCCGAGAGGGGGAGCTGCTGGCTCTGACCCCGGCGGACTTTGACTTTGAGAAGCGCACCGTGTCTATCAACAAGTCTTATCAGCGGTTAAACGGCGAGGATCTGATTACCACCCCCAAGACGGAAAAGAGTAATCGGGTCATCACCATGCCACAGTTCCTGGCTGAGGAAATCCAGGATTACATCAAGATGCTCTACGGGATCGGGCCGGATGACCGGATGTTCACCGTCACCAAGAGTTATCTCCACCGGGAGATGGACCGGGGAGCCAAAGAAGCCGGGGTGCCGCGCATCAGAATCCACGATATTCGTCATAGCGCGGTTTCACTTTTGATCGATATGGGCTTCTCTGCCACGGCCATCGCGGACCGAGTGGGCCATGAGAGCATCGACATCACTTACAACTACGCGCACCTGTTTCCGTCCAAGCAGGCGGAAATGGCGGATAAATTGAACATGGAAAGGGGTAATTAAAATGTCAGCAAAGAATTTGGACAAGCACAACCGTTGGAGGAACAAGACCGTGGCTTTTCGGGTCTCCCCGGAGGAGGACGCCCAGATCGAGACGGCGGTGAAGCTCACCGGCCTGACCAAGCAGGATTACATCATCCGGCGGCTGCTCTGCCGGGATGTGGTGGTCCAGGGCAACCCCAGGGTCTACAAGGCCCTGCGGGACCAGCTGGCCACCGTACTGGACGAGCTCCGCCGGATCGAAGCCGGACAGGGCGTGAATGACGAGCTGCTGGACACCATCCAGATGATTGCCAACATTATGAACGGGATGCAGGAGGACTTTGCCTATGATCGATGAAAAAAAGAAAATGACTGCCCAAGGCTCATCTGTTGGCGCAGATGATGGGCAGTCAATCTCTCAAAATTCCAAGTTCACTATACCAGACCCAGACAAAAAAAGCAATTCCCCGGAAAGAGATTTGGAGGAACTTTACCGGAAGATGCGCCGCATGAGTGACCCGGCCTACCTCCATACTGTAACCCTGGACGAGCTGATGGACAATGTGTTCGAGGGTAAGTCCGCGGTGATTGAGAACCTGCTCTATACAGGAGCGTACATCCTTGCCGGAGCGCCTAAAATCGGCAAGTCCTTCCTGGTGGCGCAGATCGCCCATCATGTCAGCACCGGGCAAGAACTGTGGGGCTACAAAGTCCACCAGGGAACCGTGCTCTATCTTGCCCTAGAAGATGACGAGAGCCGCTTACAGCGCCGGATGTTCCGAATGTTCGGAGTGGAGGGGACAAGCTCCCTCCACTTCGCCACCAACGCTAAGATGATCGGCAGCGGCCTGAATGAACAGATGGAAAAGTTCATTCGGGAACACAGTGATACCAAGCTGATTATCGTGGATACCCTACCAAAAGTCCGTGAGGTGGTGAATGATAGTTACAGCTACTCCAGCGACTATGAGGTAATCGGCAAGCTAAAGCAATTTGCTGATCGGTATGGCGTCTGCGTTCTGATCGTCCACCACACCAGAAAGCAGCCTGCGGGAGACAGCTTTGAGATGATCTCGGGGACCACGGGCTTGCTGGGGTGTGCAGATGGTGCGCTCCTGATGCAGAAGGAGAAGCGAACAAATAGCAAGGCCACCTTGGAGGTGGTAGGCAGAGACCAGCCGGATCAGCGGTTGTATCTGAGCAAAGACCAAGAGAGCCTAGTTTGGGTGCTTGACCATGCAGAGAATGAGCTTTGGAAACAGCCTCCAGACCCGGTACTGGAAGCCGTAGCAAAAATCGTATCTGCTGACAACCGGGAATGGGAAGGCAGTCCCACCGAGCTGGCCCAGGCGATTCAAACGGATATGGCGGTAAATCGGCTCACCAAACATCTGAATGTGAATGCCAGCCGTCTGCTGGAAGAACATCAAATGAGGTACGAGAACAAACCCAAACATGCTGGACGGCGTATCCGGCTGACCTACATGATGGTGGAAGCACCTGCATTTGAAGTAATCGAGTAAAGCGCGACCGTTGCCACCGTCGCGGGAAAGAAAAACTGGGGTGGTATTTTGCCACCCTAGCTTCCTGGGCTACGCTGTTTCACGGTAGCCCCAAAAACAATAGGATGGAACGATTTGTTCCACCCCTCAGAAGCGTTCGGAGAACGCGCAGCCACAGAATGAAATTCTGTGTTCAAAAGGGGGCTTGGGGGCATTGCCCTCAACAAGCAGACGGCAGGCAATGTGAGTGTGTGTGTATTAACACTCGCATTGCTTGCCTGTCGTATCTGACCAGAAATCAACAGATACCGAAAATGGGGCTTGAAATCGCACTGCTTAAGATATAAGTACGTGATTGCATTATTCGCAAATGCGCTGTATAATAAAGTTGTATATTTATATTCCCTATAAGAAAAGGTGGCCGATATGGATTACATGAACGCAAAAGAAGCCGCTGATAAGTGGGGACTTTCCGTGCGGCGAGTTCAAGTCCTCTGCGAACAAGGTAGAGTTGATGGTGTCGAGCGGTTGGGCAATGTCTGGCTAATTCCTAAAAGCGCAGAAAAGCCGTTGGACGGACGTACTCGTGAAGTGAAAAAGCAGAAACAACAGCCGAAATAAAGTTGTTCAGGAGGAACTAAGATGACAAATCTCGAACGAGCAATAAAAGATGGTTATGCACATATTATTGGAGAAAAAGGCAAAGAGAAAATTACATATGTTTCTTCTGATAACCATGTAGAAAATTATAGCGATCCGGAAGAAAAGGTCCGTGCTGAATTTTGGGCTGAGCTGATTTATAAATACGAATACCCGGTCAATCGGATTAAAATAGAAGTGACTGTACCTGATCGTCTGCCGACAGATCGTGCGGATATTGTTGTTTTCCGTGATGACGAGTGCAAGCGTCCCTATGCTGTGGTTGAGTGTAAAAAAGACGGTGTTACGGATGCCGAATTCAACCAGGCGATAGAGCAGGGCGTTGGCAATGCTACTTGGGTGAAACTTCGGGCTGACTATGTTGTAATTATCGCTGGTGGCACTCGTCGTGTTCTGGATGTTACCGATAAATTCGGCGCATTGGAGCGTGAGCAAAACATCCTGGCTGATTTGCCTCATGCATATGGAAAGCCCCAAGAATTTAGATTCTATAAGGGAAGCGAAAATGATATTAAGCCGGTAGACCGAGAAGATCTCATTGCTGCTATTAAGAAATGCCACCAAACGCTGTGGGGTGGTGGTCGCCTTTCCCCGCCGACTGCTTTTGGAGAACTGTGCAAATTAATCTTCGTAAAAATCAGTGATGAGCAAAAACCTCGAAAAAAAGGTGAGCCTTACCAGTTTCAGATAAAGACGCACGAGCCTGCTTCTAAACTGGCTGAACGAATCAATGCTTTGTACGATGAGCAGAAAAAGAAAGACCCTGAAGTCTTTACTGACTCTATCAAAGTGGATGATCGAGTGTTACGGACGGTAGTTTCTCATCTTGAAGCGATCAATCTGCACGAAACAGACCTTGATGTAAAAGGTGTGGCATTTGAGCAATTCATGGATGGATTTTTTAAAGGCGATTTTGGTCAATATTTTACGCCTCGTCCGATCATTGAGTTTGCTGTAAAGATGACGGCGCCGGAGCACGACTGGGATGTGCTGGATACTTCCTGTGGGTCGGGTGGGTTCTTGCTGTATGCACTGGATTACATTCGCCATCAGGCCACCGAGTATTACGAAAAAGGCAGTGCGGATCACTACCGCTATTGGCACGATTTTGCGGAGAAACACCTTTATGGAATCGAGATCAATGATGAGATTGCACGCGTTGCGAAGATGAATATGATCGTGCATGATGATGGACATACCAATGTGATCAGCTACGATGCATTAGAGAGTATTGATAAGATTGTAGCACATAACCCTGGTTTTCAAAAAGATAAGTTTGATCTGATTTTGACCAATCCTCCTTTTGGTTCTACGGTGAACGGGGCCGAAAAACCGTATCTCAGCACCTTTGAGTTGGGTAACACCTATGACAAAAAAGGAAAAGCAAAGCCCAAAAAAAACCAGAGTTCGGAAGTCCTATTTGTTGAACGCATTTGTGAGTTCCTCAAACCGGGTACAGGAAAAGCAGCTATTGTTTTGCCGGATGGGATTTTGACAAATAGCTCTTCCCAATATGTACGAGATTTCATTTTAGAGAGGTTCCAATTGCTTGCAGTAATTAGTTTGCCTAAAGATGCCTTCGCTCATTTTGGAGCAGGAGTCAATGCATCAGTTGTTTTTTTGAGGAAAAAGAACCATGATGAAGTAACTGACTATGATCCAGTATTTATGGCAAAACCTAAGTTCATTGGCTACGATGCAACCGGCTGTAAGACCATTCAAAATCAATTGATCGAAATCGCAAGTCAGTATGAAAAATATTGTGCTGGTAAAAAGATAGACTTCAATGAGGAGACGGGGTATCTCGTCAAATACAATGCTATTGACAATAGGATCGACGTGGATCACTACTCTCCTAAGTTTATTGCATTGAAAGAAAAAATTGAAAGTTCAAGTTATCCGGTTGTTTATGTAGAAGATATTTGTTTATCTATTAAATCTGGATTTGCTGCTGGGAAGCAAGA